>WBZO01000555.1_pt2 | contig 75019 bp, 83 predicted proteins | sample 5204261 | NCBI WGS metagenome assembly WBZO01 (sample SAMN12412400, study PRJNA552823) | activated sludge metagenome | isolation source: activated sludge from anammox sidestream of wastewater treatment plant... | place: USA: North Carolina | collected 2017-09 | reverse complement strand
TTTCGTCAGAATATACGCTTCCGCTTTGAAATGCGTATGCGGGTTGATGGAACCGGGCTTCGCCAGCACCTGGCCGCGCTCCACTTCCTCGCGCTTCGTACCGCGCAGCAGGATACCCACGTTGTCACCAGCCTGACCTTCGTCCAGCAGCTTGCGGAACATTTCAACGCCTGTGCAGGTCGTTTTCACGGTCGGGCGCAGACCCACAATCTCAATCTCTTCGCCCACTTTAATGATGCCCTGCTCAACGCGGCCCGTTACCACCGTACCACGGCCGGAAATCGAGAACACGTCCTCAACAGGCATCAGGAACGGCTTGTCCAGCGCACGTGCAGGCTGCGGAATGAACTCATCCACCGCATCCATCAGCTTCAGAATCGCGTTCTTGCCCAGCTCGTCGTTCTTGCCTTCCAGCGCCGCCAGCGCAGAACCCTTGATGATCGGAATCTTGTCGCCAGGGAAATCGTATTTGCTCAGCAGCTCGCGGATCTCAAGCTCAACCAGCTCCAGCAGATCAGGATCCGCCATGTCGCATTTGTTCAGGAATACCACCAGCGCAGGTACGCCTACCTGACGAGCCAGCAGAATGTGCTCGCGGGTCTGCGGCATCGGGCCGTCAGCAGCGGATACTACCAGAATCGCGCCGTCCATCTGCGCCGCGCCCGTGATCATGTTTTTCACATAGTCAGCGTGGCCGGGGCAGTCTACGTGCGCATAGTGACGCTTGTCCGTCTCGTATTCAACGTGAGCGGTCGCAATCGTGATACCGCGCGCTTTTTCCTCAGGCGCCGCGTCAATCGCATCATACGCCTTGTATTGCGCCTGGCCCTTCTCAGCCAGCACCTTCGTTATCGCCGCAGTCAGAGACGTCTTGCCATGATCCACGTGACCAATCGTCCCAATGTTGCAGTGCGGTTTCTTGCGCTCAAATTTCTCTTTTGCCATGACTTCTCTTCCTTCTTCGCGTTAGTCTATTTAAATAGGGGGAATAAGGCCGCCTATAGACGGCAAATGCAGGGAAAAGTCAATAAGGGTTTTGTGCAGCACATTCATCTTATCTTCGGGCCCACGGCCAGCGGCAAATCGGCCCGCGCCATTGAACAGGCACGAACTCGGCGCGGCGTCATCATCAATGCCGATGCCACGCAGCTTTATGCCGATCTGCAGATTCTCTCCGCCCGGCCGACACCGGAAGAGATGCAGGGCCTGCCGCATCGCCTCTATGGCGTGCTCACCGGGAATTCCCCTGCCTCTGCCGCGTCCTGGCTGGCGCTGGTAAAGACTGAAATTGAAACAGCATGGGCAGCGGGGAATTTACCTATTCTCTGTGGCGGTACCGGCCTTTACCTTAAAGCGCTGCAGGAGGGGCTCTCACCTGTCCCTTCGGTCGCGCCGGAAATCCGTGCGCAGGCGCAGCTTATTCCCAATAGCGATATTCATTCCCAGCTGCAGGAGGTTGACCCGGTTTCTGCCGCACGCCTGAAACCCGGCGATACCCAGCGGTTGCGCCGCGCTTACGAGGTCTGGCTTGCTACAGGCAAGCCTTTAACCTACTGGCAGGCACAGCCTAAGCAGCCGCCCTTTCCTCATGCCGGGTTCAGGGTTGAAACTCTCAACCCGCCGCGCGACGAGCTCTATGCACGTTGCGATGCGCGCTTTCTTGCCATGCTCGAAAAGGGCGCGGTGGAAGAGGTAAAATCATTGCTGCATAAAAATTATCCATCCACCGCCCCCGTTATGAAAGCGGTCGGCGTTCCTGAAATTTCCGCTTATCTACGCGGGGAATTATCGCTGGAAGAAGCCACTGCCAAAGCGCAACAGGCGACGCGCAATTACGCCAAGCGCCAGGTCACCTGGCTTAATAATCAGATCATCGGAAAATAACCGAGCATTTCCGCCGTTGGCTTTGCGCCTTTATCCAGCAGTTCCGTAAGCTCCGGCAGCAATGGAATCTTCGCGAGTAATGGCGCTCCACATTCAGCCGCCAGCCTTGCTCCGCCGCCCTGACCGAAAGGTTCGATGCGTCCGGCGGTGGTTTCCAGCCAGCTCATATTCTCAATCACACCCAGAATGGGAACATTCACTTTCCTGAACATGTCCGCGCATTTACGAGCGTCCTGCACCGCCACCTCCTGCGGCGTCGTCACCAGCACCGCGCCGTTGAGCGGCACCTGCTGCACCATAGAGAGATGAATATCACCGGTTCCCGGCGGCATATCTACAAGCAGTGTCTGCACATTCCATTCGGTCAGGCGCGCCAGCTGATAAAGCGCTTTGGTGATCATCGGCCCGCGCAGAATTGCAGCCTGGGATTCTTCCAGCAGAAAGCCCATCGAGTTACACACTATGCCGTAAGCGGATAGCGGCACCATTTTGTCGTTTTTCACTTCCGGCTTGCCGGAAAGCCCCAGCATGCGCGGCATCGAAGGCCCGTAAATATCCGCATCGAGAACACCCACCCGCTGCCCCATCGCCGCCATGGCCTGCGCCAGCATCACCGTGGTGGTGGACTTGCCCACGCCACCTTTGCCCGAGGCGACTGCGATCACGCGACCGACTCCCGGCAGCGGTTCATGATTCCACACCGCTGCTTTTCTGGGTTCCGAATTCTGATTTCTGGATTCTGACATCTTGCACCTTTGCTGACTTGTCTTATATAGAGAGTGCAACAACCAAGGACAACGCATGAGTTGGGGACCAAAAGGACAAACTCCAGGCAATGGGGGCGGCCCGTGGGGCCAGCCGAAACCGGGAGGTTCAGGCAATGGAGGTAAAACTCCACCACCTTCAGGTAATGATTTCGATGATTTCCTGCGCAAGGGGCAGGATCGCTTCCGCGGATTGATGGGCGGAGATCCGGAAAATAAAAAAGCAGCTATTCTGCTCGCCGCGCTTGGCCTGCTGTTGTGGTTCGCCTCCGGCGTTTATGTAGTGCAGACGGAAGAGCAGGGCGTCATCCTGCGCTTTGGTAAATATCACCGCACCGATATGCCCGGCCTGCATTACCACCTGCCCTGGCCGGTTGAGGTCGCTTACACGCCGCGCGTCACCAGCGTCAGCAAGGAAAAAATAGGTTCGGATACGGGCAGCGTTCTGGGTAACACAGAGAATGAAGGCCTGATGCTGACCGGCGATCTTAATATCGTTGACGTGAACTTCGAAGTGCAGTGGAAAATCGACAGCGGCGCGACTGACCAGTTCCTTTTCAATGTGCGTAATGCCGAGGCGCTGGTAAAACCTGTCGCTGAGAGCGCGATGCGCGAAGTGATCGGCCAGACTCCTTTAGAAACTATTCTCACCACGGGGCAAACCGACATTGCCAACCGTTGCCAGCGTATTACGCAGGCCGTGCTTGATAACTACAAGGCCGGCATTCAAATCACTACGGTGAACCTTAATAAACCTGACGTTCCGCAGGAAGTTATCGACGCGTTCCAGGATGTCAAACGGGCCGAGCAGGAGAAAAACACCCTTATCAATAAAGCGGAAGCCTATCGCAACGACATTATCCCGAAAGCGCGAGGCAAAGCCGTGCAGGTAGAGCAGGCCGCGCTTGCCTACGAAAAGCAGATTTCTGAGAAAGCTAAAGGCGACGTGGCCCGCTTCCTTTCCGTTTACGAGGAATACAAAAACGCCAAGGATGTTACCCGCAAGCGTATGTATCTTGAAACCATGGAATCCATTCTTGCCCGTTCCAATAAATTTATCATGGATGGCAAGAACAGCGGCGTGGTGCCCTATCTGCCGCTTAACGAGCTGAAGAAATCGACCGGAGGCAACCAATGACCAGCGCTATCAACCGCTTCGCCTTGCTCGCGCTGGCAGTTCTTTTTCTGCTGTACCAGTCCATTTTTATTGTTAACCAGACTGAACAGGCGCTGGTGCTGCAGTTTGGCGATATCCGCCGTGTGGTCACCAAACCGGGCCTGAAGTTTAAAATCCCCTTCGTGCAGAATGTGGTTACTTTCGACAAGCGCCTGCTTGCGCTTAATGTAGATTCGGAGGAAGTCAACGCCACCGATGAACAGCTAAAAATCACCGAGCGTATCGTGATCGATGCTTTCGTTATTTACCGCATTACCGATCCACTAAAATTCTACCAGGCAGTACGCGACGAATATGGCCTGCAGACGCAGCTTGGCTCCATCATTCAATCCAGCCTGCGCCGTACTATCGGTTCTATTTCGCTGCGCGATCTGCTGTCGAAAAAACGCAGCATGATCATGGGTGAAATCCGTGATGAAATCAACCGCATCGCCAGCGGCCAGACTTCGGCCATGGAAGATGTGAAAACCATTAAGGGCGGATTCGGTATTGAAGTGGTTGATGTGCGCATCATGCGTGCCGATCTGCCACAACAGGTGAGCCAGTCAACTTTCGAGCGCATGCGTTCGGATTTTGAAAAAGAGGCGCAGAAATTCCGCGCTGAAGGTGAAGAAAAATCCCTGCAGATCCGCTCGGAAGCCGAACGCGAGCGAACCGAGCTTCTGGCAACCGCGATGAAAAATGCTGAAATTACGCGAGGCCTGGGCGATGCAACCGCCACCAGGACCTATGCTGACGCTTTCGGCAAGGATGCAGAGTTTTACGATTTTTACCGCAGCATGCAGGCTTATAAAGCCGCGCTGGGTGAAAACGGTGAAACAACCGTCATTCTCTCGCCCGACAGTGATTTCTTGCGACATATGGAAGGAAGATAATCTATGAAAAAGATATTCGGACTGATTATTGCGATAGGATCAATAACTCTCGGAAGCGCTTCGGCTGATGCGGCGCCCGCCCCTGAATCTTTTGCGCCGCTGGTAGAAAAACTCACCCCGGCCGTGGTCAACGTTTCAACGACCCAGAAAATTGCGGCCGGCCCGCAGGGTATACCCGGCATGCCTTTTATGTTCCAGCTGCCGGACGATCCCCAATTCGCCCCCTTCCGTGATTTCTTTGAACAGTTCGGTCAGGGCATGCAGGGCCAGCAGCAGGAGCAGGAAGTGTATTCGCTTGGCTCGGGCTTTATCATTGATCCCTCGGGCTATGTGGTCACCAACAACCATGTGATTGCCGATGCAGAGAAAATCACCGTCATCCTGCAGGACAACACCAAACTTGAAGCCAAGATTGTCGGCAGGGATTCAAAAACCGACCTGGCGCTGCTGAAAGTGGAAAGCAAAAAACCATTGCCTTCCGTTCATTTCGGCGATTCCGATGCCGTGAAAGTCGGCGACTGGGTTATTGCCATCGGCAATCCGTTCGGCCTTGGCGGATCGGTATCGGCGGGAATTATTTCCGCACGTTCGCGCAGCATCAATGCCGGGCCGTTTGATGACTTCCTGCAGACAGACGCCGCTATTAACCGCGGTAATTCCGGCGGTCCCATGTTCAATATGGCGGGCGAAGTTATCGGCATTAACACCGCTATCATTTCACCCACCGGCGGCAATATCGGTATTGGCTTTGCCGTGCCGGCGCTGCAGGCACAGCCTGTTATCGAGCAGCTTAAAACGGAAGGTCGCATTCACCGTGCCTGGCTGGGTGTCAAAATCCAGGAAGTCACCGATGAAATCGCTGAAAGCGTCGGCCTTGATGCAACCAAAGGCGCGCTGGTGCTCGGCATTACTTCCGCCTCCCCTGCCGCTAAAAGCGATATTAAAGCAGGCGACATCATCTTAAGCTTTGACGGTAAGGATATCAGTGAAATGCGCAAGCTGCCGCGCATTGTTGCCGAAACCAAAATCGGCAAGAAGGTTGATGTCAAACTCTGGCGCGGCGGTGAAATCAAGCACGCGACCGTGACGCTTGGCGAAATGGATGAATCCGATGAAGACGCCGCTTCTAAAAACCAGTCCAAGCCCAAGAAGAAACCCAACGGGGTGGATTCCGAAGAAATGCTTGGTATGGATCTGGCCGCTATCGACAGCGGGCTTATCAACCGCTTCGGGCTGGATAAAAATGCCGCAGGGCTTCTGGTGCTGCAGGTGAAAGCAGGTTCCGCTGCTTCCAAGCAGGGTATCCGCTACGGCGACGTCATCACCCGGGTGAACACCACTCTTATCAAAACCCTGGGAGATTTCAAAACCGCGCTGGGACAGGCAAAAAAATCCGGACGCGGTTACGCGCTGGTGCGTGTCAAACGCAATGAAGAGGAAATCTTCGTCACCCTGCCGACTGCGCTTGACTGATCCGCTGCAGGAAGCTGCTGCCCGTCTTGCTGCTGCGGGGATCGAGAATCCGCGCCTGGAGGCGAGACTGCTCTGGGAAGCGGCGGAAGGCGCTTCCGGACACGCTAGGGGGAGCGAAGCGCCGGGGCTTGAGGCCGCCTTTCAAATGCTGCTGCAGCGCCGGTGCAAGCGGGAACCACTTTCCCAGATTGTGGGAAAGCGTGCATTCTGGAGCCTTGACTTTTATGTGAATATCCATACGTTGACCCCGCGCCCGGATAGTGAAACCGTGGTAGAGGCCGCATTAGCCCACCTGCCGAAGCACTTGCCGGAAAAACAACCAACGGAACCGCAACACCCCCTTCGCCTGCTGGATTTAGGCACCGGGACGGGTTGCCTGCTCCTCTCGCTGCTGCACGAGTTGCCCCATGCCACCGGCTTAGGGATAGATCGCAGCCCCGAGGCGCTCGCCGTGGCTAAGCGCAATGCAGAAACACTGGCCCTGGCCGCCAAAGCGGAATTCCGCATCGGCAACTGGGCGGAAGGAATTATCGAACGTTTTGATATGGTCGTGAGCAATCCCCCCTATATTCCCGAGGGTGACATTTCCGCCCTGATGCCTGAAGTGCGCGAGTGGGAGCCGCATCTGGCGCTTTCAGGCGGCTTTGATGGTCTGGATGCCTATCGGCACCTGACTGCAGCTCTGCCCTGTTTACTCAAGCCGAAGGCCCATGCTGTTTTTGAAATCGGTATCGGCCAGGCGGCGGATGTGGTTTCGCTTGGCGAAAAGGCAGGCCTTACCCATGTCGAAACCCGCAAGGATTTAAGCGGCATTGAGCGCGCTATTGTATTCACCCTCAACTAAGAAAGACAAACGATGCAACCCCGTAAAAACAATAACAACCGCATGATGCAACGTGGCGGCGGCAAGCATCGCCATCAGGGCCGCAACCAGAATCAGAATCGCGGCAATCAGAATCAGAATCGCGGCCGCATCAATATCAATCACGTTACTAACCAGCGGGACAAATTCCAGAACCAGGCGCGTGATGCGCAGCACAGCGGGGATCGCGTATTGATGGAATATTATCTGCAGCATGCAGATCACTATCAGCGCCTTATCAATGAATATAATGAGGAGCAGGAAGCCCGCCGCGCTCAAATGGCTGAGCAGAATGGCGGCACCGAGGGCGAGCAGGCCGCTGAATTCGACGAGGCGGAAGCCCCCGCCGCGGAAGAGGCTGAAATGCAACCTTCCGCCCTTCCTCTGCCCCCGGCCATCCCGCAGGATCGCGACGATATGGAGCCGAAGGAAGCGGAGTAGCTCCTTCTCATCCGAGCAAAACGCGAGGCGAAGCCTTAAGGGTTTGGGGCCATTACGGCCCCACTCAAAAATAACTCCCCCAAACGCAGCACGCCGCCCGACCTCCCCTTCTGCTTGTTAGCATTAGGTTCAGTCGGACGGCGTACGTCTCAAATCAAACATCTCAAGTCTCAAGAATCGCTACCTGCCTTATCGCTGGCTCGTAGTCACCATGGCCGTGCCGGGTTTGCCGCTGTTGATTGCCAGGCCGACGATTTGGTCTTTGTGCAGCCAGCCGCTAAAGCGGTAAGAGGCGCAGAAGCCGTCGTTGGCGAGTTTGGTGATCATCAGCACCATCGGGTCGGTGGTCCAGGGCGTGACGACGAATTTCCCCTTGTCCGTGGTAAGGATTTGGGAATTTTCGCCGGTCGGCTCGGGAGCGCCCAAGACTTTGAAAACGATGCCGTCGCCGAAGGAAAGGGCCTGGATCGCGCCGATGCTGAGCGTACTGAGGCGCGGGACCATCGTGAAGGACAGGGTATTCTTGCCTTTTACCGATTTCCAGACGCCGTCTTTCAGCACGTACAGTTCGGGTTTCGTCGGACCGAAATACAGCGAGTCCGGCGACGTGACCCGGATCAGGAACGAGGAGCCTTTGGCCTGCAGCAGGGTGTTACCGCCGGCTTGCACCGCTCCGGGCGTAACGTCGTAGGTTTTTTTGTTCCACGTCACGGTCAGGATGTTGCTCGGCTCGGGGAGTTCGACCGTCTGGGTTACCGTCGGCTCCGGCAGTTTCACGCCGCCGTTGTTGGGAATGGCGATGCTGCCGCCCTTGTCGTCGCCGATGACGGCTTTCTTCGGCTTGGCCACCGGAACGGGTTCGCCCACGGTAATGACCAGCCCGTTGTCCAGGGTGATCGTTTTGCCGGGTTTCAGGCTTCTGGCCACGCTGAACTGCAGGGTCGTCGGATTGCTGTCGAACGCCGGCGCTTTGGCTTTCATCGCCTGCGTGCTGTCGGCAAAAAGCGCCGCCGAGAACACGAGGTAATTGTTGAGCCCCTTCGTCACGTGAGCGACATGCAGCAGAATTTGCGCCTTCGTCGTGGTCCGGTAGCGCACGGTAAAGTCTTCCAGCGAGTCGTTCGGGAGCGCCGCCGGCGTCACCGTGTAATCCGTGCCGTTAACCGTCAGTTCGTTCGGATTGATGAACTGGTTGAAGATTTTGGCGCCGGAATTGTCGAAAACTTTGGCGAGGCCCGTGACCAGATTGTACCCGCCGATGACCGTGTTGGCGTCGGGCTTCTGGGCGTAGGAAGCGGTGCTCAGCCCGAAGGCGAGGAGGATCAGGACGAAACTTTTAAGAATCTGATTCATAATTGGCATTAATTTTGATTTGTTAGTAACTACCCCACTCGACTCATGCCTAAGTCTTTGTGGGCTTCAATATAATGGTGTCCCAAGAAAACCTGGTTGGTCTCTGGGTGATTTCGTGTCCTTCTTCGTCAATGTCCTAGCAAAGCCGCAGGGAACACAAATCGTCCATATGGTATGAGTGGGGAACGTGGTTCCGGCAAAACTCTGCTTTTCGAAAGAAAAATACAGACATGAAATCGCTTCATCTTACCAAAAATTAACACCCTTTCCTAGATAACCCCTTAAAACTTCATGAAAATGTCATAAACAACGAATGGGGATTGGTGAAAGGAGATTGGTGCGCTATAGAACCATTTACTATTCACCCTTCACTCTTCACGCAACCGGATGCACCGCCCACTTACTCTTACCCTGCTGGCATTCCTGCTCGATCAGCTCACCAAGCAGTGGGTTCTTTCCATCCATGGGATGGAGCCGGGGCTGATTGCCGCGCCGCTGCCCTTCTTCAACCTGGTGCTGGTGTGGAATCGCGGTATCAGTTTCGGCATGCTTAATGCCCATCCCGAATGGATGCCGTGGATATTGCTGGGCCTTACCGGGCTGATGACCCTTGTGCTGGCCGTCTGGCTGGCGCGCACGCCGCGCACCGTCACCCGTTACGGCCTCAGCCTGGTCATCGGAGGGGCACTGGGCAATATTCTCGATCGGCTTTGCTATGGCGCCGTGGTTGATTTTCTTGATTTCCATCTCGGCAGTCTGCATTGGCCCGCTTTCAATATTGCCGATAGCGCTATCTTCGTGGGGGTTGCGTTGCTGCTGATCGATAGTGTATTAGAATCGAAGGAGCAGAAACGCCCATGAAATCCTATCTCGCCTTCCTTCTTCCCTGCCTGTTGCTGAGCGCCTGCGGCGAGGGTCAAAACGCCCGCGATCTGCTGGGCCTAAGCCGCAATGCGCCGGATGAATTCAAGGTCGTCTCGCGCCCGCCGCTTTCCGTGCCGCCGGATTTTGCGCTGCGTCCTCCTGCAGAAGGGGCGGATACCACCAATTTACCGCCTTCCGACCTGGCTGCGCGCGCCATGCTGACCGGCAATGATGAAGAATCTCTCAGCGGTGAGAAGCAAACCATGGGTGACGCGGAAACCGCTGTGGGCGTAGTGGAAAGCTTCGATCTCGAATCCGAGGCGGATGAAGGCTTCCTCGCCAATATCGGCGCAGGCGATGCGAAAGAAAATATCCGCGAAACCCTGGACCAGGAACAGGCAAGCCGCGAGGCGGCCATCCAGAAAGAGCTCGACAGCGCTTTTGGCTGGGTCGCCAAACCTAAGGATGAGGACTCCACCATCGTCAATGCCGAGGAAGAAAAGAAACGCCTTAAAGCCAATAAAGATTCCGGCAAAAGCGTGACCGAGGGTGAAACCCCGAGCATCGAACCCAAAGCTAAAGGTCCTTTAGAAGGGATTTTCTAAGTCAGACTCCAAGCAAGAAAGTGGGCAACTGGAAACCTTTTCAGGTCCAGTCATCCCACTTCAATTTATGCGGACTTATGCCGCTTTTTTGCCCTTATTATAACTGTTCAGCGCCTGCTCGAGATCGCTGATAATATCCGCGGCATCTTCCAGACCGATGCTGACGCGCATGGTGCCTTCGGAAATGCCCACACCCTTCATTTGCTCTTTAGTGAGCTGGCTATGCGTCGTGCTGGCCGGATGGATAATCAGGCTGCGCGTATCGCCGAAACTGGCGACGAAGTTAAACAGCTCCAGCGTTTCAATAAAGCGCTTGGCATCTTCCAGGGTCCCTTTGATGTCGAAAGTGAACATTGCCCCGGCGCCTTTAGGCAGGTATTTCTGCGCTAAACTGTGATAAGGGCTGGAAGGAAGGCCCGCATAAGAAACACTCGCGACCTGCGGATGCTTTTCGAGCCATTCAGCGACTTTCTGTGCATTCTGGCAATGGCGCTCCATGCGCACCGCCAGCGTTTCCAGGCCCAGCAGGGTAAGGAAAGCGTTCATCGGCTGCTGCGTGGGGCCTAAATCGCGCAGGCCCACGGCTTTCGCATGTACGGTTACCGCCATGTTGCCGAAAGTTTCGTAGAGTTTCATGCCGTGATACGCACTGCACGGCTCCGTCAGTGCCGGGAATTTTCCGGGCGTTTTGGCCCAGTTAAAATTGCCGCCTTCCACCAGCGCGCCGCCAAGCGAGCTGCCATTGCCGGTCAGGAATTTGGTGGTGGAGTAGCAGACGATATTGGCGCCGTATTCCAGCGGCCGCAGCAGATACGGGGTGGCGGTGGTATTATCGACAAGCAAGGGAATATGATGCGCCTCAGCGATCTTCGCAATCGCCTCGACGTCGACAATCACGCCGCCGGGATTCGCCAGCGCCTCGATGAAAATCGCCTTGGTGTTGGGCTTGATTGCCTTTTTAATTTCATCGGTATCTTCCGGGTTCACCAGGGTTGCTGTCCAGCCGAAATGCTGCGGGAAAGTGTTAAGCAGCTGGCTGGTGGTGCCGCCATAAAGACGGCTGGAGGCCACAATATGATCGCCTGCCTGCATCAGCGGCAGCAAAGCCAGCAGCTGGGCTGCATGGCCGGAAGACGCCACGGTGCAGCCTGTGCCGCCCTCCATGGCATTAAGACGCCCTTCCAGCGCATCGGTGGTGGGGTTGGTCAGGCGGCTGTAAATCTGCCCGAATTCACGAAGGTGAAAGCGGTCCGCCGCGGATTGGGCGGTAGGAAATTCAAAGGAAACGCTTTGATAAATGGGGGGCAGCGGCGAACCGAAAGCCGGGTCCGTGGCGACACCACCGTGAATAGCCCGTGTGGCGAAACCGTAATTCTTTGTCTTATCAGTCATGAAGCGCTCCTTGGAAAGGGGCAAGTTTAATCCCCCATGGGGCAACAGGCAAGGTTCTTTCCATGCAACCACAAGGGCGGCAGCCCGGGTCAGGCCTGCTCCTCAGATTTTCATCGGCATGATAATCATGGTTTTGCCCTGATTGTTCAGGCGCCGCTGCATGATATAGGCGGTCTGGTTGTGCAGCAGCTGGGTGAAGATGTTCTCATCATCCGTGGTCAGCTTGGAACTGAAAAAGATAGACTGGGGGAAGCGGTCGCTGATTTTCTCGGCAAGATCGGTCAGCTTCTCCACCACGTCTGTGCCATAGGCATGGTAGAATGTGCTGGGCATGCCCCGCTCTTCGCAGAAATCCACATATTCTTTCAGGGTTTTCTTGGTGTCGCGGCGCAGGTTGTTCCATTTATCCTGATCAATAAATTCTTCCGTATCGATCTCGCCGACACTGGCAAAAACGAAGTTATGGAACATCTGTGGGAAGGTTTTCAGAACCCAGAGGAAAGTGTTCATTCCCGTAGCGCTTGTCTCGCTCACGAAAAATACCGCTGTCGGCTTGGTGGTATCCAGCTTGTAGGGATTCGGAATCACCGGGCAGCTCTCGCGCAGGGCTTTCTCGATACTTTTCTCGGTTTCTTCAATGCGCTTCTGCACATAGGTATAATGCCGTTTAACCGCCAGGCCGGTAGCAATAAGCATGCCCGTAATCACTACTGTCATCCAGCCTCCTTCAAGAAACTTCTCGAGCAGCGTCGTAATCAGAATGCCCCCGCACACCACCATGGCCAGGAAGGGAATGATCAGTTTAAGCAGATGCTCCAGCCTCCGGCGGCGACGCCAGCGGTAACGGCATATGCCAGCCAGCGAGAGGGTAAAGGTAAGAAACACATTGATGGAGTAAAGCACCACCAGCACCCCTACCTGGCCGCCCGTAATCAGCAGCGCCAGGATAGCGGCAACGCCCATCAGCGTAATACCGTTCTTGGTCACAAGACGGCTGGAAAGCGCGCTGAACAAATGCGGCATCCAGCGATCAACCGCCAGATTGGCCAGCACTGCCGGGCCTGCGATAAAGCCGGTATTAGCAGCCACAAACAACAGACCCGATGTAAGGAACATCGCCACTGCCACCACCGTATCGGAAATTTCAAACCCCATGAACTGCCAGTCCGCGGTAATGGCACGGAATACTGTCGCATTCATGGTTTCGCCTTCAACGCGACTTACATCCCACAGCAGGTAAATCATGATAATCCCGATTGCCATGAAGGCCAGAGAGAAAGCGACGCACAGCATCGTGATTTTACCGGTGCGTACACGCGGCTCAGCCAGATTCTGCACACTGTTGGATACCGCTTCCAGCCCCGTGTAAGTACCGCCACCAAGTGAGAAGGCTTTGAAAAAAAGCGCGAGCACAGCGAACCAGCCTGCATCGGAAGCCATTTCCTTTGTCTCACTCATCGCGTTGGGAATTAAATCAGGCAATCCCTCAACATGCCACATCACGCCGTAAACAATCAAAACTCCATAGATGGTCACAAATCCCAGGAAAATCGGCATCAGGATTTTAATGGATTCTTTCAGGCCGCGCATGTTCATCTGCGTGAGCACAATCACCAGCATAATTTCAGCCACCAGCTTATAATCCTGGCAATTTTCCGGCAGCACGCTGAAAAATGAATCCACGGCGCTCGCCAGCGAAATGGCAATGGTTAGCACGTAATCGATAATCAGAGCCGATCCTGCAACAAGTCCGGCCTTTGCTCCCAGCAGTTTCGACGCGACACGGTACCCCCCGCCACCATGCGGGAAGAGTTCAATCACCTGCAAATAAGCCAGCGAAATGAGGAATACGGTAAGACCCGTCGCCAAAGCCAGGAAAACACCCAGCTGGGTATGATCACCCAGGGCAACGAACGCCTCTTCGGGGCCATAAGCCGAGGAAGAAATACCATCCGCGCCCAGACCGACCCAGGCAAAAAAAGCAACCAGCGCGATATGCTGGCGGATATCCTTGCGGAAAGGGTCGAGCGGTGCTCCAAGAATGAAGCGTTTGAGGGTTTCCAGTGTCATGTTTTTTTCTTGCATGCCCCACCGGGCGAATGCGCACAACCTGTACCATAAGCGGTTAGTTTGCAACGCAACATGCCTGCTTTAGCACTTTAAAACTTTTTGGCAAGGGGTAGGAGCACTTCATTTATACTCAATGAGGCCCTTCTTTTAGCCTTACATCGCGCACTTCCAGCCCCTGCCGCTCAATTAATCGCTGAATATGCCTAATACGATCCTTAGAAACCGGATGCGTGGAAAGATAATCCAGCATCAATATTTCCTCCCCCTGCATAGCATTGAAAAACTCCGTTGCGCCGCCTGCATGTCCGTAAATGCCATTCAATACCTTAAGCCCATAAGCATCTGCTGCTTTCTCCTGCTGGCGCGAAAAATGATTCTGAAAACCAGTGGTCATCTGCCCAAACAGCTCGCTGATACCGCTTTCTGCCGATAATACCGGCGTAAGCACCAAACCCATTATCAGCGCCGCGCCCATTCCCCTCAAGTGATCTCGGTTGGCGAAATGGCCCAGCTCATGCCCAAGCACAAAAACAATCGCATTTTCCGAAGATAGCCTGTCCAGTAACCCCTGATACACGATAATTTTCCCCGAAGGCAGCGCCATTGCGTTCACCTCCTCATCCTCCATCACAATCACTTGAGGTTTTATTTCCAACCCCTGCTGCAACGCTATTCTGTCCAGCAGCAGTTGCAGATACTTCTCAGTAGCAATAGCCTCTGGCCCACGTTCGGATTGCTCAAGCCAGTATTTTTCTTTTAGGAAACTATCCCAGAGCCATTGCTCAGTGTCCTGCCCCACATAAGGAATCGCCAGCCTCACCGCATAGACCGAAAAGCAATAAACCATTGCTACAATCGCAAAGACTGCCAGCAGATAGACCACAAAATCTTTAAGCGGATAGGATTTGGTTACGTTAACCGATTCGTCAAATTGCGGATGCTTATATTCCATCACTTCTTTAGATAAACGGCCGTGGCATAAGCATAAACTTCAACCTTCGGCATCTCCCTGCCGCCTTCGGCAGAAAGCGTCGTCGTTTCCAGCCTTAAGTTAGCAATAAAATCTGCATCCAGCGCCTGCTGCTTCATCCGTACAAGTGCTTCACGGCGGCCACGATCCAGCACGCTTTCCAGCACCGCGATATTCCCACCGAAAACGCTTACCAGTTGTGATAGTATGGTTTTGAAATAATCAGCCGCGATAACCGTGTTACCTGTAACCATCTTCACCGACGCCACATCATGTGGAAAATTATTGCGGTCAAAATTGATCACCGGAATGCGCGGTAATTTTCCCTCACGCTCCTTGATGGAGGCGTAATGCCTGCGCTCGACATGTCCGCCCCAGAAAAAAGCAACGATCAGCAATGTCGCGAAAAAAATTAAATCGTACATTACTCCGCCCTCACTGCGGTTCCGTAGACATAAATCTCCGCTGCTCCTGAGGCTACCGAGGAGGTGGAAAAGCGGATATTCAGAATTGCATTAGCGCCAACCTGCATCGCTTGCTGTCTCATGCGGTCGATGGCCTCTAAGCGCGTTTCCTCCAGCAGCTCAGTATAGCCCTTGAGTTCGCCACCAAACATATTCTTAAACCCTGCCGCAATGTCACGCCCCACATGCTTGGAGCGAACGCAACTTCCATTTACCATGCCATAATGCTCAGTAACATTTTTACCCGGAATATAATCAATATTGGTCAGAATCATTAGAATTGCCTTTCCTTTGCCAGAAGGCACTATCCAACACATTGGTAAATAAAATTATAACAGCTATAGAAATGGTCGGAACGACAGGATTTGAACCTGCGACCCCTAGTCCCCCAGACTAGTGCGCTACCAGGCTGCGCTACGCTCCGACACTTACAACTACTTTACTAAAACTATTCTTTTAGCTGCTGCACCATGTCGCGCATGGCGCAGAGCTCCCTATGTAAGACCTCAAGCCTTGATTGCAAGGATTTAGTTTCGGTTTTTTCAGCCGTGGCAGACTTACTGCGCAGCTGCTGCTTCGCGCCCTGGATAGTGAAACCCTTGGCATAGAGCAGTTCCTTGACCTCATGCAGTTTCTGCATGTCCTCCGGGCGGTAATACCGGCGGCCGCCCCGCTGTTTCATCGGGGAAACCTGCGGAAACTGCTTTTCCCAGAAACGCAGCACATGCGCTTCCACGCCCAGCTCTTCGGCAGCTTCGCTTATCGTTTTCAGGGCGTTCGGCGATTTCTCCATGCGCCTTCCTTATAGCATATGCGCCAGAGGAAAACGCCAGTAGAAAATGTAAAAGCCTGCCTTACTTTTTGGCCAGCGCTTCGTTGACGCGGCTTTTCATGATGTTTGACGCGTTGAAGGTCAGCACGGTACGCGGCGTAATCGGCACTTCGATACCCGTTTTCGGGTTACGGCCGATGCGCTGCTTTTTGCGGCGCAGGGTGAAAGTGCCGAAAGAAGACAACTTCACCTGTTGCCCAGCTGCGAGCGCATCGCTGATTTCTTCAATCACGGCATCAACCAGTGCGCCGGATTCCGCCAGCGAAAGGCCGATATCGCGGTAAACGGCATTGCTTAAGTCAGCGCGGGTCAAATTTTTCTCGGTCATATCTCTCTCCGGTATTTTCGATTGGGGTTCTCGTCATAGCAAAAAGCTCTTAAAGAACCAATACTAATTACGATTTCAACGCCTTATAATACTGCAGCCCCAGGTAAGTCCAGCGCCAAGCGCAGGCATAGCGATTAAATCGCCCTGCTTTACCCGTCCATCCGCTTCCGCCACCGCCAGGGCCAGCGGTATCGATGCGGCAGAGGTATTGGCATGCCTGTCCATGGTCTGCACCATTTTTTCCATAGGAATATTAAATTTCTCGGCAATGGCTGAAATAATACGCGCATTCGCCTGATGAGGAATCACCCAGGCAATTTCCGCAGGCGCAATGCCGGCTTTCTCCGCCGCTTCCAACATTGCCTCACCCATTTTTGCTGTCGCATGGCGAAAAACCTCGCGGCCCTGCATATACAGCATCCCTGCGCTGCCGGTTGTCGAGACGCCGCCTGTGGTTTTGAGAATATCTGCCTGCCCGCCATCGGAATGCAGCACGGTCTGCAATATTCCGCGCTCGCCTGTGCCGGCCTGCAGCAAAACCGCACCCGCACCGTCCCCGAACAGAATCGCAGTGCCGCGGTCGTTCCAATCCACCAGCCGCGAATATGTCTCAGCGCCGATAACCAGCGCATTGTCGATTTGCCCGCTTTTAATCATTCCGTCCGCCACACCCAGCCCGTAGACAAAGCCGGAACAGGCGGCCTGCATATCGAAAGCGAACGCATTCTTAGCGCCTATTTTTTGCTGTACGCGGCAGGCAGTTGCCGGAAAGGTTTCGTCCGGCGTCGTTGTCGCGACGATAATCGCCTGCACTTTTTCTGCCGCATGGCCCGCTTTATCTAATGCAGCCTGCGCTGCCTTAGCCGCGAGATCTGAAGTGAATTCGCCTTCACCCGCAATATGGCGCTGGCAAATTCCGGTGCGGTCGCGAATCCACTCATCGGTGGTCTCCATCCGCGTTTCAAGATCTTTATTGGTCAACACCCGCGCAGGCAGGTAATGCCCAACTGCCATTAACTGCGAACGCCGCATCAGGCAGCTCCTTCTGCTACTGCCACAGGCTTGACGGGACCGGAAAGCTTCAGTTCTTCGGTAATACGGTGGCCGGTACGGTGTTTTACCAGTTCCGCCGCGTTGCGGATAGCAAAGGAGAATGCATATTCATCTGCTCCGCCATGGCTTTTGACCACTACGCCATTAAGCCCCAGGAACATGGCGCCGTTGTAGCGGCGGGGATCCAGGCGCTTGCGCAGGATTTTCATCGTCTGGTACGCAAGCAGGTAACTGAGTTTTGTCAGCAGGTTGCTGTTGAAGGCGTCCTTGAGGAAGTCCCGCACCAGCTTCGCCGTGCCTTCAGCGGTTTTCAGCATGATATTGCCTGAAAAGCCGTCACTCACCACCACATCGACCACACCCTGCGGCACATGGTTGCCTTCAACGAAGCCATAAAAGTTAATATCGAAATCCGATTCGCGCAGCATTCTGGCAGCTTCGCGAATTTCAGGATGGCCTTTGTTCTGTTCTTCACCCACATTCAGCAGGCCGACGCGCGGGTATTCAATTCCCAGCACGGCGCGGGCAAAAGCATCGCCCATGATGGCGAACTGGAAAAGCTCTTCCGCGCTGCATTCGAGATTGGCCCCCAAGTCCAGCATCACTACCTGAGCATTGCGCGTGGGGAACAGGCTGGCCGCCGCCGGACGACTCACACCGGGCAGGGTTTTAAGCACCAGCTTGGCAATTGCCATCAACGCGCCGGTATTACCGGCGGAAACCACGGCCTGCGCGTGACCGGCTTCCACCGCTTCTATAGCTGCACGCATACTGCTGCCTTTGCTCTGGCGCATCGCGGTAGAGGGTTTGGCGTCATCGGCAATTTTATGATCGCAGTGCACAATATCGCTCACTGCCTCAACCGCAGGGAATCGCTTCAGCAGCGGGGCGATTTCATTTTCCTGGCCGAAGAACAGGAAGCGCAGGTTAGGAACCTTACGCAGAGCAATAGCCGCGCCTTCGACCACGCTGAGCGGCGCATGGTCGCCTCCCATGGCATCCAGGGCGATGGGGAGCTGTTCGCTCACGCGGGGGGTTCTGTCTACTGATTAACGGTATCGGTGGTCACCTGGCGGCCGCGATAATAACCATCGGCGGAAACATGGTGACGGCGTACGGCTTCACCGGTGGGCTTTGCCTCGGTAATGTGGGCCAGTGCATTTACCTTCTTGTGTGCACGGCGCATGCCGCGTTTGGAAGGGGTGGTTTTGCGCTTAGGTACAGCCATGATAAACCTCTTTAGTCGTGAAAAGAGGGTGCTTATACTGTGGCATGAGGCATTAGGCAATAGAGAATAGGCCCAACCCTTAAGATTTTCTGCTTGTGCCAGAGCCAAAGCCTATTGCCCTGCCTCTATCTGCTCCGGCAGCACCACATCCATGGCTGCGCCGTCTCGCCTATACACCCAGCCGCGCAGAAGCACCTGCTTTCCCTGCAGATCCATTAAATTGTAGTTTTTAAAATACTTACGATAATCACTGCCTTTAATAAAGGCGGTGAAATCGGTTTTATAATCCTTACCGAAATTCAGATACCAGTTGCCCCCCGCACCGGCCACTTTGCTGATAATACCACGAACCAGCTGATAGCGTTCTCTTGGCACTCGAATGCTTGCTGCATCTGCCGGTTCCCAGTAGGCATCCGCCCATATTCCCCGTTGCGCGGCTCTCGCTTCTTTTTCAGCCGCCAGCAATTCTTTTGCCTTATCTCTTTGATCCGCAAAGGGATACACCAATGCCATACCCGCTTTGAGCATTTCTTCCTGCACGGATCGGCCATCGGCCAGGGTCAGGAATGCCAGGCGACGGCCGTGGCGATCCATCTGCGGCGGATCCGGCAGCAGCGAAACTTTCTTGCCCTCCACTAATTGCCTCAGTGTTTGCGCCGCCTCTTCTCCCAACGGCTCCCCGGGACGTTTTTTGCCCGTCAGTTCGTGGATATTCGGCACCTGCAGCGAAGCAAGTCGCACCAGAATGCCGTTTTCCAGGATCAACGTCTTGCCATTTATGACTTTTTGAACTTTGATAGCGTCCGCAAAGGCGTTTTCCGCGGAAAAAACCAAAAAAATCGCCAAAAACCATAATTTACTTATTGTCATTTTATGGAATAAACCCTACTAAAACTGCCTTTATCAAAGTTAAATTATCATAAGAACAAAAGGTACAAAATATGCGTTTATCTCTTCTTACCTTGCTTTCCCTTTCGGTACTTGGCATGGCAACCGCCGCGCAGGCACAAGGCCGTCCCGAGCATCTGGTCCTCGGCGCAGGCGTATATGACGCACTAAAAGGCGACGAAACTGCCGCTGATTTTAACCTTGAATATCGTTCTCGTTACCTCGTTGGCAATCTGCGCCCTGTAATCGGCGCCACGGCGAATACTGACGGCGGTTTATATACTTATGGCGGTTTCAATTATGATATTCCGCTGGTCGCTGGCATCACCGTTACTCCCGGCATCGCAGTCGGTAACTATGAAAAACATGACAGCAAAGATTTAGGCGGTCATCTGCAATTCCGCTCCAGCGCTGAACTCAGCTATACCATGGACAACAAATCCCGCGTGGGCGCTCAAATCTCGCATATTTCCAATGCGGGCATTTACGATCATAACCCCGGCGTGGAAAGCATCATGGTTAACTATTCTCATGCTATTTCCATCCTGGGTCCCAACTAAGACCTGATTGCGGCATGGCTATACTTTTATTGCTCATTGCCTTCTGCTTTTCGTTATACGGGGGGTGGGTTTTCTTCGAAGGATACTTCGTTGCCACCTCCCCCAATGAGCAATGGGCCGCCGCCATGAGCGGGCTAGCCTTTGCGATTATCCCCTATGTGATTGCCAAATGCCTTGCCGATATGGTGGCCATCCGTCAGCGCCACCTGACGATGGAACAGCAGGCGCAGCAAAGCTACCTGCTGAATCAACAGCTGCAGGCTTCACAAAAATCCGGCAACCGCCGCCCCAATCCCCCTTCGGAAAACGCATAAGATTCACATTTAACGCTGGAAGTGTTACTGTTTCTCCATGCGTTCTTTTTCTTCCTTATCTCTTCTGGGCCTGGCAGCTGCCTCTGCGCTGGCTGCGGCCTATACCGCGCAATATGGGTTTAACCTTCAGCCCTGTGAGCTCTGCCTGTTCCAGCGGCCTGCTTTTTACGCTGTTATTCTGCTTTCGGTTATCGGGCTGTTCTGGAAAAAACCGCAAATCCGTCCGGTCCTGCTGGCATTGGTGGGAGTTGTGATGCTGGCCAATAGCGGCATTGCTTTTTATCATACCGGCGTTGAGAAAAAATGGTGGCCCGGTCCGGATGCCTGCACCAGCGGAGAGATTGAAGCCAATCTTTCACTGGAGGAATTGCGGGCACAGATTCTGGCCGCGCCGCTTGTCCGGTGCGATGAACCGGCCTGGCAGTTCCACGGCATCACGATGGCGGGAATGAATGTTGTATATTGCCTTGGCCTCGCTATGTTCGCCTTCTGGAGTCTTCGCCATGCCCTTGCCCAAAACCGCACCCAATCTTGAAGAAATCATCCGCGTCAACCAGGCGGGAGAGTATGGCGCGAAACGCATTTACCAGGGGCAGCTTGCCACCATCCGCAACCCTGCCGCTAAAAAGCAAATCCAGCACATGCTGGATCAGGAACTGGAGCATCTGGAATATTTCAACCAAAAGCTCGGTGCAGGCAGAATCCGCCCGACCCTGCTGCAGCCATTCTGGCACCTTGGAGGCTTCGCTTTAGGTGCGGTCACCGCGCTGATGGGCAAAGAAGCCGCCATGGCCTGCACGGTGGCTGTGGAATCGGTGATAGATGATCATTACCGTGAGCAGCTTGAGCAGCTGGAGCCGCATGCCGACACCGGCTTAAAGGAAAAGATCACCCAGTTTCGCAAAGAAGAGGCTGAACACCACGATCTCGGCCTGGCCGAAGGCGCAGAGCAGGCTCCTGCTTATCCCTTGCTTTCGGGGGCAATTCGCCTCATTACCCGCACGGCTATCGGGCTCTCAAAGAAAATCTAAGCCGGGCATTTTTAAACAGGCAATGAAGAGCAACCCATTCCTCTAACTTAAGGTCGCACGCAGCATCCAGGCGGTTTTTTCATGAAAATCCAGCCGCTCGATCATCAGGTCATGCGTGGCGCCATCGCCCGCTTCTTCGCCTGCTTCCATCACCTTACGGCATTCGGTTGCCATTTTTTCATGATCCGCAAGCAGGGCCTGCAGCATGCTTTGCGGCTTTTCCAGGGGTTCTTCTTTCAGGAAAGCCAGTTTGCTGAATTCGCGGAAACTGCCAGGTGCCGCATGGCCCAGGGCGCGGATACGTTCTGCAAGTACGTCATTTGCAGCGGCAATAGCGTTATACTGTTCTTCAAACATGCCATGCAGGCTGTGAAAATGCGGACCGGTCACATTCCAGTGGCAGTTTTGCGTTTTCAGGCCCAGCAGATAGTTGCTGGCCAGCACCCTGGCAATTTTCTCCGCCAGTTTGGCGCGGCTGGCCGCTTTAATTCCGGTATCCTGCTCCGGTTTCATTACCAGTGAGATATTTTTCTTAGCCATATTAATCTCCCTTATTGGAATTTATCGAGGCACCCAGCCTATCACAATGCGGCATCAGTTGCCATCCCCTGCATAATCTGGAACAATGCCAGCTCTGTGATGTATCCTTTTTATCGTCTTTTGACCTTATTTGCCGGGCCGTTTCTGCCTGCGCTTCTTCGGCATCGCCTGCGGCGCGGCAAAGAAGATGATCTCCGTCTGCGCGAGCGGCTTGGCTTTGCTTCCGCCCCGCGCCCTGCGGGGAATCTGCTGTGGGTGCATGCAGCAAGCATGGGTGAATCGCTTTCAGCGCTTCCGCTTATCGAGGCTTTTCTTACCCGGCATCCCGGCTGGCATGTTCTTATCACCACGGTCACAGTCACCTCTGCCAGTGCCATGCAGCAACGGCTGCTTTCGCGCACTGTACACCAATTTGCGCCGCTCGATCACCCCGCGGTGCTGTCGCGTTTTCTTTCGCACTGGAAACCGGATCTCACTTTCTGGATCGAATCCGAGCTCTGGCCCAATATGGTGCAGGAAACCCGTAAGCATTGCCCGATGTATCTGATCAACGCACGCATGTCCGAACGCTCTTTCCGCCGCTGGCAGGTTATTCCGTCCTTCGCGCGGGATATGCTGGGAAGTTTCCTCGGCGTTTTCGCGCAAAGCCGCACCGATGCCGATCGTTTCACTGCGCTGGGCGCAAAGGGGGTCGAATATAAAGGCAACCTTAAATACGATACGCCGCCCCTGGGATGCGATGAATCCGTGCTGGTGCAGTTACGGCGGGCCATTGGCGATCGTCCTGTCTGGCTGGCGGCGAGCACCCATGAAGGCGAGGAAATTCAAATTGCCTCCGTGCACCGCGAGTTAAAGGCGCAATTCCCGGATCTGCTCACATTTATCGTACCGCGTCATGCGCCGCGCGGCGCATTGCTGACATCGCAATTACGCGAACAGCATTTCGTCACTGTCCGCCGCAGCGGCGGGGAGCCCATTACCTCCGATACCGAAATTTACCTTGCCGATACCATGGGCGAACTCGGATTATTCTACCGTCTTAGTCCAATTGTTTTTATGGGCGGTTCGCTTGTTCCTCACGGAGGTCAGAATATGCTGGAAGCGGCCAGGCTGGGATGCGCGGTTATCACGGGGCCGCATACGCAGAATTTCACCGCGATCTGTGACGAACTTGAACAGGAGGGAGCGTTATTGCGCGTAAGCGACGCCCGCAATCTGCAGGAATGTGTAAGCAACCTTCTTGCGGATAATGCATTGCGCCGGCAATATGCCGATGCAGCGCTTGAATCCGTCAGCCACCATAGCGGCATTGTGGATGCGCTGCTCAACAGCATTCAACTACCCGCAGTGGAGCGGCACTCATGAAAACCCCTGCTTTCTGGCAAACGAAAAACCGCAAGGCGGCGATGTTACTGCCGCTTGCCGGGCTGATGATACTGGCAGGCTGGATGGGCCGCCTGTCGGCCAGGCCCAGGAAACTTCCCGTGCCTGTTATATGTATCGGCAATGCAACGGCGGGCGGGGCAGGCAAAACACCTGTGGCTCTCACCGTGGCAAAGATTCTGCAGGAGCAGGGCCAGCAACCGCATATTCTCAGCCGGGGTTATGGCGGTAAATTTCATGCACTGCCCTGTCGCGTTACCTCTGCCCACACCGCGGCTGATGTAGGCGATGAGCCCCTGCTGCTGGCGCAGGCAGCACCCTGCTGGGTCGGCGTGGATCGCGTTGACTCCTCGGAATCCGCTATTGAAGCCGGGGCTACACTCATCCTGATGGATGACGGGTTGCAGAATCCCTCGCTCGAGAAAACTTTGTCGCTGCTTGTGGTGAGCGGCGCGACAGGCTTCGGCAATGGCTGGGTCATACCCGCCGGGCCGCTGCGCGAACCCTTGTTTAATGCTTTTGACCGGGCCCAGGCAATCGTGCTGGTCGGCTCCGACACATGTGGCGTCAGCGCTCACTTCCCCGGCGACATCCCTGTTTTTACAGGCAGGCTGGACCCCTTAGAGCCGCTTTCTTCCCTGCCCCAGCCTGCGCTTGCCTTTGCGGGTCTGGGATATCCGCAGAAATTCTTCAACATGCTGCGCAAAGGCGGCGTTAAGCTCGCTGCCGCCGTTCCTTATCCGGATCACCACCCCTACACCGCCGCGGATCGCCAGGCGCTTCGCGCTGAAGCCCGCCGGTTGCATGCCCATCTCGTGACAACCTCCAAGGATGCTGTCAAATGGCCTGCTGCTGAGAGAGCCGATTTAAAGGTGGTTGAAGTTGCTTTCCGCTTTGACGACGAAACCGCCTTCCGCAACTTCCTGCAGGAGAAATTGCGCCAGGAGGATTCGCAGGATCAACCCGATGCTGCATCATAAACCCTGGCTGAGTTCATTGCCCGCTGGCCTGGGGCTGTGGCTTGTTTTCACCCTGCTGCGCCTGCTTCCGCTGGATACCGCCTCCGCGCTCGGCGGCTTTATCGGCCGTCACCTTGGCCCTTATTTGAAATGGCATCGTATCGCTGCCGCCAATTTGCGCTGGGCCTTGCCCAAGCGCGCTTCAGAACACGCCGCCATTCTGAACAGCATGTGGGACAATCTGGGCAGGACACTCACCGAATATCCGCATCTGAATAGTTCAACAATGGCATCGCGTATTATTCTGCCGCGTGAGACGCTGGATTTGCTTGCATCAGGCAACGGTGCTATTTTCGCCTCTGGCCATCTGGGCAACTGGGAAATTGCCCCGCTCGCCGCGCATCTTTATCACCAGCCGCTGACCCTCATTTATCGCCATGTAAGCAACCCGATAGTGGAGCGCCTGATTTTCAGCATCCGCAGCCGCTATTGCGCGGCGCTTTATCCCAAAGGCAATCGCGGCGCCCGTGAAGTACTCCGCGCCCTGAAAAAAGGGTCTTCGCTGGGTATGCTTGTGGATCAGCGTATGAATGACGGTATCGAGGTGCCATTCTTTAACAAGCCCGCCATGACTGCACAGGCTACGGCCATGCTCGCACTGCGTTACGGTGCGCCTATTATTTTGGCGCGGGTCATTCGCAAACAAGGTGCCAATTTTGAACTGGAGCTGTCCAGGCTGCCCCTGCCAGAAGGCGAAACTGAAGAAAATATTCGTGAAGTCATGCTGCAAATTCACCGCCATTTCGAGCGCTGGATCGCTGAATATCCCGCTCAATGGCTGTGGATTCATCGCCGCTGGGGTAACGCACCGCTTCAAAACGACGCAAACATGGCCTGAACACGGCATTAATCCTTTCTTTGCCTTTTTGGCTTATGCCTGAAAACCTGTAATGATCTCAGGGAAGAATTATGACTAAAAAGAAAAATATCTACACTTTCACCGGCGACGGCTCTTTTGCTTATACGCATGACCACGTCATTAAGCCTTTCCTTGAGAAAACAGCTGGCGACCTCGCAGGCTTTCCCGAATCTGACTGGAGCCTTGCCAACCGCATCCGCACTGATGGCGCAGTCATTATGCAGGGCGTGAAAGCCGCCTTAAGCGAAAAAGCCGCTTCCGTAAAATATCCGGGTGCCAGCGCTACAGCTGAAGAGCGTGAATTCGTCTGCACCCGCATCAACTGCCCGGAGCCGCAAACCGATCTGGGCAAGGGCAAATCTCCCAATGCGCCGGTGCGCGGCATTGCCGGCTTTGATGCTTCAATTATCCGCACTCCCACTGCCAGCGCCAGCCTGGTGAAGCCTCTTGAAACCCGCTGGACCGCAAAAACCCCGGTCGAGATCCTGACACTTGAAAAGGGCGGCCGCGCCGCCAATGCACAAATCTGCCGTCCTGCCTCTGCGGTGACGCTGGAAGTCAATTTTACCGATCACCATGGCACCGCCACCACCCTGCTGGGCGCGAATGGTTCAGCATTCCATCTGGAGCCGGGCTCTACCCTCTCGCTTACGCGGGTGGATATGGACGAGGCGGAAAAGCTGATTCGCAGCACACTTGAGCGAGCCCTCAAGGAAGGTGCGGATGTGACCTTCACCAACAAGAATACCGTGCTCACGAGCATCGATGCCCCCATCAAGAAACGGGCCCAGGAAATCTATCAGCAGGAATTCGAGGAGCGCTTTACCCAGGCGGGCTTAAGTTTTCATTCCGGCCTGGTGGATGATGCTTTTGCCTATCTTGTCGCCACACAATCTTCGCCTGCGAAACCACACCTCATGCTCTGCCCGGATGATCTCTATGGCGCGCAAATCAAGCATGTGCTGGAGGAAGTCAAACGCAAGGGCCTGCACTACCGCCATACAGAAAATGCAATCGCCATCGGTCGTCTTTCCAACGGCTATGGCGATGAATACGGCGGCATTCACTTCACCCCGAAAGCAGCCGGCACGCTGGCTGTGCGTGATGCCGAAGGGAAAGCCCTGTGCAGCCTTGAAGTGCAGCCGGGCCAGTTATGCCTTGCAGCAGGCAGCAGCGCCGGCGCCGCGCGCGATTATGCGCGCCGTATGATCGACTTTGCGCTTAATAACAAAATCAGCGGCAAGGACGTTGGCTATCTTTATTTCGGATTCGATGCAAAATCTCCGGCTGAGGGGCCCCTGGTTCCTATTCTGCAGCAGGTGATCGACCAACACCGCGCTGCACTTGCCGCCAAGGGTGTTATTGCTGAAATTCGCGAACCCGCACAGGTTTCCGCCGATCTTCTCACCAATCCGCCGCAAAAAGGCGTGGTGCTGGCGCTTAACAATCTCTGGGGGGATATCATCGCCGATCTTTTCCCCGCGCTTGCAAATAACCGCGCCTCCTATGATTCACTGCTGCTCAGCGACCGCGGATTCCTGGCCGAAACCGGCTCAGGCGGCACCGCGCCGGATTTATTGTTCGGACGTGTCAAAGACGGCAAGAACAATGGCAAAGGCCTGATCAATACGGGCCATCTTCTGCTTAATCCCGTTGCCATTCTCTCCAGCTATGCCGAGGCCATGCGCTATACAGGTCAGCAATCGGGCAACGCCGCGCAGATAACCTATGCTGATCACCTGCATGAGGCCATCATCCTTACCATGAAACAGGGTTTTCTTACCGGCGATCTGATGAAAGGCAGCGAACATCAGCTGCGCGATGAAATGGTCAATTCGGGCGCGCAACCGCGGCCGGTTGATACCCGCGTTTTTGTTAAAGCGACTGAAGCAAACCTATTCGAGCTGCAGGGAAAAACCCAGGCGTCGAAAACCGCGCGCGACGAGCTGCAGGAGATGATAGTGAAATATGATCTGGCGACAGTGAAAGCTCTGGAAGGCTCCGAACTTGAAGCCGTCATGGTTTATGCCACTTCCAATCCGGGCGAACCTGCAAATAAGAAAGCGACCAGGGCCGCTTAAAGAAATTCAGGCGCTGACTGTGCGAAATTTCTCCAGCAAGGCTTTAAGATCTTCGGGCTGAAACGGTTTCGCCAGGTAATCATCCATTCCAGCTTGCAGGAATTTTTCGCGGTCGCCCCGTAAGGCATGCGCGGTCATTGCTATAATAGGGGTAGGTCTCAGCCCTTTTTCCTTCTCAATCGCGCGTATGCGGCGGGTGGTTTCCATGCCGTCCATGCCTGAAAGCTGGATATCCATCAGGATCAGCGCATATTTCTGGCGTTTGAATTTAGTGATAGCATCCTGTCCGTTAGTCGCCACTTCACAATGATAGCCGAAATCTTCAAGCAGCACGCTCGCGACCATAATATTCGCCTGGTAATCCTCAACCAGCAATACCGTGTCCCGCATTTCTGGGAAAAAAGCATCTGTCATGGAGGTGGTTGTTTCCTCCGGCGGTGCGGGCGGTTGCTCGCGCTCCACCCGTGTAAGCGGCAGCGTTACGGTAAAGACCGAACCCGTGCCGAGAATACTCTGCACTTCGATTCGCCCTTCCATGTAACGCACCAGTGACTGGCAGATAGCCAGGCCCAGGCCGGTGCCGCCATATTTGCGCGTCATGGAGGCATCCGCCTGGGTAAACTTGTCGAATATCAGGGGCAGTTTCTCCTCAGCGATGCCGATTCCGCTATCCGACACCTGCAGGCAAACCAGTGTTCTGCCGTCTTCGGTTTTGCCACGCTCGGAAAGAATGATTTTCACATATCCTTCTTCGGTGAACTTAATCGCATTGCTGACAAGATTAATAAGTATCTGCTGAATGCGCAGCGGGTCTCCAAGGTAATAGGCGTTCATCATGGAATGCGAATCAAACAGGAATTGCAGGTTCTTTTCCTTGGCGCGATACGTCATAATGCCCAGCACTTTCTGCACCAGTTCGCCAAGGTTGAACTCCACGCGTTCCAGCTCAACCGAGCCTTCTTCCAACCGTGCAAAATCCAGCAGATCATTAATCAGCGCGAGCAGGCTTTCCGCGCTGAGTTGCAGGGTCTGGATATATTCCTGCTGCTTCTCCGTCAGCGGCTTGGTCAGATTCATGATATGCGCCAGCCCGATCATCACGTTCAGCGGCGTGCGGATTTCGTGGCTCATATTGGCCAGGAATTCGCTCTTGGCGTGGTTCGCCGCCTCGGCACTCTCCTTGGCTTCGCGTAACTGCGCGATAATTTCACCCAGCTCGCGCTCATTATCATGGATTTCCTTAATCATGGTATTAAAGGCATCCACCAGCGACCCGATTTCATCATTACCGCGCTTCTGCGCATACACGGGTTCATCGCGCCCGCTGGCAAAACGCCGGGCAATACTTTCAAGCTCAAGAATGGGGAGCGAAATCATCCGCTCCAGATGCCTGGAAACCGGCCATATCACCATCAGCACCAGCATCAGGATGCCGAGTTTAATAAACATGTCGCGCAGGAAATGCAGGTATGTCTCGCTCAGATCATATTTCAGATAAAGCGTGCCAAGCAACTGGCCGTCCTTACTGATGCTGCGGTATATCTCAAGATGCGTCAGCGAAATGCTGGCGCTTTCGGACTGGTAAACGCATTTTTCATTCCTGGACTTTTTCGAAGCGGCATAGGCTGCAAATTCCTGATTCTTTTCATCGAACAGGCATGCCCGCTCAATGGCCTGATCAGGCCGAAGTGAACGCAGATTTTCCTTCGCGGCTTTCGGATCGATAAACTCCAGCGCCGCCTGCGATTGTAACGAAATAATATCTGCGGTTATTTCCAATCGCTTCATCAGATACTGGCGCTGCAGGTTAAGTTGCACCATGCCGTCAAACAGGAAGGAGATGCATAGTGCCAGCGCACTGACACCCATCATGATCAAAATAAGTTTACGGCGGATGGGCGAAGCGCTCATCCGGTGAAATAAGGGAGATGTCTCAAGCACATTCGGAATCATCTGACTTCCTGCGCGATGTTGAGCAGACGCGAGCTTAGCTGGAATCCCTCTTTCTCCAGCTGCGTCTGGTTAATCGTAATGGCAATGCGGTCTTCCTGCTGGAGAAGCTCTATCCTGCCGCCGCGATCCAATGGGTCAAACAGGTTTGAAACCGTCAGCACATGGTTATCATGCGCCTCGCGCATTTCCTTGCGCGACAGCTGGTATCGGGAAAAAATAAGGTTGCACCCTTTCAGTGATTTATTTTCCGTGATGATGCGGATTTCTATCTGCTTTTCGGCCGCCTTTTTCTGTTGGAGATACTTCAGGTAAAATTCGATGGGATCGGGCCGGTACACACATATGGTGGGGCTTTTCAATTCTTTTGGCGAAGCCATCCCCGGCCAGGTGATGTAATTGAAGAAATTATACAGGTAAGCTGCTTCAATTTTATACTGCCTGGCATCCTGAGCGAGTAACAAACCCGGGGCCAATGTAAAAAGCATGCCCAGTGCCAGCGCGGCACTGAATCTCCTCCTGCATGCTTTTTTAAATGCCATAGTTAATCCTAAAACTTCACCAGCACCTGCCCCACAACGCTTCTGCCGGTTTCGTAGAGTGGCGTGGCCGGAAATTCTGGATGATGCGGATCAGTTAAGTTTCTGCCGATCATGCTTATTTCAAGCCCGGGCTGTACCAGCCAGGCCAGGCGGCTATCCAGGCGTAAATATGAATCCACGGGATTGGAAAGCGCATCCACGAAATAGGCGGTATTATCCCAATGCACATCCTGCGTTATGTTGTAGTAAGAGCGAACGGCGAACTGATGTTCGGGCGCCAGTTCTTCCCCCGCTTCCAGCGTAGTGGCGCTGCCAGGTTCAACCTCCAGCTCCATTTTCATAAAAGTGTAGCTTCCGGCCAGCCGCCAGTCAGGGTTGATATTCCAGTTAGCGGTAAATTCCGCACCGTAGACATGACCGCCCCCCAGATTATTCAGCCTGTAGGCAATAATCGTATTCCCATCGGCGCCGGTAAACGGAGCATCGGGTGTGGCAATAGTCTGCAGGTTATCAAAATCGTTGAAGAAAAGCGCGGTATCAAAAGCCAGATTATCGCGAGGCTGAATCCGGTGACCGATTTCATATGCGATCAGCTCCTCTGACTGCTGACCGGGATTACCAAAAACACGCAGCTCGGTCGGAGGAGTGCCCGGCAACACCTGTGCGGCAAGATCGATATCCTCTTCAATAGAGCTGGGGGTGCGCACCGCACGCGAAACAGCGGCCCAGAGCGTCTGGTTATCCGTCGCATGCCATAACAGCCGTGCATTCGGCTGCAGTTCAAAGCCCGTGAAATCATTATATTCGAATTTGGATCCCAGCGTCAGGTACAGCACGTCGAGAGAGAGTGCGTATTCATCCTGCGCATATACATTCAGAATATTATGCGTGTCGAACTGGTCATTCACGCGGGCGGCAAAGGTGCCATCCAGCTCCTGATAATAAAGCCTTGCGCCGCCGCCCCAGACAAAATTGTTTCTGTCGTTTAGGGTCATGCTGTGCTCCAGTTCAATATCCGCAGTGCTGACATGCTGGTTCGCCACAGCTTCGTTGCGGGTGTAATGATCCAGGTAAGCCTGTAAGTTAAGTTCAGAACCCTCTCTTATCCGGTGGCTCCAGCGCCCCAGCAGATTGCCGCCATAAGAATCATCTTCCGTCGTGGACATGCTGTTAAAGGGAGCCACCGGCGATAGCAGCCTGTTTTTTACGCTCTGCTCACCGCCATAAACATCGCCTTGCAGCGTGTAGGAGTCCTGACTGTAAGGATCGATATTATCCATGCGGAAGCCACTGCGCAGACGATACCAGTCCCCCGCGTTGGAATTATCCGTTAAAAGCACATTACGGCCGACATTCAGCGACTGGACATACGTTCGGTAGTAAGTCTGGTCGCTGATTTTACCCCCGTGCCTGCCTTCCAGGAAACTACCGCGCCCATGCAGACTAACGGCGGCTGAAACCCGGTTTCCCTGGGTTTCATCCGCACGCTTTGTAATAATATTGATAATGCCGTTCACGGCATTGGCACCCCACAGGCTGGAGCCCGGCCCGCGTATCACTTCAATACGGTCAATATCCTGAATCGGCGTGCTCTGGTCATCCCAGTAGGTTCCCGAGAAAATGGGCGTGTAAATTGAGCGGCCATCAATCAGTACCAGTTGCTTATTGGCCAGAGCGCCGTTGAACCCTCGGGATGAAATGGCCCATTTGTTAGAAGCAACCCTGGCGACCTGCATACCGGGAACCATGCGTAGCGCTTCCGGAATGGTATTGATTCCTGCACGCTGCAATTCTTCCTGGGTGATCACATATACTGCCGCCGCTGAATCCTTAAGTTTCTGCGCTCTTCTTGCCACTGATGTCACTGTCAGATCATCCAGATCAAGCGACAGAATCTGATCAAATTCTGCATCAGGCGGCGTTGCCTTTTCTTCTGCAAAACCCTGCGAAACAAAACCCATCACTACAGTCGCAGTAATAATGGAGTACAAAAGAAAATTTTTGGACACAGTAACCTTTAACCCCTTAAAGACGACTATAAGAAACAAAACCTCATAAAAAACCCATAAGGATTTGCAACCCCTTATAATTATTAATTAAATCAGCAGAGTTCTGCCTCGTTCCGAAACAAAACACATTATTTACTTCTTACTAGGGAAATGGTGGGTCCGGGAGGAGTTGAACCTCCGACCTCACGCTTATCAGGCGTGCGCTCTAACCACCTGAGCTACGAACCCATCCGTACAGGCGAGGGGGGTTTGTAATTTTGTGACAACGAAAAGTCAAATACTATTGCCTTGCGCTATCATTCCGAGCGGACGTTGACATCCTGGGTAAAACGCCGCACATTCGTCGCAATATTTTAACCACCCCTATCAGGAATCCTTATTATGGCTGTCGAAATTAAAGTCCCCTCCCTTGGTGAATCCGTCTCTGAGGCCACCGTGGCCAACTGGTTCGTGCAGGAAGGCGGGGCCGTTACCCAGGACCAGCCCGTCTGCGAGCTAGAAACCGATAAAGTCACCCTCGAAGTGAATGCGCCCGCTACCGGCGTGCTTAAATCCATTAAGGCTAAAACCGGCAGCAAAGTGGAGCCCGGCGCCATTTTGGGCATGATTGAGGAAGGCGCAGCGGCCGCTAAAGCCGCTCCGGCGCCTGCAGCGAAAGCGGCGGAAGCGCCCAAAGCCGCTCCGGCAGCGCCTGCGGCCATTCAGGAACCCCCTTCCGTGCGCAAAATCGCGGCTGAGCAGAATCTTAACCTGGCAAATATTCCGGCGACCGGCAAAGACGGCCGCCACACCAAAGGCGATCTCCTGGCGCCTGCAGCACCCGTTGCCGCCCCCGCCGTGCCGCGCAGCGAAGGCAAACGCGAGGAACGCGTAAAAATGACCAAACTGCGCCAGGCCATCGCCCGCCGCCTGAAAGAATCGCAGAACACGGCTGCTATTCTTACCACCTTCAATGAAATTGACATGAGCCGCGTTATTGCCCTGCGCAATGAACATAAAGAAGCTTTCGAGAAAAAATTCGGCATACGTCTTGGCTTTATGGGCCTCTTCGTGAAAGCGGCGGTGCAGGCGCTCAAAGAAATTCCGGAAGTTAACGCTCATATCGAGGGCGATGAAATCATCTACAAAAACTATTATGACATCGGCGTTGCCGTTGGTACCGAGCAGGGTCTTGTCGTTCCTGTTGTGCGCGATTGCGAACATAAGTCGCTGGCGCAAATCGAAGGTGATATCGGCACGCTGGCTAAAAAAGCCCGCGATGGCCAGCTGAGCATGTCCGATATGTCCGGCGGCACGTTTACCGTTACCAATGGCGGCGTTTACGGATCGCTGATGGCGACGCCTATTATCAACCCGCCGCAATCCGCCATTCTTGGCATGCATAAGGTTGAAGATCGCCCGGTCGTTGTTAATGGCCAGATTGTGATTCGCCCGATGATGTATATCGCGCTTTCCTACGACCATCGCATTATTGACGGCCGCGAATCCGTGACTTTCCTCAAACGCGTGAAAGAGATGATCGAAGATCCGGCACGCCTGGCGATGGGGATTTAACATGAGCGAATATGATCTGGTAGTTATCGGCGGCGGCCCCGGAGGTTATGTGGGCGCCATTAAAGCGGCGCAGCTGGGCCTGAAAGTCGCCTGCGTCGAAAAACGCGGCACACTGGGCGGCACCTGCCTGAATGTGGGCTGTATTCCCTCAAAAGCGCTGCTCGATATCACGCATAAATATCATGAAGCCACCCATGACTTCGAGAATCTTGGCCTCAAAGCCACCGTCAAAGCTGATCTCAAAAAAATCATGGCACGCAAGGACGAGGTTGTTAAAGGCCTCACCCAGGGCATTGAGGGCCTGTTCAAGAAAAACAAGGTCGAATATGTGAAAGGCCACGGGACGATCACTGATAAAAATACCGTGACTGTTGATGGCAGAACCGCCCTCAAAACCAAATTCATTATGATTGCCACCGGCTCGGCAGAAATGCAGCTGCCCGGAGTTACACTTGATGAAAAACGCATTGTCTCTTCCACGGGCGCGCTGGAACTGTCCGAAGTGCCGAAGGAAATGATTGTTATCGGCGGTGGTGTCATCGGTCTGGAAATGGGCAGTGTCTGGAGCCGCCTGGGCACTAAAGTGACCGTGGTGGAATATCTCGATCGGATCACGCCTGGGCTGGATCTGGAAGTGTCGAAGCAATTCCAGAAAATCCTGGCCAAACAGGGTTTTGAATTCAAGCTCGGCACGAAGGTGACCGGCGCCGATACCAAGGGCAAAAGGGTCAAGCTCACGATGGAACCCGCAGCCGGAGGTTCTGCAGAAACCATGGAAGCCGATGTCGTGCTGCTTTCCATCGGCCGTAAGCCTTACACTGAAAATCTGGGCCTCGATAAAGTCGGAATCGCCCTCGACAACCGGGGCCGTATTCCCACCAACGATCACTGGCAGACTTCAGTTCCCAATATTTTCGCTATCGGCGATGTCATTGCCGGGCCGATGCTCGCGCATAAAGCCGAAGAAGAAGGCGTGGCCGTGGCTGAATTCCTCGTCGGCCAGAAGCCGCATGTGGATTACAATACCATTCCGGGCGTAATTTACACGCATCCGGAAGTGGCCAATGTCGGCAAAACGGAAGAGGAACTTAAAGCGGCCGGTATCGATTATACTGCGGGTAAATTCCCCTTCATGGCCAATAGCCGCGCGCGCGCTGTAGGCGAATCGGATGGGTTCGTGAAGATTCTTGCCTGCAAAAAAACCGATCGTGTGCTCGGCGTCCATATTATCGGGCCTGATGCCGGAACGTTGATTGCCGAAGCAGTTCTCGCTATGGAATACGGGGCAAGCTCAGAAGATATTGCCCGCACCTGCCATGCGCATCCGACGTTGAACGAAGCAGTGAAAGAAGCGGCACTCGCCACCTTCGCCAAAGCGATTCACATCTGATTCTCCAGAATTCAGTTGTCAGGCGCGGCTTTGCGGGTATAACCGCAAACCCTAGCAAACTCTGACAACTGGATTCTGAAACATGCATCTCTGGCACGACGTACCCGCGGGCGATGACGCCCCTTCTTTAGTGAATGCGGCGATTGAAATTCCCCGCCGCAGCCGCGCGAAATATGAAATCTGCAAGCAAACAGGCCTGCTGAAGCTTGATCGCGTGCTTTATTCCGCCGTGCATTACCCCGCCAATTACGGTTTTATTCCCCAAACCCTCGGCGAAGATAACGACCCCGTCGACATCATGGTCCTCTCCTTCATCGATGCGGTGCCGCTGTGCCTGATGCGCGCCCGCGTAATCGGCGTGATGCACATGGTCGATGCCGGCGAAGTGGATGATAAAATCATCGCTGTCTGCGAAGATGATATGAGCGTGGCGCATATCCGCGATTTAAGCGGCCTGCCCCCTCATTTTACGGGCGAGATTGAACATTTCTTCAGCGAGTATAAACGCCTTGAGGGCAAGAATGTCGAGGTGCAGAACTTCGCCGGGCCTGAAACCGCGCATACCATTATTGAAAAAGGCATTGCCGCCTACAAAAAGAAATTCGGTAAATAGAGATCAGATCAGCCGGGCAGTGTCTGGCTTATTTTCTGCTTCCGTCACTTTGCCGGCCCAGGAGTTGCCTGAACCCTGCGGTGCGCCCTGTGTGTCGGAAATGGCCGACCCTTTCTGGTACTCCTGCAAGGCGCCGGTCAGCATCTCCTCCACCCGCTTCACGGTATGGCGCGAGAAGCCAAGTTCACGCTGATGCGTCAGATACCCTGCGGTGGCACGCAGAAGCTCCTGCTGCACTTCAGGCGGCTGCATTAAAATCACCCGGGCCGAGGTTTCCAGAACTTTGCGCTTTGCCTCTTCGGTCGGCTGATCAATCTTTTGCGCGCCGGTGGCGGTGCCCATCAGCGTAATATTGCCGAACATATAGGTACCCAGCGTCGCCGCCCGCAGCGTCCACATATTCTTGAACATGCTATTGGGGTCAGTGCTGAATTCAGCCTTATTCCCCATCATGTTTTCATAAGTGAAATAGTTATTAGCGAGGTAAAATGCGCCGGTCGCACGCATCGGCTTTTCCTGTATCCAGCGAGAGAAACCGGTAGCCCCTGCCTCATCCAGCTGTTCCTTGGATTTTTCCTTGATGAGCAGCCCGCATAATGCGCCTGCCACAATCGTCACCCCCATTCCCAGCGAGGAAATATCCCGCAGCTGGAACGTATCGGGTGATTTTGTGAAACTAAAGGTTTTGCCTTCTTTCAGTTTGGGCTGGAGTTCTTTGGTCAACCCGTCATAAACCAGTGTCAGCAACGACATGCCGCCATAGACAACGTTCAGGATTTCGGTCGGATAGCGATAACAGAAATCCTCAATTTTCTGGAAGAAGCTTTTATTCTTTTCAGCCAATGCCTTGGCCAGCAAATCCTCTGAAAGCGTAATGCCCTGCTCTTTAAAATGGGCCGCGAGCCTGTGCTCCAGCGCTTCCTGCTGTTCATGCAGTGGACGGTTGCCGTATTTCGCCATGGCCACGCCGCCGATACCCCAGACCAGCCCCGTGACGGATTCCCGCACTGCCGCGTTGCGGGCGGTCATCCATTCTTCTTTGGTCTTGACGGCTCCGGTATAATTGGCAGGCACTCCGCTTTCAGCATTGCGGTGATAGGCCATGGCTTTAAGCATGCCATTGGCAAACATGGCGCCGTCACCAATCAGATAGCCGGTTCCTACAAGCTCACGCTTGGTCCAGCCTTTATGTTGTGTTTGCGGCGCGCCAGTATCCATCCCTTTTCTTATACACAGGACTTGTTACGATCTGATGACAAAATCCAATTTTTCTGCAGTTGCATCCCCTGCCCCCCTATGCTAAGCACACTCCGCATTGGGCTTCCCCCCTTGCAAGAAACCGAGCAAGCGCAACGCGCGAAGCGGCGGGGGATCAAAGCGGTGGGGGTCCGGCCCTCCTTAAGAAAGAAAGATTATCTATGGCTTCAGCACAAGACGATAAACAGATTGCTTCTCGCTATGTAACTGCCCTCTTTGACCTCGCGAAAGAGCAGAAAAAGCTGGATAAAACCGCTGAAGAACTGGCGGCCCTGGCTGATTTGCTGGGAAATTCCTCTGATTTCGCCGCATTGTGCAACAGCCCGGTCATTTCCCGTCAGGATAAAGAAAAAGCGGTGCAGGCTTTGGCCAAGAAAACCAAGCTGAGCCCTATTGTCAGCCAGTTTCTTACTCTTCTGGCTGAAAATCAGCGCCTTGCCCTGCTAGGTGCCATCACTGCTGAATTCGCCAGCCGCCTGCGCGAGCATCATGGCGAAATCGTGGCCGAAGTGCAGACGGCCGCGCCGATCGATGCCAAAACTGAAAAAAGCCTTGCTGCTGCCTTAAGCAAATATACCGGTAAAACCGTTACCCTTGATATCCAGGAGAAGCCCGAAATCCTGGGAGGCCTGCGCCTTTTCATCGGCGGCCGTATGATAGACGCTTCCGTCTCCGGCAAGCTTCAGCGCCTGCAGGAAAAACTGAACCAGGGTATCAAGCAGATCGCATAGCCGATCAAGCTTGAGCGTTGGCAAAGCCAACAGCCCATGGGATTTTCAGCAGAAAATCACGGGACAATTATAACTGTCATCAAACTGTCATTTTTCCGGCCGCGCGAAATTTGTTAACATTCCCGCGACCTCTTTGCAGACCATGCACCGCTACAGCATGTCGCTGTAAATTTTTCAGACCGGAATCGTGGGCCGGCCTCGAATGCGTGTACCTGGCTGCATACGTCGTTTATCAAATATATGAGAGTATTCCTGACGCTCCTGCTACTTGCGGGGGCAATTTCGACAACCCAAGCGCAATTCAATGAAAAGCGAGATGCGCAGCCACCATCAATTACTGCAGGCCTCCTGACGGATAATCTCCTGGAGCTCAATGGATTTGTATGGTGGCGACTCAAACACGGTCACAGTGTAATTGCAGCGATAGGTCAGGTGCCGTTACTTGACGGCTACTACCAGATCGTTTCAACCAACAACACGGGCTGGAATTTCGGTGCCGGCGTAGGCGGGAACCTGGTACTCCCTATCTACTCCAAACCCGACACCGGCCTGGTGATCGTGTCAGCAACTGCGGCGATGGGCCCGCAGTTTGTGCTTACAAGCCCATATAGCCGACATTCGCAGTTTTACGCCGCCCTTCGACCCGCATACGGGAAAAACTGGCTAAACAGTGAATATGCCGGATTTTATCTGCAAGGCCAGGCGGCTATCTCCCAGGAAGTGGGCAACAGCGGCACCCTGATAACGATGTCCTTCGCCTACGATGGTCTGGTAAACCGGGATGTCCATGATTTACTTACTTCTTTGGGCAAACCGCCTATTGTAATAGCGGTATTTTTGGGTGTCACCTGGCCCTTGAATTAATCCCGCTGTAAAGCGGCAACATTTCGTGAAGAGACCGGTACCCACGTATCCGGTCTCTTTTTTTATGTGCGGCTTTTTTAAGGGGCGCTTTCTCCTTGCACCGCAAAATACTCTGTGTTAACTCGAGGCCGCCTTATCAAAAATCCCCCTCCCCGCTGACGGGAAAAGTTAATTCTTAGGAGTATAAAGACCCATGGAAATCCGCCCCTCGGAAATCTCAGACATCCTCAAACAGCAGATTGCAGGCTTCGACGCTGCCGCTGAAATGGCCGAAACCGGCCAGGTGGTAAAAGTCGGCGACGGTATCGCTACAATCTATGGACTGGAAAAAGTCCAGGCAGGCGAGATGGTGGAATTCGCTGACGGCACCAAAGGTATGGCGCTGAACCTCGAGCGCGACACCGTGGGTGTGGTAATTTTCGGTGACGACCGCGCCGTAAAAGAAGGCGATGCTGTAAAGCGTACCGGTGACATCGTGGAAGTGCCTGTTGGTAAAGAGCTTCTTGGTCGCGTAGTTGACGCGCTGGGTAACCCCATCGACGGCAAAGGCCCCATTAAAGCGAAGAAAAAATCCCGCGTGGAAGTGAAAGCGCCCGGCATTATCGCGCGTAAATCCGTACATGAGCCAATGTCCACCGGTATCAAATCCATCGACGCCCTGATCCCCATCGGCCGTGGTCAGCGCGAGCTGATCATTGGCGACCGTCAGACCGGCAAAACCGCGATCGCGATCGATACTATCCTTAACCAGAAACAGAATTTCGAATCTGGCGACACCAATAAGCAACTCTATTGCATCTATGTAGTGGTAGGCCAGAAGCGCTCCACCGTAGCGCAGGTTGTGAAGAAACTCGAAGAGCGCGGAGCGATGCAATATTCCATCGTGGTTGCCGCGACCGCTTCCGAAGCGGCACCGCTGCAGTTCCTGGCGCCTTATACCGGCACCGCCATGGGCGAATTCTTCCGCGATAACGGCATGCATGCGCTGATCATTTTCGATGATCTTTCCAAACAGGCCGTGGCTTACCGCCAGATGTCCCTGCTGCTGCGCCGCCCGCCCGGCCGCGAAGCTTACCCTGGCGACGTATTCTACCTGCACTCACGCCTGCTTGAGCGTGCGGCAAAAATGTCCGATGCGCTTGGCGCCGGCTCCCTCACCGCGCTGCCGGTGATTGAGACCCAGGCAGGCGACGTATCCGCTTACATTCCCACCAACGTGATTTCTATTACCGACGGTCAGATCTTCCTCGAAACCGAGCTGTTCTACAAAGGCGTCCGTCCTGCCGTAAACGTTGGTCTTTCCGTATCCCGCGTAGGCTCTGCCGCGCAGATCAAGGCAATGAAACAGGTTGCGGGCTCCATCAAACTTGAACTCGCGCAATATCGCGAGATGGAAGCCTTCGCTCAATTCGGTTCCGACCTCGACGCCGCGACCCAGAAGCTGCTCGCCCGCGGTCAACGCCTGACCGAGCTGCTCAAGCAGCCGCAATACTCACCGCTTTCCACCGCTGAGCAGGTAGTGGTGATTTATGCGGGCGTAAAAGGCTATCTGGATAAGCTTCCCGTCTCTAAAATCCGCGATTTCGAAGCGGCTGTGCTGCGTGAACTGCAAGGCGCTCAGAAGTCCATCGTTGAGTCGATTCAGAAAGAAGAAAAACTTACCGATGCCATTGAGGAAAAAGTCAAAAAGCTGGTCGGCGATATTGCCAGCCGCTTCGCGGAGTAGTTGAACGATGGCTTCCTTAAAGGACCTCAAAAACCGGATCAAATCCGTTAAATCGACGCAGAAGATCACCAAAGCCATGAAAATGGTGGCGGCGGCAAAACTGCGCCGTGCACAGGAAGCTGCCGAAGCGGCCCGTCCTTACGCTACCAAGATGGAAGAGGTGGTCACCGCCCTCGCCGCTGGTATTGGCGAAAGCGATTCCGCCCCCCGTCTGCTTAAAGGTACCGGGTTTGATAAAAAGCACCTGCTGGTCGTCATGACCTCCGATCGTGGCCTTTGCGGCGCGTTCAACAGCAGCATCGTCCGCGCCGCCCGCCGCCGCGTGCGTGAGCTTCAGGCTGAGGGCAAAGAAGTTTTTCTTCTCTGCGTCGGCCGTAAGAGTTACGAGCAGCTACGCCTTGAATTCAAAACGCAGATTATCGGCCGTATCGCTGAACTCGGCAAGAAGCGTCTTTCCTATGCCGATGCGCAGCGCGTGAGTGAGGAAGCGAATCGCCTCATGGCTGAATATCAGATTGACGTTGTCACCATGGTTTACAACCAGTTTAAATCCGCGATTTCCCAGATCGTCACTTTCCAGCAGCTCATGCCGCTGGCTATTGATTCGGCTGCAACGCAGGCTCATGTTACCCCTTATGAATACGAACCGGATGCCGAGACCATTCTCGAAGATCTGCTGCCGCGTAACCTTACCATGCAGCTTTACCGCGCTTTGCTTGAAAATGCCGCTTCCGAACAGGGTGCGCGCATGACCGCAATGGATAACGCGACCCGCAACGCCGGCGACATGATCGGCAAACTCTCGCTGAAATACAACCGCACACGCCAGGCGGCCATCACCACCGAGCTTACGGAGATTATCTCCGGGGCCGAAGCGGTTTAATGGTAATTGGTAAATAGTAATTGGTAATTGGAAAATGACTGTCCTTGATATTCAGAATTTTGCAAAAACCTTTGAAGACTTGGAAGTCTTTGAAAAGGCCTATGCTGCCTCGATTGAAATTCATCAAACCAGCAAGGCTTTCCCCAAAGAAGAGCAGTTTTCCTTTACCAGTCAGATTCGCCGTTCAAGTAAATCCATCTGCGCCAATATTGCGGAAGGGTTTGTAAAGCAAGGTCAGTCCAGCGCCAAATTTGGACGTTTTCTTTCTATTGCCATTGGCTCTGCCGGAGAAATGCTGGTATGGGCTCGTTACGCTAAGGATTTAGGATACGTAGATACTGAAACGGCATCCCGTTGGCGCATGGAATATGAAAGCATTGTAAAAATGCTGCAAAAATTACGCAACTCACTTGGTAATTAAACCAATTACCAATTACTAATTACTAATTACGGAGCAAACATATGGCTAAAGCAAAAACCACCAAAGGCTCGAATACCGGCGTTATCTCGCAGGTTATTTCGGCTGTCGTCGACGTTCGTTTTGAAGGCGAACTGCCTGCAATCTTAAACGCACTCGAAACCAAAAACGGTGATGAAACGCTGATTTTGGAAGTGGCGCAGCACCTGGGTGAAAACGAAGTCCGCTGCATCGCCATGGATGCCACCGAAGGCCTTGTGCGCGGCCAGGAAGTGACCGATACCGGTTCTCCTATTTCCGTACCCGTTGGCCCCGGCACGCTTGGCCGTATTATCGACGTGGTCGGTCGCCCCATCGACGAGCGCGGCGCCGTCAAAACCAAACTTTCCGCACCTATTCACGCCAAAGCGCCTGAATTTGTCGATCAATCTACCGAATCTGAAATTCTCGTTACCGGCATTAAGGTGATCGACCTGCTCGCACCTTATGCGAAAGGTGGTAAAATCGGTCTGTTCGGTGGTGCCGGCGTAGGCAAAACCGTACTGATCATGGAGCTCATCAACAACATCGCGAAGGCGCATGGCGGCGTATCCGTATTCGCCGGCGTGGGTGAGCGTACCCGCGAAGGTAATGACCTTTACCATGAGATGATGGAATCCAACGTGATCGACCTTAAAGGCGACAAATCCAAAGTGGCGCTGGTGTATGGCCAGATGAACGAGCCCCCGGGTGCACGTGCACGCGTGGCACTGACCGGTCTGACCCTCGCTGAATATTTCCGCGATCAGGAAGGCCAGGACGTATTGTTCTTCATGGATAACGTGTTCCGCTTTACCCAGGCAGGCGCTGAAGTATCCGCGCTGCTCGGCCGTATTCCCTCCGCCGTGGGTTACCAGCCCACCCTGGCGACCGATATGGGCGCGCTGCAGGAACGTATTACCTCTACCAATAAAGGCTCCATTACCTCCGTACAGGCCGTTTACGTACCCGCGGACGACCTGACCGACCCGGCCCCCGCGACGACCTTCGCGCACTTGGACGCCACCACCGTACTCTCCCGCCAGATTGCCGAGCTCGGCATTTACCCGGCGGTAGATCCGCTTGATTCCACCAGCCGCATGCTGGCCCCTGAAATCATCGGCGAAGACCATTACAACACCGCGCGCGCGGTGCAGAAAGTACTGCAGACCTATAAATCGCTGCAGGACATCATCGCGATTCTCGGTATGGACGAGCTTTCCGAGGAAGATAAACTGGTCGTGGCCCGCGCCCGTAAAATCCAGCGCTTCCTGTCCCAGCCCTTCCACGTGGCGGAAGTCTTCACCGGCAGCCCGGGTAAACTGGTCTCGCTGGCCGATACCATTGCCGGCTTCAAAGGCATTATCGAAGGCAAATACGACGAACTGCCCGAATCCGCTTTCTATATGGTAGGTTCCATCGAAGAAGCGATCGAGAAAGCCCGCAAACTGGCAGCTGAAGCAGCTTAAGCTTCTGTCACACATAACTAATAAAAACCCGGCTTCTGGCCGGGTTTTTATTACACTCCGCGTCCATCCATGGAAGGATTACGCCAGTCAAATCCCTGCCGCACACGGCTGCTATGCAGTGATTCGGCCCAAAGCGGGTGGGGCTGAGGCAAAAGTATTTGCCATTGTTCCTGTCCCTCTTTCGTGAGCACCATTACTTCCCCACAGCCAAAATCACCCTCAGCATTGATACTGCGTACCTTGCCTCTATAGGGATTCGCCTCGCGAATACCGGATGCCGCTAAAAATGTATCGGCCTGATTAAGAATCTTCCACTTGCGCGGCTCAATATTTTTAAGATTACGGCGAGAGATTGCAGTCGCCTCCTCACCCAGATTACGCACCCGCTCTGCATTGCTGTGCTGGTACACTTCACCATAATGCTCCGCCCGCATCGGCACCTTTTTTAAGCCTAAGTCCAGCGCACGCGCTTCAAGCTCTTCGTCTTCTCCGCCCCAGCCTTTCATACCCTCATTGTAGCCATGCAGCTGGTAAAAGCGATCCTTCGAGATTGCAATGCGACCACAGGTACCATCTATCTCTTTATGATAGAGCTTTTTAGCCAGCACATATTGAGTCACATTACGCCTGCTGATGAGATCAGTATCTTCGGCGAATTTATGCTGCAACCATGATGCATAGCCCTCGCCCATGACATTATCCGCATCCAGGTTGACCAGCACATCGCCTTCTGCCAGTCGATGGGCTATATTTTTAGCATGGGAGTGATGAAACTCAGTCTGTTCGGTCCGGGCATAACGAATACGGCCGGTTTTGATTTCTTCAGGGAATTTATCCTGCAACCACTGCTTGATGGTTTTTCCCTCAATCCCGTCGCTATCGCCGTAATCAAGGATCACGAATTCAACATTTTCATTCCTGCACAGCTCTAAATTACGCGGCAGCGTCTGCGCCAGATGATGCCCACGGTTCATCACCGTTGTGCAAAAGGAGATTTTCAATTCTTTTGCTTCTGATCGCATTTTCCCAGCTTAGCAAAAAATTGTTAATAACTTGTGGCCATGCTAAGCTTCGCTCATGAATAAAAAAATCACTCCTTACCGTCTGACCATGGCCATCGTCATTTTCGGCGGCCTGATACTGATTATGTGGTTTTCCGATCATCCTTATGAAATATATCATAAAAAACCACTTCCAGGGATTGAGCTCACGCGCCTGGACGGCACGGAATTCTCCTCGGCCGACTGGATGGGTAAACCCATCGCCATTAATATCATGGCTTCCTGGTGCGGCCCCTGCCGCCAGGAATTGCCCGAGCTGGAGGAACTTAACAAACATCTTCCCGTCTATGCTATTGCGACTCAGGATAGTGCAGAACGGCTGGAGGCGCTGTTTGAGAAGAAGGGAAACCCTTTCCGCGACGTTGGCATCGATAATTTCGGCAAAATCATGATGCTGCTGCGCGTGAATGGCATTCCTACCACCCTGTTCCTGGACAGCCAGCACCGCATTGCTTTCGTCCGTGAGGGTGCAATGGCAAAAGGAGAGGTAAAAGAAAAGCTTATGCCCGTTATTGAGAAGATAAAATAAGCGGCACGACTCTTGCAGTTGTAAAGCTGTATGCCTACCGAACTCACAACACGTTTTACGCAAACGGCAGATTTTGCCGATCGCGCATCGCCATTGCGGGGCCTTAAAAGCCGCCAGCTGCCGACAGTGCGTCACGATAACTTTGGCTTCGGCGACTTTCTGAATCTGGTGAATCCGCTGAATTACATTCCCGTTGTTTCCAATCTTTACCATCAGGCTAACGGGACACAGGCCTCACCCGTCAGCAGCATAATTGGCGGGGCACTCTTCGGCGGGCCGCTGGGAATGGCGATGGCGGGTATCAACGCCGTTTTCGAAGCGGCCACCGGCAAGGGCGTGATCGGCAGTATTGCCAATGCCGTTACCGGCGACGAAGGCAAGAATGCGGAGCATTACACCGCCCGCTACAGCAAAATCGCCAACGCGCACAAGCCGGATTACCGGCTATCGCTCGATGCCTGAAGGGCTAGTGACGCATCCTATTGATTAGATCCTTTGTTGCGCCATTCGCTGGGCGAGAGCCCGACGATATCTTTGAACACGCGGTTAAAGGTGGCGATGGAATTGAATCCCACCTCGAAGGCAATCACGGTCACCTGGGTTTTCTGTTCCTTGAGCAAACGCTCCTTTGCCTCTTCTACCCGGCGCTGGTTCAGCAGAATATTAAAATTATGCCCAAAATAGCGGTTGATGATGTGCGACAGGCGCGATTCCGAAACACTTAAGCGTTCTGCCAGCTGCACGCGGCTCATGCCCATTTCGCGGTAAATTTTTTCATCCTGCAGCATGGCTTCGATACGGGCCGCCACCGCCTGATCCTGGCTGGTAAGCAACCGCTCTGCCGTCGGCACTTTGCTCATATCGATAGCGAACTGGCCTCCGAAAATACGGAAGAACGAGGCGAACATCAGGAATACAAAGGCAAGGCGAGTCATCGTGCTTGCCCACACCGCCTGCATTGGTTCTACCGCTTCGTTAAGCTTAACCAGTTCAATGGCCAGCAGCGTCACAGTCAGCACGACCAACGCGATAATCATCCAGTACTGATCGCGCAAACTTGACGACTTAAAGGTGAAAAAGGAGCGGCTGCGTATAATCTCCATCATCATCAGCAACATGATCACGCCGCCGATTACCACCATGTAAATCGAGTGCAGGTCGGTATTGCTTAAGCAGGTCAGTGTTTTGCCCGTGGTAACGCAGATATCGCCTTCGCTCAGTTGCGCCACATAGATCAGGGCGGCGCTGCCCATCAGCGGTGGCAACAGAATCAGCCAGAAGATAAAGCTCGGCATCTTCCCGCGCAGGAATTGCATCATCAGCAGAAATGAACAGGCAGGGAATGCTTCCATGGCCACCTGCATGGCCACATGCTGCCAGCCCGTTTCCTGCCATTCGAGCAGCGGCACCAGGACGGTGAAAAAACCGGCACTCAAAGAGAGCAGGAATAATAAAGGCGCAATAGCTTTTCGCGGATCTTCCAGCGCCAGGATAAGGAACGACAGGAGCAGCAGACTCGGGCCAATCCCGATCAGCTGGAGGGCCTGAATACCCGTAAGCCATGCTTGATGCACCATATCAGTCTCCTTTTCCCTTTTTTTCCTTGTCCTCGAGCGCTGCAAGCCGCTCTTTCACAAAATACTGCATGAATTTCAGCTCGCCTGGGGGAATATCCCGGATATTCTCCTGGATGGTGTTCATAATCCCCAGAGCGCTGTCAAACTCGCCCTTCTTCTCGTAAATGAACGCCGCCAGCTGGTTTACCCAGATGGGAACGCCCTGCTCTTTCACCAGGGGCAGTGCCAGTTCGAGCGCCAGATCATGATCTTCCAGTTTGTGCTCGGCAAGATAGACCGCCTGGGCCTGCCACCACCATTTTTCCTTCAGCCGGCCCTCGGCATGGCTTCTGAGATAACTTATAATATAGCGCACATCCTCCCTGTGCTGCGACTGGCTGAAGTAATAACTGGCCATGGAGGGAATGTAATTGGAGGTTTTGTCGAATTTGTCGAGCAGGCGGAACCATTGCTCGAGCTTGGCATAGTCATAATCCTTAAGCGGCGTATAGCGGCCGAAAGTATCGCCGAAGTTTTGCAGCTGAAAGCCCAGCACCCGGAAGAAGAACTGGAAATCACCAAAAGAGATCGCCTTGACTGAAATTTCACTGGGCACATTCGGCACGATTTCAAGCGTGGGTTTATAATCAAGGCTCCGCCACCAGAATCCTGCCTGCAGTGCCAGGAATAAAATAAACACTGCCCAGGCCTGAATCATTCTCAGAAATCCTTTCTCAGGAAATCGACGGTCGCCGCCGCCAGCAGCAGCGGTATATAGATAATGGACTGGGTGAGCACCATATGCACTTCCTCAGGCCGCAGCACGCCGTAGACCATCCACTCGCTCTGGCTAAAAAGATCAAGGCGCGGAAAGACAAGCGAAATGCCGGTCAGCAAGGATTTCACGGTTGTGGTCACCCACATATTCACCAGCTGCAGCTTCGTATCCACCACAATCAGGAAGAATCCCATCATCCGGCCTAAAGTATAGAGGCCGAGCGTTCCCAGCACAGAAACGACCGCGCTGCGCAGAGTGAAAGCGGAGAACAGGGCTAAAGCCACGACCAGCCAGGATTCAAGCAGCAGCGAAAGCGACCAGTACAGAAAACCCTCCGGCTTCAGCAACGGCAGGAATGAAATGACTGTCGCGCTGGCCAGCACCAGCAGGAATGCCACCAGCGAAAAGCCGAGCCAGTAAGCCAGCATGATCTGAAAGCGTGACAGCGGGCGCGAGAGCAGCACATCTATTTCCTTCTGCTCGAAGGCATGGCGTATGTGAAAGCAAACGAAAATCATTAAACCCAGCATTAACACCACGCGGGTTGAAGCGGTGGTGAAGCTTAAGGTCATTGCAACCTGCTCCAGCATGGCCGTGGACCCAAGGATGGCGGAAAGACCCGCCGCCAGCACTACGCCTAACATTAATCCCAGGAAGAGATAATCCCTGAGAGCCGTCAGAATTACATAGCGAATGGTCGTCAGCATAATGTCCTAAAACTTGAGTGGGCGTGGGTCTTTAGTAAATTCCTTATATAATTCGCGGTCCGCGGTGGTGGTGTTACCCTTTGAATTTACAAGCGTCGCGCGAATAAATATGATCAGCTCTTGGGTTGAGTCCTCTTTCTTCACTGACTTAAACAGATTGCCAATCCAGGGCACTTCCGACGCGCCCGGCACACCTACATCGGTATTGGCGGAGGTATTCTGCATCAGCCCGCCGATGACCATGACCTCCCCGCTTTTAAGCTTGAGAATAGAATCCATCTCGCGCACTTCCACCACCGGCACTTCGTTTACAATGTCCTGGCCGCCTTGAGAGGCCAGGAAGGATACGGCAGGATCCTGCACGAAGCCGGTAATCCGTGAAAGGGTCGGCCGCACTACCAGCGTAATTTCCCCGGTTTCGGTATCTACCGATGGCTGAAGGGCAAGGATGATGCCTACAGGCACTGTTTTAACCGTGCTGTCGACCGTCAGCAGTTCCTGCTGGACGCCGGTAGAATTATCCTGCTCACGCTGCACGTCGATTTCGAAATAAACATAATTCTTCGCGAAGGTAAGAACGGCCTGCTGGTTATTGATGGCATGCAGGCGCGGGCTTGAGAGTGTTCTGGTTGTACCGAACTGCTGCACAAGATGCAGGAAGTCGGTCAGATCGGCGCCGCCTTCGTCAATATCGCCGCCGAACGTCGAGCCTAAAATTGAGCGGGTCGGCAGGGTTGCCGTAAAGACCCCGCCTGTTTTCGTAGGATCGATGGTGTTAAAGTTAGCAGTCAGGCCCAGCTTGCGATTAAGCGATGCCCATTCAATACCGCTTTGATACTGATCGCTCAGGCTGATTTCCACAATCTTGGCCTCAATCAGCACCTGCGCGGAAGCACTGGTTTTGATCTGGTCGATATAGCGGCGGATCAGGTCATGCTGCTTCTTCGTTGCCGAGGCGGTAAGAATACCTGCCTGGCGGTTGATGGTATAGAAGGTCTGGCAATCGCCGCCTGTCAGCGTTGCGCCTGCACCGCCAGCCGCGGCGGGCGCCGCGCCCGTCGCGCTCACGATAGCGCAGTCCTCCATGCCGGGAAGCATGGCAGCGCCACCCGCACCCGCAAGATTGCCGCCATTAGCCTGGGATTTTTCCTCTTCGGTCTCCAGGTCAATATTCCTGGTTTTGGCGTAACGCTTTTTGGGCATGTAGTTGAGGATCTGCATGATTCCCGATTGCAGCGAACTCCAGAAATCGCTCTGGGTGGTCGAGGTAATGGTCTGCGACGACCCGCTATTGAGGCCTCCGCCACCACCGCCGCCACCGCCTCCGCCCGAACCTGAAAGCACATTGGTGTTGATGCTGATATTGCTGTTGCTGCTGCGGTCAATATTCAGGAAATCCAGGGAGTAGCTCTCGATATAAGGCAAATCGCGTTCTACCCGCAATGTATTGTCCTTCATGGCATAGCGCAGACCTGCAAGGTCGGCGATACGCGCGATGACCTCATTGAAAGGTCTGTCTCGCGCGATAAAGGAAATGCCGCCGCTGATACCGGAATCAAGTTCCATATCCACATTGGCCAGACGCGCCAGTTCGAGCAGCACGTCTTTAAGCGGGACATCATCCGTCACCGCGATCGACACCAGCTGTGTCTCACCGATCTCCGGGGGGCGGGGAGCGGCAAGAATCTGCGAAAGCGTCGGTAGCGGTGGGGGAGGAGCCGGCTTCATCTCAACCGTGTTGATCAGTTCCGGAATCTTCGGATCGGCCATTTTCCGATAGTCTTCGCGGCTCAGACCTTTGTCACGGTCGATTCTGTCATATTTCTCGGGGTTAAACTTATCCAGAAGTTTGGGTGTGCAGGACACCAGCGCCATAGCCATTATTATGACTACAGCTCCACAGCAAAGCCTTTGATAGCTGCGAGTTCCCCCCAAGATTTTTGGCCTTATCTTTTTTGTTCTTAGCCTGATCGTACGACTGCAGATCGCACAAGCAGACCAGCTTTATATTGAGCTTTTTTCGAGTCGAATCAACCGAAAATTCATGCTTTCAGCAAGGCCGACAGCGCATTCCAGAACGCACCACCCGCCTGCGGATAACATACCAGCGTGAAAAGGCTTGCTGCCAGCGCCGGACCAAAGGGAAACCGCGGCTCACGGGTGAAAATTCTCCAGGCGAGGCCGCTTATAATTCCAAAAACACCGCTCAGAAAGATGAAAACCGTTAGCTGAAGCGGATCTCCGAGCCAAATCCCGGCAACCGCCAGAAATTTTACATCGCCAAAACCAAGCCCATGACGCTTGCGAAGCCAGAAATACCCATAATGCAACAACAACCCCAAACCCAAGGCCAGCGTGCCACATATTGCGATTCTCACCGGATCATGCCCCAACATCCAGTGATAACCGATGCCTAAAGGCAACAGGAAGAAATGAATTTCATCGGGGATCAAGCCGGTTTCCAAATCCGCCACGAGCATGCAAAGCAGCGCAGCCGAAAAAAGCATGAGAAGAATTCCCTGCATAGTCAGGCCATATTGCATAAAAACTATAACAAACAATAACCCGCAAACCAGCTCTGTCAGTGGATAGCGCCAACTGATCCTGGCGCCACAATGGCGACATTTTCCTCCGCTTCTCACCCAGGAAACCACCGGAAACAGATCGAGAACTCCCAAAACCGCCTGACATTTTGTGCAGTGCGAACGGGTTTTTACGATTTCCATATCCCGAGGCAGCCGATGGCTGGCCATGGTGACAAAGCTGCCAAAGCAGAGTCCAAGGAGAAAGACGAAGGCGATTTCCATAGGTTTTCAGGTTGCAGGTTCTTGGTTACAGCTTTACCTTGGATAACCTGAAACATCTAACCTGTAACCTGAAACCTTATGCCTGAAACTCTTGTTATTGCAGCCGACCATGCCGGCGTAACCCTCAAAGCCGAACTGAAAGCGGAACTTCAGGCTTTGGGCTATGCCGTGCAGGATCTCGGCACACATAGCACTGAATCTGTTGATTATCCGGATTTCGCGCAGGCCCTCGCCAAGGCGATCAAGGAGAAAAAAGCCGAACGCGGAATTCTCATCTGCGGCAGCGGCATCGGGGTTTCCATGGCGGCAAACCGTTTTCCCCATATCCGCGCCGCGCTTTGCCAAAGCGGCCTGGAGGCCCGCCTCGCACGTAAGCATAACGATGCTAATGTGCTCTGCCTTGGCGCCCGTATCATTGGCAGTGAAAAAGCCAAAGACGCGCTGCGCGAATTCCTCAAAACAGAATTTGAGGGCGGCCGCCATAAAAAACGGCTGGAGAAGATGGACAAATAACCTGCCTCTTTGTCATCAAACCGTAACACTAAAAAAGGCACAATTCGGTTAAACTACTCAGATTACTTTTAATCTTTAATCTAAACTTCGACCATAGTGTGGAAGTCAAAATCCTCCTTAATGAAAAAAGATGCAAAAAGGTTTTGCTGGTGGATGGCATTATTATTTGCCCTCCTTTGGGTTATTGCGATCCTGATTCTCAGGGGCAAGCCCTATCCCGCCAATGTGATGCATGAATTTGAATTCTGGCTGTTTGGCGGTTTCACGGCCATCTTCTTCAGCATTCCGTTCTTTTTTAAAACGAGACCCGACGAGAAAATAATTTAATGACCCGCCTCCGTATTTGCCCGCCTGACTTCAGGCAGCAATGCGGAGGCGCCGCTTTTTAAACTGGATTTAAAGGGTCCGGAAAGAGCCGTTTTGGGCAACAGAAATCACCTGGCGCAGATTCAGCTCGTCTGCGGTAATACCCTTATCTCTCAGCAGATATCCCTGACCATTCTTATCATTAAAAACCTGATCTTTGCCTGGGCCAAGCAAGTAGGCTGCGAAGCGGTCATCGCTCATCTTCCCCTTACCAGCTTCGAGCTGCTGGCGGTACTCCGTTAATTGCCTGTCAAAAATTTCCCGCTCTGCCACTTCTGGAAAAACCTTCTCCACCGCTTCCTGCAGCACAGCATAAGATCCTTCAACCTTAATGATTTTCCTTACAGTTTCTTTGGGCACATCTACTGCATAGTACCCCCCCTCAATCGCATCCAGTTCCTCCTGAAGATCGAATTTTTCGGTACTCATTGCTCACTCCCTTAAGTTAACTAATTTATTTTAACATCAGATTCTTAAGCTTTTATGACAATAAATTATTACCGATACATCCCCGGCCGCTTGGGAAGACCTATTTCAATCATTTTCTTTGCGGTGATTCCCACATCTTCCAGCGTAAATTTCCCATGCTTATCCTGCAGCAACAGATCGTTTTTGCCGCTGGTAAGTAGATATTTTACGAACGCTTCTTCTGACATATCCTGCCCTCCCGCAAGGCTGGCCCGATAGCGGTCTATCTGCTGTTTGATCATTTTACGTTCATCTGGCAGGGGGAAAGCGTCAATGAGCGCCATTTCAAAATTAAGCACAGTACGTGAAAGTGGCGAGGGCAGTTCCGGCTGGCTTAAAATTTGCCGGATTGCCTGAAAATTGATTTCAAAATCCCTGTCTCTTCCAAAAAATTCAAAAATCACCTGGTCCGCCTGGGAGTCAAGAGTGGGGGCTTCTCCCCATTTCTCTTCCCGCTCCAGCAACTCGTTCAGCCGCTGCGAATCAGGATAAGCCCATAATTCATGCTTTTCCGCAAGCTCCAGCATACCGGCATAAGTCATCAGCCGTCGGTAAAGAACGGAATTTATATCTGCTGGCGGCAGCCAATTGCGCATGATGCTCTAGCGCGATAACTGAGCAGGCATAAAGTTATTTGCCAGGTTGCGGCCCGTTTCACGTTGGGTAATCAGCGGGCACTTGAGCTCTCTGGCAACGTCGGTTTGCGAAAACTCTATTGCGGCCTGATTCAACAATTTAGCTTTATGTAAAAGCGTCGCAGTTGTGAGTTCCTCTGCATGTTTAAATCCATTGCGCCCGAAAGTTTCTGTGAGTGTTGCACTGCAGAACTGATCAAAATAGACATTTATCAGAGGGTTCTGCGCCGATGCCTGCATCAATTGGCCATAAGGTGACACAGATTCATCAGGGACAAACTTCTCTGCATAGCCCATACTGGACCCTGACCTTTGTGGCTTTGCCTCAACAAGTCCAAAGGACTCCAGTGACATGCCATTTTCGTGAAGCAGGTAGGGTTGCCCGTCCACCACAAACGGAATTTTCATGCCAATAGCATAAACAACTTTTTGATCCGGAGTTAGCCCGTAACCCTCTGTTGCGCTTTCCAGCTGGGCTACTAGCTGATCCCTTTGGGCTGGTGTAAAGATTTGCGTCACTTTCTCGAAGAACGCGGAATATATCTTTCCCTCCTCCGGGCCTTCGGGATTCGTCGGCAAGACGCTGACTCTTTTGCCTTCATTCGCACGCTTCGCTCGCTTCTGAGCGCGCATGGTTTTCTCTTCTTGTTCTATAAACTCGCTTGCAGCTAGGCCCGGTCCGTATAATTCCTCTTCCACCGCTTTTTGGACAGTGCGCAGATTCTCATCATCAGCCATTTTAATCTCCTCGATAACGCCTGAAGTGATTCTAACACGCAAATATTAACCTTTTGTTACATAGGAGTATTTTTTCTTCCTGCCGGTCGTGGCCTTACTCATTCCTATTGAAAATACGTCATTTTGAGCTATAAACAGCGCCCCAACGCAAAATTCGAGGTTTTCATGTCCCCTGCCGCTGCTCAGAAAAAATCTGCTGCTTCCACTTCTGCTTCTCCTTTCTTCACCGCTTCCGTGTCAGAAACCGATCCGGAAATTTTCCGTGCGATGGAAGATGAGATGGAGCGCCAGCAATATCAGATTGAGCTGATCGCTTCTGAGAACATCACCAGCAAGGCCGTTCTGGAAGCGCAGGGCAGCGTGCTGACCAACAAATATGCCGAGGGTTATCCGGGCAAGCGCTATTACGGCGGCTGCGAATTCGTTGATGTGGTTGAGCAACTCGCTATCGACCGCGTCTGCAAGCTTTACGGCTGTTCCTATGCCAACGTGCAGCCCAATTCCGGCTCCCAGGCCAATCAGGGCGTTTTCAATGCCATCCTGGAACCCGGCGATGTAATCCTCGGCCAGTCGCTTGCCGCGGGCGGCCACCTCACTCACGGTGCGGCGCCCAATCAGTCCGGCAAATGGTTCAAAGCCGTGCAATACGGCGTGCGTGAGTCTGACGGCCTTATTGATTATGATGAAGTCGCCAAGCTGGCCAAAGAACATAAACCCAAGCTGATCATTGCCGGCTTTTCCGCTTATCCGCGTGTAGTGGACTGGGCTAAGTTCCGCCAGATTGCCGATTCTGTCGGCGCATTCTTCCTGGTGGATATGGCGCATATCGCCGGTCTCGTTGCCGCCGGCACCTATCCCTCGCCGCTGCCGCATGCGCATGTAGTCACCTCCACCACCCATAAAACCCTGCGCGGCCCGCGCGGCGGCATTATTCTGTCCAGCTTCCCCGAAACCGTTGTGCGCAAAACACCCAGCGGCAAGGACGTTACGCTGGCGCAGGCTATTAACTCCGCCATCTTCCCCGGCATTCAGGGTGGCCCGCTGATGCATGTTATCGCTGGCAAAGCCGTGGCTTTCGGTGAAGCGCTTAAGCCTGAATTCAAAGCTTATGGCAAACAGGTGATCGACAACGCACGCGCCATGGGTGAAGCGCTGAAAGCGCGTGGCCTTAACCTTGTTTCCGGCGGTACCGATAACCACCTGCTGCTGGTGGACTTGCGCCCGAAAAACCTGACCGGCAAAGATGCCGAAGCGGCGCTGGAACGTGCGGGCTTGACCGCTAATAAGAATGCGATTCCGTTCGATCCGCAGCCGCCGATGACCACTTCTGGCCTGCGCCTGGGCACCCCTGCGATCACCACCCGCGGCTTCGGCGTGGAGGAGTGCAAAATGGTCGGCAACTTCATCGGCGATGTGCTTGATGCGCTGGCGGCCAAACCCGGCGGCGATGCCGAAGTTGAAAAGCGCGTGAAAGCGGAAGTGCGCAAGCTTTGCGAACAGTTCCCGATTTATGGGTAATGCATGAAATGCCCCTTCTGCGGCCATCCGGACTCCCAGGTAAAGGATTCGCGTCCCGCAGATGACGGCGTTTCGATTCGGCGCCGGCGCTATTGCCCGGAATGCGATTCACGTTTCACGACTTTTGAGCGGGTGATGCTGCGCGAGCTGACCGTAGTGAAATCCAATGGCGAGCGCCGACTGCTCGACCGCGATAAAATCCACCGCTCCATTACCATCGCCACACGTAAGCGGCCTGTGAGCGAGGAACAGGTGGAAGGTCTCGTGAATAAAATCGTGCGCCAGATTGAGATGTCCGGCGAAAGCGAAATCCCCTCCTCGCGCATCGGCGAGCTGGTGATGGAAGGGCTGCAGAGCCTCGATAAAGTCGCTTACATCCGTTACGCTTCAGTTTACCGTAACTTCCGCGAAGCCAAGGATTTCGAGGAATTTGTGGATAGTTTGCGAGGAGACAAAGCATGAAAAATCATATCGCCGCATTACTGCTGGGAGGGCTCTTCATTATGGGATGCAAAAATGAATCGGCAGCCACTGAATCTTGGCAATCAGCTTTGTGCCAGCCGGGTGCGTTATTTCCTTCCGCTATTGCCCTGACCGATGAAGATGCCGCCGTCACTGCCAAATTCGGCAAAGCCTGCCGCAGTATTGTGAAATTACAGGGCCTGCAGTTCAAAGACGCCAAAAACGCTTATCTGTGTGAAGCGTATCTCGAGCGCGACAAGCTCTCGCCTGCGCTCACCGAAATCTTCGGCGCCGATAATATGGCCCAGGCCGACATCCTGCGCCGCGAAGGGTTCATGGGTAAGCAGTTCTCCGCCGTGATTCTTACCGATGCGCAGAATCACCCCGATGCGGTAGTGTTGCGCAGCACGGTTCTCGGGCCGCTGCTGCAATCGATCGAAACGGCAGAAGCGGCCGCTGCTTGGGCGCAGCTTACCGGCCATAGCGGCGGCGATACAGATGGACGCGCCTATTGCAATGCCGCTGTCACTGCCACTGAGACAGGCTGGCGTTTCGATAAGGTCGAGGCTTTCATCAACTGCCATCCTTCGCAAATTCTGAGCCTGGAAGTGACGAAAAGCGGCAAGGTCTCTGTGCTTTCCCGCGAAAATAAAATGAATCCCGACGGTACAGTCTCCGCCGTCTGCATTGATTAATGATTAATCCGCATATGCAGCAGGCCCTGCGCCTGGCGGAACAGGGTCTCGGACAGGTCTGGCCTAATCCGGCAGTGGGTTGCGTCCTTGTTAAGGGTAATCGTGTCATTGGGTTGGGCCGAACGCAGAAAGGAGGGCGCCCCCATGCGGAAACGCAGGCTTTGGCCATGGCAGGTCAGGATGCACAGGGCGCAACATTATACGTCACGCTTGAACCCTGCGCCCATCACGGCAAAACCCCGCCCTGTGCTGAGGCCATTGTCGCGGCAGGCGTCACCGACGTGGTCATTGCCTGCAGCGATCCCGACCCTCGCGTGAATGGCCTTGGAATCCGCATTCTCAAAGAAGCGGGTATTCATGTTACACTTGGAATGGGCGAAAAAGAGGGGCTGGAAATAAATCGGGGGTTTTTTTCCCGTATTCAGCGAAAACGCCCCTGGGTCACACTGAAAGTGGCAACCACGGCCGACGGATTTATCGCCCCCTCCGCGAATGCAACTTCCAATCCGGGCACGTCCACGGCCCGGCATAGCGATAAAGCGGCCAAAGCCCCCCATTGGATTACAGGCGAAGCCGCCCGGGCCCATGGGCATGGTCTGCGGGCTCAGCATGATGCAATTCTCACAGGCAGCGGCACTGTACTGGCCGATGATCCTTCGCTCACTTGCCGCCTTCCCGGCATGGAGGAGCGCTCCCCCCTGCGCGTGCTGCTCGATCGGCGCGGCCGCGTGCCTGCCAGCGCAAAAATGTTTCATGACGGCGGGCCTGAAGTCTGGCGGCTGGACCCGGCGCTTAAAGATTCTCATGAAGTGCTTGCACATCTTGCGGAACGCGGCATCACTCGCCTGCTTATTGAAGCAGGAAGCGCACTCAACGGCGTTTTCCTGCATGCCGGGCTGATAGATGAAATCTACTGGTACCGCGCGCCGGTCATCTTTGGCACGGGGCTGCCCGCCTTCGGCGGCGAAAGCGACTGGCGCGGCCATATTATTCATGAACGGCCGCTTGGCATCGACCGTCTAACCGTGTACCGGTTCTAGCTATGTTTACAGGAATTATCACAGATCTTGGCGAGGTTGTTTCTTTCCAGAAAGGGCGGCTGGAAATACGCACCGCCTATGATCTTTCGCCCATTCCGCTGGGGGCCTCCATCGCCTGCGATGGCGCCTGCCTGACGGTGATTGAAAAGAAAAAGGATATTCTCAGTTTTGATGTTTCCGAAGAGACGCTGAGCAAAACCACGCTGGGGCAGTGGCAACCCGGCCGCAAAGTGAATCTGGAGCGCCCGGTACAGGCCGGGGGTGAATTCGGCGGTCATTTCGTCACCGGCCATGTCGATACGACCGGCAGCGTCCAAACCAATGCGCCGCACGGCGATTTTCTGCAGCTCGCAATTGCTTTTCCTCCCTCTTTGCGTCCCTATTTCGCCGCGAAGGGCTCTGTCACGGTCAATGGCGTTTCGCTGACCGTGAACGCGGTTGAAAATGACTGTCTGAGCCTTACTCTCATTCCGCATACGGCTGCCGTTACCAATCTTGGCGCATTAAAGCCGGGCGATGCAGTAAATCTGGAAGTGGACCTGATTGCCCGCTATATTGCGCCCTATCTGCAGCAAAGAGCCTCATGACCATTTCACCGATTGAAGAGATTATCGAAGATGCACGCGCCGGCCGGATGTTTATTCTGGTGGATGATGAGCATCGTGAAAACGAAGGTGATCTGGTAATTCCCGCCGAATTTGCCGATGCGGAAGCCGTTAATTTCATGGCTAAATACGGGCGCGGGCTTATCTGCCTGCCGATGACTTCGGCCCAGATCAAGCGGCTGGGCCTCCCGCCTATGGCGCGCCATAACAGTTCTCGCCACGAAACTGCTTTCACCGTTTCCATCGAAGCGCGCGAAGGGGTTACCACCGGTATCTCCGCAGCCGATCGGGCGCTGACCATTAAAACCGCCATTAATCCTCAGTGCCGTCCCGCTGAAATCGCCACACCCGGCCATGTGTTCCCGCTTGAAGCGCGGGATGGCGGCGTGCTCATCCGCGCCGGTCATACAGAGGCCGCGGTCGATATTTCCCGGCTGGCCGGCCACAACCCCGCCGGCGTTATCTGCGAGATCATGAATGACGACGGCACCATGGCGCGCCTTTCCGATCTCATCCCTTTTGCAAAAAAGCATGGCCTCAAAATCGGCACCATCGCCGATCTCATTGCCTATCGCCGCCGCTCCGAGAAACTGGTTGAGGCTTTGGAACCCACCACTTTCCACAGCCAGTTCGGCGGTGAGTGGCAGGCTGTGATCTATAAAAACACCCTCGCTTATGCCGAGCATATTGTGCTTATCAAAGGCACACTCGATGTGAAAAAACCTGTCTGGGTGCGTATGCACGCTTTTGACCCCCTGCATGATGCACTGGGCGATACCCATGGCGGTAAAATCAGCGAGCTCGCTAAAGCCATGCAGAAAATCGGCGATCATGGCAGTGGCGTGGTTGTGCTTATCCGGGAGCCCCGCGCCACCATGCTTTCTGACCTGCTTGCCCAGCGCCAGAATGAAAAAACACCCAAGCCAATGCTGCGTGATTACGGCACGGGCGCCCAAATCCTCCTTGATCTTGGCATTCGTGAAATGATCCTTCTTTCCAACTCCCGCGCGTCGGTGATTGCATTAGAGGGTTACGGCTTAAAAATAGCCGGCTATGAGCCCATTTAAGGCAGTCGTCATTTCGTAACAAAAAGCTGTTAAAATCAAGGCGATGAGTAGGGAGTTTAATTCTGAATTCGCCCGTCATGGCCTGGAGCAGGAACGCACAGGCTATGTTTCGCGCGCTTCTGCGAATCGTCAGCACTTTGAGTCCTTCAAAGATTTGCTGACCGAATGGCAATTAACTTTGGAGCTCAAAGACAGCACCGAATTACTCGAAGCCCTCAAACTTGACGGAATCGTTTCCCAGCGGCAATGGCATAATCTTTTCACGGGGCAGGCCCTGCCGGGTGAATGGCTTGGAATTTACCTGAAGAAAGCGGCTGCAAGAGATCTTAAAATCACCCCCGGCCAAATGGATAAATTATTCCGCCCCGATGATGTAATATGCTCCCGGGTAGAAATTAACTATCCTGCTTTTTCTGTGCTAAGCGCCGGTCTGGATAAACAACCAAGGCACCAGGATAAACTGGGCGAAGATGGGAGAATCCGCTGGCCTTATCCTTATGCATCCCGCACCCTGAAGGAAACGGTTCATTCCGACTTCTTTCTCACTTTGCAAAAAAGCCTGCGCGATAAATATGACCCACAGCATATTCATAGCGATTATGAACTTCTGAAACTGGTAGGGAGCACTATTGATACAGATGCGGAATTCTCAACGTATGGCAGAGTAAAAATCACACCGCTGATGTTAATGGGCTTTGCTCGCATTCCTGCCACCATCACGATTGAAGAGTTTACTGATCAGTTGGAAAATCTTGTTTACGGCACACGCGGCAATGAGAATTTCTGGCGAAAGGCGCGGGAATTCTATAATGCGGCTCAGGGCATTGATCTTGTCACCCCCTTTCAGTCGCCCGAGGTTTATTGCGAGTCATGGGAAGCTTTTCACGTTGCAAGAATCAACGAGGGGGCAGGCATTGGCACACTAACTCGCTCTAAAAATACAGTGTCTGATGTAAGTCTGCGCCTGCTTGAAAAGAACGGTGTAAAGGCCCCCTCCGCAATCCAGAAAAAAGCCACCATCGGCGTTCTTAACTGCTTTCCAAATCTGGATGAAAAAAATAAGGCACTACTGCATAACTTGCTTGTCGTACCGAAAGATCAAAACAACTTTCTCGGTTATCTCGAGACGCTAATCAAGAAACGGGGAGTATCGTATCTTAATATTAGGAATTTTATCGGCGCAACATATTCTCATGGGGCCTTAGCCAATGAAAACGTAGTATCTCTGTTAATGAGAGAGGGTTATAGCGGCTCCCTTACACGAAATCACCTCGATCAATTTATTTTTGCGCTCATTGCAGATGACAAGGCTTATGAGCACATTCTTTCCCCGCTTTATAAAACTCAGGGTGGAGCAACACCCAAGGGCACACCCATTTCACAAGAAGAAATCGACCGGCTTAATTTGCTCTATCTTGAATACCGAAAGCAGAAGAATGTAAGGAAAGGCCTTTTTCAAACCTATGCTGAGGCTTTAGCCTATGATGGAATACCTATCGTCGCCCTTTCCTCTAAGACTTTCCAGTCTATAAAACGTGCTGAAGGTCCCGTTTTTAATAAATTCGCCGTAAACTTAATCCTGTGCTGTACACAAGGTTTAACCTCCATGGCTCCGCAAGATCGGATAGCAAGCAACACAGACTACCTGCTTGGCGAAACCTGGCAATTTATCTGGAAAAAATTAGAGATTCCAGAAACTGGGCAAATCACTTTCTTATGTGCAACACTGCAAGAACGGGCGAATCTACACAGGGTGGAGGGCCGCAGCGAGCATCAGCGCGTCGCATTTAATGCAGGGTTATCGAGAATCTTTCAAAATGCATTACACAATGTGGATTCCTGCTATCAGCATCTGCCCCCGGATCAGCTAATGAAAAAAGTGCTGGATGCTGTGCAGGGTTTGCCTTTTAAAAACGAAGCGCTCACTGCCAGCGCAATTTCGACCACGCTGGATTATCTCTGGCGCCGGGAAGGATTAATGCCTACTCCGGACAATCCCAGAACGCGCGAACGTATTGATTTTGTTATGGCCACGCTTGATTCAAGCGAGGATTTTAAAAAGCATGAAGCGATTATTATCCGCAAAATGGCGGATAGCCTTATCCGAAGCGATAAGAAATTCATCTGCGAGTTTGGAGCCGCCCTGCAGGATCGCCAGCCGCAGCGATAATTTAATTAAAGGTTACAGTCTTAAAAATTATCGGCTATGAAGCTATCTCATGAGCTCTATTCTCATCGTCAGTGGCCAGTTTTATGAAGATCTCGCCGGCGCTCTCTTACAGGGCGCGGTGCAGGAAATCATGAATGCCAATCTCTCCTGCGACACCGTAGGCGTACCCGGTGCGCTCGAAATTCCGCAGGCGATTCGCTATGGCATCAGCAGCGGCAAATATGCAGGCTATGTGGCACTGGGCACTGTCATCCGCGGCGAAACCGGGCATTACGACATCGTCGCCGTGCAAAGTTCGCGCGCGCTGATGGATCTCTCCCTGCAGCATCAGGTGCCTATCGGCAATGGCATTCTTACAGTTGAAAATTTTGAGCAGGCCTGGGAACGCGCCGATCCTGAACGCCGCAACAAGGGCGGTGAAGCTGCCCGTGCGGTCATCGAATTGCTCTCTCTTAAGCGCCGCTTCAGCAAGGGCACAAAAGTATGACCTCCCCCTCCATTACCAAGCGCCGTGCCTCGCGGCTGGCTTTCGTGCAATATCTTTACCAGCAGAAGCTGGGCGGGGCGCCTGTAGGCGCCGAATCCTACCTGGAAGAAATCCTGGAGCGTGAGCCGGAGATGGCGGTGGATAAAGCTTTTCTGAAAAAACTGCTTAAAGGCTTCGCGGACGAGCGCGCGCATCTGCAGCATATTCTGGAACAGCAGATGGCTAAAGGCCGGGCCTTTAACCGGGTAAGTCCTCTCATCCAGTCATTGCTGGAAGCTGCAGCCTATGAACTGGTTTTTTACCCCGAAGTGAAAACCAAAATCCTGCTTGATGAATATGTCAGCCTGGCCGCAGAATTCTTTGACGATCCCGAACTTGGTTTCGTTGGCGGCACCCTGCAGGAACTCGCCAACGGCATACGCTAAAACTTCTGCCAGTCATCCATGGTGGAGGATTCCATCACAATCTCGCCGGTATCGCCCACACGGTAGGTTTCTTTCAGTGGCAATTTAGTGTGGCCGCGATCGTCCGCACGCGTAATATTGCCACTGACTTCCCATTCATCTTTCGCGAGGCGCTTCAGGATAAGGTCATCGGCCCAGATAATCTTGGTCGCGCCATCGGGATTATAAACGCACTGGCTGGAATCAAAACCGCCGAATCCCTGGCTTATCGCTTCCACATGGCGGTCGCCGCATTGCTTGCCAAGCCCCAGCGCAGTTGTCAGCGCACATTGCCCGCGATCGCAGGAAGTATTGATACGCGAAGTTACATAAGCCAGTATTTTCACTCCCTCTTCCGGTAATCCGGGCAGCACCTGCTCTATCACCGGGCCTTCTTCCCGGTCCAGATCATAGATCAGATGATCTTCCCCGGCCTGCCAGGGCGGGGTGCAGGTGTGATGCGCAATCCATCCGATAGTTTCATAAAGCCAGCCTTTTTCCACTTCCTCAAAAGCAAGGCATTCATGCGCCTGCGGCTTGCCATGGGCTATAGGGAAAAATGCCGGTTGCTCAAAATCCAGCGCATAAGCATCGGTAAGGCTCTCGGGGCTGGTTCCCTTCTGGTCGATCTTACAATCAAGGATGCGCCCATTGGCACCCTGCATGCGTATTTCGGCTTTGCCCCCCCTTAAGGGTGTTACCCGCGTTGCCCATGCGGGTTGTGCGGGATGTGCCTTCAGGCAATGCATCATCGCAGGGTACAGCGCCTTGAAATAATGCGTCCAGTCCCGGGATTTTTTCATCGCGGCAGACACATGGATTCCCTTTGCCGTCGTGACAAATTCGTTATCGATATTCGAAGAGGTTGCTCTCAGGGCATTCAGCTTCTCGCAGGAGGCAAGCAGCAGGCCGCAGCATAAAATTAGGGCAAAAGATTTTAGGGTCATACCTGACAAACTCGTCCGCACAGGCTAGCATGCGTCGAAACTGAGGTCTAATGAAAGAATTCGATTGGATTGCGCGTTATCTCGCTCCGCTGGCTTCGCACCCTGGTGCGCTGGGGCTGAAGGACGATGCCGCGCTGCTGGCTGCACCCTCGGGCCATGAGCTGGTACTGACGCAGGATGCGATGACAGCGGGTGTGCATTTTTTTGCCGACGACCCGCCTGATCTGATTGCGCGCAAGCTGTTGAGGGTGAATCTTTCCGATTTGGCAGCCAAGGGTGCCAAGCCTTTGGGTTACCTGCTTTCGCTGCTGCTGCCTGCGGAAACAGCCGATAGTTTTCTGGCTGGTTTTTCTGGCGGGCTGCTGGAGGATCAGCGCATTTTCGGCCTGAGCCTGCTGGGGGGCGACACCTGCCGTATCAACGGACCGCTGACGCTTTCCCTCACCGCGATCGGCCAGGTACCGCAGGGAAAAATGATCCGGCGATGCGGCGCCCGGCCCGGCGATGGTCTTTATGTGACCGGCACGCTGGGCGATGCCGCGCTGGGCTTACGGGTACGTCAAGGCCTGTTGCCGGCCGATGATTTCCTGCTGGAGCGCTATCTTCTGCCCCAGCCACGCCAATTGCCTGATATCAACGTCACTGCCTGCCTCGATATCTCCGACGGGCTGGCACAGGATGCCGGCCATCTGGCTGCAGCCTCCGGGGTTAAAATCGTTATCGATCGGCAGAAGCTTCCCCTTTCCAAATCAGCGCTCAGACTGCTTAACACAGTGGCGGACTTTGAATCCTGCATCCTCGACGGCGGGGACGATTACGAGCTGTTGTTCACGGCCCCTCTGCATCAGCCGGTAGCCGGTTATACCTTAATCGGACATGCCGCTGCAGGGTCCGGCGTTCTCATACGGGATGAATCCGGCATTGAAATTCCGCTGCAGCAAAAGGGCTGGAGCCATTTTTAAGATTGCCAAAGCCCGTTATATTTCTTAACAATGTCTCTCTCAATCAGAGGAACCGCCGCTATGCTGGCCATGCAATATTCCATTCAGCTGCCTCAGGGTTACGATGACAAGCTGATCATCGAGCGCGTCAACAACCGCAGCAAGCTGTTTGACGGCCTGGACGGCCTCCTGCACAAATCCTTTCTCTATAATCACAATGATAAGCTTTATGCGCCGTTTTATGTCTGGCAGGATATTAATCAGGCCAAGCAGTTCCTTATGGATCAGTTATTCCGCGGGGTGATTGAAACCTTCAAGCGCCCCCGGGTGCGCAACTGGGTGGTACTGCATCAGGATTACGGCAACCGGGCGCTCAAACCGACCCACGCTATCCGCGAGATTGATATCATTCCTGCCGGTCAGGATATTGAGGCGGTGCTGAAGGCGGAGCAGGAAAAACAGAAAGAAATGCTGGCTGATAAAAACCTCTATTACAGCCTGACCGCTTTCGACCCTGATCGCTGGGAGCTGGTTCACTACCATCTGTGGAAAGACGCCGCTTCCGCGCCGCGCCTGGGCTCTGATTGCATCCAGACCTACAGCGTGCTGCATGTCAGCGAACCCGTCAGCGCCAAAGCTGCTTAATTCCTAACCGAGAACTGCGAGACAGCCTCATTCAAATATAAACTAACCGCCCGGCAGGCTGCCACGGCCACCGGCGGTGGAGAGGGCATCCTGCTTTTTATTAAATCGACCGATATTGCCCAGCAGCTGTTCAAAGAAGCCATATTTCTGCCCGGCCGTGGGGGTTTTGCGCTCGCTGATGGCGAAATCCTTTGCCTGACTTTCATCATAGTGCTGCAGGCCTTTGACCGTACCGTCTTCAAACGTAATGCGCAGTATATCCTCTGACACGACTTCCGGCGCGAAGAACGCCACAGATTCCGAGCGGCTGCCGAAATAATACCAGGTTTTCTCGCCGAATTGCGAAGTCGCCGCCGGCGTGCCCATCAGGCGCAGCACATCGGTTTCCGTGCTCTGGCCGGGAATGATATCGCCCGCCTTGGTCAGAATGTCGGCGCGTCCATGCTCGGTGACATTAGGCGTGCAGCCCAGCAACGCCAGCGCCACGGTGAAGATTGACCCGGTCATCCGAATGTGTGAAATTGCACCCATGCCGCTTTTATCCTTTTTTCAACGCCAGCCGGATTTACGCCGCCAGGCAGCCGCAATTTACTCACAACTGGTCGCGCAGGCAAGGCATCCGTGGTTTTATACGGAAGCAGGCGTTCCTGACACGCTCGACGGGCGCTTTGAAATGATTGTCCTGCACCTGCATGCGCTGCAGCGCCGCCTTAAAAACCTGCCAGAACTCAAACCCCTGGCGCAAATAATCCTGGAAATCGCTTTTGATGATCTCGATCGTTCCCTGCGCGAATTAGGAGTCGGCGATATGGGTATCGCCCGCCGTATCCGTAAAATGGCCGATGGCATTTATGGCCGCTTCGAAGCCTATGATGCCGCGCTGGATGATGATACAGCTTTTTCCTCTGCGCTGAAGCGCAACGTCTACGGCACGACAGAGGCGGGGGAAGAACAGATTGAATTGCTGCTGGAATATTACCGCAGAATGCAGCAGGCTCTGCAGCAACCAGACTGGGTCTGGCCGGCGCTGCCCTGATTACTCATTTTCATACAGGCCGTATTTTTCGCGCATTTCCGCTTTGATATTTTCAGGTACTATCTCCCAGCCTGAATAAAGCACCTTGCCGTAATCGGTAAGGTTCAAAGAATCATTCTGCTGTAGGCGCGATTCGAATTCCTTGCGCTTGGGTGCATCTATTTCAAACAGATACCAAGCCTCACCCTCTTCCGGCCATAGGTATCGCAGTTCACAGACCAGTGCCTTGGTTTTCAGAATAGAAGCCACAAAGGAACCGCCGGGAGTGGGGGGAGAAAAACGACTGGCGAAAGACATTAATTAATCTGCACGCTGGTCGTTTTTCCTAACGCACTCGTTTGTGCGCCTGTTCTTAGCTGATTTGCGTCCGGGAATGTGGTGCTAGGATTCCGCCTATTTTCCGCCTCAGGCTGTAAAAGAACACCTTCTTTTAATATGAAAGTTGAACTTGTGGCCCGGGGGTGGCCATTCACGAGAGTGCTTCTGCTCACTACATATTGGTTTTCATCAATGCGTGTGAGTGTCTGTGAAACCGTGCCGGTACTGAATTCTACGGGTTGCGGTACTGTCTGAGTCCAGGCCGTACCTATGGGAGCATTTTCTAATTTACTGACAGTCAACTGGATAGGTTCCTGAGCTGGATCAATAGCAATAGTAAAAACAGGTTTTTCGGGGGCTTTTGCAATCATAAAATCTCCATTTCGCTACATTATAACCCTTTGATGTTAACAAATTGTTGCGTTTCTATGAAACTTCTGTTGCAGTCACACTCCTTCTGCAAATGTCAACTCCTTCATAAAACCTCAACATTCATGATTTATAATTATAATCATGGGATACGTACCTGATTCTGTCGCACGGCACAGGGCTGAAAAGGCAGCACTCGCGGATGCGCGCGCGGCAAAAATGGATCCTGAGAAGGCCGATGCTCACACCCGGGCATTCAGGCGCATTTTGATGGATTTCCCGCAAAAGGTTTCCATGCACACCGTCGCTTCACCTTATGCCCGCCTTCCGGCACAATATGTAGCGACTTTCGAAGTAGATGATTTTGTAAATGTGAGGCCGCTTATCGAGCGGCTGAATGCGGCCAATTTCGGCAAAGTAGGGGCCTGTCACAAAACCACGGTAACGCTCATTCTGAATCAGGAAGGGCTAAGCTATTTCAATTCTCTTGGCATTACCGCTCCTGAAGCGGAAAAAGGCGACAATCCTATCACAAGCCGTGAATACCTTACCGAGACAAACAGGGGCGTGCGGCAGCTTATATTCGAGGCCGCCAGGGCCCTGAAGGAAGAGTCCCGCCCCTTGTCAGATGAGTTTTACACGATGCTGCGTGACCATCAGGATTTTTGCAAAGGCGATTTAAGCAAGGCCGTCAGCTATGACAGAATTCTCACCGCCGTTACCAAAGGCCTTGCCATTGCGCCTGCTTGCGGGCCGCTGCTCGAATTGCAGGAAGAGCTCTCACAAAGCAAGGAATCATCCACCGGCTTGTCGCGCCCTGCTCGCTATGATATGCCTCGCTAGGTAATTTCAGCAGGAGAAACTTGAGATGGCATGGACACGCGAACAGGTCGCCAAGCGGGCAGCAAAAGAGCTTAAGGATGGCGATTATGTCAATCTCGGCATAGGCATGCCGACGCTGGTGGCAAATTATATTCCCGCGGGCATGACCATTACCCTGCATAGTGAAAATGGCATGCTCGGCATGGGGCCTTATCCTCTTGAGAGTGAAATCGACCCGGACCTTATCAACGCGGGTAAGCAGACAATTTCCGAGCTGCCGGATTCCAGCTATTTCGACTCTGCTACGTCTTTTGCGATGGTTCGCGGCGGCCATATCGATATCGCCATCCTGGGTGCGCTTCAGGTTGCGCAGAATGGCGACCTGGCGAACTGGATGGTGCCCGGCAAAATGGTCAAAGGCATGGGTGGCGCGATGGATCTGGTCGCCGGCGTCAAAAAGATCGTCGTGATCATGGATCATAACGCCAAGGACGGGGCCGCCAAACTGGTCAAAGAATGCGACCTGCCGCTGACAGGCAAAGGCGTCGTCGATATGATCATCACTGAACTCGGTGTGTTCACCATCGAAAACGGTAAGTTACGCCTGATCGAACTTGCACCCGACGTACAGGAAGCCGAAGTGCGCGCACGCACTGAGGCGCCGTTTGAGACCGCGCTGTATCAGTCTGCGGCTTAGCCCATTCCCCTGGCGGGGCCTTCAAATCGGGCAGGTGCAGGCGGTGCAAGGAGACGGCTGAGTTCTCTGGCGAATTTGGAAAAATCCTCAAAGCCCTTCTCAGGGTTATCTTTTCTCCATTCCAGTACATAGTGATGGAAATCCTGGATAGTGCATTGCTTTGCATCAACCAGTCCTTTACGCAATGCGCTGAGTCTATCGTTAAAATCGCGATGGCTATTGAACAGCTCGGCCTTTAACATGTTTTCGGCGCTTCGGTAAAACCCGGCGGAACCCGGCGCGCCTTTGGCGTCTTCAGGCGCTGTCCGCTTGCCTTCATCTATCGCTTTGTATCGATCATAAAACGCCTTGAATAACTCATTATCTGTGCCTTTCGCCGGCAAAAGCGGCAACTCATTATGTATCAGGCTATCCAATTCATTCAGCGGTGGCCCGCCGATGTCAGGCACCGGCATCTCCAGCATTTCATATGCTTCTGGCGGCTCCTTGGCGGATACTTCTATCCTGTGCCCATCCTTATCCGCAGGCGGCGCGGCCGGCGCAATCCTGGCCACAGCCGCCTGGGTCATGGCCACTGTCCCTAAGAACACTGTTAAGAGCGCTTTTCTCATGGAGCTATCCTATCAAGCTACCGTTACGGAATGATGACGAAACCGGGCATTCAGTGTAATATCGCGCTTCAATGACTCAAACCTATCATCTGCAGGTGCCTCAAGGCTTCCATGGCGAACGGCTGGATAAATTCCTTGCCGTCGCGCTGCCAAAAATCTCCCGCGCGCAAGCGCAGAAATTCATCGAACTCGGGCATGTGAAGCTTGCCGGTGCCGAATGCCGCGATGCTTCACGCAAGCTCAGCAACGGGCAGGCGTTACAGGTTATTATCCCCGATGCCAAACCCGCCGATCTGGCTCCCGCCGATATTCCGCTCACTGTTCTTTATGAAGACGCCCATCTGCTGGTGGTCAATAAGCCGGCTGGCCTTACTGTCCACCCTGCACCCGGCGAAAAAGGCCCGACACTGGTGCATGCTTTACTGCATCACTGCGGCACTTCGCTCTCCGGTATTGGTGGGGTCGCCCGCCCCGGCATTGTCCATCGTATCGACAAAGACACCAGCGGCGCCATCATCGTCGCGAAGAACGATGCCGCGCATCAGGCCCTCTCCGCCCAGCTGCAGGACCGCACCCTCTCCCGCACCTATCATGCGCTGGTTTACGGCCTGCCTAATCCCGCCACCGGCACCTGGGAAGGCAATATCGGGCGCTCGCCTAGAAACCGCAAGAAAATGGCCGTGGTGAATGGGGGCAAGCCTGCGCGCACCCATTACAAAGTGCTGGAAGTTTTTGGCAAGGGCGCTTTGTCGCTTATCGAATGCAAATTAGAAACCGGCCGCACCCACCAGATTCGTGTCCATGCCAGCCACCATGGCTGCCCGCTGATTGGCGACCAGACATACGCCGCCCGTCCGCGCAAGCTGCAGGATGAAACCCTGCGCGCGCTGGCATCGGACTTCCCCCGCCAGGCGCTCCACGCTGTCAGCTTAAGTTTCAAACATCCCAAATCGGGTGAAATCATTTCCTGCCAGGCGGAATATCCGTCGGATTTTGACGCGTTAATGCGCGGCCTGCGTGCAAACTAATCTTTAACCTTCGCCGCTTACACTGACCGCTAAACCTGAACCTGCGGTTATTTATGCCTTCTTATAATGCACCTCTCGAAGACTTCGAATTCCTCCTGCGCGATTACCTGAAAATCGGCGAATACAGCCATCTTGCCGGTTATGAACAGGCCGAAGAGCTGATGACGCCCGTGCTGGAAGAAGGCGGGAAATTCTGCGCCGAGGTGCTGTTCCCGCTCAACCGCATCGGCGATGAAACCGGTCTCAAATACGATAACGGCAATGTCATCACTCCGCCGGGCTTCAAGGAAGCATACCGCCAGTATATCGAAGGGGGCTGGATGGGCTTCTCCTGCGACCCGGCCTATGGCGGCCAGGGCCTGCCCGAAGTGCTGAATATGCCGTTTATGGAAATGGCCTGCTCCACCAACCTGTCGCTCGGGATGACGCCTGGCCTAAGCCACGGCGCTTACAATGCCATCCACAAATACGGCTCCGATGCGCTTAAAAATAAATATCTGCCAAAGATTGTCTCCGGTGAATGGTCGGGTGTGATGGGGCTCACCGAACCCATCTGCGGCACGGATTTAGGCCTGATGCGCACCAGGGCTGAGCCAAATGCCGACGGCTCCTACAGCATCAGCGGCGGGAAAATTTTCATCACTTCCGGCGAGCATGACAAGGCTGAGAATATCATCCATCTCGTACTGGCTAAACTGCCGGATGCGCCAGCGGGAGTTAAGGGCATCAGCCTGTTCCTGGTTCCTAAATTTCTGGTGAATGACGATGGCTCGCTTGGCGAGCGCAACAGCTTGCGCTGCGAAGGCCTTGAGCACAAAATGGGTATCCACGCCTCGCCGACCTGCGTCATGAATTACGACAACGCCAGGGGCTGGTTAGTGGGCGAGCCGCATAAAGGCCTGCGCGCCATGTTCACGATGATGAATGAAGCACGTCTTTATGTAGGTCTGCAGGGTTTAGGGCTGGCAGAAGTTGCGCGGCAGAATGCTTTTGCCTATGCGCAGGAACGTCTGCAGGGGCGCGCACTGACAGGGGCGAAATTCCCCGATAAAGCTGCTGACCCTATTATCGTACACCCCGATGTTCGCCGTATGCTGCTTACCATGCGCGCCTTCACTGAAGGAGCGCGGGCGCTTGCGCTGGAAACATCGCTTCAGCATGACATTCGCCATCGCTCAGATGACAAGGCTGCACAGGAATATGCCGATGACTGGATCCAGCTGATGACGCCTGTCATCAAAGCCTATTTCACCGATATGGGGTTTGAAGTCTCGAGCCTCGCCATGCAGGTTCATGGCGGTTATGGTTACATCCGCGAATATGGCGTTGAGCAGTATACACGTGATGCCCGCATTGCCATGATCTATGAAGGCACACGACGTGATGGACGGCGATTGGAACGTCAGCCCCGTCACCCGCGCGAACCGCGATCGCGCCGCATCCCAACTCGGCACCAGCGGAAGCGGAAACCATTTTGTTGAATTCGGGACCCTCACCATCGCGCGCGACGGCCTCGCGCTGCCCCCCGGCGAATACCTCGCCCTCTTGAGCCACAGCGGCAGCCGCGGCGTTGGCGCCGCCGTCTGCAAACACTACAGCGATCTCGCGATGCGAATGCGCCCCAACCTTCCGCGAGAAATGAAGCACCTCGCGTGGCTCGACCTGGAATCCGCCGAAGGAAACGAGTATTGGAACGCGATGGAACTGATGGGGCGCTACGCCGCCGCCAACCACGCGCTCATCCATCGCCACATTGCCAAACACCTCGGCGTCGGCGTTATGCTCGACCTCGAAAACCATCACAACTTTGCGTGGAAAGAAGAGCACCACGGCGAAGAACTGATCGTTCACCGAAAAGGCGCAACCCCCGCCGCGCGCGGCGAACTCGGCATCATCCCCGGCTCCATGGCCACGCCCGGCTTTATCGTGCGCGGAAGGGGCAACGCCGAATCCCTGCGTTCCGCTGCGCATGGAGCGGGCCGACAAATGAGCCGCACGCAAGCGCACAAAACCCTTTCATGGAGCGACGCCAATCGCCTTCTGCGCGAGCGCGGGGTCACCCTCCTCTCGGCCGGACTCGACGAAGTGCCCGCGGTCTACAAGAACATTCACGACGTGATGGCCGCACAGGCCGACCTCGTTGAAACACTCGCTCGCTTCGATCCGCGCATCGTCAAAATGGCGCCAAGCGGAGAGCGACCTGAAGATTGAGTGAGCCGCTCGCCGTGCGAACTACTTGATCACGCGAACTCGCCCACCCGTGATCTGTGCAATCTTTTTGTAGAAGAGAAGGCTCTGCTGTCCCATCTCACCGCTGCGCGGTTTGTAGATGATCGGATTGATTCGAACGGGTCGCCCCGTTTGTGTTTCGATGTTTCGCACAAACTTCTCGATGTCGCGCTGGTGCGTGGCGATCTCTACGCCCGTCTTCATATCGCCCTGCTTCAAGTAAGGCGGGTCATCCGATAGAATGAAGATCGTATCAGCGCCCAATTCGACCGCCTTCTCAATCGCCTTCCACGGCGTACTGCCCGAGTAGCCGCCGAGGTTGCCGCCGAAGTTTGGTGAAAACCCGTCCGGCCCCCAAGCTCGGGAATCGTCGCCCTTCTTCATTTTCCCTGTGCGAACCTTCAGGCGGGCGAGCGCGTTAGACTTGTTCTCCTGCGTCGCAAACACCATTTGCGGAAACATCGCCGCCTCGCCGTCCACAAAGATGATCATGTTGAACTTGGTCACGGGACTCAAGCCGTCGAGCAGGGTCGTTGACTCCGCGAGTACGTCCCGAACAACGCCCTTTTCAATCATACTTTGGCTGTTATCCATCAGGATGCAAATCGCGCGCGTGCGAACATTCTCGCCGAAGAACTTGGCGTCGGAATAGCCCGTTCCTCCGGTGAGTCCGCGCCCCGCGCCTCCGCCCTGACCGCCGAGCTGGCCAATGCTGCCGCCCGCCATTGAAGTCATCACGGGCGAATCGCGCAGATTCTTTTGATCCGGCATCTGCATCTGCGGCATCTCCGGCAAGGAGACCGCGCTGGGCGCATCCGCAACGAGCCGCTGCATGATTTGCGGCTTGCGCATTTGTTCCTGCATCTGCTTCACGCGAATGCTGTGTTCGAGTTTGCGCGCAGGCAGACCCGGCGGCTGCTTCGCTTCAAACATCACCTTCTGCTTGCCCGCGACCACGAGCACCGTCAAAAATCCCGCGCCCGCGAGCAGCAGCACGTGAATGAGGACGCTCATGAGGACGGCGCTCCATGGCACTTTGCGGCCCTTCTTTTCAGAAGACCACATCGCCGTGAGCCAGTTAGACTTTGCGGGCTTCTCCGGCTCGGCCTCGACTTCCTCAACTTCCTCGACGACCTCCTCGTATTCCTCTTCGTCAGGGTTTTGGGGTGTCTGGTTTTCGCTCATTCCTCGTCCTCCACAGCGAAAGTGACATTGCTGATTTGAGCCGCAGAGCAAGCGTTGAGAACGTCCACGACACGCTGGTGCCGCACATCATCAGCAGGGGCAATGGTGACCATGGCGGAGGACTTGTTCGCTTCCGCCGAGGCGCGGAACCGGCGCAGGGTGTCAACGAGCTCCGGCATGTCGGAGCTATTCGGGCCGTCATAGGCCATGTCGTTGAGCAAGACTTGGCCCTCCCCGGAGATTTCGATGATCTGCTCGTCCGGGATTTCGACGCTATCGTCTTGCGAAGCGACGCCGGGCAGCGAAAAGCTGATGTCGGCTTCTTGCCGGTTAAAGGTGGAGGTAACCATGAAGAAAATGAGGAGCAAGAAGACGCAGTCAATCATCGGCGTCATCTCGATCTTGAGCTGAATATCTTGGTTTTTGCGCGACAGCTTCATGACTCACATGGCCTGGGGACTCTGGAACGTTGCAAAAATGACATCATACACCCCCGCGGCCGCACAGGCCTGAATCGCCTTGCGGACCAGCGCGAAGTTCACCTCTTTATCTACCCGCAAATAGAGCCGAAGTTCAGGCTCTTCTGCGCGGCGTGCGGCGATGGCGGTTGTAAGTTCGTTGGCCGTCATCAACTTGCCCGAAATCATGTAGGAGCGCTCCTTGGTCACGGTTTCGCCGCTGCTCAACTGGGTGCCGATCGGAAGAATGTTGACCGTGCCGCGACCGCGGAGGTCTTCCGGGATGGCCCCGCGCGGTGCGACCGCCAACTGAACTTCAGGGGTGAGGTCCACCTTGGACATCGTCGCCGCGCACATAAAGAAGATCAGGAGTAGAAAGACGCAGTCAATCATCGGCGTCATGTCTATCTCGAGACTCGGGTCTTCGTGTTTGCGAATTTTCATGTCGGGCCGCGCCGCGTCTTAGCCTTCGCTCGCTCCGCCAATGCCGAGCAACAGGTTCAGTACATTGGTGAATTCTTGCTCCGCCAATTGTATCAATTTGTTCAACTGATTGCGGAACAGGAAGAAGCAGAACATGGAGGGGATTGCGACAATCAGGCCCGTGGCCGTGGTGATGAGCGCTTCGCCGATGTTTGCCGCGAGCAGCTCGGGCTTGCCCATGCCGCCCTGTCCGATCTTTTGGAAGGCGCCGATCATACCGCTGACCGTACCCAGCAGCCCGACCATTGGCGAGATGGCGGTGATGAGGGATAGAAAGTTGATCCAGAATGAGAGGCCCGCCTCTTCGCGAACAACCGTCTCTGCGATGGCGCTCTCAATGCGCTCCTTGCTGCCGAGCGGATCTTCCGGGTCGAGTTGACGCAGTCCCACCGCGAGGGAGTTGGTGAACAGGCTCGGCGCCGTGGCCGCCGTGTTTTGCATCACCATCACATCGCCGACCTTTGCCGCGCGCTTGATTTCGGCGAGCGCTGCAGGGGGGATGAGCTTCTTGCGGTTGACCTTTTGTGCGATGATGATGGCGATCGTGATCAAGCCGAATGAACATCCGCCCAGCGGCCACATGGCCCAGCCGCCGACCTTGATCAAGTCGAGAAGCGAGGTGCTTGTGGCCGCTGCCTCTCCCGCCGCGGCCTCCGGCGCTTGCGCCCACGCGGTCGCCACGCCCAGTAGCGCGCTCCAAACAAGGATGTACATCAATCGTTTCATAGTTCCTCGCTTTCCTCTGTCGAATTAACTGCCCGGCACTTGGTAGGACTGTTCAATCCCCAGTTGTTTTTGATATTGCCGCGCCCACTCATCGGCTTTTTCCGTTTCCGGTTCCTTGCCAAATTCGGCGTGCAAAACGTCGAGAGTTCGCGCGACGCTGATCCAGTCATCAATGGCTACGAGGCTCGGCAGCGCGGCGAAGAGCGCGCGCGGCTCTGCGCGATTGATCGTGGGCGCGAACACCACGGGATAGAAGAAATCCATGAGCGCATCGCGATGGCGCCCGACGGCCGCCTTGGCGTTGGCGCGCGCGAAGTAGAGGTCGTCCGTCAAAATCGGATCGTCCTCAGGAAAGGAAATGTTTTCAAGGATGGTGAGCGCCTCTTCGTTCTTGCCCTGTCGCGCAAGAATCAAGCCCTTGCGCAGGTTGGCCTCCTGCTGGAAGGCGGGGTCTTTCGAATTGGCGACGACATCGGAAAGGGCATTCAGTGACTCCGTATCGCGACCCTGGGTCATGAGCATTCGCCCCAATATCAATTCCGCGTCGTAAAAGGGAATGCCCGGCAAATCCCGATAGACGCGCAGCGTGTCCACGACGCGGCGGAGCGGCTGTTCGACTTGAGCGATCTGTTGCGTTGTGGACGCGCGCCGCGCGGCTTCGAGGACGGCGATCGGCGGCACAGTGATCGAAATGATGTTTGCGCGCGGCACGCCGACTTCAACATAGCGGCCGTCTCGAGTTTGTTGGTCCACCCACAGCATGTCTCGGTCCAGGCGAACGAGGCGCACCTCCGCCGAGCCGTTGCGGGCTTGAAGCGTGAAGGGGCCAATGCCGCGCTGCGACGTCGGCGCCTGCGCCCCGGCGACCAGCGGGAGCAAGCTCAGCGCGAAAAGGATGGAGCGGACGAACTTCATGATTGTAGTTTCGCAAGACGCTGGCGCGCTTCGTCCAATTCGGGACGACCCGCCAGATTCTTGACCTCCAGCATTTCCTGATACGTCTTTATTGCGGACTCGGTGTCCTTGATTTTTTCGAATGCCGAACCGCTCTTGAGATAGGCTTGGGCAACGGCGTCAGTATAGGCCTCATACAAAACATAGACGCGCTGATAAAACGGAATGGCCTTGCGGAAGTCGCCCTGCGC
>WBZO01000556.1_pt1 | contig 75043 bp, 61 predicted proteins | sample 5204261 | NCBI WGS metagenome assembly WBZO01 (sample SAMN12412400, study PRJNA552823) | activated sludge metagenome | isolation source: activated sludge from anammox sidestream of wastewater treatment plant... | place: USA: North Carolina | collected 2017-09 | reverse complement strand
CCAAGTGAAGCAAATCGCCCTCATCCGGCCGACGGATTGCGCTTCACGAAACGCTGGCTCCACAGGCCACCCTGCCGAGCGTTGTGGCCGGGGTTTTGCAGACCTTCCTTAGTGGCCGCCCTGCTCGGTGATCCAGCGCCGCACATCCTCCGCGCGCCAGGCCGTGACCCCTGCCGACAGCTTCACCGGGCTGGGAAACGAGCGCGCACGGACCTGACGCCACAGCGTGGACTTCGAGATCGGCACGAACGCGAGCACCTGGCGTTGGCGCAGGAAGCCGGTGTCGGGCAAGCAGGGTGAGGGGTTGGTTGCCGCGCCGGCTTCGGTCGTGTGAAGTGGCTTGGCAGCAGCGGCGCTGCTGGGCGATGAGGTCCGCATGGGCATGTTCTGTCTCCGCGGCGGACTGCTCCGCCGGAAGGCATGACCAGCTCGTTGCCGCAGCGAAGGGTCACGGTCGGATCGCTGCGGAAAGGAACGCGAAGACTCCAGGTCAACCGCCAGTGCGTTCCCAGCTGGCGGTTCGTGCGGACCGGCGCCGATGCGCGGCCTTGGAAGAATGGCTCATGTGGTGGCGGACGGCCGGCGTTGCCGGGGGCCACTTCAGGCGGAATGAGGGCAGGTGTCGACTGCGACGCCATCGAACGTCGATGGGAGAAGCGCTGCGACCACCGGAGCCGCCATGCGCCCGCGTGAGACGGTAGCGCCGATGCTCGATCAGTTTACGCCGAGCGCCGCCCGCGCCTGCGAAACGATCGCCTTGCGCGGGCGCTACACGGTGGCGATACGCGGCGCCGCGGTCTCGCCGTTCTCGCCTTCGACCACCGCGTCGACCTCGGCCACCGGCGCGGTGGGCGGTAAAGCGGTGAGCGCCACGTCTTCGCCGGCCTGGGCACTCGCGCCATCGGGTGTGACCTCTTCGATCGACTCGCCCTGCCCCTCGATCTCGACCTCGGGCGCGTTCATCCGCCGCCGCAGTCCCGACGCGAAGTTGCGTGCCGCCGTGGCGACCCCGCGCACCTGGCGCTTCACCAGCGCGCGCTGCTTGTCGACTTCGCGCGTGGTGATGACCTCGTGGATCTCCAGCGTCTGCAGCAAGGGCATCAGCTGGTCGAGTTTGCCGAGCACTTCCAAGTAGCGCCGACCGCTCGACGACAACACGCCCACCTCGATCTCCAGCGCTCGGGTGTCGTAGGTCGCCACCCGCGTGATCCCGTGCGCCTTGAAGAGCGCTTCGGCTCCGTCGATGGCACGGTCCAGCGCGGCGGAAACGGCATCCAGGCGCTCGCGCAGCGCGGTCTCCACGCGCGCAACGTCCTCGGGGTCCAGACGTGTGCGCGCGATCACCGAGATGAAGTGCGCGTTGAGCTGCAGCGTCGCGAACATGCGCACGAACAGGCGCTTGCCCTCGGCGCTGGTGAAGCAGGCCGGCATCTTCACGCTCGCCGCCTCGACACGCCGATAGTCGACCTTGGCCTCGCGCGCGAGGATGCGCTCGTTGACGCCACCCTGGTCCACCCGCACGATCTGCAGGCTGGTGGTCGTCGGCAGGACATCGTTGTGCATGGGCCTCTCCCGCAACAATCACACTGAGGACGCGCTGACGGCCAGTGTTCGCCGCGGTCGGCACCCATCGCCACGCGAAACGGCCGCTCAGCGGCGGCGGTTTCGCCATCAGCCTGCGCCGCACGGCGGCAACCCCGTTGACCGACTGCGTTCGCCTCGCTACCTTTCGCACACGCAGCAGCTGGCCCTGCGTCCACCCCGGCAAGCCCTGTTGATCCTTGTGCGCACGCAAGCGGTTCGAACTCTTCGACCGCCTCGCACCCCGAGCGCGCTTTCGAGCCGTTGACTGTCCAGGCCTCGTGCGGCCAACGGCTGCAACGCGCGCTTCGATCGGTTGCTGGCATCCCGATCACGCGGCACGCGCCGCGCCCAGCCAGCCCTTGAAGTCAGCCGCCGGCTCCCAGCCGGCATTCATCACCCCGTGGGGCCATCGCCCCGTGGGCGGTCATGGCCTCCGAGTTCCCCATGGAGGCCAACATGCCACACCCCCGAGCATCGCTCGAACGTTCGCGCGCACCGCTGTTCGCAGCGGGCGCTCTCTGTGATTCGTTTGAAGGCGTCCTCGCTGAGGACGACGACACTACCCAGGCCGGCGCCGAGTCCATGGACTGGACCGAGCAGGACGTCGTGTTCCTGCACTGGCGCCTGCTGCAAGAAGTCGAGGCGCTCTCGGACCCCGAGACGCCGCTCGAAGCCAAGCTCGACACGCTGCGCTGGGTGTTCACCGAGCGCGACAAGGACTCGCGACCGTTCTCGTTCGTGAACTGCCTGCGTGTCGTCGGCTGCAGCCCCCTGTCGCCGATCCCCTACTGCGGCCTCGTCGACGCCGAAGAGATCCGCAGCCGCATCCGCCATGGCGTGAAGCGATGGCTTGAAGCCACGCTGACGCGCTACCCGGACTGGGTGCGCGAAGCCGTTGCGCGCAACCCGGAGTGGGTCGAGCTGCAACTCGCCCGCAACCCGCAGTGGATCAACCAACAGGTCCGTGCGGTCGCCCTGCAAGGCGACCTGTTCGCCTGAGCCCATCCCGGTCGCCGCCGAACCGCAGCTACCACCACTTCAAGGAACACACCATGTCCCGCATCTATCGCGCGGCCGGCGTGCTGGCCGTTCTCGCATTGCACGCACTCGGCGCCCATCTGGACGCCACCGATTCGCATTCGCCGCCCTCGCGCGCCGAAGGCCATCCCATGCCCGGCGCAACGCCGGTCCGCTGAGGAGCTGCCATGCACATCGTTGCCCAAACCGGGCGTGTCGCGGCGCTGCTGCTGCCCGTGCGCGCACCGGAGGATCTCGAGTACCTCGTCAAGGAGAGCGAGATCGTCACCGGCCGACCCGGCCGCACTTTCGTGATCGCCGGCGCCGACCGCCTCGCCTACCGGCTGCAGTGGCATCCGCTCGGCTTCCAGGTCGAGCGGCTCGACAGCCGCGGCCGCGCGCTGCACGTGCAGCAACTGCTGCTGTTCGAGTTCCTCGACCACCCGCTGCTGGAGGCCTTGCATGCCGGCCAGCTTTTCACCGCGCCGATCGAGTTCGATTCGCCGCGCGGTTGACTCATCCACCCCAAAGGCGGGCGTCCCTTCGGGGGCACCCGCCGTACCGGAGACCCACCATGCAGATTCAAGTCCGCATCAACGAGGAAGGCGCGCTGCGCAACCAGCGCTTCGCCTTCACCGACCGATTCACCCTCGTGTCGGAACTGCTCCAGAACGCCCGGCGCGCTGGCGCCACGTCCATCGCCATCAACCACGACGCCGAAGCCGGGACGCTGACCGTCAGCGACAACGGCGGCGGCGTTGACGACTTCCAGAAGCTTCTGACCTTCAACGAGTCGGGCTGGGATGAGACCACCTGCGACGCCGAGAACCCGTTCGGCATCGGATTCTCGAAGTGCCTCTACGCCGCGTCGCGCTGCATCGTGCGGTCGCGCGGCCAGTGCGCTGACTTCGACACCGCCTCGGCGCTGGCCCGAACACCAATCGACGTCACCGAGTCGGCCGACGCGCCGGCCGAGGGTACGCAGATCGAGCTGCACGGCGTCGACCTGCCCGACCTGGCCTCGCGCATCGCCACGCTGTGCGCGGGCTTCCCCGTCCCGGTGTGCTTCAACGGCAAGGCGCTCGAACGCCCGCATGCCGCGGATCGTCTGTCCCTGACCGCGACGCCTATCGGCGGCCTGCACCTGTGCGGCATGCGCGATGGCGAGCACAGCCACGACACCTTGGTCTACCTGCAGGGCTTCTGCGTGCTGCGCCCGATCTACCACCGGCCAGATCGCGTGAACGTACTACACCTCGATGCACGCCAGTTCATGGCACGGCTACCCGATCGCGACAAGCTGATCGACGAAGACCGGCAGCGCAAGCGCATCGACACTGTGCTGCGCGTTGAGTGGCGCCGCGTGCTCGAGGACGCCAAGCGCGCCCTGCCCGCCGACGAGTTCGTCGACAGGTTCTATCCGGCCCTGCGGGGCTGGGGCCACCTGGACCTGCTCAACGACATCGACGCCCTGCCCGCCGCAGTGTTCGACGAGATCTGCGGCTACCCCTACCAGGAGGGCTCGGGTGACCGGGACTACCTGCGTACGGTGGCCGTCGCGCCGGCACGGGCGGCCATCGAGGCGGGCTCGGTCAAGCTGTGCTCGATCGAGTCGATCGACGAAAACAACGCCGGCCGCTGGATGTTCGCGCGTGCCACGGGGTGCCTGCTCTTCAACCTGGGCGGCCTGCATCACGAGCATTGGGTGCAAGTCCATGTGCGCTGGCTGGACGACGAGCCGGTCACCGTCGAACCGCTCGGCGGACGTGTTCGCCGGACGCTGGAAGGCCGCTGGATCTGGCCGGACGTCGTGCTGTGTACCGCCGTGCGCGTCGGCGTGGGCAGCGACAGCGTGGACATCGCCGATGCCGGCGTTCACCACGACGGGGTGCTCCACGTCCCGGATGGCGAGTGGTCGGGCGAGCCGGTTCGCCAGGTCTCGAACTTCACCGACGAGAACGAGCAGTTCCTGGAGTCCGCTCTGGACGCGGACCGCGACGCGCTGGCTGACCTCATCCGTCGGCTGCGCTCCGTCGATCCGAAGGACACGCTCGCCTCGCTGCTGCGTGAGCTGAAGCTCGAGCGCTACCCGGTGCTGCATGGCAGGCAGTTCCGCCTGAGCGTCGGCACCGGATCGGACGGCCATGCCGTCGAACTGGCCGATTGAGTCCCTGGGTGGGAGGCCTTCGGGCCTCCTCTCCCCAGCGCAGCACCTCGCGTGTGCGCTGCGGAGAGGCTTTCCCGCAGGTCGCAGGCACACCTGGAGCGAATCGCTCCGAAGCCGGCCCCGAAGTCCCTCCGGCGCTCAGCGCCGGCCCGCCCGCCATGGCCGCGGAGCCTTGCCCGCGAACCGGGCGCAGGCCCGGCGTGGCGGGATCACCCCGTCAAGGAGAAATCATGAACCGACAACAAGCCATGCCTGTTCCCGGATGCCGCCGCGGCAGCCTCGGAGGCTGCCATGAATGACACGGTCTTCGAACACCGCATCGACGAAGCCAAGCGCCGCGCACACGGCCGCTGGACCGAGATCCTGCGCAGCCTGGGCGTCGACGATCGCATCCTGGGCAAGCGCAACGGCCCATGCCCGTCATGCGGCGGCACCGACCGCTTCCAGTACACCGACAAGTTCGGCGAAGGCAACTACCACTGCCGCCACTGCGGTGCCGGTGGCGGCTTCAAGCTGCTGCAGGCCGCGCTCGGCCTCGACTTCGCAACCGCGCTGCGGCAGGTGGAGTCCTGCGTCGGCGCACCGACGCCTGCGCCGAGTGCCCCACCGGCGGCGGCCGAACCGTCCGCGCAGCGCATGCGCCGCCTGGCGCAACGCCTGTGGGACGAAGCCCTCCCGGTCCAGCCCGGCGACGAGGTCGATTGCTACCTGCGCCGCCGCGGGCTGCACCTGCGCCATCCACCGACTGTCCTGCGCCGTCACCCTGCGCTGGGCTACTACGAGAAGAACGCCGCGGGCCGCTCGTGCAAGGTGGCCGACTACCCGGCCATGCTGGCCTGCATCCAGGGCCCGGACGGCCACGCGGTGACGCTGCACCGGACCTACCTGAAGGATGGCGAGAAGGCGCCGGTGCCGGACGCACGCAAGGTGCTCTCGGCCGGCATCAACGGCGCCGCCGTCCGGCTGTGTGAACCGGCGCAGGAGCTCGCCGTGGCCGAAGGCATCGAGACCGCACTGGCGGTGCACCTCGCAACCGGCAAGCCAGCATGGGCCGCCGTCAGCGCCGGCAACCTCGAGAAGCTCTGGTTGCCCGAGGGTGTGCGTCAGGTCTGCATCTATGCCGACAACGACGCCGATGGCGGCTTCGAAGGCCAGGCCTGCGCCTACGCGCTGGCGCGCCGGCTGACCCGCAGCGCGCCGGGCAACGACGCTCGCCAGGTGCGCGTGTTCCTGCCGCGTCAACCCGGCCACGACTGGGCCGACGTGTGGCGCATACGCAGCACGGCCGCCGAAGCCCAGGCCGCGTAGCGGGATGGCGCCATGAACCCCACCGGTCGCTGCCACACCGGGCCCCGTGTCGATGACGCAGGGCGAAGGCAGACCTTGAACTGCATGCAGTCGGCGCGGAAGAACCCGCGCCATCGAGAGGATCCGGCCCCATGCCGGATCCATCACCCACCCCTTGGGGCCCGGCCTGTCTCCCCAAAAAAGCGGGGGCACGGTGCCCCGCACTTCCGATCGGAGCTTGTGATGAAGAACGGACGCACCCTCGTGAGCCTGGCGCAGGAACTCGAACGCCAGCTGAATTCGAAGAAGGACCTGGTGGTCCCCTCGGCGCTGATGCGCCACGACACCGACGACACGGGCCAGACGCGCCTTGTCGTCGAAGAGACCGGTGGCCCGGCGCACTACGGCGTGACGCCGCTGGCGCGCCGCCAGCTCGCGGACAAGTTGAAGATCCCGTATGCGTACTTCGAACGCATGCGCAGCGAGCAGCCCGTGCTGCTGGACCGCAACGTCAACACCTGGCTGCAGAGCGACGACGACCGCCGCATGCTGCGCACGCTGGACGGCAACGTCCGCGCGGTGCTGTCGGACCGCTACCGCCGGCTCGACAACTACGACCTCGCCGAAAGCGTGCTGCCGATCCTGCAGCGCCTGCCCGAGGTGCGCTTCGAATCGGTCGAGCTGACCGAGACGCGCATGTACCTCAAGGTGGTCACGCCGCAGCTGAAGCACGAGATGTCGCCCGGCGATGTCGTGCAGGCCGGCGTGGTCGTGAGCAACTCCGAAGTCGGCCACGGCACGCTCTCGGTGCAGCCGCTGATCTATCGGCTGCGCTGCCTCAACGGGCTGATCGTTCCCGACTTCTCGCTGCACAAGACGCACGTCGGCCGCAGCATCGGCAACGTCGCGGACACCATCACGGTGTTCAAGGACGACACGCTGCAGGCGGACGACAAGGCCTTCTTCCTGAAGGTGCGTGACGTGGTCGAAGCGGCGGTGTCCGAGGCGATCTTCCTGCAGGCCGCTCAGAAACTGCAGAAGACGCTGCGCATCCCGCTGACCGGTGACCCGGTGAAGACCGTCGAGGTGCTGGCCAACCGCTACGCCCTCAACGAGCAGGAGCGTGCCGGCGTGCTGCGGCACCTGATCGCCGACGCCGACCTGACCGGCTACGGCCTGGTCAACGCGGTGACGCACTACTCGCAGGAGGTCGACGACTACGACCGTGCGACTGAGTTCGAGGCCCTCGGCGGCCGGCTCATCGAGCTGCCGCAGACCGAGTGGAAGAGCCTCGCCGAAGCCGCCTGAGCGCGGCGCTTGCCCGAGCAGCCCGGACCCCTCGCGGGTCCGGGCTGCGCGGATTCGCCCGCGAGTCCGGGTGGTTGCGCATGGCAATGCGGCCCCGACGGGGCCGCGGGCCATCGCAAGCTCACTGCCCAACCCTATGCTGTGGCGCACACCGATCGACACCCGACCGCCACCCGACATATCTCAATCCCACCCATCCACCGTGCCCGGCCAGGGCCCACCCGAGGACAGCACCATGAACCAGGCGCAGCTCTCCGACGTCCAGCTCACCAACCTGACCTTGCTGCTCACCATCCGCGACGGCGTCCTGCAGGACCGCCCCGCCACCTGCTGCAAGTACGCGCTCGATGCCGTGCAGGCGGACCGCATCGCCGGCCTGGGGGTTCAGCAGATCATGGCCATCGTCGCCAACGTCGGCGACGCCACGCTCTTCCCAGCACGCCGCGACCTGCTGGCGCTGCTCGAAGCGCCGCTGCCGCTGACCCGGCCGCTCGCCGCGGTGCACGCCGCCCAGCACCTCGCTGCCTGACCGCCGCCACTGGCGATCGCCATGGGCGAGCCCCGTCCCCCGTTGCGGGTCGACCGGCAGCTGCGAGCACTGCAGCTGGCCAAGGACTGCGCCGCCCTGGGCGCCCGCGTGCGCACGATCGGCCACCTCACCGGCCTGCCCCCACGCGAGCTGCTGCGCCTGCTGTTTCCCGACCGCGAGCACGTGCCGCGCGGCCGGCCGCCCGACTCGCCCGAGTGGTACCACGGCGCGAACCTGCTCTACCGCGCGGAGGCGTCGATCGTCGTAGCGCTGTACAGGCGCCTGCGCGACGGCGGCTTCGCGGCGGCCGAAGCGCTCGTCGCCGCCTACCGCCACTACGGCAGCATCTGCGAACCGCCGCAGCGCATCAGCTTCGATCGCGCCTTCGACCTTGCCGCGCACACCGACGGGCTGTGGCTGACCAGCGTGCAGAGCTTCTCTCTCGTCGCCTGCCCCACGTGCCACAGCGAGTACCTGGCGGCCTACGGCTCGGCGCCGCGGTCCAACGACGAGTGCCCGTTCTGCAAGCTGGTGCAGCGCTATGGCACGGACCAGCGGGTGCAGGCGTCGTTCCCGGTGCGGCCGCTGCCGGACCTATCGGGAATCGAGCTCGGTTTGCACCGCTTGTTGAATGGGCGATAGGAAGCGGACGACAACTACTTTGCGGCGGACACCCATTGATGGGCTTCAGGGCACGGCAGTTCGACGCGTCGCTCTACAGCGTGTGCTGGCCGATGATGGGACAGCCTGGCCAAATCGGACCAAGCATCAGTGTGTGCGCCTTGGCGCGGGTAATGGCTACGCGAAGTATCTTGCGGCTTCGGTGATAAGGAGGCTCGTCGCCCCACCACACGAATGACGACACCATCTGCGCACCGTCATGCCGCCCTTCCCGGACGACGATGACACCGTCGAACTGCTTGCCCTTCGACTTGTGGATCGTCATCACTTGTATGCCCGGCGGATCGTCGACGCCGCCAAGAATCTGGTCTTGGGCGAGCGCCAGATCGAGCACCTGCCGTGCACCCGTGTACTGGCCGTCACGCGTCCAGACGGCTCCGAGTCCTCCACCGATCCGCTTGCCGCGGTTGAAGGCGACCAGGTAGTCCAGGTTCTTCGCGGCCTCCGCCAGATGCTCGTCGCCAGCCGCGCGCAGTGCAAGCTTGACGCGAGTCCAATCCTTCGCTGGATCGCCTGCGAATCCCTGAGCACGCAGCCCATCCATGGCGCCAAGTACTGCCTGAACGAACTTCGCTTTCGGCGCCTTGCCGGCCCGAACCGCCAGCGCCCAAACTTGCCACTGCTTCGCAGCTGCCAGACCGTTCGCGCGCTTTGCCGCCGCCAGCAGATCAAGCGCTGTTGCGAGGTCGGGCATCCGGTCAGCGTCTCTCTTGGGTTCAAGGAGAAACGCCGCGAAGCGTGCCGTCAACATCGCTTCGGCCTCATCGAAAGACAGCTTGTGCCGCACCGGTTTGGGCTCAGCGTTCAGCGCCGCCGAAATCTTCGCGGCCGACGCGCCGGAGTGTGTGAGGATTGCGACGTTCCTGCCGTACTTCCCGGTCGACTTCCTGATGGCCCGCTGAAGCATGCCGATGGACATGCGCATGATGGCACTCAGCGTCCGCAGCTTCGGGTTGTAGGCGAAGGCGGAGACGCCGACGTATGGCGACCCGCGAACTTTGCCAAGCAAGATGTCTTGGCCGAACGTGGCAATCTCTGTACCACCGCTGCGGTGATTCTGCGCACCGAGGTCGATCTCCAAAGGCGTCAGCGACTTCTTGATGGCGATGATCCGCTCCGGACCAATGCCCGGAAGATGGTCGAAGATCTGCTGCTCAAGATCGGCCAGACAGATAACCTGTACGGCAGGTGCCAGCAATTCGATGCACCGCCAAGCATGTTCGTTGGTGTCCTGCGCCTCGTCCACGATGATCAGCGGATGGCGCTGAGTGACGAGGCGACGGACATGCGCGCTACGTTCGAGCAGCTGTGCCGCGTTGGACGGGAAGAGGTCAAAGGCGATCAGTCCGTCCTCCCGAAACAGCCGCTCGCGCTCCTGCAGCCACGCTTGCCACTCCGGGTTGTCTTCGTTGCGGTCCTTCGCCTTGATCGTCCCGTACTTGGCCTGCTCATCCTGCGGCAACAGGATGCGCAACGACTTCGGAGCACCGAGCAGATAGGCGTGTGCCGACAGCAACGTCCAGAAGAAGGAGTGGAAGGTCTGCATGCTCAACATCCCGCGCTGAGCCTTCGGCACTTCCAGTCGCGTGGCCTCCCCAACGCGAGCGACAGCTGCCCTGGAGAAGCTCAGGAAAAGGACAGATTGGCCGGGCGTGAGACCAACGCTGATGCGCACAACCGCCTTCTTCAGCGCAATAGTCGTCTTGCCGCTTCCTGGTCCACCGATGACGAGAGCATGCCCCTCGCAATCAAGGAGTTGCTGGCGAAGACCGCAGAGCTCCATCGATGTGCCTACGATAAAGCTGCAGGAGCCGGCGGCGCCGCGGCACCGGCGGCTGCGGGCCCGGCGGGCTTAGCCGGCGCCGCTGCGACTGCGACCTCCACGGGAATATCAGCCGGTTTCGGGAAGGCTGCATACACCTGCTTCAAGAAGCCGGTGACCGTTGGTGGCAGTTCGGCCACCGTGCTGCCTTCGAAGAGTCTGGCAGCCCAACCGGCGCCCTTGCTGCCGTCCAGTGCTGACCGAGCCAACTTCTTCAGATCCGCATCAATCGGGCGCACAGCGGGAATCGTGAAGTTGCCGTTGTCGCCAGTCGTCCGAAGTTCGTCAAGGAAAGCCCACAGACGATCGAGCGACATCTCGCTCACGATCAGCGCCTCGAAGCCTGTGTGCGCATGCTCGCAATCCACGTCAAACGCCTCGGTGAACAGCTTCTTCTTTTCCGGTGGGCGAGGCATCGAGTCGTAGAACGAGAACGTCTTGAGGCCGAGCGCCTTGAAGAAGGTGCCGAACTTCGGCATCGACCCTTCACTCTCCGCGTCGAAAAACGCTGCGCCAGCGATGTCGAGCGGCTGCAGAGAGGTGTCGCTCTCTTCCAACTTTCTGGCTGCCACTGGCAAGGCGTGGAACTCCGTCAGGCCTTCGACGACGACGGCTCCCTTGCCGAGCATGCATTCCGTCAGGCCGCGCCGCGCAAACCGCTTGAAGTCGTTGCCTTTGAGGCCGCCGGCATCGGACACCTTCTTGGCAGTGACGCTGGAGTCGGGCCCGCGCGACAACAGCAGGGTTTGCTCCGGCTCGAAGCGCTCGATGACGTACGGCGAGTGTGACGTCGCGAAGGCCTGCGTCGTGTTGTGGAGCAGGTAGTCCGCGATTCGGCGCTGCGTGTGAGGCGGCACTGCGATCTCGGGTTCCTCCATTGCGAAGATGACTGACGCCGGCTTCAGCTCGGCGATGAACGACAGGAGGGCGAGAACCAGCACATTCAACGTTCCAGTACCAACCTGCTGGAATGGCACCGGCGTCTGATCTTTGGACATGGCGAGGAAGAACGCCATGGTCTTGCGCAGATGCTCGCGCGTCAGCTGGGATACGTGCAGCTTCGTGGTTCTGCCGTCCACGTCGGACGCGATGTAGCGTCCGAGGCGCGCTTCGATCGACTTCAGGACGGGCTGCAGGTGCGTGGCATCCTTCTCGATGTCCAGATTGCGCAGGCGCTCAATGGCCTTCTCCCAAAGGCCTGCGCGCGAGCCTCTGAGCCGTAGGATGACATCGAGCAGCGAGCCTCGCTCCAGGCTCAAGGCGCGGGAGCCTGTCCGAACTGCACGCAAGTACAGGAAACCGAATAGGCGTTTGACCTCCTTGCTGACCTTGTCCAACTCGCCTGGCTCTGCATTCGGGCTGCGCGAATAGCAGGTCTTCGCCTCGAACTCGTCTTCTTCCGGGTTGTAGACGGCCTCGGTCTCGAGCCGCAGGCAAGTCACCACCACGGGCGGGTTTGCGGCGTCGGCTTCACCTTCGTTGAGGGTCCGTCTCTCAGTCGTATGCCAGAACTCGAGGTGCTGGCCACATCGGTTCTCGACCTCCGGATTGATGTCGGTAAGGACGACCTCGATCTTGATCGGCACGGGCGTCGGCTCTTGGCCCTCGACAGCTGGCGGCGCCAGGTAGTGCGCGTTGTGGAAGTCGAACTCCTCGACTGGCGGGAACTTCGATATGCGATCTGGCCCCAGCACCAAATCAAGCGCTTCGCAGATCGTGCTCTTGCCAACGTTGTTCGGGCCGACGATCAAGGCGTGCCCGTCGAAGTGCAGCTCGGCGCTCTTGATGCTCCGAAAGTTCGTGATCTTCAGCCGTACGACCTTCATTCTTGTTCCTCCCCTTGGCTTCTCCAGTGATCGCTGTGGCGTCGGTGCTGTGGTCATCGCTGCACCGCTTGCGACCTGACACCCTGATCCCTGTTCACCCATCGGAGCGACAGCGAAACACCCCGATTTTCACGACCTATCAAGGTCGCGCTGCACTGCCACACGACTTGAAAGTAGGAGCATGCATGGCCCGCCCCCATCGTCGCGCGCCGACTCATCCGGACACCCGTATGCGCCGACGGATCCGGGGTTCGTCTGCGCAGCGGTGAGCGACATTCTCGCCGAGCATGACAGCCTGCTCGCCCGCATCCGCCTGTGCTTCGGCGTGGACCAGGACACCTTCGCGCGCGACGCATTGGCGCTGATCGAAGCCTACGCCGGCTACGTTCACCTGCTCCCCGCCACACCCGACAACTACTTCCGTCAGCCGGGTGGCCTGCTGCAACTGGGGCTGGAGGTGGCTTTCTATGCCCTGCAGGGCACGGACGCGCACATCTTCTCCGGCCAATCCACCATCACCACGCGCCGTCAGCTCGAGCCGCGCTGGCGGCACGCCACGTTCATCGGCGGCTTGTGCTGTGAACTGCACCGGGCCTTGGCATCGTTGATCGTCGTCGACGCCGACGGCAACGAATGGCCCGCCTACCTCACCCCCTTGGCCACCTGGCTCGCCGAGCACCAGGTCGAGCGCTACTTCGTGCGCTGGCGCGCTCAGGCGCACGAGGCGCGCAGCCTTGGGCTGTTCGCGCTGCCTCACGTCGTGCAGCCCGCCGCGCTGCAGAACCTCAGCACCGGCAACACCGTCATCGTCCCGCACCTGCTTGCCAGCGTCGGCGGCCTGCCTATGTATCGCGAGCCCAATGTGCTCGATAGCCTGGTCCGCCGCTCGCTGGCCCTGGTCATCGACCGAAATCTGAAGGCCAGTGCGGACCGCTACGGCTCGCCGCAGTTCGGCTCGCACCTCGAACGCTATCTGGTGGATGCGCTGCGTCGCTTGGCTGCGGCCGAGTCGGCCTGGGCGCCGAACCGAGAGAAGTCGCGCGTCTGGTACGGCAGCGACGGTCTGTTCCTGCTGTGGCCGCAATGCGCTGCCGACGCGCAGGCCTTGCTCGAAGCGGATCAATTGCCCGGCATACCGAAGTCAGCCGATACCGTCCTCGATCTGCTGCTCGCTTCGGGCGTGGCGGAGCCCCGCGACAGTTCTCACAACACGTGGCTGATCCAGCCGCCCGGAGCCAAGGGACCGCTGGACGCCATCAAGCTGACCTCTCCGGCAATCCTCTGGTCCGGCCCGGAGGCCAGCCCGCGTCCGCTCGCCGGCACATTGGCGACGAATATCGAGCCCACAAGACCGATGGCCGCCACTGCAGGGCCGGCACCGCCACCATTGCCGCGGGGCCAGATGTCGCTGCTCGATGCCGCCGAGCCAGACCGTTCGGCGGACGTGTCGCCGCCGCCAGGCGCCCCGACGACGGGCTCCCCCGCCGTCGACGAAGCCGCGGTAACCCCAATCGCCCTGAAGGCCCCCATGCGGTTGAACCCCGCCGTACGCGATGCGCTGGGCTCCATCGTGGCCACGCTGAGCGGCGATGCGCGCGCCGCAGCCGCGTACACGGTGGCGACCGGCATCTTCGTGCCGCTCGCCGAACTGGAACGTCGCGGCCTGCAGCCCGCACTCGCGATGCGGGCGCTGGGCGATCTGCGCATGCTGGTCCACGCCGATGCAAATCGGCCACCGACCACATCGAGGGACTTCGGCGGCGTCACCACTGTGGGCTTGATCCTCGATCCGCGCTTCGTCACCGGCCTCGACCTCGCCACCTTTGCGATCCCGGAATCGCCGCCGCAGGCCTGAGCATGCTGGTCCGCCAGTACGAGATGCCCTGGCGCCCGGCCTACGAGGCCTACGCTGCAGCGACCTGGCTGCTGGCAACGGCATTCTTTGCGGCGGTTGGCGTCCTTGGACATCTGCCGCGCCGACTGGCGCTGCCGCTGGCGCTCTGCTGCTTTGTCTGGGGCATCTTCCGCGGTGCCCAAGCGCTGAGGACCCTGGTGCTGCGCGCCTCGCTCGGCGGGCGCGGCGTGCAGACCATCACCACCGCTGAACTGGCGCGCTGGTGCAACGAGCCCGACCAGGTGTTCCTTGGATTCGGCTTCGACTGGCGGCCGGTCCACGCCCAGCGCTTGTACGAGCTGGCAAAGGTTGACTACCGGCAGTTCACCGTCTCACCACGCCTTCTGGCTTGGCTGGGCTACGACAGCCACCCGCAGCCCGACGCAGAGATCGGCCTGCCCTACATCCATGGCGTGGAGCCGAAGGAAGTGCCGCTGCACCGGCCGCTGCAGAACTTCGAGGGCGGCACTCTGCTCGTCGGCACCACGCAGTCGGGCAAAGGCGTGGCGCTGGCCAACCTCATCACGCAGTCGGTGCGGCGCGGCGACGTGGTCATCGTCATCGACCCGAAGAACAGCCGCCGCCTGCAGCGCGTGACGCAGCGCGCCTGCGAAGACTGGCGCGCGCCCGACACTTTCCTGGAGTTCCACCCCGCCTTCCCCGAGACCGGCGTGCGGCTGGACTTCACCTTCAACTGGCAGAAGCCGACCGAGATCGCCTCGCGCATCCAGTCGATCATGCCGCCCGACACGGCCGGCGCGTTCTCGGCCTTCGGCTGGGACGCGGTCAACGTCGTCGTGCAGGGCCTGATCGAGCTCGAGGAGCGGCCGAACCTCGTGAAGCTGACCAAGTACATCGAAGGTGGCATCGAGCCGGTGCTCGAAGGCACGCTGCGCCGCCACTACGAACGCACCTTGGGCGCCAGCTGGCGCGAGCTGCCGGAGATGACGAAGCTGCTGCACGACGCCCATCGCGGCAACCTCAAGCGCCCGTCCGAAGCGGCCAGCGCCGACTTGCTGGCCTTCGTCGCGTACTACGAGCACCACGTCGCGCAGTCGCAGCGCAACAAGGTGCTCGACGCGCAGGTGCGCACCTTCCGCCACAACCGCGAGCACTACCAGAAGATCACCGCCAACCTGCTGCCAGTGCTGTCCATGCTCACCTCGGGCGACCTAGGCCCGAGCCTGTCGCCGGACCCGTTCGACGCCGACGACACCCGCCCGATCATGAACTTCGAGAAGATCGAGCGCGCCGGCCACGTGCTCTACATGTGCCTGGACTCACTGCCCGACCCGTCGGTGGCCACGGCCATCGGCGCGCTCGCCCTCGCTGACCTGGCCGCGCGCGCGGGCATGCGCTACAACCTCGGCGGCTACCGGCGCATCTCGCTCTTCGTCGACGAGGTCTCGAACGTCATCAACCAGCCGTTGATCGAGATCCTGAACAAGGGCGCCGAAGGCGGCATCTTCACCACCTGCGCGATGCAGACGCTGGCCGACCTGGCCAAGCGCCTGGGCAGCGAAGACGCGGCGCGCATGGCGCTGGGCAATCTCAACAACCTGATCGCGCTGCGCTCGAAGGACCGGCCGACGCAGGACTTCGTGGTCGAGACCTTCGGCAAGACCGCCATCCACACCGTGCGCGTGGGCCTGAGCAGCGGCGCGGACGCGCACCTGGGCGACTTCTCGTCGAGCTACTCCACACAGCTCACCGAGAGCTTCGAGGAGATGGTGCCGGCCGACGTACTGGGCAAGCTACCGAACCTGCAGTACTTCGCGTCGGTGTCGGGCGGGCGGATCATCAAGGGGAGGTTCCCGATCCTGGACCCGGACAAAGCACCGGCATCGGCGGTCACCGCACAGACGCAATCGCCATGATCCGCGTCACCTCCATCGTGTGTCTCGCGGCGATTCTGGCGATCGCTTTGTACGTGCCGTCCGCCTATCCGCCTGAGCGCTTCTTGGATCAGCTGCGCCGCGAGCACGCGTCGATTGCGGAGGTCTGGGACCACGCTGTCGCGGCACGCATCCTCGACACCGCCCTCGGTCTGCAGGACTCGGCACGTCGCGCCGCACCCTCCCCTCATGCGGCAACTCCCGCTGAGTCAGCGGCAGCAGTAGATACCGCGATCGCGCACGAGATGTCGTCGGTGAGCCAGCGGCTGTTCAGCAACGCCTACTTCCGGTCCATCGAGGCGCTGTTCCTGCTCTCGATGTTCAGGCTCGGCACGATGGCCCACGCGCTGCCATGGCTCCTCCCGTTCGTCGTCGCCGTCTTCGCCGACGGACAGGTCTCGCGCCTGCTTAAGGCTCGCGAGTTCGGACAGCACGATCCCGAGGTCTTCTCGCTCGCGATCGCGGCGGCGATCGCCGTGTCCTGCATGACGTTTGTCGCCTTGGTGGTGCCCGCAGAGATACCCATCACTGTATGGCCCGCGGCACCGCTGATCGTCGCGCTGCTTGCGGGCCGTGCGTTGGCTTGCTTCCACCTCCGTGCGTGAGGTCTGTGCCTGAGTCACCACCCACTCAGGCAACCCGAAGCAAGTGGCAGCATCGGGCGAGTCTTGGGGAACGGTGAGAGTGCAGGCCGTCGTCAGTCGACGCCGGCGACGTTGCCTACACTGAAGTTGCTTCCACGAGGGCCCGAGGGCCAGCATCAGACTGGCCCCGAGTGCTCGAAGCCGTCGCCTTGAACGGGACTTACGCGACCCATCGCCAGCGCCATCGGGAGCGTTCGGGCTCAAAATGGTCGCGATAGCACCCTGCTCTGCAGCTTACCTGCTGACGCCTCGGTCAAGCGTAGTACTTGAAGTTGTGTTTCCAGACACTGGACGGTAGTCCTGGGTTGGCGAGCAGGATTTCGCCGACACGGTCAGAGTACTTGACGGTGATGGGGCGACCCTCCCCAAGCTGGCAGGAGTTGTAGTTCAGCTTGGTCAGCCCGAGGATGTCTCGGGCAACCTGAAGGATGTCGCCTTCGCCGTGCTGGATGGTGATGGAGAGTGGGACCGGAACCTCGAACCCGTCGTAAGTGGCAATCCGTGCCTTGAACCCGTTCGTGTACAACAGCCCGTGCCTTGGGGTGCGCTGCCAGAAGACGCCTCGCTGCACAGGGTGCTGGCCACGCTTGCTCACATCCGGATGCTCGTCGTAGCGATAGAGCCGCTGTCCTGCTCGGTCTTGGCGGACGCGTATGGCGACCAGCTTGACGCCCTCCGGGACCGCGCGAAGGAACCCTTGGTACTCCGCGAAACTGATGCCGGAATGGGCGTGAAGAAAGATTTCCTTCAAAGGCCGGCCATCCTGCTGCCTGTAGGTTTCGATGGTGCCGCGAAGGAGCTTTTCCGCCTTGTCGGGAGGAAGGTGGAACTCTCCGGCGGAGGTTGAGTACCACGGGCCGAACTCGCCCACGAACACGACACCGTCTCCGCTGTCCAAAAACATCTGCGCGGCGCAGCACGCGTTTCGCTTGTCCTCTGCCAACTTGTAGGCCAGCCCGACATAGCAGACGCCCTCGCGAGCCCAAGGCGTCTTCCAGGGCTTGGCGCCGCACTTATAGAAGATGGCTGTGCCAAAGTTCCAGAGCCGGTCGGAGAGCGGGTTGGTCCCTTTCTCTCCGTTGCGAACCTGAGGCGTAATGTGCAGGGTCGACTCTCTGATGATTTGAACCGGTAGCTCGTGGGCCATCATTCTTCCCTTGAGTTGTCGCCGGAAATCCGGGGAGTAGCTGCGTGCTTCGGCAAAGCTATCCATACCCTCGAGCATCGCCGCAACGGCCGGGTCCTCGTCCTCATCCAGAAGAGACGACTGCCCTACGGCTCGGTCGCTAATGGCCTGCTTCATGAAAGCCGCTTCGTCGCGGGTCCAACCGGTGTCGCTGCGTTGGTCCCGTGAGACCGTAGAGTTTGGTCGACAGTTGTCGTACACCTCGTCCGGCACGATGCAAATGGCCAACGCGGGCCTTGCGTCAAGCCTCCCGAGCCGCTCAACCTGGTCCAGGTAGAGCTGCGCCACCGCGAAGGCACTGTCATGCTTGTCCGACTTGCGGGAAGCTTCTGACAGACTGGCAGAGTCGACCGCGTAGCTGCGAACCGGTAGAGGCCACTTGGCACCGAAGGCGACGTCAAAGCCCGGGAAGGGTGGCCACGCACGGTGTCGACTCGGGTCAACACACGCGGCAGAGGTGTTCAGCGCTTCGCACCAGCCTTTCCATGCCTCGATGCCGCGCTCGGTCCCGATGACGATGTTGTCGGGCAGTTGACTGCGAGGCTCAGCGGGACCAAACAGCGACAGCCCATCGTGTGGGTCCTCCGCGGTCTGTCCATGCCCGAACTCGAGCAGGGGTTCCCCCAGGAAGTGAAAGGTGCTGGTCATTGGGCGGGCACCTCCGCAATAGATTGCGCGGCATCCTCGGCTTCGCCGTCGTCGCGGGTTCGGTAGCCAGCGAGCTCTTCCCCGAGGTCCGCCATGCCAGACAGCGCTTGGACATCCAACCCCACCGGACACTCCCAAGACAGAGGAGCGGTATCCATCACCATCGCACGGTTGCCCTCCCCAACCCGCACGTGACCGGGCTCGGTCTGCAGCGCCTGCACGACTCCAAGCAGGCGTGCGAGCCAGTCCTTGTTCCACCACGTCTTGGTGACAGCCTTGCGTCTGCGGCCAATCTCCTTGCGCTCGTAGACCTTGCCTTCAAGGTCTGTACAGCGAACATAGATGTTCACGACGACGTTCCATGTTCCGTCAACGTCCCGTTGTGGTCGGAAGCGCGGCGCCAACTGGTAGAGGAACTGTGACGCCCTGTCACCCCAGCCTTTCGTCCGCATGCCGGTGAGCTGCACTCGCGTCTGGCGGCCGTCGATGTGCTGGAAAGGCTGGTTCCATTCACTGCTTTCCCGCTCGGGGAAGTAGAAGACCTTCCTGTCACCACAGAACTTCAACCCCTTCTGCGCGCACACGAACTCCAGACTGCGCCACGTAAGTTCCTTTGCAAGGTCCTCGGTCTTCTTGCCGTCCCGGTCCGGTGCATCGGCCCACAAGAACTCAGGCGTGCGGTCAGGCTTCGTCGCCGGTATGGCTCCCTGCGGTGGCGGTGTGAACGCCACCAGCCGGTACGAATTCAGTTCGACGAACGCCCAGCGCTTGCGCAACTCAACGGTCTCGTCAAACGAGAGCGACGCATACAAGTCGTACACAAGCATCGTCTCGGGCAAGCGCAGAGGAAAGACGTTCGCCACGACTGGCTCGGGCTTGGCAACGGTGACGCGAGTCGGCAGATAGTCCCGCAGCGCAATCTGACGACCTTGTTCGGCCTCTAACTTCGGCATGTCCCCGAGGGTCGTGAGTCTGGCGAGCACCTGGCCCAAGCCAGTCTTCCAGGAGTCCGAGAAGCTTGCGGCGGCCAGCAGCTTGAGCCGGGACGGGAGCCGCGGGTCCGCGCCATGCACGCAACTGCATGGAATCACGAACCCGTCCTTACTCGAGGCCACGCCGCATCGCTCAACGAACAACTGGTCTGAAAGGCTGGCGGCCGACACCACAGGCAGGTACTGAACGGCGCGAAGCTCGATGAGCTTGCGGACGCTCTCGTCAGGGTTCTCGCCGGCAAGAGGTGCTGTGCCTCGGCACCACGTTCGATAGCCTTCAAGCGTCAAACGACGCGACAGCCACGTTGCGAGCGCATGGTCAGCGTCGACGTGGTCGATGAGGATGGTGTCCTTGCTCTCCGCAAGCGACTGACCGCCAGCCTGCGGGAAGAACGCGGGCGTGAAGATGCTCGGGTGCTGAGCGATGAGGTGGCGTTGCGGGCCGACAAGCTGAACTCGCAGGCGCTCAATGTCGTAGAGGTCAAGCCTCGAGCCGAACTCCTTCCCTACCAATTCGTGGGCAGCATCCTTGTCCGAAGCGTTGAGCGCTTCCGTACAGACGAACACGAAGACGTCAGGGTTGTGCTGCTGCTCGCGTACGCGGGCGCAGTCGCCACCGAGCTTCCTGCGCCAGTCAGCTCGCACCGTATAAGCGAAAACGATGCGTCGACCATGCTCATCAATCCTGATGATGGCGTCGCGACCGCCGTCTCCTGTGCCACCCAGCGGCTCGATGCCCGGGTATTCGGTCCCGGCGAGCAAGGCCGAACACAGCCGCTCGAAATCGCGGTAGTCAGAAAGACGCTCAAGGCAGTAGAGGATGCGGTCAGCGGACATGGCAACAGCATACTGTTCGCAGGCGCTGCAAATGCGGGGTAGCACAACGACAGCCGCCAACGAGCATCCCCGGCGCAGCGCCCCCGGCCCACGAAAGCTCCTCAGTCGCGACGAGGCACTGCAACATCGCGTGCCCCCAAGGTTTGCCGGGCTTCGTCCGAATCACCTGGCCTTGACTCACTCCTCGACGAAGTTCAGGAGATAGTTGCGCACCAGCCGGTCCGCACGAATCGTAGAACGATCGACTTCGCGCGCGCATTCGGCTCCAAGGTCTTGATCGGTCAACTGCGATTCGCAGAGCTTGGCGAGCAGGCCGCGACCATCGCTGACCAGCGCTGCGAGCTTCTCATACGTCAGCGCATAGGAGCCTGTGGCTGACGCAGCCTTGGTTGCCTTGGTAGTCGGGTGCACACTGATCAGCACGCGGCTGTAGCCGGGGTAATTCTTGGCAAACCAAGCGTCGGCCACCATCAGCTGACCATGCTGTTCCTTTGTCAGCGCATTCTTCTCCTTCTTGCGGCTCTTTGCCTCGATCACCAACCCGACGCGCTCCGGCAGCAGGCACAACAAGTCTGGTCCCTGCCCGTTGTTGTCGAACCTCTCGGCGACCAAGCCGATCAGCTGCGCGAATTCGACAAAGGCCTGCTCAAACTGATTTGCTGTGGCGCCGGCGTGCAAGTGGGCTACAACTTCCTCAAACCGCTGCATGAGCCCGCGTCGCATGCGATACCCGCGAAGATTCTGGGCGATCACTGCTGCTTGCGGGCTTGGGCTTGGCAGCGCTCGATATGGCGGTAGCACTTTGGGCCGCATCAGATTCCTGTTGTGGCCAAAGGCGTCTCGTTGCAGCTCTTCGGCGCGCTCGGTCTGACCCCATTGGTTTGCAATCCGCGCGGCAAGTTGCAGCAGCCAGCCTCGCGTCTGCACGTCGACGTCCTTGTTCTGAGCCAACTCCTTGTCCAGCCGAGCAATGGCCTTGTCGTGGTACCCGTCGTGCCATAGGTTGAACGCCTTGCGTTCAGCAGCGGCCACATCAAAGCGCCCGGGCTCCTGCGGCTCAAGCGTCACGCCTTCGGCCAATGTTTCCGCGTGGTACTCGATCCAGTCGGGATCGCGGTCAAAGCTCGTGGCCACCGTATGTGCAAGCTCCTTCAGCCCCTTGACCTCTTTGCTGACTGTCGAGCCCATGTCCAGCTGCGCGCGGGTCGCGCTGGTCAGCAGCTTGAAATTTGCATCCTTGGCGATCCAGCCGGCCAGATCTGCGCCAGCCAGGATGACGACACAGTGGTCACCCGAGCCTCGGGCGCCGCGGCCAATGCCCTGCTCGATGCGTTGGGCCAACATGCGGCTGATCGTAGCGCCGCCGTAGAGCGTCGCCGCGCGAAGAAGTTCATAGTCGGATGTTCCAGCCGGCAAGCCCTCCATCACCAGAAGTCTGCAGGTGTCGCCGGGCAGATCGATACCGTCGTACCGGCTTGCAAAAACCACCGGACCACTAGTGGTTCGCGCCTGCAGTGCTGCCACCTGGGCTTCAACCGCTTGGGACCCTTCGGCAAACGTAGCCACACCGGCCCACTTCCGCGCGGCCTCGTTCGATGGCACGAGGACAGCGGCACCAAGTTGTTTGGTCACAGCCGTCCATTCGAGCAACTTGTCGATCGCCTCGCGCACGTTGAACTTGAACGGCATTAAATCGGGGATCAAGATCATGCGCTCGCTCACGCCGGCCAGCGAGCGCGAGGTCAACGCGCCATCTACAAGTTTCGGCTCTGCATCGAACGTACGGACGATCTCGCTGTCGTCGGCGATCGTGGCCGACATGTAGATCCGTCGCGGAGCTTCGGAGAATGTCGGAAAGGCATGCACCAATGGCAGGATCGGCGTGATGGTGAGGGCCTTGCGACTGATCAGCGCGTGGCAAAGATGGAGGTTGTCTCGCAGCAGGGGCCACGTGTAGGGATGCTGATCCGCGTCACCGCGCAGTTGCTCACGCACGGCATCCATCTGCTCGTGCCATGCCCAGTGCGGCACTTCGATGACGCCATAGCTCTGTCCATTGATGGTGTCGTCAAAAGTGCCCAGCCGATCCACTTCTCGAAACGCGCGTCGGAACAAGCTCACCAGAGAGTCGTAGCGTTCGCGCGAGTCCTCGGAGGCCTTCACCTCTAACGTGAAGGACTCGCGGACCACCGAGAAGGCCACATGTGCATCATCCAAGATCACTGCGCCAACACGAATGGGGGGACGCGGCCCGCCACGCACGCCAAACTTGCTGTGGCCATGGAAGAGCGCCTTGTAGGTCGCCACCATGATGGCCTTGCCGTTGATAAAGTCGTCGGCCAGCGGCTTCCCGGTCTCATACGGCACCGCCGCGATGCCCAGAGCCTTAGCCTTGTCCAGCGTTTGGCTCACCAGCTGACGGTTAGGAGCCAGATAGAGCACCGGCTCGTTGCCCTCGTTGAGGGTTGACTGCGCCATCAGCAAACCGACAATGGTTTTGCCACCACCGGTATGCAACTTGACCACGGTGTCACGCTCGGCGCGGCGCTGGAACCAAGCATCCAGCACCTCGGCTTGGCTGGTGTACAGGTCGTTGATGCCGGGCGGCTTCGGCAACCGCCGAAAAATCTCCAAGGGCTCTATCGGCGTTGACTTCTTCTTCTGCGTTCTCAGCTTGCCGAAATCGACCATTGCATCCCCCCGGATCACCAGTGCGCTGAAACATATCACGGCGTCTCATGGTGCGTTCCGAAGTCGATGCGCGGCCACCGACCAGGTAGCCAAGCAGCGTGCAAGATGTCAGCGAAGCGAGTCGATGCCTCCTTGAACCACTGCTGCAGAGCACCTTTTCGCACAGCCCGCTCGCGGCCGTGGCTGGCCGTTCCCAGCGCACAGATTGCGGACATTCGCTACACCAGGCTCGCGGTCCGCAATGAGATGGCTGGGTGAGTGGGCGCTGCGCGAGCGAGTGCGCGTTGATGGCTGAGCGACGGCTACCAACCGTCCCGCAGAACACCCCGGTCAGAGGACACCGAAGGCGCCGGACCACATTGCAGGTACGGTCACAAGTTCGGTTGGCCACCGCCGCGGGGATGCATGGCCGCTGGCACCGAAATCCCCCTCTCATTGGCCGCATTCCGGGCCGCTCCGCGCGGACGTGCCGCCTACCCTTCCGGTCACCCGCTCCAAAGAGCACCGCCCGCAGTCGATGACCCAGGGATCCGCCCATGATCTCCGCTTCGCACAACGCCCCCGATGCCGGCGCCCACGGCAGTTCGCCCGGCGAGCACGCAGACACCGTCGAGACGCGGCTGTTCCTCGACGAGCACGAGTGGCTGTACGGTCTGCTGCGCAGTGACGACAACACGTCACCCACCTTCCGCTTCCCGGACTTGATCAGCGCCTGCGTATCGCTGGTCTTCGAGGCGGACGACGCGCCAGGGCGCATCTTCGGCTTCCTCGGCACCCAGCTCGTGCTGCGCGCGCCGAACACGCCGCGCCGTCGCGAGTCGATGTGGCGCCCGCAGTACGAACTGCTGCAGGCCGTGCAACGCTCGCCGGCCAACCGGCACCCCAACCCCAAGTTCCAGCTCGACCAGCTGACCACCGCCTGCGTGGCCCTCGCCCGCCAGATCGACGACGCCGACACCCGGGTGCTGCGCCAGGCCCGGCTGAACATGGCCGATCGCTCGTCCCGATGGCGACTGCCACGCCCTGGGTGACGCAGCCCTCGCACGCGAGCGCGTCAACCCGCTGAGCACCCTGCCGGCCCCGAAGCCGGCCCACCCGAACCAAACCCTCGCTGGCATCGCCAGCCTTGCCTCGTGGCCTGCTGGCCAGCGAGCGTGCCGACCTGTCTTCGGAGCTGTGATGTTCGCCACTCTGCCCACCCCGCTGACTTGCGCCTCGTCCGCCTCGCGGTCGGCTGTGGCGGGCGTCGCGCGGTGGGCTGCGCTCGGGCTCGTTGCGCTCGTGGGGCTGCCGGCGCAAGCGTGCTGGGAACAGGCAGCGCAGCGCTACGGCGTCGCCGCCGAACTGCTCTATGCGATCGCCCGCGTTGAGTCGAACCTCAATCCGCGTGCGGTCAACCGGTCGCACGTGGCGCGCACGGGCTCGTACGACATCGGTCTGATGCAGATCAACAGCTCGCACCTGCCGCGGCTGGCCCGCCACGGCATCGCCGAAGCGCACTTGTTCGACGCCTGCACCAACATCCAGGTCGGCGCCTGGCTGCTCTCGGACACGTTCTCGCGACATGGCGCCACCTGGAACGGGGTCGGGGCCTACAACGCCGCCTGCTCGCAGTTGAAGGGTGCCCGCTGCGCCGAAGCCCGGTCGCGCTATGCGTGGCAGGTCTTTCGCAAGCTACCGGCGGCCGCGGGAGTCAGCCCGTGAAGCGCCCCGCTATTCGCTCGCTGCTGGCGTGGATTGCGCTCGGTGTGGCGGCCTGCAGCTCAATCGAACTGGCCGGGCCTGCGCCGTCGGTGGCGCCAGCACCAGTGGTGGCTGGCACGGGCGCTGCACGCATCGCGCAGTCCGGATTCGGTGGCGACGCCCGCTTCGCGCTGTGCCAGCCGCCAGCCTGCCCACGGCCCAGCGCCAAGTCTCTCCCTGCGCCAGCTTCGACCCCCGTCGCCGCGGAGCCGTCGCCTTCGCGCACGCACCGCGCCCAGGACGCGGTGGCGCCAGCGCCGACGGGCTTGCACAGGTCACCGCCAGTTTCGCCGTCCGAGGTGATCGAAGATCCGTCGCCGCTGCAGATCGTCGTGCACTTCGGGTTCGGTCGCTCGGACCTCGATGCCGCCGGCCGCGACGCACTCGACCTCGCGGCCGCGCAACCGCTGCCGGTTCGCCGTGTGCTGATCGCAGGGCGTACCGACAGCGTCGGGCCCGCCTCAGCGAACCAGGCTCTGGCGCAGGCCCGCGCCGAAACGGTACAGCGCTACCTGACGGCACGCCACTCGCGCGTGCTGGCCGGCGCCGAAGTGCGCGTGCAGTCGCAGGGCGCGTGCTGCTACGCCGCCGGCAACGACAGCGCTTCGGGCCGAGCAACCAACCGACGTGTCGAGGTCACCTTCGAACGTGACGGAGGCGCGTTGTGAGCCCGAGGGTGCGCCCCATCGGCGCGGCCAGGCCCGCATGGCGCTGGTCCAGCTGCCGGGCACCGCCCCGCCGGCGCTCGCACGCTCACGCCAGCACGCCTTCCGCCAACCCGCATTCCTCTTTTCTCGCTCAACCGATGAGGTTTCCATGACCACCACCACCCTTGCCGCTCCCCCGCTGACCCGCCGCGCTGCACGCCGGCCGTGGGCCGTCGCCACCCTGCTGTGCCTGATCGCGCTGGGCCTGGGGATCGCCTTCCCCGGCCATGCGCTGGACCTGGTCGCCTTCACCGGCATCACCGGCCCACTCACTTCCGCGCTCACCGCCATCGCCAGCCTCGGCCCCGGCATCAAGGCGCTGGTCGGCTTCGTGGGCTTCGTCGTCGCGCTGATCTCGCTGGCGGCGCTGCGCAACTTCGGGCCAGTGCTGTTCTACGTCGGCCTGGCGATCTTTGCCGCCGTCGGCCTGGTGATCGCCGGCGCCATCATGGGCGCGGTTGTCTGAGCCACCGCGGACCCTGCTGCACGCACCGCACGGAGGCTCCATGCACGCCGACACCTACATCCCGCGGCGTCTCGACGACCAGTGGAAGATCGGCTTCTGGGACGTCGACGTCGCGGCGCCGGCCCTGCTGGGCCTGTTCATGGGCTACATGTCGGGCTCGAAGCTCTCGTTCGCGCTGTGCTTCGCCGCGGGGCTGTTCACCTCGCGCTGGATCGCCCGCATCAAGGCCGACAAACACCCGGCCTTCGCGATCCACTGGCTCTACTGGCACCTGCCGACCAGCCCGCTGACCGCGATGCGCGCGACCCCACCCTCGCACATCCGCCGCATGGTCGGCTGATAGCCGGAGCGCGCCCACCATGGACTTCGAACTGCTCAGCGGCGACCTCAAGGAACTGCGGCGGCGCAACCGCACCCTCGGCGCCGCCGTCGGCCTGCTGGCGGCCGGCCACGTGCTGGCGCTGGCCGTGGTGCTGAACCTGCTGGGTGCGGTGCGCACCGTGGTCGTGCCGCCGTCGATCAACAAGTCGTTCTGGGTCACGCGCGACAAGGCCAGCGGCGAGTACCTGGAACAGATGGGCAGCTTCGTCGCCTGGCTGGTGCTCGACGTGACACCGGCCTCCATCGACTGGAAGAAGGACATCCTGCTCGGCTACGTCGAGCCCGAGCAGCACGGCGGCCTGAAGACCCGGCAGGAGCTCGAGGCGGCGCGGCTCAAGCGCATCAACGCGAGCACCGCTTTCGCACCACAGCAGCTTGTGCCCAGCGAGGAAGGCCAGTCGGTGGTGGTGCGCGGCCGGCTGCGCACTCTTGTCAACGGCGTCGAGACCGCGAACGACCTGAAGGCCTACCTGGTGGAGTTCAGCTACGCCGGCGGCCGCGTGCATCTCAAGACCTTCAAGGAGCTTCCCCATGCGGCCTCGTAGCCTCACCGGCACGCGGAGACACGTCGCGGCTGCGCTGATCGCGCTGGCCTGCACTCCGGAAAGCCACGCGCTGCAGATCGTCGACGCGCGCGACGGCGTGGCCGTGGAAGCCATCCTGTCGGTGAAGGAGCCGACGCGCATCCGCATCGAGGGTTCGCCGATCACCGATGTCTTCGGCAACATCCACTCCGGTTCCTGCGGTACGCCGGCCGCTACATCCGGTTCCCCCGGCTCGCCGGTGGCGCCCTTCTCACCGGTGGCAAACTCCGTCGGCGAGGTCATCGTCGAGTGCGACCGCGAAAAGGGCGAGATCTATGTGCGGCCGGTTGCCACCGCCAGCGATGGCAGCGCCGCCGCGGGCAAGCCGGTGAACCTGTTCATCTCGTCGGCCCACGCGACCTACACGCTGATCCTGCGCCGGGCCGACACGCCTGCCGACACCATCCTGATCCGCGACCGCAGCGTCCCGCCGACGCCTGTCGATGGCCGCGCCTCGTCCGGCCCGTCGGGCCCCTCGGCCCACCACGTGCGCGCCATGAAGGCGCTGCTGGTGGCGATGGCCTCGGACCGCGTGCCACCGGACCTGCGCGTGGACGAACTCAACCAGCCGGTGCAGTTGTGGGCCGAGGCGCGCTTCGCGCTGATGCGCCGCTACGAAGGCCGCGGCCTGACCGGCGAGAAGTACCTGCTGCAGAACATCAGCGCCGGCGTGATGGTGCTCGCCGAACAGGAGTTCGACCGCCCCGACAGCAAGGCTGGCGGTCAGGTGCTGGGCGTCGCAGTCGAGCATCACCAGCTGCGGCCCGGCGAGAGCACCAGCGTCTACGTGATCCGCCGCGGAGGCGAACGATGAACCTGCCCACCCCGATGCGCTCGCTCGTCGAGCGCCTGACGCCGCGGCAGCGCCAGTACGCCATGCTCGGCGCCATCCTGCTGGGCGGCGTGGGCCTGCTGTGGCTGGTCTTCGCCTTTGCCGAGAGCCCGCCCACGGGACAGGCCGGCAAGACCAACGGCGCTACACCCGGCAAGGTGACCAACATCGGTGTGATGCCCCCGGGCCAGCAGGTCAACCCGGTGGACCAGTGGGTCGGCACGGCCGGCAGCAAGCTGGCGCAGTACGAGAGTGAGCGCGAAGAGCAAGGGCGACTGAACAAGGACCGCCAGGCCTTTGAGGCGCGCACGATGCAGCGCTTCGCGGAACTCGAGCAGCGGTTGACCGCGACCACACAGGCAGTGCAGACGCCCGTTCAGGCGCCTGTTCCGAGTCCGGCTGCTCCCGCGCCCTCACTGCCACCGCCGTCGGCGCTGCCACCACCGCCACCGGCGCCACGCGGGCCCGCTGCAGGTGCGGTACCGGCGATTCCGCCCGGCGTTCCGCCGGCGCCGCTTTCTTCGGCGCTGCCGCTTCAGGCGCCGGCCGCTCCGGTCCTGATGCGCGTCGCCGTGGCCGACCGCGCTGCCACCAGCGCGCCGCCGCCCGCGAGTGCGGACGCTCGCACGGTGTCAACCTTCCTGCCCGTGAGCTTCACGCGCGGCACGCTGCTCGGCGGTCTGGACGCGCCCACCGGTGGTCAATCGCAATCCAACCCGCACCCGGTGCTGATCCGCTTGTCCGACAACTCGGTGCTGCCGAACCGCTTCCGCGGCGAGTACCGCGACTGCTTCGTGATCGCCGCCGGCTATGGCGACATCAGTTCCGAACGCGCCTACCTGCGCACCGAGAACCTGTCCTGCGTGCGCGCCGACGGCGCGGCGCTGGAAGTCCGCATCCAGGGCAGCGTGTACGGTGAAGACGGCAAGGTCGGCATGCGCGGCCGCCTGGTCACCAAGCAGGGGCAGATGCTGGCCAACGCGCTGCTGGCCGGCGTGGTCAGCGGCATCGGCCAGGGCCTGGCCACCTCGTCCACCAGCTACAGCACCTCGGCGCTCGGCACCATCGCCACCGCTTCGGGCGCCGACGCCTACCGCGCCGGTCTGGGCACCGGCGTCGGCCGCGCGCTCGACCGGCTGGCGCAGTACTACATCAAGCTCGCCGAGAACACCTTTCCGGTGATCGAGGTCGATGCCGGCCGCGAGATCGACGTCGTCATCACCAAGGGCGTGCGCATCGACCTGCCGCCGCCCGGCTCCGAGCAGCGCGCCGGAGCGAACCCGCCTTCCACCACTCGCAGCACGGAGGCCGACGATGATGGCTCCTACTGACCCGCTCCGCTGCAGGCCGCTGACCCGGCCCGCGGCGCTCGCCACGCTGTGCATCGCGATGCTGTCGCCTCTGGCCTCGACCGTGGCGGCCGGCCCAAGTGTCGACGAGGCCCGATTGCTCGCCTCGCTGCGCAAGGCCCATCCCGGCACGCGCTTCACCGAGGTCGCTCGCTCGCCCGTGCCTGGCGTCTACGAGGTCTGGATGAACGGCAACGTCGCCTTCGTCGCCGCGCGCGATCCGCGTTACTTCATCTTCGGCCGGCTCTTCGACACGCGCACGATGACCGACCTGACCGGCCCGCGCCTGCTGGCCGCGGCGCGTACCGAGCCGGTCACGGCCGAGACCACATCAGCGTCGGCCATCGCTTTCGGTTCGCTGCCCGTCGCCGATGCGATCACGACGGTGCGCGGCAATGGCCGCCGCCAGCTCGCGGTCTTCAGTGACCCCGGTTGCAGCTTCTGCCGCCGGCTCGAGTCCGAACTCGATGGCCTCGACGACGTCACGATCCACACCTTCCTGCTGCCCTTCCAGGGCATGGCGCGACCCGTCTCGATCTGGTGCGCGGCGGACCGTGCACAGGCTTGGCGGCAGGTGATGCACGACGGCGCCGCGCTACCCACAGCCACGTCCTGCGATCACCCGATCGAGCGCAACTTGGCGCTCGCCCGCCAGTTGGGCGTTAACGGAACGCCGACCCTGTTCTGGGTCGACGGCACACGCACCGAAGGCTTCGTCACCCGACCGGTGATCGAGGACCGGCTCGCCCGCACCGCATTGGAGGCCAGACCATGAACGCCCAGCACATGGGTCGCCTGGCGGCCTTGCTCGGCGGCGTGGCGTCGCTTGCGGGCTGCATGAGCCTGTCCGGCCTGAGCGGCAACTCCAGCTACGCCTGCAAGGCCCCGGACGGCGTCACCTGTCAGTCCGTGTCCGGCACCTATGCCAACGCAGTGGCGAACAACCTGCCGGCGCAGCGCACTCGCGCGACGCCGACTGCAACGCCGGCATCGGCACCACCGTCTTCAGCGGCAAGCACGCCTACCGTACGTAACGCATCGGCGGACGCCGCGCAGGTGCTCCCGTTGCGCTCCGCACCGCGCATCCTGCGCCTGTGGTTCAAGCCCTGGGAGGACGCCGACCGCGACCTCTACGACCAGGGCTATGTGTATGTGCAAGTCGATGGCGGCCGTTGGCTCGTCGACCACGCCCAGCGCGCGATCCGCGAAGCCTACGCACCCGTGCGCGCACCCACCGGACGCGCAGCCGCGGACCCCGCACCCCGAGCGCCCGCCGCGGGTGTCCAGCGCCCGCCCGGTCTCGACCAGTTGATCCCTGGCCTGCGGCCCGCCGCGCCTGCCAGTGGCGACAACCCCGACTGAGGCCGCGATGAACGCCCGCCTCCCCCATGTCGAACGCGCCGGCCTCGCCGACTGGCTGCCGTTCGGCGCCGAAGCCGACTCGCCCGCCGAACAGTTCGCCGCCTGGCTGCCCTACTCGGCCTACCTGGCCGACGAGAAGCTGTTCGTCAACCGCGACGGCATGGGCTTTCTGCTGGAGCTGATGCCGCAGTCCGGCGCCGACGAACGCATGGCCGAGGTGCTGGTGTCGCTCTACGCGACCTGCCCGCCAGGCACCGGGGTTCAGTTCCACCTGTTCGCCTCGCCGCACATTCGCGAGCAGCTCTGTCGCTACGCCAATCTGCGCCTCGAGGACACGGACCAGGCCGAGAAGGCCAAGCATTGGGGCCGGCCCGCGCGCAACGACAACCTGTTCCACCGCCTGGCGCGCCAGCGCGTCGGCCATCTGCTCGGCGGCGCCCAGCGGTCGCTGACGTCGGGCTTCCACTACACGATCCGCGACTTCCGGCTGATGATGAGCGTGGCATTGCCTGGCGATGCCGGTCAGCTGAACCGCCGCGACGAACTGGTGGCGCTGCGCGAGTCGATGGCTTCGACGCTGCGCTCGGCCTCGCTGCCGAACCGCGTCTGCGACGCCGCCGACCTGATCAACTGGTGCGCGCTGTTCACCAACCCGGACCGCATCTCGCAGGCGGATGCACCGAACCTGCACTACGACGACGGCCGCGAGATCCGCGACCAGATCGTCGACTTCGACACCATCCAGGATCCGCAGCCCGGCGGCCTGACCCTGTGGAAGGAAGGCAGCGAACACCGGCTCGAAGCGCGCTTCTATTCGATCAAGTCCTTCCCCGAACGCTTTGCGCTCTGGCAGATGGGCTCTCTCATCGGCGACCTGATGCAGCCGGCGCTGCAGTACAGCGCGCCCTTTTTGCTGACGATGGGCGTGCACGTGCTCGACCCGAACGTCACCAAGTCGGTGGTCACGGCCAACCATGTGCGTGCGACGCAGAACGCACGCAGCAAGATGGCCGAGGTGATGCCCGACGTGGGCAAGAAGCTGCAGGACTGGACCGCGGCGGCCAACGCGATCGATGTCGGCAGCAGCCTGGTGAGCCTGTACCACCAGCTGGCGATCTTCTCCCCACCCGGCAAGTCGGTCGCTGCGCAGGAGACCGCGAACGCGATCTGGCGCGGCCGGGGCTTCCAGCTCAACGCCGATGTCTACATGCACCGGCAGGCGCTGCTGGCCAGCCTGCCGATGACGCTGTCCGAGCGCTTCCACCGCGACCTGGCCAAGATGCGCCGCGTCTCGCGCAAGACGATGGCCAATGCCATCCACCTGGCGCCGCTGATCGCCGAGTGGCGCGGCACACGCACGCCGGCGCTGGTGTTCGGCGGCCGGCGCGGACAGCTGATGACGCTGGACATCTTCGACAACGACCTCGGCAACTACAACTTCGCGATCATCGGCGCGCCGGGTTCAGGCAAGTCGGTGCTGATGAACGAGATGGCCTGGTCCTACCGCGCCATCGACGCCAAGGTCTGGATGCTGGACCTGGGCCGCTCGTTCGAGAAGCTGTGCCGCAAGGCCAAGGGCACCTACATCGAGTTCAAGCCCGATGTCGCCATCTGCCTGAACCCCTTCACGCACATCGTCGACATCAACGAAGACATCGACATGCTGGTGCCGGCCATCTCGAAGATGGCCTCGATGTCCCGGCCGCTGGACGAGGTTCAGTACAAGGCGATCTCGGCGATGGTGCTCAAGCTGTTCCGCGCACATGGCAACGAGCTGACCGTCACCGCGCTGCGCGACGCCTTCAAGGCCGGCACGATCGAGGAACTGGGCGTGCGCGAGGACCCGCGCATCAAGGACCTGGCGATCATGCTGAACCCGTACGCGCAAGGTGGTCAGTACGAGCGCTTCTTCGAGGGCCGCAACAGCATCGACTTCGAGAACGACTTCGTCGTCATCGAGAACGAGGAACTCAAGCGCCGGCCCGACCTGCATGCGGTGGTCAACATCCTGCTGCTGCACCAGATCACCGGCGAGATGTACCTGACGCGCAACCGACGCAAGGTGCTCTTCATCGACGAGCTGAAACAGCAGTTGGGCGACATCGGCGCCGACGATCCCGTCAAGGCCGCCGTCGTGGAGGAAGCCGCGCGCCGCGCCCGCAAGTACGGCGGCTCGCTCGGCACCGCGACCCAGAGCGCCGACGACTACTACGGCTCGGCGCAGATGGAAGCGGCCTTCAACTGCTCGGACTGGGTCTTCCTGCTGCGCCAGAAGCCGGAGTCGATCGAGATGCTGGACCGCCAGGGTCGGCTGTCGATGGACGAGCCGAAGAAGCGCCTGCTCAACTCGCTGCGCACGGAGCCGGGCGTGTTCTCCGAGGTCTACATCTCGTCGCCTGTCGGCGAAGGCGTGGCGCGCAACATCCTCGATCCGGCGACCCACCTGCTGTTCTCCAACAAGCTCGAGGACAACGCACCAATCGACGAACTGCGCGCGCAGGGCCTGTCGATCGACGAAGCGATCGCCGAGCTGCTGCGGCGCCGGGGGCATGCGTCGTGAGCCCCGGCCTGAAGTCGGCGCTGCTGAACGCGGGCATGACCTGCGCGATCGTGCTCAGCACGCTGGCGGCCTACGACCGCGTCGTGGTGCGACCCGCGCAGCTGATCGGCGTGGTCGATGTCGCCGAGGTCTACCGCCAGAAGGAAGCCGAGTTCACGCTGATCCTGACGCGCGCCGCGAGCGACGGCGAGCGCGAGCAGGCGATGCGCATGGCGCGCAGCTTCGCGCAGCGCCTGCCACTGGCACTGGAGGAACTGCCGCGCGACTGCGGCTGCCTGGTGGTGCTGAAGACCGCCGTCGCGGCGCCTGCCCCACGGACCGTGGACCTGACCGCGCATCTGCGCCGCAAGGTGGAGGCGCCATGACCCGCCGCATCGACCGCTTCGGCAAGACTGCCCGCGATTTCGGCGCCCACCTGCGTCAGCGCTGGTACCTGTACCTGCCGGTCTTCGCGATCTGGGGTTTCGCCTACACGCGGCTGTTCATCGACCCCACGCCACGGCTGCCGGTGCTCTTCAACTGGACACCGAGCCTGCCCTGCCGGGTGGCGCTGCTGCAGTACGGGCCGAACGCGCTCAAGCGCGGCGACTACGTGGTGTTCGCTTTCGACGGCGAGGCGCAGGCGCGGTATCCGGGGCTGCGTGGCCAGCCCTTCTTCAAGATCGTCCGCGGCTTGCCGGGCGACCTCATCACCGTCGAAGGGCGCGTGGTCGCGATCAACGGCGAGGTCGTCGGCCTGGCCAAGACCCACACACACGACCGGCAAGCGCTCGAGCCGATCCCGGCCGCCGTGATCCCCGCCGGCCACTACTACGTGCAGGGCACCAGTCCCGACTCCTTCGATTCGCGCTACCGGGCCAGCGGCCTCGTGCGCGCGGACCAGGTGCTGGGCACGGTGATCCCGCTGTTCTGACGGGTCGCTGCGATGCAACGAGCCCAACACTTCGCCGCCACGATGTTGGCCCTGTCCGGAATCGTCGTGGCGGCTTCCTGTCCGGTGCACGCGCAGACCTCACCGGCGCAGCAGGGTGCTCCCGGCACCGGCGAAATGTCCATCGAGGACTACCTGGCGCTGCTGGCGCGCATCGCGCCGGCCGCGCACGACGGTGCCCGCGCCTACCGGCAGGCCTGGCAGCAGCGCTGCGGCCGACCCCTGACGACCGCGGAACTGCGCGTGGCGATGGCGGTCGGCGACGGCAACCCGGTGCTGATGGGAATGATCCGGGCGAGCCATCTGCGCGACCCTGCGGCACTTGCCAGTCTGGCCTCCCAGATCGACTGCACGCGGGGTGCGCGATGAGCCGGGCCACCATGTCGTTGCTGGTCGCGGCCTTGTTGGTCGTCGGTAGCAAGGCCGGCGCGGTCGACCTCGGCACGATCGGGCCCACTTACGAGATCGCCGAGCCGCATCTGCTGGCCTTCATCGAGCGGCGGCTGCGCGAGAAGGAACACAGCGGCGAATTGCAGCGGCTTGCCGAGGCGGCACGGGACCGTGGCATCGACACCGTGCGCCAGCCGCCGCCAATCGAAGGCCTGCGCACCACCGAGCGCCCGCGGACCTTCTATGTCGATCCGAGCTTCACGCTCGACCGCAACATCACCGACCCGCAGGGCCGCCTGATGTTCGCGGCGGGCACACGCAGGAACCCGCTGGAGGTCGTGTCGCTGTCGCGCCATCTGCTGTTCTTCGACGCTCGCGACCCGCGGCAGGTGAAACACGCGCGCGAGCTGAGCGGGCGCTACGCGGGCCGCATCAAGCCGATCCTGACGGGAGGCTCCTACCTCGACCTGATGAAGGCCTGGCGCGTACCCGTGTACTACGACCAGGCCGGCACCCTGACGCGCCGCTTCGGCATTCGCCAGGTGCCGGCGCTGGTGTCGCAGGACGGACTGCGCCTGCGCATCGACGAGCTGGGGCTGCCATGAACCTTGGCCGATACCTGCGCGCCTGGGCAGCGATGCTGGTCGCCGCAATCACCGCCGGTTCCGCTGTGGCTGGCGACAGCCTGACCTGCACCGGTCGGTTCCCGAACCCGATTACCGACATCTGCTGGAGCTGCATCCTGCCGATCACCCTGGGCGGCACCACGCTGGCCAACTTGGACGGGCAGGAAGACATCGCCAATCCGTCCAGCCCCGTCTGCAGTTGCGGCGTGAACCCGACGGTGGGCCTGTCGATCGGCTTCTGGGAGCCGGCGCGCCATGTCGAGGCGGTGCGCAAGCCCTTCTGCCTGGCGTCGCTCGGCGGCGTCGACCTGGACCCCGGTATCGATGCACCGACCGCCGCCCGCTTCACGCGGCCGGAGGGCGACGGTGACGGCGGCAGCTTCTACCAAGCGCATTTCTACATGAACCCGGTGCTGTACTGGTTGGAGGTGGTGACGGACTTCCCGTGCCTGGAACGTGGTTCGTTCGACCTCGCCTACCTCACGGAAGTCGACCCGCTGTGGAACGACGACGAGCTGACGTTGATCCTCAACCCCGAGGCGGTGCTGTTCGCCAACCCGGTGGCCGTGGCGGCTTGCGCTGCCGACTGCGTCGCCGCCACCTCGGGCTTCGGCATCGCCGAGATGTTCTGGTGCGCCGGCTGCCAGGGCGGCCTCTACCCGCTCGACGGCCATGTGCCCTACCACCTGGGCGGCGTCCGCACCGCAGCGCTGATCGCCCAGCGCCTGACCGCCAAGATGCACCGCGAACTGCTGGCATGGGGCTGGCATGGCAGGGCTGGCCTGTGCGGCCCCTACTTCCTGCCGGCGATGGACAAGACCGCCTACAAGACCCAGCTGACCTACCCGGTGGCCAACACCGCCAAGGACGGCGGGCGCTGCTGCCAACCCTTCGGCCGCAGCACCATCGTCTGGGGCGCCGGCAAGGAGTACCCGGTGCGCGGCGAGGACTTCGCGTTCATGTTGTTCCGCAAGAGGAACTGCTGTGTGGGCTACTGAATTCCATCGCCTTGCCGCACTCGCGGCCGGACTCCTGCTCACCGCCACGGCCGTGCGCGCGCAAGCCCCCGTCGGTCTGCCGCCCGCCAAGGTGATGCCGCGGGTCGATGCGCTGCCGATGCCGGCCACGCAAACGCCGGTGGACCTGGAGGCGCTGGCGCGCGGATTCGCGGGCGCTACAGGATCGCCCACGCTGCCTGGAGCCGACGAGCCGCGACTGTTCGTCTTCATCAGCCTGGCCATGCCTGAGGCGACGCTGGCGCGGTTGGTGGACCAGGCCGCTCGCGCTCGCGCGCAACTGCTGCTTCGCGGCCTGACCGAGGGATCGCTGCCGCGCACCGCGGCACGCATTCAGCAGCTGATCGGCACACGTCCAGTGGCCGTTCAGATCGATCCGCGGGCCTTCGACCGCTATGCGATTCAGCGCGTGCCGGCGTTCGTGCTCGCCCGGGCCGGCGGAACGGACACCGCCTGCAGCGGCGAGCAATGTGCGCGGTCCGAGGACCATGTCGTGGCGGCGGGCGATGTCAGCCTCGACTACGCGCTGGCCCACTTTCAACGTTCGGCGCCGGCCTTCGCGAAGGACGCCGGCCGTTTCCTGGCCCGACTCGGCCGCCGGGAGTGACGTCATGCGCAAGCTGATCGCCTGCCTCACCGCCTTCTGCGTGGCCGTGACCCCGGTCGCGGCGCCCGCCGGCCCTCATGAAGAGGGTGTTGCGGCGGGTCAAGCCGCCAATCCGGCCGCCCGCGCCACGGTCAATGCGCCCAGTGCCACCAGCGTCGTGCCGGGCTACACCGCCGCGCCACCCGAATCCGCGTACTACCGGCAGCCCAACCTGTCGTCGCAGGGAAGCGCGCGGCTGTCGCTCTGCGCCACGCTGCCGAACGACCCGGTGTGCCAGGCGCAGCGCGGCGCGATAGGGTCAGCGAACCTGCCCCGTCCGGCCATCGGGCCCGGCGACCCCTCGGTGTCCGCGGCACACGGCATTGCCCGCGCGCCGTCCAGCGTGCTCCAGAACCTGGCGTCGTACTACAGCGGCTGCACCACCACGACAACGGCCGTCCCTGCAGGCACGCAGACCCGCAGCTGCCTGCGCTACGAAGGCATCGGCAACTACCGCTGCACGCGCAGCCTGACCGTCGGCATTGAACGAAGCACCAACTGCACGCCCGGTGACTGGTTCGCCCAGGCCAGCGCCGGCCGTACCGGCGTGGACGTGCAATGCCTGCCCGACCGCCCGGACACGGCGCAGCACTTCCGCGTCACGCAGGACGCATCGCCGCTGGCCTTCTTCGACGTCGACATGACGACACCGGTGGTGTTCCCGCAGATGGTCGCGGTGCTCGACACGAGCTACTCCTGGAGCACCGGCACGGAGATCCGCACCGGCGTCTGGGTCGCCGACAAGACCTGCACCGGCGACACCTGCGCTCTGACGGCCATGATTGCGGCCGAGCGGGCCGAGATCTGCACCGGCAGCGGCGACTCCGGCAACAGCTGCACCAGCGTCGAGCCTTTCCTGAGGCGCTATGCCGCCTGCCCGGCCGGCACGCAAAGCGGCGACCTGATCCAGGACACCGTCTGCCAGGGCGACAGCGGCTGCACGACGACGGCGCTCGACGGCACGCGCTGCTATGCGCCGGCCGGTGGCGCCACGGCGCTCGTCGGCTACGACGTGACAGGCAGCTTGCCCGGCTACTACTGGAACCTCGACAGCGAGCGCAGCGTCGTCGGCTGGGATCCGCATCCTGCCTACGGCCCGATCCCGACGATGCGGCTGTCGTACACCCGGCCCCGCACCACCATCACCGAAACCGACCGCTGGGACGACCAGTGCCCCGCCGTCGCCGACGGCAGCCGCTGCACCGTTCAGACCGCGGCCGTGTGCACCGATGGCCCGGCGACGAAGGTGATCGACGGCGCATCGGTGACCCGCGACTGCTGGCAGTACGAGAGCACGATGAACTGCAGCGGCGCGGCGCCGGGCAGCCAGTGCGGGCCGCTGGTCGCCGCCGGCTGCACGCCCTCGGGGTCGATCTGCCGGCGCAGCAGCGCCGTCACCGGGGCCTGCGAGGTGCACGAGGACAGCTACAGCTGCCCGGTGCCGGCGCAGACGGTGACCAGCGCCAGCAACTGCCCGTCGAACGTGTTCTGCCTGCAGGGCAATTGCTACGACATCAGCCACGCGAACGATGCCGACTTCGCGCGCAGCATGTCGATGCTCGAGGCCGCGCGCGAAGCCGGTGTCTACCTCGACACCGACCGCATGCAGGTCTTCAAGGGCGAGGACAACCGCTGCCGCGACCGGCTGCTGAGGAACTGCTGCTACGCCGACAACGCCGGCGCCGGCATGACCAACCAGAGCCTCTTCGGCACCGGCTCGCGGCTGGTCTACGACGTGCTGATGAACGCGGAGAACCGGCAGTTCATCTACCAGGGCATGTCGGCCTTGCTGATGGGCGGCGGCTTCAGCGGCACGTTCACGACCTATGGCGTCACCGTCGCCATCAACGGGGCGGCATTGCCCGCGGGATCGGTCGCGGTGTACTCCGGCCAGAGCCTGGTCGTGGCGTTCGACCCCTGGTCGCTGGTCATCGCGGTGATCATCTACGTCGTGATGTCGGCCTCCTCCTGCGACGAGGAGGAAGGCAAGCTCGCGATGAAGGAAGGCGCCGGCCTGTGCCACGCCGTCGGCACCTACTGCTCATCGTGCATCCGCGTCTTAGGCTCCTGCGTCTCGTGCATCACGCACACCACGCGCAAATGCTGCTTCAACAGCATGCTGGCCCGCATCGTCAACGAGCAGGGGCGATCGCAGGTCGGCAAGGGCTGGGGGAGCGCGCAGAACCCGGATTGCTCGGGCTTCACGATCGCGCAGTTGCAGTCGTTGGACTTCGCGGCGATGGACCTGAGCGAGTTCTACGCCTCGCTGGTGCCGACGCTGCCCAACGTGGCGACGCTGCAAGGCCAGAGCAGCGGGCGCATCCCGACCTGCTACTACGGTCAAGGGAGGTGCCAGTGAACCGTCAGCGCCCACCGATGACGAACGTGCTGGGCCTCGCCCTGGTCCTCTCGTCCTGCATGGCGACAGCCCAGGAGCGCATCGCGGTACCCGACGCGCGCCCCCTGCTGCTGGCTGCCATTGACGCACCGGATGGCCGCGCGCACGGTTTGCTGTCGGGGCCGATGGCGGATGCCATCACGGCGCGCTTCAAGGCCACCTCGCCGGTCTACATCGACGTGAGCACCGAGCGCCGCTATGCGCAGCCGGGCTGCCGGCGCCTGAAGGTGAGCTTCTGGCAAGACGGTGTGCAGCTTCCCGGAGAGCCGGGCCCGCGCCGACGGACCATCGACTTCGGCATCAACTACTGCCGCGACGGGCTGCCGCCGCGCTCGTTGTCCTGAGGTGCGTGATGCCTGGCGTCCACCGCTTGATGTTGCTTGCGCTGGTCGCGGCATGCGCTCCAACGGCAGCAAGCGAAAGCGGAGGCGAGTCTCACCGTTTTTGGGGCGACACCTGGCGCGGGTGGCACTTCTACGAGAACCCGGTGCCCGAAGCCGAGCCACCCCGATCCGTGCCGCCCAAGCCCGCACGCCCACCCGCCGCGGCCCGTGATTCAAGGCGGGATCCCCGGCCGCCAGAACTGGTGGAACTCGAACGCCTGCGCCGACGGGTCGAGGATCTGCGCGGCATCGCGGTCATGCGGCCCACAGAGGCCAACGTGCGGCGCTACATGGAACTGGAGGCCAAGGTCGTCGCCCAGGCCTCGACCTTCGCCGACGTGGCGCAGCGGGTCGCCTGGACCACGCCCGAGCTCGACCCTTCGCTGCAGGGACGCCCGGTCAACGCCAAGGCGCTGGAAGTCTTCGAGGCCCAGCAAATGGGTGATCGCTCGCGCTCGATCGCCGAGTTGGGTCGCGACCACGTGCTGCTCTTCTTCTTCCGCGGCGACTGTCCCTACTGCCATGCCTTCGCGCCGACGTTGGAGGCGTTTCAGGGTCGTCACGGCATCCGCGTCGAAGCCGTCAGCCTGGACGGCGGCGCGCTGCCGGGTTTCAGATCCGCGCGCCGCGACAACGGCGCGGCCACCGCGCTGCGCGTCGCTCAGGTTCCCGCCGTCTACCTGGCCCAGCCCTTCACCGGCCGCATCGTGCCGATCGGCTTCGGTGTGCTGTCCGAGTCGCAACTGCTCGAGCGCATCTCGGCCGCCGCGGCACCCGCCTTCGAGGCCATGGTGCCCAGCGCCGTGCGACAGCTCGGATTGCCCTGATCCCGTTCCCGGAGGATCGTCATGTCCAATCGCTCCACCCAACGCACCTGTGCCACCCTCGTCGCCCTAGCCACCGCGTTGCACGCCGGGTCCGCACGGGCAGGCGATCTCAACGCCGAGGTGAACACGATGTTCAACAACCTCGGCACGATCGGGAACTACACCGCGCCGGGAGCGTTTCGCGGGCAGACCTTCAACACCTACACCGGCGGCAGCCTGTTCATGCGCTCGCAGAACAAGGTCTACCAGCTCGCCGCGATCCAGTTCCCGAGCGCCAAGGCGGGGTGCGGTGGCATCGACGTCTTCGGCGGCTCGTTCTCGCACATCTCCGCCGAGGAGTTCAAGAACATGCTACGCAACATCACGGCGGCGTTGCCCGGCATCGCCTTCCAGCTTGCATTGGAGTCGGTCTCGCCGCTGCTGGGTGGCCTGACCAAGTGGGCAAAGGGCCTGGAGACCTGGATCAACAACGCGCGCATCAACTCCTGCGAGACCGCCAAGGCCATCGTCAGCACGGCGGCCGAGGCCACGGGCTACAGCTCACAGGAGGCCTGTGCCGACTTGGCGATCGAGATGGGGCTGGAAAGTGACCGCGACGCGGCCCGGCGCCGATGCGCCAGCGACCGGCCGAGCATCCTGGCCTCGGCGCGCAGCTCCGCAGATCCCAATGTCCGCAACAAGGCGCCCTTCGTCGGCAACCTGACCTGGAAGGCTCTGCAGCGCACCGGCACGGCGCTGGACGACGCCGAGCGCGAGCTGATCATGAGCATCGTCGGCACGGTCATCTTCCACCCCGAGAGCGCCAACAGGGACCCGGAGCCTGTGCCGCCGACGATCACGTCGATCGGCCAGTTGCTCTACGGCCAGGCGGCGGCGACCGGCACCAACGTCACCCAGCACCTGCTGCGCTGCAACGACTACACGAACTGCGACGTCGTCACGCTGAACACGGGCTACACGCACACGCCCTTCACGGCCCGCGTCGAGACCATGATGCGGTCGATCGCCGACAAGATCGCAACGCGCACCGCGATCCCGAACAACTCGGCCGAGGTCGGCTTCGTCAACCAGACCACCGAGCCGGTGTACCGGATGCTTTCGATCGGCGCCACGATTCCCGGGTCGGGGCTGGCCGACAGCCTGATCGGTCAGTACCGCGACGTGATCGCGGCCGACTATGCCTACGTCTTTCTCGAGCGGAACCTGCGACTGGGCATGGCCGCGCTCGACAAGGACTACACGCTGCAGCAGAGCCAGCGCGAGCTTGCCAACCAGGTGCGCCAGCGTGCCCAGGCGATGCTGCTGCAGCTTTCGCAGGAGAAGAACCTGCTGTACCAGAAGGTCGGCTCCTTCCGCGCCGTCTCCAGCCACCTGGAGCAACTCGAGAGGCAACTGCGCTCGAGCATGCCGCAGCACGTGATGGACATGCTGGGGCAGCGCGCGGCCTACGTGGCCCGGTAGCCCGCTCCGATGCCTCGAGGCGGCCATGTGGGAAATCTTCGCCTACCAGAACGCGGACAGCCTGTTCGGCATCTTCAATGCCGCGGCTGCCATCCATGCGTCGAGCGACTACGCGGCCGCTGTCGCGGCCGTGGCCTTCTGCGGCTTCATCGCCGCCCTGCTTGCCTATGCCTTCGCCCCCGACAAGCTGCAGGGCTGGAAGTGGCTGGCCACCGTGCTGCTGGTGTTCTCGGTGCTGATCGTGCCCCGAGTGACCGTGGGCATCGTGGACAAGACCGGCGGCTCGGCCGTAAAGGTGGTCGCCAACGTGCCGTTCGGCGTGGCCATGCTCGGCAGCATCACCAGCACCATCGGCCACACGCTGACCGGCCTCTTCGAGACCGCGTTCCAGGTCATCCCCGGCGCGGGCGCAATGCCGGCCGAACTGAGCTACGAACGCAACGGCCTGATGTTCGGCAACCGCCTGATCCGCGAGACCGGCAACGTCGTGTTCCAGGACCCCACCTTCCGCACCGACCTGATCAACTTCATCCACAACTGCACGATGTACGACCTGATCGACGGCACCGTCGATCCGGCCACGTTCTCCACGTCCGACGACGTATGGGCGCTCATGGCCACGCCAAACCCCGCCCGGTTCAGCACGGTGACCGGCGCCGGCGGCGCGGTGACCGTCGATACCTGCCCCAACGTCTATGGCAACCTGAACGGCCGCCTGCCGGCGCAGGTCACGCGCATCGAGGGCCGGCTGGCCTTCCAGCTGAACCCCACGCTGCCCAGCGCGGCCGCGACGGCCGCGATCGCCGGCCAGATCCAGCAGGCCTACATCCGCAACAGCATCGCGAATGCCGCCGCGACGGCAACAGACCTGATCCGGCAGAACGCCGTGCTCAATGCCATCAGCGACACCAGCAACATCATCGGGCAGAAGGTGAACGACCCGGCGGCGATGGTGCTCGCGGTCGGCCGGGCGCAAGCGGTGGCGCAGCAGAACGCGACCTGGATGAACTACGGCAAGGTCGCTGAACAGTCGCTGCCGGTGTTCCGCAATGTCATCGAGGCCCTCACCTACGCGCTGTTCCCGCTCTTCGTGCTGCTGCTCCTGCTGACCAGCGGGCGTGAGTCGATGATCGCTTTCAAGGGCTATGCGGCGATTCTGATCTGGATCCAGTTGTGGCCGCCGCTGTACGCTGTGCTCAACTACATGGCTTCGGTGTACGCCGCCTATGACCTGGCTGCCGCATCGGACCTTGGCACCGGCACCAAGGCCCTGGCGCTACAGACCGCTTCGACGATCTACTCGCGCGCGATCTCCGGCGAGGCCGTGGTCGGCTACCTGGCCATCAGCATCCCCTTCATCGCCTGGGCCGCGCTCAAGCGCATGGAGAACTTCGGCACGGCACTCGTCGGCGGCTTGTCCGGACTCCAAGGCATGCTGGCCGGCAGCACCGCGGGGGCTGCAGTCGGCAACGTGTCGATGGGCAACGTCGCGATGGACCAGTTGCAACTGGCGCCGAACCGCACTTCGGCGTTCATGAGTTCGTGGCAGAGCGATCTCAGCGGCAACACCTTCACGTCGAGCACGCTCACCGGACGCACGGCCGCGAACCTGCTGCGCAACCAGGGCTTCGCGTCGCGCGTGGTGTCGATGAGGGTCACCGAGCAGGACGTGACCGAGGCCAGCCGCCAAGCCGACGCAGCGCGGGGCGAGATGGTGTCTGCGAGCAACGAACGGTCGGCCGTCCTGACCGAGACCTTCACCAAGGGGCTGGCAAAGCTCAAGTCCTCGCGCAGTTCGTCGGGCACGTCGACCAGCAGCTTCGAGCAATTGGGCGAGACGCTGACGCGCCTGGACCAGATCACCAAGAGCGTCGCCGACAACACAGGGCTCACCCAGTCGCAGGTAGCCCGCATAGCGTTCGGTGCCTCCGGCCGCCTCGGCTTCAACGCGGGCGTGGCGGGAGCGCAGGTCGACGCCAGCGCGGACAAGGCCTACATGAGCGGCCTCTCAGCGGAGCAGAGGAAGGTGCTTGGATCCATGACAAGCGATCAGATCGCCGAGTTCAAGCAGTTCGGAGACCGCGTCTCGCGTGACGCCACTTTGGTCAGCGCGATATCCGACGACTCACGCCAAGCGCGGGAACTGGGGAGCCGACTCGCTACTACCGCGTCGCGAGCCCAACAGGCTCAGGCCTCGTACGGCGAGCGCAGCGCATTGGCCGAACGAGTCTCCGAGGCGCGCGAGCGTGGCGAGTCCATTGCCATCGATATCGCTCAGGATCCCTACAACCTCGCCATGTTCCTGCGCTACGCCGAGCGCTACGGAGGCGACAGCGCAGCGGCTGCCACCATGCTCGATGCCGAGTTGGCGCGACAGGGCCTCCGTCCCTCGCGCAGCTTCTCCGACGGAGCCGCGCTGCCCGCATCCTTCCAGGATGTGCGCGAGCAGTGGTCCGCGTCGGCGTCCGACCCCGCCTTGAATCCCGACTTGGCCGCACGCAATGCGCAGAACCGGGGCGCCGTTGGGCGGGCACTCGGAAGCGACCCGCCAACCACTTCCGAGCAGCCGCGACCCAGCATCAGACCTGAGGTCGGCCTGGGTGGGGCGGCCATCCGCGAGCGAACCGACCGGTCGCGCCGCGGATTCGACGCCGAGGCCGAAGTCAGCCGGTCACCGGACGGGACCGTCTCGAGCAAGAAGTCGCTGCTTCTCCAGTCCGGGCGGCAGGTTGCAGCCGATGCCGGTGCCACCCTGGACGAGGCCAAGGACGCGGTGAAGGGAGTGCTCAAGAAGAAGTAGGAAGCGGCAGGTGTTGACGGACGACCTGCGCCAGACCCGGGCGCTCGCTGGCCTACACGGGTGGACGGCCTTTGTCGCGCCAGAAGTTCGCTGCGATGTCTGCCGTCGTCGTGCCCATCCCTGGGATCTCTCGGCGCTCCGTGGCCCGTCGCCCAAGCTTGATCGCGGCACCACCCACTGCAGCCCCGACAAGCGCGCCGAGTGCCGCCATCACCACCCGAAGACCCCAGTCCCCATTGATCGCAGCAACAACGCCAACCAGGGCGCCTACCCCGACGAGAGTGAGAAAGATGGCCTTCCGCAGCATTTCATGCCTCTGGTTCGCAAGGTAGCGCCGATGGGCCGCCGTTGCAATGCCCTCGGGCGAACGCCTGCCCGTGGGCAGAGATTCGCCACTGCACCGCGCGACTCCATAGGTTGTCAAAGTTGACATACGAGACAAACGAGACTACTCTGCCGCATCTCAGTGCATCCGCGGAGTTCGCCATGCGCAAGGCACAAGCGGCATCAGCTGTGAACCAACCACTTGTCACCCCGACGGAAGTTCGCCGCTTCGACAAGGCGGTCACGGTTCGCGACCGTGGTGCATTCCTGTTCGAGCTTGACCGCCTTGTTCGAGAGAAGCTGGCGGCTGCCACGCACGTCGCCGACGAGGCGACACCCCTGACCGAAACACTGGGCCGTAAGGCCGCCTCGCTGCGCGCAGCCACCTCCTGGGCGCCGACAGCCGTCGACGTCCAGCGAGGCCGCACCGAACTGCTTCGCGAGTTCGAACGACCGCACAACCTGCCGCTGGCCGACTTCGTGCGCCTGGCCCACAAGTCCCGCCAGCAGATCTACAAGGACATCGCCGCCCGCAGGTTGCTTACGCTGGACGTCGGTCGTCGCGGCCAGCGCATTCCCGACTGGCAGTTGCAGGCACCAGGCCTGCAGCTGACGCGCTCCGTGCTCCAGGCTGCGGACGATGTCGACGCCTGGACGGTGTACCGCGCCCTGGCGGAGCCCTGCGAAGCCCTTGGCGGACAAGCTCCGGCGGCGATTGCGAATCGAGGCAACGTCGACGCCATTGCGCGCGTCGTACTTGCTTCGCTCGGGGTGCAGCCGGCGGAGCGGGCCGGTGCCGACGCCTGATGTTCCAGCCAGAGTCATTCCGGCAGGGGAACTGCTCCAGCACGTGAGCCGAGCTGCGTATCGCGGGACGGCACTTCACTTCGGCCGCTCGGGTGGTAGTCGGTACGACGACCCAGCGCTCCGGTTTGGCACGCTCTATGTCGGCTTCGACCTGGCGACCGCGCTCATGGAGTCCGTCTTCCGCCAGCACCGTTGGAACCGCCGCACCAAGCGCGCGATCACCCGAACCGAGGTGTACGCGCGCATGGTCAGGGCAATCGGCGTCCTCGAGCCGCTGTCGCTGGTCGATCTCACGGCGCCCGGCGTGATGGCATCGCAGTTCGGATTGAACCTGTCCCAGTTGTCCAGCCGTCGCTACGTTCACACGCAGCGCATCGCTGCGCTGGTGCACGCGCTCGCCGAGCCGGACGGCGCGCCTCGATTCGACGGCGTCCTCTACCCTTCCCGCAACAACCACCCGGCCGCGTGCGCCGTGCTGTTCGACCGTGCAGCCGAGAAGCTCGCGCTCGTCGACGACATCGCTTTGCGTGACCACATCGACTGGCCGAGTTTCCTCAGGACGTACCAAGTCGTCGTCCTGCCCGCGTGAGAGTCGGCAACTATCCCGTTCTGCAAGGGGCGATCAGTGCAAGCGGCAGCTGCGCAATCAGAGTGTCAACGTCGTCGCGGAGCAGCCCACGAGCTACGCCGCCCTCGCGGTTGGGCTGGGGCTGCTTGCCGCACTCTCACCGAGCGCAAGTAGGATCGCCGCAGCCGCTGCCGCCTTGCAAGACCACCAAGCCTGGACAGCGGTCCATGGTTGGCACTGTTCGGTGTCAAGCGGTCCCTGGAGAGGTCATGCCGGCTCGACGAAAATAGGTAGCTAGACGGGTAGCCAGAACAAAACTTGCGCTGCGTTTCTCTGAAACATCTATAAAAATCAACATTATAGAGATACCATGAAACTCGCGACCTGGAACGTCAACTCGCTGGCCGTGCGGCTGCCGCAGGTGCTGGACTGGCTCGCCACGCAGGCGCCGGACATGCTCGCGCTGCAGGAGACCAAGCTCACCGACGAGCGCTTCCCGCACGAGGCCTTTGCGGCGGCAGGATGGCAGGCGCAATGCTTCGGGCAGAAGACCTACAACGGCGTCGCGCTGCTGAGCCGCGCGCCGGCGGCGGACGTGGTGCGCAACATCCCGGGATTCGAGGACGAACAGGCGCGCGTGCTCACGGCGACGGTCGGTGAGCTGCGCGTCGTCGGCGCGTACTTCCCCAACGGGCAGGAGCCTGGCAGCGACAAGTTCGCCTACAAGATGCGCTGGCAGGATGCGCTGCGCGAGTGGCTGCGTGCGGAGCTGGCGGCGAATCCGCAACTCGTGCTGATGGGCGACTTCAACGTCGCGCCCGAGGATCGCGACGTCTACGACCCGGTCGCGTGGGCGGGGCAGATCCACTGCACGCCGGAGGAGCGCGCGCAGTTCCAGGCGCTGCTGGCGCTGGGGCTGCACGACGCCTTCCGCCTCTTCGAACAAGCGCCCAAGAGCTGGAGCTGGTGGGACTACCGCAACCTCGCGTTCCGGCGCAACCAGGGACTGCGCATCGATCACATCCTGGTGTCCGAGGCCCTGCGCGCGCGCGTGCGCGCCTGCACCATCGACAAGGCTCCGCGCCGCAACGAGCGCCCGAGCGACCACGCGCCGGTGCTGGTGGACATCGAGCTCGCCTGAGGAGCCGCCGCCACCGCGCCACGCCGGCGCGGCGTCACTCGTCCAGACCGTAGTCCTGGAGCTTGCGCGTGATCGTGTTGCGCCCGATGCCCAGGCGCTGCGCGGCATCGATGCGGCGGCCCTGGGTGAACGCGAGCGCCGTGCGGATGAGCCGCGTCTCGAAGCGGCGCACGAGATCCTGCCAAGGCTCGGGCTCGCCCGCGGCCAGTCGGCGGCGCAGATCCTGCTCCAGCAGGGGCAGCCAGTCGTCCTCGTCGGGCGCCGCCATGGCGCTCGGTGGCGGGGCCGGGGAAGGCACCGGCGCGGGCGCCTCGGACGTCGCCGGCACCGCGGCCGCGGGCGCAGCCTGCAGCTCGGGCGGCAGGTCGAGCGGGTCGATCGTGCGGCCGGGCGCCATCACCGTCAGCCAGTGGCAGATGTTCTGCAGCTGCCGCACGTTGCCGGGGTAGTCGAAGGCCTGCAGACGCTGCATCGCGGCCTGGCTGATGCGCTTGGGCGCCACACCGAGCTCGTGCGCGCTGCGGGCGAGGAAATGGCGCGCGAGCAGCGACACATCCTCGCGCCGCTCGCGCAGCGGCGGCAGGCGCAGGCGGATGACGTTCAGGCGGTGGAAGAGGTCCTCGCGGAAGGCGCCGGCGCGCACGCGCTGCTCCAGGTCCTGGTGCGTGGCCGCGATGACACGCACGCGCGCGCGCAGCGGCTGATGGCCGCCGACGCGGTAGAACTGCCCGTCCGAGAGCACGCGCAGCAGCCGTGTCTGCAGCGCCAGCGGCATGTCTCCGATCTCGTCGAGGAAGAGGGTGCCGCCCTCGGCCTGCTCGAAGCGGCCGCGGCGCATCGCCTGCGCACCGGTGAAGGCGCCGCGTTCGTGGCCGAAGAGCTCGCTCTCCAGCAGTTCGTGCGGGATGGCGGCGGTGTTGATGGCGACGAACGGTCCCGGCACGGCGCCCGCCCCGCGCGCGCCGTGGCGGTGCAGCGCCTGCGCCACCAGCTCCTTGCCGCTGCCGCTCTCGCCGGTGATCAGCACCGTGGCCTGGCTCTGCCCGAGGCGGCCGATGGCACGGAAGAGCTCCTGCATCGCCGGCGCCTGGCCCAGCAGCGGGCCGGCCTCGTCGGGAAGGGCGTCCGCCGCCTGCTCGCGCAGGCTCTCGTCGATGGCGCGGCGCACCATCTCGACCGCCTGCTGCAGGTCGAAGGGCTTGGGCAGGTAGTCGAAGGCGCCGGCCTCGAAGCTGCCGACGGCGCTGTCGAGGTCGGAGTAGGCGGTGGTGACGATCACCGGCAGCCCCGGCAGGCGCGCCTTCACGCGCGCCAGCAGCTCCAGGCCCGACACGCCGGGCATGCGGATGTCGGTGAGCAGCACCTGCGGCTCCTCGTGCGGCAGCGCGGCCATCAGTTCGCCGGCATCGGCGAAGCTGCGCACGGGAATCTGCGCGCGCGCCAGCGCCTTCTCGAGCACGTAGCGGATCGAGGCGTCGTCGTCGACGATCCAGACGGACTTCATGGGTGGGCAGGCCGGTCGCTTGCAGCCTCTCAGGTCAGCGGAATCGTCAGCGTGAAGACCGTGCAGCCGGGTGCGCCGTCGCACTCGATCGTGCCCTGGTGCCGCTGCAGGATCGCGTGCGCCAGCGTGAGCCCGAGGCCGGTGCCGCCCTCTCGGCCCGAGGCGAGTGGATGAAAGATGCGCTCGCGCATCGTCTCCGGCACGCCGGGGCCGTTGTCCTGCACCTGCAGCGCCAGCGCCAGGCGATGGCGCCTTCCCCGCAGCGTGACCTGGCGCCGCACGCGCGTGCGCAGCACGACGCACGGCTGCGGCGTGGCGCCGGCGGCGAGCGCCTGCGCGGCGTTGCGCACGACGTTGAGCACCGCCTGCACGAGCTGGCCGCGGTCGCCGCGGAACTCGGGGATCGAGGTGTCGTAGTCGCGCTCGACGACGAGCGCGGGCCCGAACTCGGCCACCACCAGCGCGCGCACGTGTTCGCAGACCTCATGCAGGTTCACGTCGCTCACCTGCAAGGTGCCGCGGTGCGTCGCGAGCAGTCGATCGACGAGCGCGTGCAGGCGGTCCGCTTCGCGCACGATCAGCTGCGCGCACTCGGCCAGCGCCGGCGCGAGGGGCTCCATCAGCAGGAGTTGCGCCGCGCCGCGGATGCCGCCCAGCGGGTTGCGCACCTCGTGTGCGAGGTTGCGCAACAGCTCGCCGTTGGCCTGCGCCAGCTCCTGCACGCGGCGCTCGCGTTCGTCGCGCAGCTGCAGCCCGAGCGGGCTCATCTCGATCAGCACGACGCCGGAGGCGGCGTCGAAGGCGCTGGCGCTGAGCTGCACGCTGCGCTCGCCGGCCGTCGTGCCCGCCGACGCGCTGCCCACCGGCGCGTGCAGGCGTACGAGCAGCCGGCTGCTGGCGAGCTCGCCGTTCGCCACGCGGGTGAACAGTTCGTGCAAGGCGGCGGCGTCGACGAACCAGTGGCGGATGTCCTCGCCGACCAAGCTGCGCCGCGGCAGGCCCAGCGCCGCTTCCAGCGCGGCGTTGACGTGCAGGCAGCGCCCGCCGCCGTCGACGAGCGCGACCAGCGTCGTGAGGTGATCGAAGACGGCGAAGGCGCTCGCGTCCACGCTGCCCGCCGGCGCGGCGCGCGTGCCGCTCACGGCGTCGGGAGCTTGGCGATCTCGCGCTTGAGCGCCGCGACGTCGGCCTCCTTGCGCGTGATCGCCGCCTTCATCTCGGCGACGCGGTCGAGGTAGCGCTGGTAGTTGCGCTCGTCGCCGCGCCGTTCGGGCTGGCCGTTGTTGTAGTCCTTTCGCAGCGCGGCGAGCTTCTCTTCCTCGCGCTTGAGCTCGTCCTCCAGGATGCGGCGCGCCTCGCTGTCGCGCTGGCGCTGCGCCGCCGGCTCGACGCGCGCCTGCTCGCTGCCGGCGCGCGCCGGCGCCGAAGCGCCGGCGGGCGCGGCGCGCGGGCGCGGGCCCTGGATGATGGTGATGGGCGTGCCCTCGATCGTGCGGCAGCCGCGCTCGGCCGCCTCCTTGGGCGAGATGGCGTCGGTGTAGAGCACCGGCGGCCCCGGGCAGCGGTAGACCTGCGATGCCGCCGTCCCCGCCTCCGTCTGCGCGCGCGCCGCAGTGGCGCAGAGCAGCAGCACGAACAGCGGCGCCAGCAGCAAGGGCAGCGCCGACGGCGCGGGCGACGGGGGACGGGCCTGAAAGCGCAGGTTCATCGGCTCGGGACGGCAGGTTCGGGTCGGGACGCGGCGCTGTTACCGTCATGGCAAGCGGCCCGCAGGCGCCGTCATTGTCGCCCAGACCCGATCCGCCGCGGTCCGGGCGTCACAGGCTGTAGTACATCTCGAACTCGAGCGGATGCGTGGTCATGCGCATGCGCGTGACCTCCTGCATCTTCAGATCGATGTAGGCGTCGATGTAGCCGTCGGTGAAGACCCCGCCCTTGGTGAGAAAGGCGCGGTCGCGGTCGAGGTACTCGAGCGCCTGCTCCAGGCTGTGGCAGACGGTGGGGATCTTCGCGTCCTCCTCGGGCGGCAGGTGGTAGAGGTCCTTGGTCGCCGCGTCGCCCGGGTGGATGCGGTTCTCGACGCCGTCCAGCCCCGCCATCAGCAGCGCGGCGAAGCCGAGGTAGGGGTTCATGAGCGGATCGGGGAAACGCGCCTCGATGCGCCGCCCCTTGGGGTTGGCGACGTAGGGGATGCGGATCGAGGCCGAACGGTTGCGCGAGGAGTAGGCGAGCTTCACCGGCGCCTCGAAGCCCGGCACCAGGCGCTTGTAGCTGTTCGTGCCGGGGTTGGTGATCGCGTTGAGCGCACGCGCGTGCTTGATGATGCCGCCGATGTAGAAGAGCGCGAACTCCGACAGGCCGCTGTAGCCGTCGCCGGCGAAGAGGTTCTTGCCGTCCTTCCAGATCGACTGGTGCACGTGCATGCCGCTGCCGTTGTCGCCGACCACGGGCTTGGGCATGAAGGTCGCCGTCTTGCCGTAGCTGTGGGCGACGTTGTGGATGACGTACTTCTGCAGCTGCAGCCAGTCGGCGCGCTGCACCAGGGTGCTGAACTTGGTGCCGATCTCGTTCTGGCCCTGACCCGCGACCTCGTGGTGATGCACCTCGACCGGGATGCCCAGCGACTCGAGCACGAGGCACATCTCCGAACGCATGTCGTGGAAGGTGTCGACCGGCGGCACCGGGAAGTAGCCGCCCTTGACGCCCGGGCGGTGCCCCTTGTTGCCGCCTTCGATGGCCGCGCCGCTGCTCCAGGGCGCCTCTTCGGAGCCGATGGAGACGAAGCAGCCCGACATGTCGACGTTCCACTGCACCTGGTCGAAGATGAAGAACTCGGGCTCGGGGCCGAAGTAGGCGACATCGCCGATGCCGCTGCTCTTCAGATAGGCCTCGGCGCGGCGCGCCAGGCTGCGCGGGTCGCGCTCGTAGGGCTTGCCGTCGCCGGGTTCGAGCACGTCGCAGGTGAGGATGAGCGTGGGCTCGTCGAAGAAGGGGTCGATGTTGGCCGTGTTCGGGTCGGGCATGAGCAGCATGTCCGAGGCCTCGATGCCCTTCCAGCCGGCGATGGACGAGCCGTCGAAGGCGTGGCCGGCCGTGAACTTGTCTTCGTCGACGTGCGAAACCGGCACGGTGACGTGCTGCTCCTTGCCGCGCGTGTCGGTGAAGCGGAAGTCGACGAACTTGACTTCGTTCTCCTCCATCATCTTCATGACGTCGGCAACGGTCTTGCTCATTGGAGTTCTCCTGACAAATGCGGCGGATGCAGGTGCCGCCTCGGGGTTGGGAATCTTGCGGAATCGCCCGGGGGGATGGATCTCCCACCCTTGCTCCTCGTCATGACAAGCACGCACCGTGCCAGCGGCGCTCCGACGTGCGCTGCCGGGGCAGGATTGTGCAACGCACCATCGGGGTTCATGCAGAGCCCTGCCCGCGCACCATTTCGGTGCCAATGCGTGCACCAAGAAGAGTCAGGCCGGCCATGAGCGCCGCGTAGGCGGCATCGACCGCGGTACCCCGGCCCTTCACGCCGAGCTCGATGTGGCGACCGAGCACGGGGTGGTCCACGCTCGGCAGGCTGAACACCTTGACGCCGGGGTGCGCGGCTTCGATCCGCTCCATCAGCGGCGTCAGTGCGGCCTCCATGCCGTCGTGCACGATCACCGAGCGTTCGAGCTGCGCCGTGAGTCCGTGCAGGTGCGCGTAGCGGCCGTCGAGCAGGCTCTCGATCATCGGATGCGCCATCACCGGGAAGCCGGGCATGAAGTGCACGTCGCCCACCGAGAAGCCTGGGATCTTGTTGTAGGGGTTGGCGATCAGCGTCGCGCCCTGCGGGAACACGCCCATCTGCAACCGCTGCACGTTGTCTGCGCGCTCGGGCTCGAAGGGCTGCCCCTGCGCGCGCGCCATGTCCTGCATGCGCTCCTCGATCAGGCGGCGCGCCTGCGGGTGCAGTTCCAGCGGGCGCTGCAGCGCCGCCGCGGCGCACTGGCGCGTGTGGTCGTCGGGGGTCGCGCCGATGCCGCCGCAGCAGAAGACGATGTCGCCGCTGGCGAAGACCTGCTGCAGCAGCGCGGTGATGCGCGCGCGGTCGTCGCCGACGAAGCGCGCCCAGTCCAGCGCCAGCCCGCGCGCGCCGAGCAGTTCGATCACGCGGGGCAAGTGCTTGTCCACGCGCTTGCCCGAGAGGATTTCGTCGCCGATGACGACGAGGCCGAAGGCGGTCGTGTTCATGATGCGGGGAGCCTGGCCGTCGCCAGCGCGGCGAAATCGAGGCGCAACTGCTGCAGCGCCGTGAGCAGGAAATGCGTGAACCAGAGCGCGGCGAAGGCGAAGAGCACCGTATAGAGCCACAGCAGCAGCGGCACGAGCAGCGGCGCCCGCAGCGGCGCTACGGCGCCCAGCGCCCAGGCCAGCACCGGCAGCGCGCACGCCAGCCCGCACAGCACCGCCGCGGCACGCAGCGCCCAGCGGCGCCGGTGCAGCACCAGGCGGCGCTCGTCGGCGCTGGCGTGGCACGCCAGCGCCGAGAACGAGAACACGCGATAGCAGAGCCAGCCCCAGACCAGCGGCGGCAGCACGAAGACCAGCGGCGGCAGCAGCCACAGGGGGACGCTGAAGAGAAGGGCCGCCAGCGCCGCGAGCGCGCACAGCAGCGACCAGGCCAGCGCGCGCCAGCGGCCGGCGGCACCGGGGCTTGGCACGAGATCGGGAAAGCGCCGCCGCGCCACCAGCCGAACCATCGCCGGGGCCAGCAGCCACGCCACCAGCAGTAGGGTGAGCAGGACCAGAACCGGCATCGCCAGCGCCACCACCATCAGCGGCGCCAGCAGCGGCCGCGGGTCGGGCAGGCCGACGGCCTGCATCCATTCGAACAGAGCAGCCAGAAGGTCGGTGCGGTCGAGCAGCGCACGCACCTGGCTCACCGCGGGCTCCCAGCCGATCCAGCCCAGGCCCAGCCCGCCGCCGGCCGCCAGCGCCAGCGGCAGCAGCCCCCACAGCAGCGCCAGCGGGTGCCAGCAATAGGCGGCGGCGCGCCAGCTCGCATCCAGCATGTCGCGCATCCGGCGGCGTCGGCTGGCGTCTCAGCGGGCGCGCGGCTTCACTCGTCGTCGCCCATCAGCAGACCGCCGAGCAGGCCGCCGCCGGCCAGGCCGCCGAGGACCGAACCCTCCTCGCGCGAACCGCCGCGCTGCGGCGCTGCGGCGAAGACGCGCGAGGCCAGGCGCGAGAAGGGCAGGCTCTGCAGCCAGACGTGGCCGGGGCCGCTCATCTTGGCGAAGAAGAGGCCTTCGCCGCCGAAGAGCGCGGTCTTGATCTTGCCGACGTACTGGATCTCGAAGTTGACGTTGGGCGTGTAGGCGACGACGCAGCCGGTGTCCACGAGCAGGGTTTCGCCGGGCTTCAACTCACGCTCGAGCAGGGTCCCGCCGGCGTGGACGAAGGCCAGGCCATCGCCGTCCAGGCGCTGCATGATGAAGCCCTCGCCGCCGAAGAAGCCCGTCGAGAGCTTGCGCTGCAGCGCGATGCCCAGTTGCACGCCGCGCGCCGCACAGAGGAAGGCGTCCTTCTGGCAGATCAGCGTGCCGCCCAGGCGGCGCAGGTCCATGGCCAGGATCCTGCCCGGGTAGGGCGCGGCAAAGGCCACGCGCTGCTTCTGCCGCGCGTTGTTCGAGTACACGGTGGTGAAGAGCGATTCGCCCGTCACCAGGCGCTTGCCCGCGCCCAGCAGCTTGCCGAAAAGGCCGCCCTGCTGCGCCGAGCCATCGCCGAACACGGTATCCATGGCGATGCCGGCGTCCATGAACATCATGCTGCCGGCCTCGCCGACCGCCGCCTCGCCGGGATCGAGCTCGATCTCGACGAACTGCATCTCGGCGCCCTTGATCTCATAGTCGACCACGTCCATCGCCATCGCTCACCCGCCTTCGGCACGCACCGGAAAACCGTGAATCCTAGCAAGAGCTCCGGCCCCGTGGTCGAAGGACGCGAGCACGGGACGCGCCGCACGGCGATAGCATGGCCCGCTCCACCCGCATGCGCCCTCAACCTCCGGAGACCCCTGCATGAACGCCCCGCTGCCGCCGCCGGCCCTCGCCGAGATCCGTGTCCACGAAGACGAGATGATCGCCATCCGGCGGCAGATCCACGCCAACCCCGAACTCGCCTACGAGGAGCACGCGACCGCCGACCTCGTCGCCGAACGCCTGCAGCGCTGGGGCTACGAGGTGCACCGCGGCCTGGGCGGCACCGGCGTCGTCGGCACGCTCGTGGCCGGCAGCTCCAAGCGCCGCATCGGCCTGCGCGCCGACATGGACGCGCTTCCCATCGTCGAGACCAGCGGCAAGCCCTGGGCGAGCAAGGTCTTCGGCAAGATGCACGCCTGCGGGCACGACGGCCATACCGCGATGCTGCTCGCCGCGGCGCGCCACTTCGCCGCCACGCGCAACTTCGACGGCATCCTGCACCTGGTCTTCCAGCCCGCCGAGGAGGGGCAGGCGGGCGCGCGCAAGATGCTGGAAGACGGCTTTCTCGAGCTCTTCCCCTGCGAGGCGATGTTCGGCATGCACAACATGCCCGGCAAGCCCGCGGGCAAGTTCGTGGCCGTGCCGGGTTTCGCCATGTCGAGCTCGGACAGCGTCACCATCACCGTGCGCGGCAAGGGCGGGCATGGCGCGATGCCGCAGGCGGCTGTGGACCCGGTGGTCGCCGCGTCGAGCATCGTCATGGCCTTGCAGACCGTCGTCAGCCGCAACGTGCCGCCGCTCGAGATGGGCATCGTCACCGTCGGCGCCTTCCACGCCGGCGAGGCGCCCAACGTCATCCCCGAGACGGCCGAGCTGCGCCTGTCGGTGCGCGCCTTCCGCCCCGACGTGCAGGATCTGCTGGAGCAGCGCATCACCGCGATCGCGCACGCGCAGGCCGCGGTCTACGGCGCCAGCGCCGAGGTCGACTACCAGCGCCGCTACCCGGTGCTGCAGAACGACCCCGGACAGACCGACTTCTGCAAGCGGGTGATACGCGACTGGCTGGGCGAGGACGGCCTGTTGCCGATCGACGAGCCCGTGACCGGCAGCGAGGACTTCGCCTTCTTCCTCGAGAAGGTGCCCGGCTGCTACGTCTTCATCGGCAACGGCGAGGGCAGTGAAGGCGGCTGCATGGTGCACAACCCCGGCTACGACTTCAACGACGCCGTGCTGCCCACCGGCGCCAGCTACTGGGTGCGCCTGGCCGAGGCCTACCTGAAGAAGAGCGCCTGAGCCCGGCGCGCGCAAGGCAAGGCGCGCCGGGCGCAGCCCTCAGGCCTGCGCCATCTGCAGGCTCTCGCGCACCGCCACCGGCTGGTCGCGCCGGCCCTCGCGCATCCAGGTCTCGAGCCCGAGCTCGGCCATCAGCTCGAGGAAGGGCCGCGCGGGCAACTGCTCGACGTTGACCATGCGGCGCACGTCCCAGCTGCCTTCGGCGACGAGCATCGCCGCGGCGGCGGCGGGCACGCCCGCGGTATAGGCGATCGCCTGGCTGCCGACGTCGTGCCAGCTCTCGACGTGGTCGGCGATGTTGTAGACGAAGACCTCGCGCGGCTTGCCGTGGCGTACGCCGCGAACGAGGGTGCCGATGCAGGTCTTGCCCTTGTAGGTCGGCGCGAGCGAGGCCGGGTCGGGCAGCACGGCCTTGACCACCTTCAGCGGCACGACCTCCAGCCCTTCGGCGGTGCGCACCGGCTTCTCGGAGAGCAGACCGAGGTTCTTCAGCACCGTGAAGACGTTGATGTAGTGCTCGCCGAATCCCATCCAGAAGCGGATGTCGGGCACGTCCAGGTGCTGCGAGAGCGAATGCAGTTCGTCGTGCCCGGTGAGGTAGGCGACCTGGCGCCCGACCACCGGCAGGTCCCACTCCTGCTTGCGTTCGAACATGCGCCCGGCGACCCACTTGCGGCCCTCCCAGGACCAGACGGTGCCGGTGAACTCGCGGAAGTTGACTTCCGGGTCGAAGTTGGTGGCGAAGTAGCGCCCGTGGCTGCCGGCGTTGATGTCGATGATGTCGATCGAGTCGACGCGGTCGAAGCACTCGTCGACCGCCAGCCTGGCGTAGGCGTTGACGACGCCGGGGTCGAAGCCGGCGCCGAGGATGGCCGTCACCCCGGCCTGCGCGCAGGCCTCGCGCCGCTTCCACTCGTAGTTGGCATACCAGGGCGGCGTCTCGCAGACGATCGCCGGATCCTCGTGGATCGCGGTGTCCAGGTAGGCCGCGCCGGTGCGGATGCAGGCCTGCAGCACCGACATGTTGACGAAGGCCGAGCCGAGGTTGAGCACGATGCCGGCCCGGATGCGGCGGATCAGCGCCTCGGTCGCCGCCACGTCCATGGCGTCGAGCGCGTGCGTGTGCAGCGGCACGCGCGGGTAGCGCGCGCCCTTGGCGCGGATCGAGGCGACGATCGCGTCGGCCTTTCGCACCGAGCGCGTGGCGATGTGGATCTGGTCGAAACCGCCGCGCTCGGCCAGCTTGTGGGCTGCGACGTGGGCGACCCCCCCGGCGCCGATGATCAGGATGTTGCGCTTCATGGCTCTTCTCCTTGCCTCCTGCGAAAGCCGCCTGCCTCAGGACAGGCTGTCCAAGTAGTCCCGGTAGCCGAATTGCCGTACCAGGCGCTGGCTGCCGTCGAGTTCGCGCACGGCGATCGACGGCATGGTCAAGCCGTTGAACCAGTTCTTCTTGACCATCGTGTAGGCCGCGGCTTCGCGCAGCGCGATGCGGCTGCCCACCTGCAGCGGCTCCTCGAAAGCGAACTCGCCGAAGACGTCACCGGCCAGGCACGAGCGGCCGCAGACGAGGTAACGGTGCGGCCCGCGGTCGGGCAGCACCTGTGCGGGCTCGCGGTAGATCAGCAGGTCCAGCATGTGCGCCTCGGCCGAGGCGTCGACGATGGCCAGCGGCTTGCCGTTGAAGCCGATGTCGAGCACCGAGACCTCGAGCGTCGCGGCGTCGCGCACCGCCGCCTCGCCGGGCTCGAGGTAGACCTGCACGCCGTGCCGATCGGCGAAGGCGCGCAGCCGCGCCGCGAGCGCGTCGAGCGGGTAGCCGGGCGCGGTGAACTGGATGCCGCCGCCGAGACTCACCCAGCGCACGCGCGCGAACAGCGGCGCAAAGCGCGCCTCGATCTGCGAGAGCATGGCGTCGAAGCGCTCGAAGTCGCGGTTCTCGCAGTTGTTGTGGATCATGAAGCCGTCGAGCCGGTCGAGCACCGCCTCGACGCGCGCCACGTCACCCTCGCCCAGGCGGCTGAAGGGGCGCACCGGGTCCGCGAGGTCGAATCCCGACGAGCTCAGGCCCGGATTCAGGCGCAAGCCCAGCGGCTTGCCCTGCGCGCGCGGCGCGAAGCGCTCGAGTTGCGGGACGCTGTTGAAGATCAGCTTGTCGGCATGCGCGACGACCTCGTCGAACTCGTGCTCGGCGTAGCCCACGCTGTAGGCATGCGTCTCACCGCCGAACTTCTCGCGCCCCAGGCGCACCTCGTAGAGCGAGGACGAGGTCGTGCCGTCCATGAACTCGCGCATGAGGTCGAACACCGACCAGGTCGCGAAGCACTTGAGCGCCAGCACGAGCTTCGCGCCCGAAGCGCGACGCAGCCGCTGCATCGCCTGCAGGTTGGCCAGCAGCGGCGTCTTGTCGATCAGGTAGTAAGGCGTCTGGATCATCGCTCTCGAAGCACGCAGGATCGAGGCCCGGACGCGGCACCGGCCTCGACGCGGCCGACACCGACCGCGCAGGCCCGCCGACGCGCGCCCGCCCTGCCCCGGCGACGCGGGGCACAGGCAAGGTCGATCGATGGGGAAAACGGAAAAGCTGCGGGAGAGGCTGCGATCAGCGCCCAGGCAGGCGCGCGCGCAGCAACGGACTTCGCTCACGCCTCGGTTTCGACGAAGCGGTGCGAGTCGAGCATTCCGTTTGGGAGCTGTTCAGACGGACTGAAACTATCCCCAATTGGAACAGGGCGTCGTCAGACATGGCGTCCTCTCCAACCAGCAGATGAGTACCCCTTGCAGGGTGTCGCGGATTGTAAGGCCAGCCACCGATGCTTGCGACCCCCCTGCCCAGGCGACCCTGCACGACAATGCCGGTGCCCCCGCTCTCACCGGACGCCCAACGATCCGTCATGCCCGAATTCCCGCTCACCGTCAGCCAGGCGATGCAGATGCGGCGCTCGACCCGCGCCTTCCTCCCCACGCCGATACCGCGGCCTGTCCTCGAAGAGGTCTTCACCACGGCCTTGCGCGTGCCCTCGAACTGCAACACCCAGCCCTGGCGTGCCTATGTCGTCTCGGGTGAGCAAAAAGACGCGCTGAAGCAGGCGCTGATCGAGGAAGCCGGCAGCGGCCGCCCGCCCAACTCCGACTTCGCGTGGGACGTCAAGTTCGTCGGTGAGCACCGCGAGCGCCAGTTCGGCGCCGCGGCGGCGCTCTACGGAACGACCGGCGTCGAACGCCACGACCGCGCCGCGCGCCAGCGCTCGCTGCTGCGCAACTGGGGCTTCTTCGACGCGCCGCACGCCGTCTTCTTCACGATGGAGCGCTACCTCGGGATGGTCGGCGCGGTGGACCTCGGCATCTTCGCGCAGGGGGTGTCGCTGCTGCTGGCCGAACGCGGCATCGCCAGCTGCTTCCAGGGGGCGCTGGGCATGTACCCGGGGCCGGCGCGGCGTTTGCTGGCCTTGCCCGAGGAGGTCGGCATCCTCTTCGGCATGTCGATCGGCTACGCCGACCCCGAGGCGCCGGCCAACCGCACCTGCACCGAGCGCGTCGGCCTCGACGCCGCCGTGTGCTTCGTCGGTTGAGACGATGACCGCGCACGGCATGCGGCACGAAGCCGACAGCGTGCTGCACAGCTGGTGCGTGCCCGCGGACTGGGACGCGCCGACCGTCGTCGGCGGCGAAGGCGCCTGGCTGCTGCTCGAAGACGGGAGACGCATCCTCGACCTGAGCTCGCTCTCCGAATGCAGCCTGCTCGGCCACCAGCACCCGCGGCTGGTGCAGGCGATCCGGGATCAGGCGCAGACGCTGTGCTTCGTCACCAACCAGTGGGGTGCGCGCGTGCGCGCCGAACTCGCCGAGGAGCTGCTCGAGGTCTCGGGCCTGCGCGGCGGGCGCGTCTTCTTCACGCTCGGCGGCGCCGACGCCAACGAGAACGCGATCAAGATCGCCCGCCTGGCGCAGGAGCAACCGCAGGGCGCGGTGATCGCGCGCGACCGTTCCTACCACGGCGCGAGCTACATGGGCATGGCGCTCTCGGGCGACGCGCGCGTGCAGGCGTTCGTCGACGCCGGCGCGCTGAACGTGCACCACGTCCCGCCGCCCTACCCCTACCGCTGCCCCTTCGGCACGAGCAGCCCGGAAGCCTGCGGCAGGGCCGCCGCGCAGGCGGTGGCCACGAAGATCGATGCCGTCGGCGCGCAGCGCACGGCGGCGGTGATCATGGAGCCCAACGCCGGCAGCAACGGCATCGTGCCGCCCGGAAGCTTCTGGCCGGCACTGCGTCGCGTCACGCGCGATCGCGGGGTGCTGCTGATCGCCGACGAGGTGATGAGCGGCTTCGGCCGCTGCGGCCACTGGTTCGCCTGGCAGCAGCATGGCCAGCCGCATGCGCCGGACCTGATCACCTGCGCCAAGGGCCTCACCGGCGCCGCCGCGCCGCTGGGTGCGGTGATCGTCTCGGCCGCGGTCTACGAGCGCATCGAGCGCCGCATGCTGCCGATCGGCCTCACCTACTGCGGGCACCCGCTGTCCTGCGCCGCGGGGCTTGCGGCGGTGCGCACCTACCGCGACGAGGGCCTGATCGAACGCTCGCGACGGCTCGGCGCCTGGATGTTCGAGCGCCTGCAGCGGCTGCAGGAGCGACACGAGGCGATCGGCGAGGTGCGCGGTGGCGACGGCCTGTTCGCCGTCGTCGAACTCGTCGCCGATCGCGCCACGCGGCACCCGCTGGCGCCCTGGCCGCAGACGCCGCCGGCGCTGGCCGCGCTGCTGCGCGAGGCGCTGGCGCAAGGCCTCTCGCTGGCCAGTCGCGGCAATCTGATCATCCTCGCGCCGCCGCTGGTGATCGCGCAGGCCGAGCTCGCCGATGCGATCGCGCGCCTGGACGCGCTGCTGGCGCGGCACCTCTCCCGCTGAAGCAGGATTCACCGCATGAGCTTTCGCCTCACCTACGCCAGCATGTTCGATCCGCCGGCCTCGATGCACGAGGCCTTCGAGGCGGCGCTCGCGAGGCTGCGCGGCGAACTGGGCGCCACGCACGGCCTCTTCCTGCAGGGTCGGGATGCGCCGCGCCGAGGCACGCAGCGGCTCGTCTCGCCGATCGACACGCGGCTCGAACTCGGGCGCTTCGCGATCGCCGAAGCCGGCGACGTCGAACGCGCGCTGCAGGGCGCGCACGACGCCTTCCCGGCCTGGCGCGCGACGCCCGCGGCCGAGCGCGTGGCGCTGCTGCGGCGCGTGGCCGAACTGATGCAGCAGCGCGTCTACGCGATCGCCGCGGCACTCGCGCTCGAGGTCGGCAAGAACCGCATGGAGGCGCTTGGAGAAGCGCAGGAGACGGTCGACTTCTTCCGCCAGTACGCCGACGACTTCGAGCGCGCCCGGGGTTTCGACGTGCCGCTGCCCGACGATCCGCTGGTGGGCGTGCGCTCGACCAACCGCTCGGTGCTGCGGCCCTATGGCGTCTGGCTCGTGATCGCGCCCTTCAACTATCCGCTGGCGCTGATGGGCGGGCCGACCGCGGCCGCGCTCGTCACCGGCAACGTCGTCGTCGCCAAGGGTTCACCGCACACGCCCTGGGGCGGGCGCCTGCTTGCCGACTGCCTGCGCGACGCGGGGGTGCCGAGCGGCGTCTTCCAGTGGCTGCACGGCGACACGCACGAGCTGGGCGCAGCGCTCGCCGCGCACCCGGACGTCGCCGGCATCACCTTCACCGGCTCGGTCGCCGTCGGCCGCGGCCTGCTCGCGCAGTGCGCGGGCGGGCGCTGGCCGCGCCCCTGCATCGCCGAGATGGGCGGCAAGAACCCCTGCATCGTCACCGAGCGCGCGGATCTGGACGTTGCCGCTGCCGGCATCGCGCGCTCGGCCTACGGCCTCTCGGGGCAGAAGTGCTCGGCGCTCTCGCGCCTCTACGTGCATCGCGGCGTCGCCGACGCGCTGATCGAGCGCCTGCAGGCGCAGACGCGTGCCATCTCCGTCGGCGACCCGACCGCGCAGCGCAACTGGATGGGGCCGGTCAACCACGCCGCGGCGCGCGCGCGCTTCGAGCGCAGCGTGCAGCAACTGCTGGAGGGCGGCGCCACGCTGCTCGCAGGCGGCACGCTGCCGACCGGGGACGAATACGCACACGGCCACTACGTCAGCCCCACGCTGGTCGAGGCTCCGGCGCAGCATCCGCTGTGGCGGCAGGAGCTCTTCCTGCCGCTGCTCATGCTGCAGCGCGTCGACTCGCGCGACGAGGCGATGGCGCTGGCCAACGACAGCGAGGTCGGCCTGAGCGCCGGCTTCTACGGCGGCGCCGACGAGGTCGCCTGGTTCCACGAGCACATCGAGGCCGGCGTCACCTACGCCAACCGCGCCCAGGGGGCGAGCACCGGCGCCTGGCCCGGCTACCAGCCCTTCGGCGGCTGGAAGGGTTCGGGCTCCACCGGCAAGGCGATCGCGAGCTTCCACTACCTGCCGCTCTACCTGCGCGAGCAGTCGCGCACGGTGGTGCTGGGCGGATGAAGGCGCGCAGGTCCACGCTCGCCACGAGCCGGAGTCCTGGCTCAGCCTGTGAGCCAGTGGCGTGGCAGGCTGGTACGCACACGGCGCGTGCCCGGTCCGGGCGCGGTCGCGCACGGACCCGAGCATGCTGAACCTGCACTTCTCCAACCGCACCGAGGCCTTGACCGAGCGCCTGCTCGCAGCCCTGGCCGAGGACGAGGGCGGCGGCCCCTTCGCATTCACGGAGCTGGTCGTTCCGAGCGCCGCGATGCGCCGCTGGCTGACGCTTGCGATCGCGCGCGAGCAAGGCCTTTGCGCCAACCTGCGCTTTCACTTCCTGGCGCAGTGGCTGTGGCAGCTGCTCGCCCGTGCGCAGCCGTCTGCGCCGCGGGAATCGCCGCTGGCCGCCGCCGTGCTCGGCTGGCGCATCTACGCCGTGTTCGGCGACGCCGGCTGGATCGGCGGCCACCCGCGCCTGGCGCACTATCTCGAGAGGGCCGACGCGCCGATGCGCGCGGAACTGGCGCAGGCCGTCGCCGCGCTGATGGAGCAGTACACGAGCTGGCGACCGGACTGGCTGCAGGCCTGGGGCGAAGGCCGGCTGCTGCTGCCCGCGCACCCCGACGAGGCCTGGCAGGCCGCGCTCTGGCGGCGCCTGGCGGCCGAGCTCGAGCTGCCCGAACGGCAGCCGGTCGCCGCCTTCGTCGATGCGCTGAAGCGCGACGGCGCCGCGGGCGCCCGCGCCGCGGGCCTGCCCGCGCGCGTTCACGTCTTCGCGCCGCCGACGCTGGCGCCGCTGCACCAGCAGCTGCTGGTGCAGCTGGGGGGCGTGATGGACGTCTTCGTCTACCTTCTCAACCCCTGCCGCGAGTACTGGTTCGAGCTCGTCGACCGCAAGCGCCTGGCACACCTGGTCGCGCGCGGCCAGGCCGCCGGCCATGAGGAAGGCAACCCCCTGCTCGCAGCCTGGGGCCGGCAGACGCAGGCGCTGGTCGACGGCCTCGTCGACCTCGGCGGCGACGCGCTCGTCGACGACGGCGACTACCGGCCGCACCCCGGCCGCAGCCTGCTCGCGCAAGTGCAGAATGCGCTGCTCGACCTGCAGCCGATCGGACCCGGCTCGATCACGCTCGAAGACGGCGACCGCAGCCTCGAGCTGCACGTCTGCCACTCGCGCACGCGCGAACTCGAAGTCCTGCACGACCGCCTGCTGTCGCTCTTCACGGCCGACCCCGAACTGCAGCCAGGCGACGTCCTCGTCGTCATGCCGGATCTGGACGCGGGCGCGCCGCTGGTCGAAGCCGTCTTCGGCAGCGCCCCGGCGCCGCGGCGCATTCCGTTCACGATCACCGGGCGCGCGTGCAGCACGGTCGACGCGCCGGCGCGCGCGCTGCTCGCACTGCTCGACCTCGTCGATTCGCGCATGCCCGCAAGCCGCGTCTTCGGCCTGTTGCAGCAGCCGCTGGTCGCGCGGCGCTTCGGCCTCGACGACGACGCGCTCGAGCAGGTGCACGCCTGGCTGCACGCCGCCGGCGTGCACTGGGCCCTGGACGCCGCCCACCGCGCCGCCTTCGACGTGCCGGGCGAGCCGCGCCACACGCTCGCCGACGGCATGGCGAGGCTCTTCCTCGGCCACGCGCTGCCCGCGGACACGACCGAGCCCTTCGCCGGCCTGCTGCCGGGCGCCGACATCGCCGGCAGCGAGGCTGACCTGCTCGGGCGCCTCTGGGCCTTCGTCGATGCGCTGCGGCATGCGCATGCGACGCTCTCGCACCCGCACGCCCCCGCGGCCTGGGCGGCGCTGCTGCACGAGGTCTGCGGGCATTTCATCGCCGCGCAGGGCGACGAGCGCGCCGCGCTGCGCGAGCTGCACGCGAGCATCGACCAGCTGGCCGACGAGATGATGCAAGGCGGCCTCGCCGAAGCGCTGCCGCTGCCGCTGGTGCGCCGCGCGCTGCAGCAGCGCCTGGACGACTCGGCGCGCGGCGGCGTTCCCAGCGGCGCCGTGACCTTCGGCGCGATGGGCAGCCTGCGCGGCCTGCCCTATCGCGTCGTCTGCGTGCTCGGCCTCGACGACGGTGTCTACCCCGGCCCGGCGCGTACCGCCGAGTTCGACCTCCTCGCCGCTGCGCCGCGCCGCGGCGACCGCCAGCGCGGGCTGGACGAGCGCAACCTCTTCCTCGACCTGCTGCTGGCGGCGCGTACGCACCTGCACCTGAGCCACGTCGGCCGCAGCGTGCGCGACAACGCACCGCTGCCGCCTTCGGTGCTGGTGGCCGAGCTTCTCGACCTGCTGCTGCCCGCGATCGCGGGCGACCCGGCCGATCGCGCGTGCCTCGCCGCAGCGCGCGCGCGCCTCGTGGTCGAGCATCCGCTGCAGCCCTTCTCGCCGACGGCCTTCCGGCGTGACGGCGATCCGAGGCGGCGCAGCCACGACGAGGTTTTGGCCGACGCGCTGCGGCGGGCGCTGGCGCCCAGGCCGGCGCGGGCAGCGAGCGCAACGGGAACCGACGAGGACGAGGACGAGGACGAAGGCGGGTTGCCCGACCTGTCGCAACAGGCACCCTTCGTTCCCCTGCCCCTGCCTGCGCTCGGCCCCGAGTGGCGACGCGTGACGATGGAACAGCTCGTGCAGTTCTTCCGTCACCCCAGCCGCGCGCTGCTGCGCCGGCGGCTGGGAATCGAGCTCGCCTGGGACGCGGACGAACTCGATGACGACGAGCCGCTGCACGCCGATGCGCGCACCCAGCGCCGGCTGACCGAGCGCCTGCTGCCGGCGCTGCTGGCCGGCGCCGATGGCGTCGGCGCGCGGCGCCTGGCACAGGCCGGCACCGACTGGCCCGGCGGCACGCTCGGCCGCCTGCAGCTCGAGCAGACGCTGCCGCTGCTCGAACGTTTTGCCGCGCGCGTGCGCGAGGCGACCGCCGTGCCGCCGCTCGACCCGCGCGTCGTCGAGCAGGCCTTCGATCTCGACGGCGAGCGCTGGACGCTCGTCGTCACCCTCGCCGGCCTGCGCCCCGAAGGCCAGACGCGCTGGCGCGCCCGGAGCCTGTGCGCGCAGGACCGCCTGGAGGCGTGGATCCAGCACCTCGCGCTCTGCGCCGCGGCGCCCGCGGACGTCGCCCCGCGCACGCGCTGGCTCGCGCTCGACGGGACCCTCGGCTTCGCGCCGGTGGCCGATGCGCGTTCCGAGCTTGCGCGGCTTCTGCGCCTCTACCGCGACGGGCTCGTCGCGCCGCTGCACTTCTACCCGCGCAGCGCCTGGATCTTCGTGCAGACCCAGGGAAATCGCGACGAGGCACTCGAGGCCTGGACGCCGGGCCCGTACAACGAGCACGCCGAAGGCGCCGATGCCGCGCATCGCCTGGCGTTGCGTGGCTGTGCCGAGCCGCTGGACGCGGCCTTCGAAGAGCTTGCTCGTGCCATCTTCGAGCCGCTGCTGGCGCATCTCGAGGCCGAGGGCGAAGACGACGCGCAAAGCGAGGCCGGCGCATGAAGCCGCAGCCGCTCGACGTCTTCGAGGACGCGCTCGACGGCACGACGCTGATCGAGGCCTCGGCCGGCACGGGCAAGACCTGGAACCTTTGCGGCCTGGTGCTGCGCCTGCTGCTCGAGCAGGGCCTGGCGCTGCCGCAGATCCTGGTCGTCACCTTCACGAAGGCGGCGACGGCGGAGCTGCGCGCACGCATCCGGGCCCGCATCGCCCAGACGCTGGACGGCCTCGACGACCCGCCCGGTGGGCTGGCCGGCGCCGATCCCTTCGTCGCCACGCTGCTCGGCGCGCTGCGCCGACGCGGCCTCGAGGACGAGACGATGCGCCGCCGCCTGCAGCTCGCACTGCAGACCTTCGACGAGGCGTCGATCTTCACCATCCACGGCTTCTGCCAGCGCGCGCTGGCCGAGGCGCCCTTCGCCGCGGCGCTGCCGCTGGGCGGCGAACTCGGCGCAGACGACGCCGAGCTGCGCCAGCAGGTGGTCAACGACTTCTGGCGCCGCCACGTACTGGCACCGTCGGCGCAGGCGTTGCCGCCGGCCCTGGCCGCGCACCTCCTCGAACGCAGGGACACGCCCGCGCGCTGGGCCGGGCTGCTGCAGCGGCGCGTGGCGCGGCCGCTGGCGCGCGCGATCTGGCCCGAGGCGCCGCCGCCGGCCGCCGACGCCGCCGCGCTCGCCGCGCGCTTTGCTGCACTGCAGACGCTGTGGCGGCAGGAGGCGCAGGCGATCGTCGCCCTCGTCGCGGCGGCGTTGCCGCGCCTGCCGGGCAACGTCTACAAGCCCGCCACACTGGCCCAGGCGGCGCAGGGCTGGGAGCTGCTGCTCCTGGCCTCGGGCGCCGACAGCGCGAACTTCCGCCTGCCCAAGCTCGACCTGCTCACGCGCACACGGCTGCGCGCGAAGAAGGGCCATGCCGCGATCCAGACGCATCCCTTCTTCGACCTCGCCGATGAGCTGCTGGCACTCGCCGCTCAGCGCTGGACCTCTCTCGAGGCGCAGCGCCTGCGGTTGCTGCGCGCGCTGCTGGAAGAGGGGCCGGCGGCGCTGCGCGCGCTCAAGCGCCGGCAGCGCGTGATGGCCTTCGACGACCTGCTGCACGACCTGCACGAGCGCCTCGTCGGGCCCGGCGGCACGCTGCTGGCGGCGGCGCTGCGCGCGCGCTGGCCGGTGGCGCTGATCGACGAGTTCCAGGACACCGACCCGCTGCAGTGGGCGATCTTCGACACGCTGCACGGCGCCGCCGGCGCGCCGCTGTTCCTGCTCGGCGACCCCAAGCAGGCGATCTACAGCTTCCGCCATGCCGACCTGCACACCTACCTGCAGGCACGCGGGCGCGCGCAAGCGCTGCGCTCGCTCACCGAGAACCAGCGTTCGACACCCGGGCTGCTGGCGGCGCTGAACGCGCTATTCGGGCGCCAGGCCGACGCCTTCGCGCTGCCGGGCCTCGACTACCTGCCGGTGCAGGCCGGCGCCAAGCCGCGGCCGGGCTTCGTCGACCGCAGCGAAGCGCGTGCCCCGCTGCAGTTGTGGTCGCTGCCGCGCGACGACGAGGGCCTGCCGCTGGCGAAGCACGAAGCGCGCGCGATGGCTGCACAGGCGGTGGCCGGCGAGATCGCGCGCCTGCTCGCCGCCGCGCGCCGTGGCGAGGTCGAGCATGGCGGACGGCCGCTGACCGCGGGCGACCTCGCGGTGCTGGTGCGCACGCATGCCGAAGGCGCGCGCATGCGCCGCGCGCTCGCCGCGATGGGCGTGGGCTGCGCCGAGCTGTCGCAGGCGGACGTGCACCGCAGCGTCGATGCCGAAGAGCTCGAGCGCGTGCTCGCGGCGATGCTCGCGCCGCGGCACGACGGCGCGCTGCGCGCGGCACTCGCCACCGGGCTCATGGGCCTGGACGCCGCCGCGATCGAGGCGCTGGCGCACGACGAGGCCGCCCTGCTCGGCCACGCGAGCCGCTTCGCCGCCTACCGTGAGGCCTGGGTGCGGCAGGGCGTGGGTCCCATGCTGCGGCGCTGGCTGCAGCAGGAGCAGGTGGCGCCGCGCATGCTGCAGCGCGAGGACGGCGAACGGCGCCTGACCAACCTGCTGCACCTCGCCGAACGGCTGCACGAGGCCGCCGCGCAGCACGCCGCGCCCGAGGCGCTGCTGCGCTGGCTGCAGGCGCAGCGCCGCCACGGCGGCGACAGCGAGGCCGCGCAGCTGCGGCTGGAATCCGACCGCGACCTCGTCGCCATCGTCACCATCCACAAGAGCAAGGGGCTCGAGTACCCGCTGGTCTTCTGCCCCTTCCTCTGGGATGGCGGCCTCGGCCGCGGCGAGACGCTGTGCGCCGGCGTCGAGTACCACGACGAGCACGGCGCCGCGGTGATGGACTTCCGCCCGGACGCCGCCAGCCCAGAGGTCAAGGCGCAGTTGCAGCGCGAGCGCGCGGCCGAGCGTGTGCGCCTGATCTACGTCGCGCTCACGCGCGCGGTGCAGCGCTGCTACCTCGTCGTCGGTCCCTACCGCAGCGGCAACTCGAGCGCGCAGGCCGGCGCGGCGCCGCTGAACCGGCTGCTGGCCGGCGGCTGCAAGGCACTCGAACCCGATCGGATCGACGCCGCCTGGGCCGCGTTCGCCGCCGAGGCAGCGCCGCAGGCGGGCCTGCAGGCGCTGCCGCTGCCGCGCGTGCAGGCGCTGCCGCCGCAGGTCGTTGCGCCCGCATCGCTGGCGGCGCTGCCGGCCCCGGCGGAGCGCGCGCCGAGCTGGGTCCTCGGCAGCTTCAGCGGCCTCGTGCGCGGCCTGCGCCACGAATCCGCGGCGCGCGATCACGACGACCTGCTGCCGGCCCCCGGGGGCGCGACGGTGGGCGACGGCGCAGGCACGGCGGGTGCCTCGGACCCGCTGGACGACGACGACATCCTCGCCTTCCCGCGCGGCCCCGAGGCCGGGGAGTGCCTGCACGCGCTCTTCGAACGCGCCGACTTCGGCGACCCCGCGTCCTGGCCGGCAGCCGCCGCGCACGCATTGCGCCTGCACCCGCAGCCACGGGCCGACGCTGCCGCGGCGCAGGGCCAGCCGCGCCGGCTCCTGCGCCTGCTGCGGGATGTGTTGCACACGCCGCTGGCGCCGGGGCTGGAACTCGCACAGGTGTCCGCGGCGCGGCGGCTCGTCGAGTGGGAGTTCAACCTGCCCGTCGGCCGCCTGAGTCCTGCTGCGCTCTCGGCCACCCTGGCACGCCACGATTTCGCGCTGCCGCTGCCGGCGTTCGCGCCGCTGCAAGGCTTCTTGCGCGGATTCGTCGATCTCGCCTTCGAGCACGACGGGCGCTGGTACATCGTCGACTGGAAGTCCAACCATCTGGGCGACACCGCCGCCGACTACGCCGGTCGAGCGCTTGCCGACGCCGTCCATGGCCACGGCTACGGCCTGCAGGCGCTGCTCTATGCGCTCGCGCTGCACCGCCACCTGCGGCGACGGCTGCCCGGCTATGACGCCGCGCGCGACTTCGGCGGTGCGCTGCTGCTCTTCGTGCGCGGCGTGCGCCCGGGCTGGCGGACCGAGGACGGCGGCCCCTGCGGCGTGTTCCGGCTGCAGCCGGATGCGGCCTTGCTCGAGGCGCTCTCGGCGCTGATCGACGCGCCGCCCGACGTCGCGCGCCTCGCCGAGGAGGGCAGCGCATGAGACACGCCCCGCCGCACGCCGCGCCGGACGCCGTCGACGCCCGCCTCGGCGGCGACCCGCTGGCCGAGGGCCTCGCGCTGCATCTGGAACGCTGGGCGCTCGCGCTCGGCGCCGACGCGGCGCTTGCGCGGCAGATCGCCGCCATCGGGCGCGCGCTGTCGCGGGCGGCGCGCCTGGGCCACGTCGGCCTGCCGCTGGCGCAGGCCCTGCCCGAGGACGAGCGCCCCGCGCTGCAAGCCCTGCTCGGATGCGGCGTCGTCGGCACGCCCGCGGCACCGGCGGCCTGCCCGCTCATCCTCGACGACGAGGGCCGGATCTACCTGCACCGCAATTTCGCGCTCGAACGCCGCCTCGCGCAGCGCCTCGTTCGCGCCGCGCGGCTTGCGCCGCAGTCGCTGCAAGGCGCGATCCCGTCGCGGCTGAGGGCGCTCTTCGGCGGCCGTGAGAACCGCGGCGGTGACGCCGCACCCGACTGGCAGCAGTTGGCCACCGCACTCGCGCTGCGCCAGCGCCTGGTGGTGATCAGCGGCGGACCCGGCACCGGCAAGACCTCGACCGTGGTCAAGCTGCTGGCCTGCCTGCTGGCCGACGCGCCCGACGCCCGGATCGCGCTCACCGCCCCCACCGGCAAGGCCGCGGCGCGCCTGGCCGAGGCGGTGGGCGAACGCGCCGCCGCGCTGCCCGCTGCGCTGCGCGAGCGCCTGCCGCAAAGCGCCAGCACCGTGCACCGGCTGCTCGGCGTGACGCCGCAGGGCTTCGTCCACCACGCCGGCCGGCCGCTGCCGATCGACGTGCTCATCGTCGACGAAGCCTCGATGCTCGACCTCGCCCTGGCCACGCAGCTGCTCGAGGCCGTTCCGGCCAGGGCGCACATCGTGCTGCTGGGCGACCAGCACCAGCTCGCGGCGGTCGAGTCCGGCGCGGTGTTCGCCGAACTCGCCGCCGACCCCGGCCTGAGCGACGCCTGCCGCAGCGCGCTCGAAACCGCCTGCGAGCTGGCCGCCGGCAGTCTGCGCACACCCGCACCGCTGCGCCGCGGCGTCCTTCCCGACAGCGTGGTCTGGTTCGAGCGCAACTACCGCTTTGCCGCGGACTCGGCCATCGGGCGCCTGGCCGCGCAGATCAGGACCGGGGACCGCGAGGCCGCGCTGGCGACGCTGCACGAGGCCGCGCACGCCGCGGCCGTCGACGGCGAGCTGCAGTGGTGGGACGAAACCGGCGCGGCGCCGACGCCCGCGCTGCGCCGGGCCTGGCTGCAAGGCTACGAGCCCTACCTGCAGGCGCTGCGGCAGGGTCCGGGGCAGGCGTCGCTGCAGGATCCCGTCGATGTCGCCGCACTGGCGCAAGCCTTCGCGCGCTTTCGCGTGCTCTGCGCGCACCGCGAGGGCGCACGCGGCATGGGTGCAGTCAACGCCGTGCTGGACGCGCACGCGCGCCGGGCGCTGGCGGCGATGCACGCCGAGCATCCGGGCCCGCCGGGCGGCGACTTCTACGTCGGCCGGCCGGTGATGGTGTTGAAGAACCAGCCGCTGCTGCAGCTCTTCAACGGCGACATCGGCATCACGCTGCCGCCCGCGCCGGGCGAGTCCGGCCTCGTCGTCGCCTTCCCGCAACCCGGCGGCGAATTGCGCCGCATCCCCGTGCAGCGCCTGCCCGAGCACCAGAGCGCCTGGGCCATGACGGTGCACAAGGCGCAGGGTTCCGAGTTCGACGCCGTGCTCGTGCTGCTGCCCGACGCGGCGAGCCCCGTGCTCACCCGCGAACTGCTCTACACCGCGCTGACGCGCGCACGAAGGCGTGTCGCGCTGGCCGGCAGCGCGGCGGTGGTCGCCACGGCGATCGCGACGCCGACGCGGCGACACTCGGGCCTGCTCGCGCGGCTGCGCGAGGCCCTGGCCGACTCTTCGGGCTCGTCCCCATGACCCTGCTGCTGCACACCGCCGACTGGCAGATCGGCCGCACCTACACGCGCTTCGCGCCCGAGGACAGCGCCGCCCTGGCCGAGGCGCGCATCGCCACCGTCGAGCGCCTGGCCGAGCGTGCCGCGGAGCGCCGCGCCGACGCCGTGCTCGTCGCCGGCGACGTCTTCGACGCGCAGGCGATCTCGCCGCGCACGCTGCGCCGGCTCTTCAACGCGCTCGCGCCCTACGCCGGCCCCTGGGTGATGATTCCCGGCAACCACGACGCCGCGCTGGCCGAAGGCGTGTGGGCACAGGCGCGGCGGCTCGCGCTGCTGCCGCCGAACCTGCACCTTCGACTGCAGCCGGGAATCGTCGAGCTGCCGGCGTTGAAGCTTGCGGTGCTGGCCGCGCCGCTGACGCAGCGCCACACCTACGACGACGCCACCGCCTGGTTCGATGCCGCCGCCACGCCCGCGGGCTGGCTGCGCGTGGGCCTCGCGCACGGCGCGGTGCAAGGCCTCCTGCCGCAGGACGTCGATGCCACGAACCCGATCGCCCCGGACCGCGCGGCGCGCGCGCACCTGGACTACCTCGCGCTCGGCGACTGGCACGGCTGCAAGCGCATCGACGCGCGCTGCTGGTACGCGGGGACGCCCGAGCCCGAGCGCTTCAAGGACAACGATCCGGGCCATCTGCTCTGGGTGCGCCTGGAGGCCCCGGGCGACGTGCCGCAGGTCGAGGCCGAGGCCATCGCCCGTCACCGCTGGTACGAGCGCGCGCTCGCGCTGGCCGTCCCGAGCGACGTCGACGCCGCGATCGCGCAGCTCGACGCCTGCGGCGCCGGCGACGTGCTCGCGCTCACGCTCGCGGGCCGCGTCGACCTCGCCGCGCACCAACGCCTGCAGCGCGCGCTGCAGGCGGCGCAGGCGCGGCTGCGCGCACTGGTCGTCGACGAGACCGACCTGCGGCTTGCACCGACTGCGGAGGACATCGCCGCGCTGCGGGCCGACGGCTACCTCGGCGCCGTCATCGCCGAGCTGCGCGACGCCGCGCCCGCGCAGCAGCGCCAGGCGCAGGACGCGCTCGCCCTCCTCGCCGCGCTGCTGGCCGAGCAGCGCGAGACCGCCGCCGCCGAGGCACGCGCATGAGGATCACGCGTCTGGCGGTGGCCGAGCTGCGCCGGTTCGGGAAGCCGCTCGAGCTCGCCGACCTGCAGCCCGGGCTCAACGTCTTCGCGGGCGAGAACGAGGCCGGCAAGAGCACGCTCGTGCGCGCGATCCGCGCCGCCTTCTTCGAGCGCCACCGCTCCACCGCGGTCGAGGACCTGCGGCCCTGGGGCGACAGCGCGGCCACGCCGACCATCGAGCTCGACTTCCGCATCGGCGAGCAGGACTACCGCCTGCGCAAGGCCTTCCTGAAGAACAAGCGCTGCGAGCTGTGGATCGGCACGCGTCGACTCGAGGGCAACGAGGCCGAGGAGCACCTGGCCGCGCTGCTGGGCTTCGAGTTCGCGGGCAAGGGCGCGAGCCGGCCGGAGCACGGCGGCATTCCCGGGCTGCTGTGGATCGAGCAGGGCGCGGCGCAGGAGCTGCACGAGCCCGTACGCCACGCCGCCGCGCACCTGCAGCGCGCGCTCGACGAGCAGCTCGGTTCGGTCGCCGCCAGCGGCGGCGACGCCCTGCTGGCGCGCGTGCAGGCCCTGCGCGGCGAGCTGCGCACACCCACCGGCAAGGCGCGCGGCGCGCTGCAGGAGGCGCAAGCCGCCCTCGCCCAGACGCGTGCACAGGTGCAGGCCCTCGACGCCGCGGCGCGCAGCTACCGCGAGCAGGTCGACCAGCTGAGCGACTTGCGCGCGCGGCATGCGGCGGACGAGAACGCGCGCCCCTGGGAACCCCTGCGCGAGCAGCTGGCGCAGGCCGAGCAGGCTCAGGCGCAAGCTCAGGCGTTGAACGCGCAGCGCAGCGCGCAGGCCGCCGAGATCCAGCGCGGCGAGGAACTGCTGGCCCTGCTGCGCAGGCAGCTCGAGGCCGACGCCCGCGAGGGCGCGGAGCTCGCCCGGCGCAGCGCCGCGCTCGCGCAGGCGCAGGCCGCGCTCGAACCCGCGCAGCGCGCGCAAGACACCGCGGCGCGCGCGCTCGCGCAGGCGCAGGCCGAGTCCTCCAGGGCGGGCGAAGCGCTGGCGCGCGCCCGCCTGGAGGAGACGCGCGCGCAGTTGCAGCGCCAGTTGGAGACCAGCGGCGCGCACGCCCGCGCCACGGCAGAGCTGCTGCAGCGAGCGCGCGCCGAAGCCGGACGCGAGGCCGATCTCATGCGCCAGGCACAGGCACTCGCGCTGCCGCCCAAGGCGCTGCAGGAACTGCGCAGGCAGGACGAGCGGCTGCAGGCCCTTGCGCTGCAGCTCGAGGGGCTGGCGACGCGCGTCGCGTACACGCTGCAACCCGGTGCAGTCGTCACCATGGACGGGCGGAGCCTGCAGGGCGAAGGCCAGCAGCTGCTCGCCGCGCCCGCGGAGCTGACGATCGCCGGCGTGGGCCGCTTCACGCTTGCGCCCGGCGGCCACGACCTCGCCGAACGCCGCGCCGAACAGCAGCGCCTGCAAGCCGAACACCGCGACCTGCTGCAGCGCCTGGGCCTGCAGAGCCGCGCCGAAGCCGACGCACGCGAGCAGGCCCGGCTCGCCCTGCTGGCGCAGGCCGAGGCCGCGGCCAAGGCGCTGCAGGTGCTGGCACCCGGCGGCCTGGCCGGCCTGCAGGCCGAGGCCGATCGCCTCGGCGACGAGCGCGCGCAGGTGCAGGCCGCGCTCGCGCAGTTGCCTGGCGCCCGGCCCGAGCCGACGCCGGGCTGTGCGCCAAGGTCGTCACCCGCACCGATCCCGACGCTTGCCGCCGCACTGGCGGCGGCCGAGGACGCGGAGCGCCTGCGGCAGGCGGCGGCCCAGGCGCTCGATGCGGCACGTCGGCACGCGGCCGCCGCGCAAGGCGCCGCCGCGGCCGCACAGCGCGAGCACGAGGCGCTGGCCGCGCTGCGCGCCGACGCCGGGCTGCGCGCGCAGCATGCGCAGGCCGAGCAGCGCCTCGTCGACGCGCAGGCCGAACTCGCCGTGAAGCAGCGCCAGCTCCAGGCGCTGGACGCGCGGATCGCCGCCGCGCGCCCCGACATCCTGGCGCAGGACGTGCAGCGCCTGCGCCGCAGCGCCGAGGAAGCCGAGCGCACGCAGCGCGAGCGCAAGCTGCGCCTGGTGCAGCTGGAGGCAACACTTGCCGCGTCCGGTGCGCAAGGCGTGGACGAGGCGCTGGCGCTGGCCTTGCGCGAGCAGGCCGGCGCGCTGCGCCGGCACGACGAACTGCAGCGCCGCGCCGACGCACTGGTGCTGCTCGAACAGACGCTGCAGACGCACCGCCAGGCGCTGACGCAGCGGTTGCGCGCGCCCCTGCAGCGCCACC
>WBZO01000554.1_pt1 | contig 75403 bp, 64 predicted proteins | sample 5204261 | NCBI WGS metagenome assembly WBZO01 (sample SAMN12412400, study PRJNA552823) | activated sludge metagenome | isolation source: activated sludge from anammox sidestream of wastewater treatment plant... | place: USA: North Carolina | collected 2017-09 | reverse complement strand
CCGTTCGATCAGTATTCTATTTTGGCTGATCAGATGGAACACGGATTGAACTGATGCGACTGATTGCGACGGATTTGATCTGTTCCAATCAGTCGCATCAGCTCAATCCGTATTCTATTCAATGCTGTATTTTCAAGACACTCGCGAAAAGTGAGCGAACCGAGAGTCAAATCTCAAATTCCAGATTCATCTCTGCGGCGGCAGATCAACGCTGAAAAGCTTTTTGCCGTTGATGTCGCGCAAGCCAACGGTCATCACTCCGGTCTTGCCGTCAATTTTGACCTCGCCGAAAAACTGAAAGCCATCTTTCGGCGAGCGGTTCGGTTTCATGCCTTGCGGAACGCCGATGAATTTCACTTGCGGCCCGAACGTGTTGTCCATCTTGTCGGGGCCGAACGTGCCTGCGTTCAACGGCCCGGCGATGAATTCCCAGAACGGATTGAAGTCGGTGAATTGCGCTTTGGCCGGATCGTAAAAATGCGCCGCGCAATAATGCACGTCCGTCGTGATCCAGATGATGTTTTTGATCCTGTTTCGCTTGATGAATCGCAGCAGTTCAGCCAACTCAAGTTCGCGCCCAAGCGCCGGGCCGTCGCCGTTGGCGAAGGCTTCAAAATTCTTTCCGTCGCGCACGACGATGCCGATGGGCATATCGCTGGCGATCACTTTCCACGTCGCGCGAGAGGCGAGCAATCGCTGCTTGATCCACGCCATCTGCGCGGAGCCGAAGAACACGGTTTCGTCGCTTGCCTTTGTCTGCCGGTTCGGCGTGTTCGGCCCGCGATAGCTGCGCTCATCCAGCATTATCACATCGAGCAGCGGGCCGTAGCTGGACGCGCGATAAATTCGTTCGGGATCGTCCGCGTTGAAGCGCAGCGGCAGGTAATCGAGAAATGCTCGTTTGGCGCGCGCCGCCAGCAGATCAACGCTTTTGACGGTGTAGCGGTTGTCGTCATCAAGCCGCTGTCCCGGATACCAGTTGTTGCGGACTTCGTGATCATCCCATTGCGCCAGAATTGGAACTTCAGCGTTGAAGCGGCGCAGATTTTCATCCAGCAGGTTGTAACGATAAGCGCCGCGAAATTCGTCGAGCGTTTCTGCGACTTTCGATTTCTCCGGCGTCGTCAGATTCTTCCAGATCGAGCCGTCATCGAGTTTGACTTCGGCCTGGATGACGCCGTCGGCGTAGATCGTGTCGCCGGAATGGATGAAGAAATCGGGTTGCGCGAGCCGCATCGTCTCGAAGATTTTCATCCCGCCGAATTCGGGATTGATGCCCCAGCCTTGCCCGCACACGTCGCCGCCCCAGACGAAGCTCACGTCGCGCCGCGTGTTCGGCGCGGTTTGAAAGCTGCCGATGAGCGGTTCGCTGAAGACCTTGCCGTCGTTCAAATCCTGAAACGTGACGCGATAGAAAATCTTCTGTCCGGCGGGCAGATCGGTCAGATCAATTCGCGCGGTGAAATCGCTCGGCTCAATCGCCGCCGGGCCGATGACGCGCCTTGCGTCTTTGAAAGATTCCGTCGTCGCGTGCTCGACGATCATTCGCGCCGGGCGATCAGCGCGGCTCCAAATGACGGCGCGATTCGATGTGACATCACCGCTTTGCGCGCCGAAGGGAATTTGCGGACGGAGTTTGTCGGACGCGATGATGGCGAACGCCGAACCGCGCAACGCCGCTGAAGCCGCCGCAGCCTGCGCCGTTTTCAAGAGAAATTTTCTTCTGTTCATCGGATTGCCAAAAACACCGGTTGAATTGTCCATTGCCAATTGTTTCGCAGGAAGTTTGATTTTCCTTCCCTGCAAAACAATGTCCAATTGCCAATTGACGACCTTGATCGTCGTTTCGGCCAGCTACTGAAAAATCGGCGGAGCCTTTGGAGTGCGGTAGCTCGGTACCGCACTCCAAAGGTGGCCGAAACGACGATCAAGTTCCAATTGACGATGAGCAATGAATGAGTGAATGCGTTACAGCGTTCGTGAGAAGGTTTGCCGTCGCGCCTGATCCGTTCGGTTGAGCCGCGCGTCGAAGGTCATCGCGACGTTGCGCATGAAGATGCGGCCCAGCGTCGTGACCGTGATCGCTTCACGGTCGAGGCGGACGAGTTGATCCTGTTCCAACTCGCGCAGGCGATCAAGCTCCGGCGCGAAGCGCTCATCGAACTCGATTCCGAATTCCTGTTCGATCTCGGCCTTCGGCAAAAAACCGTGACACAAAATGCGGTTGATTACCGCGCGGCGCAGTTTGTCTTCCGGCGTGATGCGCAGCCCGCGCATCACCGGCAAACGGTCCTGATCAATCGCTTCGTAATAGCTCGGCAGCTCGCGCCAGTTTTGCGCGTAGACGTTTTCCAGACTGCTGATCGCGCTGACACCCAGGCCGTAAAGATCGCAGCCGGCTTTGGTCGTGTAGCCTTGAAAATTGCGGGTCAGCGTGCGGTCATCCTGCGCGTGGCAAAGCTCGTCGTTGGGTCGCGCGAAATGATCCATCCCGATGTAGCGGTATCCGGCCTCGGTCAATTGTTCAATCGCGCGGCGAAAGATGCGGAACTTCTCGAAGCCTTGCGGCAGATGTTTGGCGAAGCTGCCCTGCTGTTTTTTGAGCCAGGGCACGTGCGCGTAGCTGAAGAGCGCGATCCGGTCGGGGTTGAGCAGCAGAATCTTCTCGACCGTTTGCGTGAAGCCTTCGACCGTCTGATGCGGCAAGCCGTAAATCAGATCAATGTTGATGCTGTCGAAACCGAGCTTGCGGCACTCGTCGAAGACCGCTTTGGTCATCTCGTAAGGCTGGATGCGATTGATGGTCTTTTGAACGAGCGGATCGAAATCCTGCACGCCCATGCTGATCCGGTTGAATCCCAATCGGCGCAGCGTCCGGCATTGCTCGTCGCTGGTCGTGCGCGGTTCGATCTCGATGCCGATTTCGGCGTCGTCCGCGAATTTGAAGCGCGAGGCGAGGCGCGCGAAAAGCTCTTCGATCTGTTCAGCCGTGAGATAAGTCGGCGTGCCGCCGCCCCAATGCATCTGCTCGATGCGGCGCGAAGGATCGAGCCGCGCGCCGAGCCAGTCAATCTCTTTTTTCAATCGGGAAAGATAAGGCGCTGAGACCTCTTCGCCCTTTTTGCTGATCACGACGTTGCAGCCGCAGAAGAGGCAGAGCGATTGGCAGAAAGGCAGGTGAGCGTAAAGCGAGATTGGCGCGCGGCTCGCGCTGGTCTCTTCAATCGCCGCCTGCCATTCGTCCGCGCCGAAGCTGTCGCTCCATTCGGGCGCGGTCGGATAGCTGGTGTAGCGGGGGCCGGGCTGGTTGTATTTCTCCAGAATCTCCGAAGGGAAAAACACCTGCTCGCCTTGCAGATCAATCTCGATAAGTTCGGTTGTGCGCATCGTCTATCATCTCTCTTTGGTTCAGCGTCGCTGCTTCTCCCAATCTTCAATCTGCTGTTGCGAACGGTTGAGCCTGATGCGGTCGCTTCCAATGTTGGCCACCCAATCGGCGGGCACGCGCATCGGGTGTTTCAGCACGAAGCCGCGTGTGATGACGATTCCGCTCAACCTCCAGTCGGGTTCGCTGAGCAACACCTCGTGAACTTCGCCGATCTTGTGCCCGTCGCTCGATTCGACCGGCAGGCCGCGATTGACGGCGCTTTCGGTGGTCGAGAGCAATTGATCGGTAACGACGACGCCGGGCGGATGATACGGATCGCCGAATACGTTGGCGACGAATGGGAGAACATAGTTGATCCAATCGGACGGCTTGATCTGCGAGCGAGGATGCTCAGCGTGCTCTTTGTCCAACTGGCCCAGCGTGACGTAATGCTGCATCTCGAAGTTGGGCAGTTCGGCTATCTCTTCGTCCGTCCGGTCAATGATGACGCGGTCGTGTTCAGACTTGATCACCCAATCGAACGGCATCAGCAGATGTCTGGCGTTAAGCAATCCGCCGTGTCTGACCACCAGGTGAGTGGCCTCGTAAAAATGATGGTTCAACACCACTCGCTCGACTCGTCCGACTTCGTGGCCTCGGCTCTCGATTGTGGCTCCTATATTAATTTCCAACATGACTTTGTCTCCTCTGATGGCGTGACTACAGCTTTTATTGCCGATGATAGAGACATTGTCAAATCTCACATCAAGACCGCGCGGGTAAACAACCCGCGCCACACCGCGCACGCAATTGCAAACCAATCTAAAACCCATAACCGAACACCTAACACCTATAAACCTTTCCTTCAAACCATCACTTGATTGAGCCTTCGAAGGAAAAATTTATAGGTTGTAGGTTATAGGTCTTGGGTTTTAGGCGCTCCCGGAGACTTTGCAAAAGCCCTGAAACCTCATCTGCGGCGCCCCCTCCCGCGCCGTTCCCTTCTCTCCTCCCGTTCGTGATCTTTGTCGGCCTCATCATCATCGTCGTCAACGGCGCGGACGAACGCGCTGCGCACCGGCGCCGGCATCCGCGAATTGGCGCCGCGCACCGACATCCAGATGATCTCGTTGAATTCGATGTCGGGCGCCGCGTCTTCCTTGCTGAAATCAAGCTCGGCGGAACGCTGCGAGCCGGGCGCGTTCTGCGGATTCTTCTCGGCCAGATCAACGCGCGCCGCCAGGCTCTTGAACGGCGTCAGGTCGGCTTTATTCGTGAAGCTGTTGTACATCGGCATCGCTCCGGCGTCGTACTGGCTCATCGGCGGCAGCCCCAGAATCAACTCCATCGTTCGCAACAATCCCGAAGTCGTGTACATCGTCGAATCAACGTGGCGGCGTTTGGTGTAAGGACTGACGACGAAGGCGGTCGAACGATGCGCGTCAACGTGGTCGGGGCCGTTCTGCGCGTCATCCTCGACGATGAAAACCGCCGTCTCCTTCCAATACCGCTCGCTGTGCGTGACGGCTTCGACCAGACGTCCGACAGCCAGATCGTTTTCGGCCACGTGCGCGCGAGGCGTCGGAGCGCCGGCCCGCGTGCCTTGAGTGTGATTGCCGCCGATGCGCACGATTTGAAACTGAGGCAGTTGACCTGACTTCTCGTATTCGCGGAACTCTTCCAGCCAAGCGTCAATGCGTTTGTTGTCGGGAATGTTCAAATCCCAGGGCGGGAAAGTCGGGCTGAAATGGCCTTCCAGCGATGTCTCGTTGGTGTAATTCTCGCGCCTCGGCGCGGCGTTCGGATCGCCGCCCGTCTCGCCGCCGCCGCCCGGTTTGCCCGGACGCGAGCTGATGAATTCGCCGTAACTGCGATAACTGACTCCGGCGCGCGCGCAATAATCCCAGATGTAACCGCCCGTAGGCCGCGATATTTTCTTGCCGCCTTCGTAATCGTAAGTGCGCCCGCGCTGCGAATAATTCGTCGGCCAGGTCTTCTCGACGTAATCGGTGGCGTAAGCCGCCGTTGACCAGTTGTGGCCATCGGCTGAGACTTCGGCGTCAACGTAAAAGTTATCGAACAGCACGAATTCGCGCGCGATGGCGTGTTGATTCGGCGTGATGTCTTCGCCAAACAGGCACAGGCTCGCGTCGCCGTTGCCTTCCTTCATATCGCCCAGCACCTGATCGTAAGTGCGGTTCTCCTTGATCACGTAAATGACGTGCTTGATCGGCGACGGAGCGCCGATGCGGACGGGAATCGCGGTCTTCTCTTTCGGCGGGCGCGCGGCTTTCAACATCGCGTCGGTGTAAGGCGAATTGGCGTAAACGCGACGCGTAAGCTGCGCGAGCCGCGCCTTCGCCGGCAGATTGATCAGCGAGATTGTGCCTTTCAGCAAGCTGCCGATGTATTGCGTCGTGCGTCCTTTCAGCGGGCTTGGGCCTTCCGGGTTGGCCGCCGACGCGACGCCTTTGCCGTTGGCGACGAAGATTCGCTTGCCGTCTTTGCTCACGCGCACCGAAGTCGGATACCAGCCGGTCGGGATGAAACCTTCCACTTCGCTCATCGCCCGTTTGGCCACGTCAACGACGGCGACGTTGTTGTTGTCGGCGTTTGCGATGTAGAGCGTCTTTTCATCGGGCGAGAGCGCGACGGCGTTGGGCGTGCTGCCAATGGGTGATTTCGGATGCAGCGCGGTCGAGATCGCTTCAATCTCTTTCATCTGCGCGGTGTCAATGACCGAGACCGTGTTGCTGTTGGCGTTGGCGACGTACAGAGTTTTGCCGTCGCGCGTCAGTTCCAGATCGTTCGGATGATCGCCGGTCTGAATGTTTCCGACAACTTCATTTCTCGCCGAATCAATCACGGCGACGCTGCGCCCGCCCCAGATGCTGACGTAAACGCGTTTGCCATCCGCCGAAACTTCGCAATCATATGGATATTCGCCGACCGCAATCTTCGTGATGACTTTCTGATTGGCCAGATCAACGACGGCGACTTTATGCGTCAGGTTTTCGGCGATGTACAACCGTCTGCCGTCCGGCGTGGCGGCGATGCCTGCGGGGAATGCGAATTCGCCAAGACCTTTGCGCCGCGCTTCGGCGCGCGCTCTGTCGCTGAGTTTGTGGTAATCCTCGCTGCCCAGAATGATCTTGCCTGACGGCGTCGCCCTGCCGTTGGCGAAATCGAAGATCATCACTTCGTTATCATCGCCGCCCGAAACGAAGAAGCGTTTGCCGTCCGGCGCGAATGCCAGACCGAGCCAGGATTTTTTCACGCCCACGGTTTGCGCGCTCTGACCGGTCTTCAGGTCAATCACGTTGATCGTCTGATCGCCCGCGCCGTTGGTTGTCACCAGCAGATAGCGCCCGTCATTGCTCATAACCGTGTTGAGCGGCAGATCGCTGACCGGAACTTGCGCGCCTTCGGGCGTCAGCGTCCAACCGTTGGACAGCAGCGTGCCGACGGCGGTCTTGCCGGGAGTCTTGCGCGGCGCGCTTGCCGCTTTCGATTGCGCGATTGCGGGAATGATTTGTACGGGCAGCAACAACGAAAGGCAGAGCAGACGGACGGCGGCGTTAGAGAGGCGAATGCGCATATCTTCTCCTTGAGTCGGTTTGACGATTTGTGATGAAAAAGTGACCGGACAGGAACAAGGGATATACCGAACAGGCGGAATGAACGGAACAAACAGAAACCACCTCTCTGGTTCTTTTCCGTCTTTTCCGTTATTTCCGTCTTTTCCGTAATCTCTCTTCGGCTTGCTACAAAAATCAGCGCGCTATCGAAACCAGCGCGGGCGCGGCTATCTCAGCCTCAAACTCCTCGTCGTGAACGCCTATCGCAAGGTCGAGTTCGGCCTCGACATCGCCGATGGCCGCCGACAGCGATTTAAAGTCGAAGAGGTTGTGATCGAGCATGTGAGTGTTGACGACGTTGCCCATCGCCTTCAGCATTGATTGGCGGACGTGCGGAATCTCCTTCTGCAAATCGTCAATCAGCCGTTTGACTCGTTTGCGCTTCAGGTTCTCCTGCGAGCCGCACAGATTGCAGGGAATGATCGGGAAATCCTGCATCGTGACGTATTCGGCGATGTCTTTTTCCCAGACGTAAGCCATCGGGCGGATCACCGTGTTGCGCCCGTCGTCCGAGCGTAGCACGGGCGGCATCGCCTTCATCGTTCCGACGAAAAACAGATTGAGCAGGAATGTTTGCAGAATGTCGTCGGCGTGATGACCGAGCGCGATCTTTGTGCAGCCTTCTTCGACCGCGACGTTGTACAAAATGCCGCGCCGCATCCGCGCGCAGACCGAGCAATAGGTCTTCGGCTCCAGACGTTTGACGACCGAATAAGTGTCCTGCTCGACAATGCGGTAAGGGACGCCGATGCTCGAAAGATATTCAGGCAGGACGTGTTCGGGGAAACCCGGTTGTTTCTGATCCAGATTGACCGCGAGGACATCGAAGTTGACCGGCGCCCGGCGTCTTATTTCCATCAACAGATGAAGCAGCGTGTAGCTGTCCTTGCCGCCGCTCAGGCAGACCATGACTCGGTCGCCTTCGGTGATCATTCCGAAATCCTTGATCGCTTCGCCCACTCGGCGCAGCAGCTTTATTTGCAATTGCTCTTGTCTATCTATCAATTTTGATCGCTCCGTTTTGACGGTAATGTTTTGAATGCGTTTGATCGAAGCGAAAGCTTAGGGCAGGCAGCCGTGCGCGTCAAATTGCGAAGTGATCGAATCCGCGAATTGACAGAGGCCTGATCTCGCCGCCGCGTCGCAGCAGAAGCCGAGACGACGCCCGAACCTGATCCGCCGGGACGATTTCGCCGATGCGCGAAAGCTTCAACCCGCAATCATCCGCAATTTCAAACAGCCTGGTTTCATTGTCGCGGCTCGCTGTCAGCAGCAACTCGAAATCTTCTCCGCCATTAACCGCAAAAGCGAAAGCCGCTTCAGGCTCTTTCAAGATCAGGCCGACCTCGCGGGCCACTGGCGCGGAATCGAAATCAACAATCGCCGCGACTCCGCTCTCTTCACAGATGTGCGCCAGGTCCTGAGCCAGGCCGTCGCTCACGTCAATCATCGAATGCGCCAGACCGAATTCGCCAACTCGCCGCCCGAATTCGACGCGAGGATCGGGCCGCAAATGCGCGCGCAGAGCCGATTGCGTCAAGTTGTCTTCGCTCTCGTTCACGCGCGCGCCGTCAAGTAACAATTTCAACCCGGCTGACGACGCGCCAATCGAGCCTGTCAGATAGATCGCGTCTCCGGCTTTCGCGCCATCGCGTCGAACGGCCTTTCCGGCCCCGCAATGCCCGATCACAATCGAATCAATTGCCAGACGGTCAGGCGTTGACGAGATGTCGCCGCCGATCAAAGTCACAGAGTATTTTTCGGCGAGCGCAAAATAGCCCGCAAAAAATTCCTCGAAGAAGATTTGAGATTCGAGATTTGAGATTTGAGATTCGAGATTTGAGATTTGAGATTTGGGATTTGGGATTTGAGATTGTTTCGGAATGCCGAGCGTGAGCAATGAAAACGCAGGCTGACCGCCCATCGCCGCCACATCGCTCAAACTCACGGCCAGGGCTTTGTGTCCCAACCATCGCGGCGGCGCGTATTCGAGCTTGAAATCAACGTCTTCAACCAGCAGGTCAACGGTGACGAGCGTTTCGCGCCCGCTTCGTTCGCGCAAGATCGCCGCGTCGTCGCCGATGCCGAAAACAAGATCGGACGATTGATGTTTCGCCGCCTGATCGCGAATACGTTTTATGAAATCAAATTCGCTCTGCATTTATTCAGCGTCGAATCAGGGTCGCTCGCCTTATTGATTTCGGTTTTGACTCGATTGAGCCGCCGCCGTCGCAGCGCCGCGCACGACGCCAAGCCCGGCCTGACCGGATTTCATTGCGCTTTCAGCGACGCGTTTGATGTCGGCTTTTTTGACCTCGCGGATCAGATCGGGTTGCGATTCGACGTCTGAAGGCTTGCGCCCGAAGATGACCGCGCGCGCATATTCCAGAGTTCTCGCCGTGTGATTCTCCAGCGCGATGGCGTAACGTCCGATCTCGGCGTTGCGGCCCTGCTCGAACTCTTCGTCTGAAATTTGCGAGGCGACCAGGTTTTGCAGCGCGGCCTGCAACGCCTCGCGCGCGCGCTGCTCGTTTTCGGGCAGCGTCGCAAATCGGGCGAACAACGCGCCGGAGGCCAGACGCTGATCGGCGACCAGAGCCACGTCGTCTGTCAGATTCAATTTGTCTCGCAACTCTTCGGTCAATTTCCCCGAAGACGCCATCGTCCCCAACATCGCCAGCGCAAGCTGATCGTTCTGCTTCTCCGGCGTAAGCTGCGGCGTGCGGAACCCGACGGCCAGCGCCGATGATTGCCGCAATCGCTGTTCGATTTTGTCTTCGGGCGTCGCGTAGTTGTTCGGCAGATTGGCCTTGATCGTTTTGTCGAGTTCGTTGCGCCTCAACCCTTCGGAGAAAATTCTGGAAACGAGCGCCGACCCGTCCGTGTCGCCGACAATCAGCACGAGCGGGTACTGCCGCTTGACCGTCTTCGCGTGCCACGCATCCAGCTTCTCTTCGTTTGCCGCCTTCACGACTTCGGCCAGCCCGAATCGCGGCAGCCCGTAAGGATGGCCGGGATAGAGCGACGCCAGCATCAAATCAATTGATCGAGCTTCGCCGTCATCCCGTCGCCGCGATTGGCGGGCGATCAACGCGTCGCGTTCGCGCGCCACTTCCACCTTGTCGAAGTATGGATTTTCGATTACGTCCAGCAGCAGCTTGATCGCAGGCTCGGCGTTGCGCGACATCACGTCGAGCGTGAAGCCGAAGAAATCCGGCTCGTTGACGATCTGAATCCGGCCTCCGTAACTTTCCAGTTCGTGCGCGATCAGGTCGAACTTGCGCGTCGTCGTGCTCTTCATCATCGAACGCAGCATCAACTCGGTCATGCCGCTCGTCGTCTGGTCTTCGATCAAACGCCCGCCCTGAAAATAGACGCCGACCGAAAGCTTCGGATAGGCCTTGTCCTCGCGCACGTAAGCGCGCGGCCCGCGCAGCACCGAATAATCCCTGATCGGCAAAGGCACGCTGGCGATGATCACGTTCTGGCCTTCGCTCGCCTGCCCGCGCTCGTCGCCCTGTTTGAATTCTTTCAACGCGACCGCCGGTTTGACATCTTCGGGCCTGATCGGCTGAGCGGCTTTTGATTCAAACGTCAGAATCAACTCGGCGAATTTTTCCGGCGTGAACGTGCGCGCCGGCGCCTTCGACGATTCGTATTCGTGGACTGAAGCGTTGGCCAGCGTCAGATATTTCGCCGCCGCCTGCTGAACGTCCTGCGGGGTGACGGCGCGGATGCGCGCCAGGTTTGAATCGAACAATCGGAAATCGCCGAGTTGAATCTGATAGCGAGCCAGCGTCTCGGCCTCGTCTTCGTATTTCGAAATCGTGTCGAAAAACTGCTTTTCCAACATCACGCGGGCGCGCGACAATTCGGCCTCGCCCACGAGTTCGCGGCGGAAGCGTTCGATCTCGCGGAAATATTCGGCCTCGGCGCGGTCAATCCGGTCGGGATCAACTCGCATTTGCGCGACGAACATTCCGGCGCCGGGTAGCCACGCGTGATTCGCGTTGATCTCGAAAACGACGCCGGCCTTGTCGCGCGAAGCCTGCCCCTCGCGCAAGCCCTGCCACAGGCGCGAACCCTGGCCCAATCCCAAAACCGCCGCCATCACCTGCATCGTCGCCGCCTCTTTCAAACCTTCTTTATCGGCCTTGAGCGCGGGCGTGCGGTAACCGATCGTGACAATGCTCTCGCCAATGTCTGCGCGCGAATTGCCGTAACGCAGCTTGTCCTGCGCAGGCTCTTCTGCGATTGCGGATTGCGGATTGCGGATTGCGGATTGGTTTTCGGCAGGCGCCGGAGTTGGTTTGGAATTTGCGGCGGCGACTGCGGGCGCCGTAGTCAGTTTGGAATTCGCAGTGGTTGCTTTTGGCGCGCTGGCCGCTGGCTGCTGATTTCCGGCGGCTTTCTTGAAATTGCCGAAATTGAGTTGAACCTCACCGAGCGCCTTGAGCGAAAAGATGTCGCCGACGACCGTGACCACAGTGTTGGCCGGGTGGTAATGATTTTGATAAAAAGCCATCGCCTGATCGCGCGTCACGGAAGCCGGCGCCGAATCAGACACCGCGCCGCCGCGCCTCAGGCGATTCACAGTGAACGCCGTCGCAAAGAGTTTTTCAATCGCCGCCGCGTCTGCCCTGTCCTGCTCGCGTTTGCTTTCGAGCAACGCCAATTGCGCCGCGCCCTTCACGTCTTCAGGTTTAAAAGCCGGATGTTGGATCAGATCGGCGAGCAATTCGATCATCGCCTGATAACTTTCAGACGGGGCGATGAGATTGTATGAAGTTTGATCGTAACCGGACTTTGAACTTAAAACTCCGCCGAGTTTGGCCACCGCCCGATCAATCGCCGCGCCTGACCGCGTGGCCGTTCCCTTCAAAACCAACTGTCTGGTTAGCCGCGCCATTCCCGCCGCTTCTTCGGGATCGTTGACCGAACCCGCTTTGACTCTGACATTGACGGCCACGAGCGGCGACGAATGGCGTTCGCGCACGATCACGGTCAACCCATTCCTCAACACGTACCGCGAGATTGCGCCGTCAACATCCTGCCGCGTCAACTTGCCGCCATCGGGTATGCCGAGCACGGTGGTTAATGGCGTGTTAGGTTTCGGCGTCGGTTTCGGCGCCGGAACCGGTTGCCGCCCGCGCCCGCTCTGCGCCGGAGCAATAATTGAAATTGCCAAAATCAAAGAAAACAGCGCGATGATTGAAACAGTTGTCTTCCCGCTACGATACATCTTCTTCCCCTCAAGGCTAATGAAATGCGATTCAGACTTTAGCACGAACAAAACGAATTACAACCTCGCCTTGACGTGAGCTTTTCTTCAGTTATTGAACGAGAGTCGCGCCGGAAATTGCCGGTCGCTGAAGATCTTTGTCTGACCAGAAAGCCTGAGCGCCTGATGCGCAAAAAAGCCCGTAAATTCGGGATTTTGCCGCTTTGCAACTTAATGCGCTTTGTCTATAATCCGCGACTTGCTGTAACGTCAAAAATCCAAATAGAACAAGGAAGCGCCAGCTTATGTTGCTACTTACACTAGGCATCAGCCTATTAACGTTGCTCTACCTGAACAAACGATTCTCCCCATCAATTTCAATCACCCGTTTTCGCCGCGCCGCTATGGCGATTGCGGCGGGCATTGCTCTGGTCGGCGTCAATGCCGCGTCGGCTCTGGCCGCGCAGCCGCACGGCGAAGGCGCCGCGCACAGAGGCGGCGAAGCCAGTTTGAAAATCCCCGATCTTTCATCGGTCAGTTTTATGGGCGTTGACGGCCACTCACTGCTTTTGATCGGCCTGCTCGTTTCGTTCCTCGGAATGGTCTTCGGGTTGATCATCTACATGCAGTTAAAGAAACTGCCCGTCCATCGGGCGATGCTCGAAATTTCCGAACTGATCTATGAAACCTGCAAAACCTATCTCATCACGCAGGGCAGATTCATTCTCATCCTCTGGGCGTTCATCGCCGCAATCATAGTTCTTTATTTCGGTGTGCTATCGCCTGTTCCCGACAAGCCGCTTGCGGTTACGTTGCCGATTATTCTGCTCTTCAGTCTGGTCGGCATCGCGGGCAGCTACGGCGTTGCGTGGTTCGGCATCCGCGTCAACACCTTCGCCAATTCGCGCACGGCGTTCGCGTCGCTTGAGGGGCGGCCTTATCCGATCTACACCATCCCGCTCAAGGCCGGGATGAGCATCGGTATGCTGCTGATCTCGGTCGAGCTGTTGATCATGCTCTTCATCCTGCTGTTCGTACCGGGCGATTACGCCGGGCCGTGCTTCATCGGCTTCGCGATTGGCGAATCGCTGGGAGCGGCGGCGCTGCGCATCGCGGGCGGCATCTTCACCAAGATCGCCGACATCGGCTCCGACCTGATGAAGATCGTCTTCAAGATCAAGGAAGACGACGCGCGCAATCCGGGCGTGATCGCCGATTGCACGGGCGACAACGCTGGCGATTCGGTTGGCCCTTCGGCTGACGGCTTTGAAACTTACGGCGTGACGGGCGTGGCGCTGATCTCGTTCATCCTGCTGGCCATCAATCCGACGTCGGCAGGCGCCAATTACCAGATGATCCAGGTGCAGTTGCTGGTCTGGATCTTCGTGATGCGCATCATGATGGTTGTCGCTTCGGCGGGTTCTTACTTCATCAACGAGGCCTTCGCCAAAGCGAAGTACGGGCGAGCGAGCGAGATGAATTTCGAGAAGCCGCTGACCAACCTGGTCATCATCACCTCGGCGGTTTCGATTGTGCTGACCTTCATCGTCTCCTACCTGATGATTCCCAACCTGGGCGGCAACACCGATCTGTGGTGGCAACTTTCAATCATCATCTCGTGCGGCACGGCGGCTGGCGCGATCATCCCGGAACTGGTCAAAGTCTTCACCTCGACCGAATCGCGGCACGTGGGCGAGGTCGTCACCTCGTCGCGCGAAGGCGGCCCGTCACTCAACATCCTTTCGGGAATGGTCGCGGGCAACTTCTCCGGCTTCTGGCTGGGCATCAGCATTGTGGCGTTGATGGGCATCGCGTATCTGTTCAGCCCCGGCCTGGGCGCGTTGATGGTGGCGCCGGCGGTCTTCGCGTTCGGTCTGGTCGCGTTCGGTTTTCTGGGAATGGGGCCGGTGACCATCGCGGTTGACTCCTACGGCCCGGTGACGGACAACGCGCAATCGGTTTACGAACTGTCGTTGATCGAGCAGGTCCCGAACGTCGAAAACGAGGTGCGGAACGAGTTCGGCCTGGTCGCCAATTTCGACCGCGCCAAACACCTGCTGGAAGAGAACGACGGCGCGGGCAACACGTTCAAGGCGACAGCCAAGCCGGTGCTCATCGGCACGGCGGTGGTAGGCGCGACGACGCTGATCTTCTCGATCATCATGATGCTGACCACCGGGCTGACCGACGCCGCGGCCGTTCAGAAACTCTCGATCCTGTACGCTCCGTTCGTGCTGGGGCTGATCGCGGGCGGCGCGGTGATTTACTGGTTCACCGGCGCGTCAACCCAGGCCGTGACCACTGGCGCATATCGCGCGGTCGAATTCATCAAGGCCAACATCCGGCTTGAAGGTGTCGAGAAAGCCTCGGTGGAAGACAGCAAGAAGGTCGTTCAAATCTGCACGCAATACGCGCAGAAGGGCATGTTCAACATCTTCCTGACGGTCTTCTTCGCCTCGCTCGGTTTCGCATTCGTCGAGCCGTACTTCTTCATCGGCTACCTGATTTCAATCGCCGTCTTCGGCCTCTATCAAGCGATCTTCATGGCCAACGCGGGCGGCGCGTGGGACAACGCCAAGAAGATCGTGGAAGTTGAATTGAAGGCCAAAGGCACCGATCTGCACGACGCGACGGTCGTCGGCGACACGGTCGGCGATCCGTTCAAAGACACCTCGTCGGTGGCGATGAACCCGGTCATCAAGTTCACGACGTTGTTTGGGTTGCTGGCCGTGGAACTGGCCGTGAGCCTGACGGCGCAACGAGGCTCAGTGTTGAGCCACACGCTGGCGGCGATCTTCCTGGCCATCGCGTTTTTCTTCGTTTACCGGTCGTTTTACGGAATGCGGATTGGGTCGGGGAAATAAACGGCGGGTTCAAACCTGCTTGATTCAACCAGAGGCAGTGATCTTCGCGGGTCACTGCCTCTTGCTTTCTGTAATTGGTTGATCAATTGATAGACTAAAACTTCGATCTCTCAATCGGCAATCACATCCACCTCATCGCCGACTCGCGCTTCCCCGCCCTTGACGATCCGCCCAAGCTGACCGCATTGGCCGTAAAGCCGTTTGGGCAACCGGTTGTCTATCTTCGTGATCGAGCGGCAGGGTTTGCGCGCTTCGACGATTTCGATCACCGCTTCGCCGACACGAAGCCGCGCTCCGGGTTTGAGGGAGTCAAGTTTGATGTTTTCGGTGAAAAGGTTCGCGCCCAGGCTTTCGGCTGAGATTTCAAAGCCTTCGTTCTGCAAATCGCGCAGGGTTTCGGCGGCGAACAAGCTGACCTGACGGCGAGGGTCGCGGCCTGCGTGGATGTCTCCGAGCAGGCCGCGATCGGCGATCAACTCGGCGGATTCGACCGGCGCCTTGTCTTCGCCTTTCCGTGATCCCACGAAAACTCCGGTCAGTTTTCCGGCCAAAGAATTCATCACAACTGAAAATCAATAAGCCGCGATTTCTTGAATCGCTTTGAGCACGTCTTCAATCTGCGGCAGGGTCGCGTCTTCGACATCCGGCGCGTAAGCGACGAAGCAATCGAGCGCGGCCACACGTTTGACCGGCGCGTCCAGATGATCGAACAGTTCGTCGGCGACGCGCGCGGCGATTTCGGCGCCGTAGCCCCACGAAGCGAAATCTTCGTAAGCTACGATCACGCGGTTGGTCTTCCTGACGCTGCGCTCAATCGCCTGCCAGTCGTAGGGGTTCAGGCTGCGCAGATCAATCACTTCCACGTCAATGCCTTTGCCAGCGGCCTGCTTCGCGGCCACCAGCGAACGTTGAACCAGCGCGCCGTAAGTGACGATTGTCAGATCAGTCCCTTCGCGCGCGACTTTGGCCTTGCCGAACGGAATCATGAAATCCGCGCCGGGATAACGGCTCTTGTTGTACGTCTGACGGTAAAGATGCTTGTGTTCGAGGAAGAGCACCGGGTCGTCCGAACGGATGGCGGTTCGCAACAAGCCGTTCGCATCGAGCGCGGTTGACGGCATCACCACGCGCCATCCGGGGATCGAGGTGAAGGTCGAAACGCCGGACTGGCTGTGATAGATCGCGCCGCCTTTCAGATAACCGCCCACCGGCACGCGCACAACCATCGGACATTTCCAGGAGTTGTTCGACCGCCAGCGCAGCAACGGAACTTCGTCACGCATTTGCATAAACGCGGGCCAGATGTAATCGAAGAATTGAATTTCGGCGACGGGCTTCAATCCGCGCGCGGCCATGCCCATCGCGCGCCCGATGACGTTGGCTTCGGCCAGCGGCGTGTTGTAAACGCGGTCGCTACCGAAACGTCGTTGCAGGTTGGCCGTGACTTTGAAAACTCCGCCTTTGCCTTTGATGCGGTTCAGGTATTCGGCGCGGCTGGCGTCGGCCACATCTTCGCCCAACACGACGATGCGCGGGTTGCGTTCCATTTCTTCGTACAGGCATCGGTTGATCAAATCCACCATCGTGCCTTCGTTTCCGCTCAGATTCACTTTGTCTTCGGTGTCGAATTCGGATGAAGTCGGGTCAACGTCGGGCGAATAAACATAAAGCGTCGCCGAATCTTTCGGCGGTTGCGGAATCATCAGCGCGCGCTCGGCGGCTTCGTTGATCTCGGCGTCGGCCTCGTCTCTCACTCTCTGCAATTCTTCACGGGTCAGAATGCGTTCGCCTACGAGCAGATCGCCGAGTCGTTTGATCGGGTCGCGGGCGGCGTCAATCGCGCGTTCTTCAGCCGGACGGTAAGCCGATTCGTCGTCGGATTGCGAGTGCGAATAAGGCCGGATGACGTGGGCGTGAACCAGCGCAGGACCTCGGCGTTCGCGCACGTATTCAACGGCGCGCCCCATCGTTTCGTAACTAGCCAGCAGGTCGGTCCCGTCGCACTCTTCGATGTAAAGACCGGGAAATGAAGAAACCAGCCGCGATATGCTGCCGCCTGCGGTTTGGACTTCGACTGGGACTGAGATCGCGTAACCGTTGTCTTCGATCAAATACAGAACCGGCAATTTCAGATTACAGGCGGTATTGAGCGATTCCCAGAATTCACCTTCGCTCGTAGTGCCGTCGCCCGCCGAGACGTAAACGATCTCGTCGTGTTTGAAATGCGCCGCGCGGTCTTCGATCTCCTTGATCAGCGAATAGCGATAGCCCGCTTCGGCTGCGCCGACGGCCTGTAAAAACTGGGTGCCGGTGGCGGATGAGCGCGAAAAGACGTGCAGATCGGGGTTACTCCAATGCGACGGCATCTGGCGCGCGCCGGAATTCGGATCGTCTTTCGCAGCCACAGCGCCGAGCAACTGGTCGTAAGGCGTGATGCCAAGATGCAACGCCAGAGCGCGGTCGCGGTAGTAAGCGAAGAACCAGTCGTAAGCGGGGCGCAAATGCAACCCGCTGGCGATCAGAACGGCTTCGTGCCCCGCGCCGCTGATCTGGAAATAGACCCGATTCTGCCGCTTGAGCACCAGTTCTTTATCGTCAATCCGGCGCGCCGTGTACATCGTTCGGTACGCGCTGACAAGCGTAGCGGGGGCAATCGCAAGACGGCGTTCAACCATAAGATCAGGCGCCATATAGTCGTGTGTCTCCTTCAAGCCGTTACTTCAATTCTTATGTTTAGGGAGGCTTTCTTTAACTATTGAGATTGATGGCTCAGTCTATACAACGCGCGTCATATTGTGCAAGCCGCATTCCGTGTGCGAACATCTGGCCGTGATTGGCTGTTGGTCTTACCGCCTGACATTCAAGACAAGTTGAAGGAGGAGAATACCGATGAAGCTTGGTGAAGAGCAGATCAAAGATCGCCTGTCGCGCCTGGCGGATTGGCGCCGCGAGGGAGACTGGCTGACGCGCGACCTGAAGTTCGAGAATTTCAAGGCCGCCCTGGAGTTCGTCAACCGCGTCGCCGATGAAGCCGAAGATATGGATCATCACCCGGACATTCTGATTCACGGATGGAATAACGTTCGATTGAGCGTGACGACGCATAGCGAGGGCGGTTTAACCGAGAAGGATTTCAAGCTCGCCGAACGCATCAACGCGTTGGTCTGAATGGCCCGCCTGACGAAATATGCAGAACACGTTGCATTCGCTGAATGTTCTGAGCGCGATGATCACTCCGGCGGTTCTGATCTCGGCCTGCGGGACGCTGGTCTTTTCGACTTCGACGCGTCTGGCCCGCATCGTTGACCGCGTGCGCGACCTATCGCAGACCATCGAACATTTATCGAAAGACGAAGTGATTGATTTCCCCGACGACCGTCGCGCCGAAGTTGACCGGCAGATCGCCATTCACGTGCGCCGAGGCAGATTGATCCAGCGGTCGCTGACCAGCTTTTATATCTCGCTCAGCATGTTCGTGGCCGCGTCGGTCGCCATAGGCTTTGTCTCAGTTTTCAACCGCGCCGCGTGGGCGCCGAACACGCTAGGCATCGTCGGCACGGTGTTTCTCTTTTACGGCTGCGTGATGCTGATCGCTGAAACGCGGCTGGCGCTGCGGTCGGTCAATTCAGAGATGGAATTCACGCTGATGTTGCGCGCGAAGTATCAGCAACGCCGCGACGCCGCGTTGGCGAAAATGGAGAAGGAAATTTAAAGGTAACGATGAAACAGATAAACATTGTTTGCGACGGAAGCAGTTTGGGAAATGGCGGCAAGTCCGCGCGCGCCGGAGCCGCCGCCGTGCTGGAATTCCAGGGCAACCGCAAGATCATCGGCGAGTACCTGGGCCTGGCGACAAATCAGCAGGCGGAGATTGTCGCGGCCTGCGTCGCGCTCGAAGCGTTGAAAGAACCCTGCGCCGTCGAACTGGTTTCGGATTCCCAATACGTCGTCAAAACGATGAAAGGCGAATTCAAGCGCAAAGCCAATCTGGAATTCTGGAAACGGCTGGATTCGGCGGCATCAAGGCACCGCGTGGACTGGAAATGGACGCGCGGCCACGCCGGACACCCCGTTCAGGAGATTTGCGATCAGGCGGCGAGGTTTATTGCCGAAACCGGAACAGTTGATCAAAAAAGGCTGGATGAGATTTTGCTGGGTTGAATGTCGAATTTGGAAAAGCCCGGCGCCGTCTGTTATCTTATCGCTTACCGAATCATCATAATTAAAGATCATTCTTCATCATTCGGAAGGTATTCACATGGAAGTCATCACGACAGCCGACGCTTCAGTTGGGTCGGCGCCGGAGGTCGCGGTCACCTCACAGCCCCGCTTGAGTTTCAATGAGAAGCTGGCGGCTTATGTTGACCTGACGAAGCCCCGCATCACGCTTCTGGTCGCGCTGTCGGCGTTGGCCGGATTTGCGCTCGGCTCTCCATCATCAATTGATTGGATTCAATTTCTTCACACGGCCATCGGCGTCGGCTTGCTTTCAAGCGGCATCAGCGCGCTCAATCAATATTGGGAGCGCGACCTGGACGCGTTGATGCGGCGCACGAAACTCCGCCCGCTGCCTTCGGGTAAACTGACCGCAGGTTACGCGCTCGTTTTCGGCGTTGCGGTTTCTCTGATCGCTGAAGCCTATCTCGCATGGTTTATCAATCCTCTGTCGGCTCTGGTGGGATTCATCGCGCTGGCCAGCTACCTGTTCCTTTACACGCCGCTCAAAACGCGAACTCACTGGTGCACGTTCATCGGCGCGATTCCGGGGGCCTTGCCCGCGCTGCTCGGCTGGACGGCGGCGCGAAACGAAATTGGAATTGAAGCCCTTGTGCTGTTCGGGATCATGTTCCTTTGGCAATTCCCACATTTCCACGCGATTGCGGCGATGTGCCGCGAAGATTACGCCCGCGCGGGCATCCGCATGCTTCCTGTGATCGAACCCGACGGCAAATCAACGGCGCGCCAGATCGTCGGCTACACGATCGCGCTCGTGCCGGTGAGCCTGCTCCCGACTTTTCTGCATTTTTCCGGCTGGATTTATCTGGCGGGGGCGGCGCTTTTGGGCGCGTGGTTTTTACACGCCAGCATCATCGCGGCCAGACAATTGACGAATGAGCAATCACGCCGGCTGCTCAAAGTCTCAGTGCTCTATTTGCCACTGCTGCTCGGATTGATGACGCTGAACAGGTAGCGAGATAACGATCATCCGGTTTTGGACGACGTGCGCCAGAGGAACTCTGCGAAGAGGCTGGCGAAGATCAGATCAACCAGCGCGGGAATGAACGCCGCAAATGAAAGCCGCCCGCCCGAAAAAGCCACGGCGTAAATCGTGAAGAAGATCGTTTTTGAAATCACGCCCAGCCATGCGAAATCGCGGAAGCGCTTTCGATCAAACGCAATCATCGCGTAACCGATTCCCCAGGTCGTCACGCTCGAAGCAAACGAACGCGCCAGCAATCGCGCAGCCGCGTCGTTGACGCCCAACCTCGCCAGCAGGAAATCGGGATTCAGAATGAGCATGGCCGCAGCGCCCAGATTCCATGCGGCGGCCACAGTGAACAGAAGCCTGTCATAAACCTCTCGGGTCGAAACCATCTTCAGCACGCGACGAAAATATCTCCGCCCTCGATTTTGACTTCGTACGTTTGAATGCGCAGCGAAGGAACCATCGTGCAATCGCCGGTCTTCAGGTTGAAATCGAAACAGTGCCAGGGGCAAAAGACCTTGCCACCATCCAGAAAGCCTTCGGCCAGCGACGCGCCGCGATGCGGGCACATATCGCTGACCGCGTAATGCTCACCTTTGAAGTTGAACAACGCGATTTCCTGCCCAGCCGCTTCGACCAATTTGCCCGATCCCATCGGGACTTCTCCGACCGAAGCCACCTTGTGATACCGCTTCCCTCCGTTGCCCACCTCAGAACTCATCGTGGTAGAACCGCCTTTGATGAAGGAGTTGAACCGATAAAGCAAAACGGCCATCTTAACAAGATGGCCGCGCCTCACAGAAAATATTGGCTCCTCAGGTAGGACTCGAACCTACAACCCTCCGGTTAACAGCCGGATGCTCTGCCATTGAGCTACTGAGGAGCAAGCTTTGGAACTCGTTGAATCCCGGTGGAATTCTTGCCAGTGGAATTCTTGATGGACGTGAGGGGGATCGAACCCCTGACCTCCGCATTGCGAACGCGGCGCTCTCCCAGCTGAGCTACACGCCCTTGAAACGAAGGCGCATCTTACTCAGCGCGATTTGATCTGTCAAGCTGGTTGTCCGGTAAAAATATCCTCGCAAATGAAATGGTTAAAGGCTTTCCAAAGCAATATTGACAGGCTCGCGGCCCGTTCTTTGCCCTGTTCTTTTCTGATATGCTCTGGCTCCGGGACATGAATTTAATCCGGAGGTGGGGTATGGCTGAGCGCAACGATCAACAATCGAGTTCGCAATCAGGTCTGTTGTTCGGCGATCTGCTGAATGACGAAACCAGCGCGCACGTCGAGTCAGTCGAGGTTCCGGCGGACGATTCGCTGGCGAAAATTCTGGCCGACGTAAAGGGCAGCCCCGTTTGCGGCGCCTGCAGAGCGGGGATGCCGGTCGCTTTTGGCGAAGGGCCGGCGCAGTCCGACCTGATGGTTATCGGTGAAGGGCCGGGCATTGACGACATCCAATCGGAAATGCCGTTCCAGGGGCCGGCGGGAATGTTGCTGACCAGGATGCTGGCCGCGATCAATCTCGCGCGGTCGGAATGTTATCTCTGCAACGTGATCAAATGCGTTCCGGCGGGCGAGCGGAAGTTTTCAGCCGAAGAGATTGAGGATTGCCGGCCATTTCTGTTGCGGCAAATTCTGGCGGTTAATCCGCGCGTGATCATCGCGCTGGGCGCGCTCGCGGCTCAAACGCTGCTCAGATCGAAGAAAACCATTTCAGATTTGCGCGGCCAGGTCTTCACGCTGCGTTTGAATAATCGTGAGATACCGGTTGTGCCGACTTTCAATCCTGCTTATCTGCTGCGCGTCGCTGAAAAGAAGCGCGAGGCGTGGGAGGACTTGAAACTCGTGCGCGAGTTATTGAAAAGCTGAAACCGGCGCCATTCACCTTTTCAACTCTTCACCTTTCTTTACCTGCGGCGGCGGCGTCAGCACCAGTTGCGGAGTCGGTGAAGGCGTCTTTATTCCCTGCTCGTCGAACGCGAGTTTGATGCGGCGGCGGAGTTCGCGCCCCACTTCGGCCTGTTTGCTCGCCGCCGTTTTCGCCAACAATCGAAGCGTGACTCCCGAATTGCCAAGCCTGTCCACGCCCAGCATCACCGGCTCCTCGATGATCTCGGCTGGGGCTTCCTCTCTCATCCGCTTTGCGGTTTCGAGCATAACTTTCATCGCGCGATCAACGTCTTCTTTGTAATCAATCTCGATGTCGAGCACGGCGCGCGACCAGTCTTTCGAGTAATTGACGACCGCGCCGATGCTGCCGTTCGGGATCATCGTCAGCGATCCATCAAGCCCGCGCACGCGCGTCACCCGCAGCGTCAAATGTTCCACCGTCCCGCTTGTCTCGCCGATTTTCACCGAGTCGCCCACGCTTAATTGATCTTCGAGCAGGATCAGCAGACCCGCGAAGAAATCCTTGATCAGACTCTGGGCGCCCAAACCTATGGCGATGCCCACCACGCCCGCGCTGGCCAGTATCGGCGTGATGTCGGCGCCAAGTTGTCGAAGGAAGACCATCAGGCCGATGAACAGGATGATCGCTTGCGATATGCCGCGAAAAGTCGCCGAGAGAGTTTGCAATCGGCGGCGCGTAGCCAGTTCCTCTCTGTTCATCGCGCCGCGTTCAAACAGATGAAAGATGGCTTTGATCAACGCCGACGCAAACCGCATCAGGAAAACGGTCACCACGATTATGATGACCAGATTGATACCCGGATCCAACAACCACCTGGCCAGATTTCCGCGCACTCGCATCAGGCGTTCGCCCAGATTTTCAAACTGCGTGCGTGTGTGCGGCAACACGTTGATCAGAAATGCGAAGTAAAGAACCCAGATCAGCGTGCGCAACGCATTGCCAGTCCAATCAAGCAGCAGCCGCTTGAGCGACGGCGGCGCGACGGCGGCGGGAGGCGGAGGAGGAGCGATCCGGCGTACGACACGGCGCTGCGCTATGCCTACAAGCCAGTGCAACGCCGCGCAAACGCCAGCGGCGATCAAGAGAAGGAAAATGGTTTTGAGAGTTTCGGCTTCCAACGGTTCAGAGTTTAAAGGCGAACGCCTGGGAATGGAAAGAGCGGTAGAGCGGATTGTTTCCGGGCGAGCGCCAACTCACCAACTGTTTCAGCCAAACCATCCGTCAGTCAGCGCCGCTAATCGCCGTTCTGAGCGATTCGATGCCTAGACTCTGTTGATTCCCAGGACCTTCATCCTTCGATAAAGATGGCTGCGATCAATACCCATCAATTCCGCTGTGCGGGAGATGTTGCCGTCGCTTTCGGCCAGTTTGCGCAGGATGTATTCGCGTTCGTAGGCTTCCGAGGCTTCGCGGTAGGAATCGAAATTGTAGCTCGACGCGGGAGGCGATTCGGCGCTGAGGATCGGCAAGTCGTCGGCGACGATTTCGTTGCGTGTGTGCATGATGATCACGCGCTCGACCGTGTTGCGAAGCTCGCGGACGTTGCCGGGCCAGGTGTAATTCTTCATCCGTTCGATTGCCGAGGCTTTGAAATCTTTCGGCGGTTTGCGGTTGGCCAGCGAGAACTCGCGGTTGAAATGCTCGACCAGCGCGGGCACATCTTCCAATCGTTCGCGCAGCGGCGGAATCTCAAACGGAATGACGTTCAGGCGGTAGAACAGGTCGGCGCGAAACGAGCCGCGTTCAATTTCGGCTTCGAGCCGTTTGTTGGTCGCGGCGATCACGCGCGCGTCAACTGTCACGGATGTTTCCGAACCGACCGGCTCGAATCGTTGTTCTTCCAGCGCGCGCAAAACTTTCGATTGAGTCTTCAAACTCATATCGCCGACTTCGTCCAGAAAGATCGTCGCGCCGTCCGCTCGCTCGAATTTTCCGCGCCTGGCCTGAGTCGCGCCGGTGAAAGCGCCTTTGATGTGACCGAACAGTTCGGATTCGATCAATTCTTCGGGAATGGCGGCGCAGTTGACTTCGATGAACGGGCGCGAGGCGCGCAGGCTGTACGAGTGTAGAGCGCGCGCGACCAGTTCCTTGCCTGTTCCCGATTCGCCGTAAATCAGCACACGCCCGCTGGTCGGCGCGGCGTAAGCGATTTGTTGCCTCAAGGCGCGCATCGGGACCGAATCGCCGACCATCGCGTAGCCGCGTTCGAGTTTCGCCTGCAACTCCGAATTGGTCGTTTCGAGCTCGCGTTGGCGAATCGCGTTTTTGACGGCGAGGACGGTCTTTTCCAGCGCCAGAGGTTTTTCGATGAAATCGTAAGCGCCGAGTTTCGTCGCGCGCACGGCGGTTTCGATGCGCCCGTGACCGGAGATCATCACGACGCTGGTGTCGGGGTAGTTGGCCTTCAACCGGGACAACGTTTCAAGGCCGTCAATGCCCGGCAACCAGACGTCGAGCAGCACGCAGGTGTAAAGCCGCTGCTCGAAGGCTTGCAGGCATTCTTCGCCGCTCGCCGCAGTAGCGACCGCGAAGCCTTCGTCTTCGAGAACGCCGGAGAGCGATTGGCGGATGCCGGGTTCGTCATCAACGATCAAAACGGAATGAGCCATAAAAATCAGTTCGCGATTGGTAATTCGATTATGAAGCGCGCGCCGCGCGGCAAATTCTCCTGCACGCGAATGCGTCCCTGGTGCTCGGCGACGATGCGGCTGACGATGGCCAGTCCCAGGCCCGTGCCGCGTTTGCGCGTTGAAAAATACGGATCGAAGATGCGTTCGCGATCTTCTGACGGAATGCCGGGGCCGGTGTCGGCGACGATCAGTTCCAGGCTTTCGCGCTCAACGACTTCGCGCGTGATGACGTTGATGCGGCGGTCTCCCGGCGCGTCCATCAGCGCTTCGGCGGCGTTGTCAATCAGATTGACCAGCGCGCGTTTGATCTGTTCGCAATCAATCATCACGGTGGGCAGCGCATCGGCGAGCATCGGCGAGAGACGGATGCCGTCCAGCCGTTCGTCGTAAAGTTTCAGGGTATTCTCGACGACTTCGTTCAGCGAAGCGGTTTCGAGAGTGGCTTTCGGCAGCCGCGCGAAATTCGAGAATTCATCAACCATCCGCTGCAACGTAGCGACTTCGGCGCCGATCATCGTCGTGCATTCGCGGACGAGATCGGTCTGGCGTTCGTTCAGGCCGTCGTGTTTTGACGCGGCGCTGCTTGAGCCGTTCCGTTCGCCGAGCAGGTTTTTGGCCAATCGCTCAGCCGAGAGCCGGATCGGCGTGAGCGGGTTTTTGATTTCGTGAGCCATTCTGCGCGCGACCTCGCTCCAGGCGGCGCGGCGCTGGGCCTCGATCAATTCGGTCAGGTCTTCGATGACGATCACCGCTCCGCGCGATTGGCCTCGCGGGTCGTCGAGCGCAGTGACAGTTATCGCCGCGTCGAGCTTGGTCTGGTTGGCGAGCGTGAAATGGACTTCGCGCGTGACCGAGCGCAAGCGGGCGGCGCGCAGGATCATTTTGCGCAACTCTTCGCGGTATTCTTCGGGCAGCAAAGCTTCCAGCCTGACATTTGTCGCCTGTTCCCGTTCGACCTTCAACAACTGCCGCGCGGCTTCGTTGATCATCGTCACGTTCCTGTTTTCGTCCAGCGAAACCACGCCTGCCGACAGGCTCTGCATCACGGTTTCAATGTAACGGCGTCGTTCATCGAGCGCGGCGTTGATCGTCTGAAGATCGGTCGCGGATCGTTCCAACCGGCGGCGGTTTTCGCCCAACTCGGCGGTCATCTCGTTGAACGAAAGCGCGAGCGAGGCCAATTCGTCATCACCGATGACGCCGGCGCGATAGCTCAGGTCGCCGCTCTTGATTCGCTCGGTCGCCTGCGCCAGTTGCTGGACGGGATCGGCGATCGAGCGCGCGACGTAGACCGCCAGCCAGAAGGCTATGAAGAGCACCAGAAGCGTGATCAGAGCGAGCGTCAGCAGCGCGGTGTTTTTCAGCCACTTCTGCTTGCCTTTGAGCGCGTCGTATTCGCCCTGAAGTTGATTGATTCTGTTGATCCGCTCGGCGAAGTCGGGAGAGACCTGCTGCGCAATGATGATTCTGCCGCGTTCGCCAGGCGCAGCGGCGATCAGGTAAGTCAATTTGCTGCTGTCGTCGCTGATCGCCACACTGCGTTTTGATTCGGTCAACGCCGCTCGCCAGGCCGCGCGGAAATTTTCATCGAACGATTCAAGAGGGCGTTCGGCCTGCTCGGCGATGAGACGGCCCTGTTGATCGTAAAGCTGCGCGATAGCCAGCCGCTGGTTTTCGCTTTCGGCTTTGAGAATGGCGCCGATTTGATCCTGACCGGCAAGCGCGACAAGGCGCGCCAGTGTGACCGCCACGCGCTCCAAACCGTCCTGCTCGCCTTTGACGTAATCGCTCTCGATCCCGCGCGCGTTCATCACCATCTGGATCGCCGGCTCGCTGAACCATTTCTCGACGCTCCGGTTGATCAATCCGCTGGTCGCAACGAAGAGGAAAATTACGGGCAGCAGCGAGAGCGAGATGAAATAAGCGACGAGACGCGTCTTGAACTTTGCGCCGAGTTTCATCTGCAATCGTTCGCGGCGCAGCTTGATGATGTTGCGCACCAGCACCATCAGCAGCACGACGAAGGCCAGGAGGTTGATCGTCGAAAGCGCGTAAAGGATGACCGCCTCGTTGGCCGAATCCGGACGCACCCAGGGCAACGTATTGAACGCCGCCTGTACAAAAAGCAGCGTGAACATCAGTACGGTCGCCACCGCCAGCAGCGCGATCCGCACGCGGCGACGGCGAACGCGGCGTTTGGCGGCGGCGTCAGCGGAATACTCCGGTCCCTGTTGTGATTGTCGCTCAGGCATTGTGATTACTGGATTGCGAACGATGCGCTCGGAAGCGGGATTCTAACAGAGCGTTTTCAAGCGTAGCAATTGGGGGGCCTGTTGCGGCCTTGCGGTTCCTCGCCTATCTTCACCGCCATGAACTTGACGGAACTTTTCCTTGACCAAAGAACGGGACTGTTGCGCGGCGTCTGGCGCGCAGCGATTTTCATCGCGCTGCTTTACTCACCTTACGCGCTCGTCGGATTGTTTTTGAAACCGGTCGCGACGGAACAGGCGGCGGCCTTCGACATCAGCCTCCCAATGATTTTGACCTACGCGGTGTTGGTCGCCTGGGTGGTGGCGGTTTCGTGGCTCTGTCTGAATTTTCTGGAAAGACTGAAACTGTCCGCGCTCGGCTTCGCTTTGCACAGCGGCTGGTTCAGCGATGTTTTGAAAGGCTGTGCGACGGCGGCGGCGATGATCGCATCCATCGTGATGCTGCAAGTCATCGGCGGAGGCACGCGGCTCGGTTTCAACCCGGTCTGGCGTGGCGGGCCGGGATTTGATTGGAAGGGCGTCCGGATTGTCGGGGTGGAAATCGTCATGGCGCTTGCGTTGCTGATTCTTGCCGGAGCTTTTGAAGAGCTTGTCTTTCGAGGTTACGCGTTTCAGACGCTGCTGCGAAGCGCGCCGGCCATCGTCCCGATTCTGCTCTTTTCAGTTTATTTCGGGTGGGCGCATTGGAGTAACCCGAACCGGACTCTTTTCTCGACCGCAAACACCGTGCTGGCAGGCGTCTGGCTTTCAATCGCGTATCTGAGAACTCGCAGCCTGTGGTTTCCGACCGCGTTGCACTTCACCTGGAACTGGGCGATGGGCGCCTTCTTCGGCATTCCTGTAAGCGGAATGCAAATACCGCAGCATTCGATCCTGGTTTCGACGAGCGGCGAACCGGTCTGGCTGACAGGAGGAAATTACGGAAGCGAAGGTGGAGCGGCGGCGACCATAGTGCTGATCATCGCCTCTGTTGTGATCTGGCGCGCGCCAGGCTTGCGTGTCTCGCCCGAAATGAACGCCGCTTTTCTTCCCCGCGCGTCGAACACAGAAGAAGCTGTCAGCCTCGGATTGAGAAGCGAGGATCGGAGAGGATTAGATTAAATCCCCAATGATCACAATCGGGTTCGGAGGCGGCGCGCCTCGACAAGCCGCGTCTTTTTGGCTATCGTAATTGCGCGATAAAAATTTGTAATCACCCTGACAGCGCGGCGCCAAACCGCGCTTCATCCATTTTGGATAAAACTTGTTCGGTTTGTTTGACCAATTCTGGCGCCCAACGGAGCCAGACAGACGCGCCGAACAGACCTACCGGAAGGAGAGATATGGCAGAGCAATCAGGTTGGAATCCCAGTTCTTATGGTTTGGAAAATCTCGGCATCAAAAATGTTAATCACGCTTACTGGAATCTCAGCGCAGGCGAATTATACGAACACGCCATCAAACGCAACGAAGGACAAATCGCTCATCTTGGCCCTTTGGTCGTCAACACGGGCCAGCACACCGGACGCTCTCCCAACGACAAGTTCATAGTGCGGGAAGCCTCATCGGAAAAACACGTCTGGTGGAGCAAGGCCAACCGCCCGTTCGAGCAGGCCAATTTCGACAAACTGCTTGCGAAAGTCCTGGCTCACCTGCAGGGCAAAGATGTTTACGTGCAGGATTGTTTTGCCGGAGCCGATCCGGAATACCGCGTCCCGATTCGCGTAATCACCGAATACGCCTGGCACAGCCTGTTTGCCCGTAACATGTTCGTCCGCCCCGATTGGAACACACAGGCGGCCAGCCACATCCCCGAATTCACCGTCATCAATGTTCCGACACTCCAGGCCAACCCCGAAACCGACAAAACCAATTCGTCCACATTCATCCTGATGGATTTCGGCAGGAAGCTGATCCTGATCGGCGGCACGAGCTACGCGGGCGAGACGAAGAAATCCATCTTCACGCTGTTGAACTACCTGCTGCCGCTCGGCGGCGTGCTTTCGATGCACTGTTCGGCCAACATCGGCAAGGCCGGCGACGCGGCGATCTTCTTCGGTCTGTCGGGCACGGGCAAAACCACGCTGTCCGCCGACCCCGAAAGAAAGCTGATCGGCGATGACGAACACGGCTGGTCTGATCGCGGCGTCTTCAATTTCGAAGGCGGTTGTTACGCAAAAGTGATCAACCTGTCGGCGGAAGCCGAACCGGACATCTACGCCTGCACCCGGAAGTTCGGAACGGTGCTTGAAAATGTGGTGATGGATCAGACGACGCGGCGGCTGGATTTGAACGACGGATCGCTGACTGAAAACACGCGCGCTGCTTACCCGCTTTCTTATATTTCAAACTACGAGCCTTCGGGTTCGGGCGGACATCCCCGAAACATCATTCTGCTGACTGCTGACGCTTTCGGCGTGTTGCCGCCGATTTCAAAGCTGACGCCGGAGCAGGCCATGTACCACTTCATTTCCGGTTACACGGCCAAAGTCGCGGGCACCGAAAAAGGTTTGGGCAAAGAGCCGCAAGCGACTTTTTCAACCTGTTTCGGCGCGCCTTTCATGGTTCATCATCCCGGCGTTTACGCCGAGTTGTTGCGCGAGCGCATAGCCAAACATCAGGCGCATTGCTGGCTAGTCAACACCGGATGGTCGGGCGGGCCTTATGGCGAAGGGCAGCGGATGAAGATCGCCTACACCCGCGCGATGGTGAGGGCCGCGCTCGACGGGCGGCTGGCCAATGTTTCAACCGAACCTGACCCGGTCTTCGGAGTTCACGTTCCAGTCATGTGCCCCGATGTTCCGAGCGAAGTGTTGAAACCGCGAAGGACGTGGAAAAATCCGAGCGCTTACGACGAGAAGGCTCGACACCTGGCGAAATTGTTCCGCGAAAATTTCGAGCAGTTTGCCGCGGGCGTATCCGACGAAGTGATAGCGGCAGGGCCAAAAGCAGATTGATTTACCAGCCGGAAGGCGTATGACGCAGTTCGGCCATTTGGAACAATCACGAGACGGCGCGTCTGTTTTATAAACGGGCGCGCCGTCTTCATTCTCCGGCTTGATCGTTCGCAACCGCAGAAGGAGAAAGCGATGAGCAGCGGCGTATTCACGCAGTTCCACAACCGAAAATATTTGAATCTGGAAAGCTATCGCAGGAACGGCCAGGGCGTGCGAACGCCCTTGTGGTTCGCAGAAGGCGATGGAGTACTTTACTTCTACACGGTGGCGCATTCGTACAAGGTCAAACGCCTCAGCGCCAATCCGCGCGTGCGCATAGCTCCGTGCGATATCCGCGGCAATGTTAAGGGCGAATGGGTTGACGCCACAGTCCGCCGGCTCGATCAAGCGGAAGCGCGACAAGCGGATGATCTGCTGAATCGAAAATACGGACTGGCGAAACGCATCCTCAATTTTCTAGCAAAAATCAGAGGGCACGAACGCGCGGCTTTCGCCATTCAACCAGACTGAACAAATCGGTCGGAAACTTGATAAAAAAATATTCTGTTAGTAGTATCGGATTCCGAATCGAAATTCGATACTGTCAGTGGAGTCATGGCGGATAAAGACCTCTACTCCGGTTTGATACGCTTGCACATTCTTCATCATGCCTGCCAGGAGCCGATTTTCGGCGTGGGCATTATTGAAGAATTGGCAAGGCACGGCTACCGGCTTAGTCCGGGCACCCTCTACCCGCTCCTGCACGGGTTGGAAGAGCGCGGGTATTTGCGTTCGTCCGGCAAAAGCAGCGGCGGGCAATCGCGCCGCGTCTACCGGGCTACGGCGAAGGGGCGCAAGGCGCTGGCAGCCGCGAAGGTGAAAGTCCGCGAACTGTTTTCCGAATTGCTGGAGGATGGACGCCCGGCAGGAAGCCTGTTGCGCGAAACCGCAGGAACCAGAGATTTGATGAAAGAGCTGATCGCCCAAATGCGCGAGGGCGCGAGTAAAACGCGGGAGCCTGGCGCACGGGCCTTGCTTGAAACTTCGGCGGAAGTGGTCAAAGGCCTGATCAAAGCCTTCGACGAGCACGAGAAGAAAAGCGAGGTGTAAGCATGAATTCGCGAAACACAAGGCGCGCGTTTTTCCGCGCGTCGGCCATTGTCGGAACGGGATTCGTTCTCTCCGCGTGCGGCGGGAGAAACCAGGCGCAAAAAGATCGGCGAGATCGAGATTGAACTTAGCCTGGCCGACATCGCGCAGTTCGCAGCGCCGCGCCGCCAAAGATGTAAGGCGCAGATGGAGAGCAACGTCATTGTTGATCGCATTTTCTGTCGCCGTCCGACTCGCCTCGCTCCCGATCTTTCTGGCCATGCAAAAGGCAATGAGCGTCTTGCGCGCGGCGACGCGTTGATGATTCCTGCAATCTGACAATCACAAAACAAATCAAGACACGACCTGGAAAGTTATCACATTGGATATTGTCCATTGGCTATTGTCAGGCGATGAACAGGGGTTGATAGCTTGCCGCGTCAGGAAGGGAAAATTTCGCTCAATGCAGATTGGAAAACGCGCGCGCCTCCTTCTGTTCGTTCTTCTCTCGCTGCTCCCTTGCCCTTGCGTGGCGCAGGAATCGCAGCGCCAGCCGTTGAAGCTGGAGGCTGCTGTCGAACTCGCGCTGAGCAACTATCCGGCGATCCGGGCGGCGAGAGCGCAATCGCAATCCGCCGAAGCGGGCGTCGAACTGGCGCGAGCGAATTACCTGCCGCGCGCCGACCTGCTCTGGCAACAAAACCGCGCGACCCGCAACAATGTTTTCGGGCTGTTGCTGCCGCAATCCGTGATCCCGCCGATTTCAGGGCCTCAACTCAACAACACATCGCTCGAAAGCGCATGGGGCAGCGCGGGCGGGTTGCTGCTTTCGTGGGAGCCGTTCGATTTCGGATTGCGCAAAGCCAACGTCGAACTGGCGCGGGCAATTGGCAGACAGGCGAACGCGAACGAAGCTGTGACACGGCTCGACGTGAGCGCCGCCGCAGCCGACGCCTTTCTGACGCTGCTCGGCGCCGAACAAACGGTGGAGGCCGCGCAGTCAGGAGTCGAACGCGCCGAGACGATTGCCAGAGCCGTTCGCGCGCTGGTCGAAAATCAACTTCGGCCCGGCGTTGACGCGTCGCGCGCCGAAGCCGAACTGGCCGCCGCGAAAAACCAGTTGATTCAAGCCGAGCAGAACGCCGAACTCGCTCGCGCAAATCTGGCTGAAGCCATCGGGCAGGCAGGAGCGAACATCACGATTGATCCCGGCCCGTTGCTCGAACTGCCGCCAGCGTCGCCGCCGACTGAGGTCAACTTCTCGTTGCACCCGTTGGCGATTGCGCAAACCGCCGCGATTGATACTTCGCGGTCGCGCGAACGGCTGCTTGATCGCTCGTATTTCCCGCGCTTCAACTGGCAGACGGCTGTTTTCGGCAGAGGCGCAGGCGCCAAACTCGATGGGACTTTCGACAATGCCAGAGGCTGGTATCCGAACGCGTTCAACTACGCCACCGGCGTGACGATCAGCTTCCCAATCTTCGACATCTTCGGACTGCGCGCGCGACGCAAAGCCGAAGCGAACAACACCGCCGCCGAACAAGCGCGTTACGACCTGGCGATCAACACGCTCAAAACGCAGGATGCGCGCGCACGCACACTGATCGAGTCGGCGCGCAAGATCGCCGCGAACACAGTGGTTCAAGTCAAAGCCGCGCAGGAGACGCTGACGCGCGCCCGGACGCGTTACGAATACGGGCTGGCGAACATCATCGAAGTGGCCGACGCGCAGCGATTGCTGGCTCAGGCGGAAATCGAAGACTCCGTGGCGAAGCTCGCCGTGTGGCGCGCGATGCTCGCCGCAGCCAAATTGCAGGGCGATCTGAAACCATTTATCGAGAAGGCAAAGAAATAATGTGGCTCATCAACATTGCGCTACGCCGCCCGTTCACCATTCTCGTCGCCGTCATCGGTCTCGCTCTTGGATCAATACTTGCCGTCACGCGAATGCCGGTGGACATCTTTCCGAATCTCAATCTGCCGGTGATCTACGTCGCGCAACCTTACGGCGGAATGGATCCGGCGCAGATGGAGAGCTTTCTCACTTCGTATTACGAATATCACTTCCTCTACATCTCCGGCATCGAGCACGTCGAATCGCGTTCGATTCAGAACGTCGCGCTGCTCAAACTCTTCTTTCATCCGGGCACTGATATGAGCCAGGCGCTGTCTCAGGTCATCGCCTACGTTGAACGGTCGAAAGCGTTCATGCCGCCGGGCACGGTCAATCCGTTCGTGATGCGATTCGACGCGGGCAGCGTGCCCGTCGGCCAACTCGTCTTTTCCAGCGAGACGCGCGGCGTGGCCGAAATTCAAGACCTCGCGCTCTTCCGCGTGCGTCCGGCCTTCTCGACTTTGCCTGGCGTGTCGGCGCCCCCTCCGTTCGGCGGCAACCAGCGCACGGTCATCATTCGCGTTGACCCTGATCGTTTGCGTTCGTTTTCGATGTCGCCGGAAGAAGTTGCCAAAGCCGTCGCGGCGGGCAACGCGATTTTGCCTGCGGGCAACGTGCGCACGGGCGATTTGAATCGGCTGGCGCCGATGAACGGCGTCGTGCGCGACATTCGCGAGCTGGCCGATCTGCCGATCCGCGCAGGCAGCGGGCCGAATGTTTACGTGCGCGATGTCGGCGTGGTCGAAAACGGCAGCGATATTCTGACCGGCTACGGATTGGTCAATGGTCGCCGCACGGTCTACATCCCGGTCACCAAACGCGCCGAGGCTTCGACGCTGGAAGTCGTCAACCGCGTCAAATCGGAATTGCCGCGTTTCCAATCGCTCGTGCCCGAAGACATCAAGGTCAGCTTCGAGTTCGATCAATCAATCATCGTCAAAAATTCGATTCGCGGTTTGATCTTCGAGGGCGCGTTGGGCGCGCTGCTGACGGGCTTGATGGTCTTGTTGTTTCTGCGCGACCTGCGCAGCGCGCTGATCGTCGTCACGACAATCCCGTTTGCGGTTCTGGCCGGAGTCGTCGGTCTGTGGCTGACCGGGCAGACGATCAACATCATGACGCTCGGCGGATTGGCGCTGGCCATCGGCATTCTGGTTGATGAATCAACCGTCGCCATCGAAAACATCCACACGCATCTGTCGCGCGGCGAGCCGTTGCGGCGCGCCGTCTGGGACGCCACGCGCGAAACGATCACGCCGCGATTGCTGGCGATGCTGGCGGTGCTCGCGGTGTTCGTGCCGTCGTTGTTTATGGTCGGCGTGGCGCGATCTCTGTTCGTGCCGCTTTCGCTGGCCGTGGGCTTTGCGATGCTGGCGTCGTACTTTTTGTCGAACACGCTCGTGCCCGTGCTTTCGGTCTGGCTGTTGAAGAGTTTGCGCGCCGAAGAACGCAAGCAACCCTTCTTCGACAAAATGCGCGTGAGATACGAGAGCTTGCTGAACACGTCGTGGCGGTTGCGCTGGATCGCGTTGGCGGTTTACGCGGTGATCGCGCTCGCCGGCATCTTCCTGATCGGGCGCAATCTAGGCACGGATATTTTTCCGCAGGTTGACACGGGAATGTTTCAACTGCGTTTGCGCGCGCCTGTGGGAACGCGCGTCGAACGAACCGAGGTCGCCGCGCTCAAGGCGCTCGACACGATCAAAGCCGAAGCGGGCGCGGACAATGTTGACATCACGCTCGGTTACATCGGCACGCAGCCCGCGAGCTACCCCGTCAACACGATCCACCTGTGGACGAGCGGGCCGCACGAAACCGTGTTGACGATTGCGTTGAAGCGCGGCTCCGGCATTCGCCTCGAAGAATTCAAAGAGCGTTTGCGCCGGAAGCTGCCCGAAGTGATTCCGGGCGTGGCTCTGTCGTTTGAAGCGGGCGATGTGGTTACCAAAATCATGAACTTCGGCGCGCCCACGCCAGTCGAGGTCGCGGTGAGCGGCCCGAATCTCGCGGCCAATCGCGGCTTCGCCGACAAGATCATCGCGGAGATGAAAAAAGTTACGAGCCTGCGCGATCTGCAATTCGACCAGGCGCTGGATTATCCGACCGTTGACATCAAGGTTGACCGCAAACGCGCCGGGCAACTCGGCGTGACGGTCGAACAGATCGGACGAAGCCTGGTGGCCGCGACTTCATCGTCGCGCTTCACTCAACCGGTTTACTGGCGCGATCCCGCGAGCGGCACGGCTTATCAGGTGCAGGTCGAAGTTCCGCAATCGCGCATCACCTCAATCGAAGACGTGCAAAGCATCCCGGTCAACACCACCAACGGCGCGCACGCGCTGGCCAGCGATGTGGCCGAAATCAGCTACGGCACGGCTGTCGGCCAATACGACCGATACAACCAGCAGCGGATGGTCACGATCATCGGCAACCTGTCGGGCAAAGGGGCAGGCGCGGATTTGGGCAGCGCGGCGCGGGAAGTGAATGCGGCAATCGCGCGCGCAGGCGAAGTTCCTCGCGGCGTGACCGTGAACGTTCGCGGCCAGATACCGCCGATGCGGCAGACGCAATCGGGTTTGCAACTCGGATTGCTTCTGGCCATCGCGGTGATCTTCCTGCTGTTGACGGCGAACTTCCAATCGCTGCGCGTGGCGCTGGTGATTCTCTCGATGATTCCGGCGGTGGTCGCGGGCGTCGCGGTCGCGTTGTGGATCACAGGCACGACGCTCAACGTGCAATCGTTTATGGGTGCGATCATGGCTATCGGAGTTTCGGTGGCGAATGCCATTTTGCTGGTCACGCTCGCCGAACAGCGCCGCCGCGAAGGACAGGAGTCGAACGCAGCGGCGATGGTTGCGGCTTCGAGCCGGTTGCGCCCGATTCTGATGACGAGCTTTGCGATGATCGCCGGAATGATCCCGATGGCTCTGGCTATTGGCGAAGGCGGCGAACAGACCGCGCCGCTCGGTCGCGCGGTGATCGGCGGGCTAGCGACTTCGACGATTGCGGTGTTGCTGGTTTTGCCGTTGGTGTTTGCAATGGCGCAGCGCAGAGCGAGCCGCGCATCGGCATCGCTGCACCCGGAAGATTCAAATGAACAGGCTCAGCTTAACGATCAATGATTATGGCCAGGTGGTCGCGCATCGCCCAGCCAGCGTCGAAAAGAGGGCGTGGGATAAGCCGTTCGCCTTGCGCAGGATCAATTGCTGAGACTTCTGCGTCGGTGATGGCGATAATGATAAGAGCGTGGTTTTCCCGGATTTGATCAATGGGCCAGAGATTGACGAAGACAATCGGATATTTGTCAGTAGCGGCGACTTCCGCCAGTTCTTCGATGGTCAATGTGTACTTGCCGGTTTGGGCAAAACCATAACGGCGCGCGGCGTCAAGAGCGTTCAACGCGCTGGTTCCGAAGTCCGTGCTATCACAAGCGCGCCGCAATTCCTCTTCAGGCACGTGAAGACCAAAATGGCTGAAGATCATTCGCAAGCAGGCCGGGACACAGGAGAAGCGAGTTTCCTGTTTATAAAACGGCAGTTTCAATTTTTTCTCTGTTCTGATCGTAGACTGTGCGGGCGTTGTTAAGCATTTTGTCCACCGGCGTGTGCGAGATGACAGTCTTTGCTTGACCGCTGACAAGGATTTCTCCAACTTGCCCGACGGGGCCAATGCGAGGGTAAGCAAGCAGTACCGGCACGATCCAGACATCGCCTTGCGCATTGAACTGCGGTTCACCAGCGGTCAGCCGATCCGGCAGATGATCGAACAGGAAATGACTTGCCGCTGCTTCGGCATCAAGGGCAGAGATTTTTGGAATGGCTTGCGCAATCATCATTCGTCCCCTCACGAGAGTTTCCACAACGACTTTAGAAGTTATGACGCTCAGATCATAGCACTGCCGGTAATTCGCCAACAACGATGCTTGTCAAACGTTGAGCGATGGAGAGAAATTGAAATGCGTAAATTCGTCATCGGCCTTAGTCTCGCTTTTGCGGTTTTCATTGTCGCCGCTTGCGGCGGTTCGCAAAAACCGCAAACTCAAACATCATCGCCGCCCGCGCCGCAAACGCCGGCGGTCAACGTCACGACCGTGCAATCGCTCGAACTCAACCGGCAGCTTCGATTGCCCGGCGAATTGCAGGCGTGGCAGGACACGGCCATTTACGCCAAAGTCCAGAGCTTCGTCGAAGAGATTCGCGTTGATCGCGGATCAATCGTGAAGCGAGGCCAACTGCTCGCCCGTTTGCGCGCGCCTGAACTCGACACGCAGCGCGGCGAGGCCGAAGCCAAAGTCCGCGCGGCGCAATCGCAACGCGTCGAAGCGCTGGCTCGCGTGAGCGGCATCCGCGCGCAACGGCTCGAAGCTGAAGCGAAGCTTGCCGCCGACGAAGCGACTTATCAGCGTTTGAAATCGGCTTCGGCTACGCCGGGCGTCGTCGCGGGCAACGATGTTGAAGTCGCCGAGCGTTCGGTCGAAGCGGGCAGGGCCAGAATTCAATTGTGGCAGGAGAACGAAAAGGCGGCGCAGGCGCAGGTCAAAGCGTTGGAAGAAGGCGAGCGGGCGCTCAACGAAGCCGCGCGTTCGATGCGGAACATCGAAAGTTATCTGCGCATCACGGCGCCGTTCGACGGCGTGATCACCGAACGCAACGCCCATCAGGGCAGCCTGGCTTCTCCCACGGGAACGCCGATGCTGCGTTTGCAGCAGGTCTCGCGGCTTCGGCTGGTCGTTCCCGTTCCCGAAGTCGAAATCGCAAGCGTCAGGCCCGGCGCGAAGATCAGCTTTACTCTTCCGGCCTTTCCCGGCGAAACTTTCAGCGGCGTCATCGAGCGTTCAAGCCGTTCGCTGGACGCGAAGACCCGCACGATGCCCGTCGAACTCGATGTTGATAATTCACGTGGGCGGCTCGCGCCGGGGATGTTCCCCGAAGCGATCTGGCCTACGAGCCGATCACGCCCGTCACTCTTCGTTCCTCCAACGGCAATTGCGACTACGACCGAACGATCCTTCGTTATTCGCATCCGCGACGGCGTGGTGGAATGGGTGGACGTCAAACGCGGCGCTTCGATGAATCATCAGGGAGTTGACTTGGTCGAAGTCTTCGGCGACCTTGCGCCGGGCGATCAGATAGCCGCTCGCGGAACCGATGAACTGCGCGCAGGAACAAAAGTAACCATCAAACAATCACAGGGAGGCAAGTGATGATTTCGAGACGTAAAGCGATAGAGACACTGGCGGCAGGCGGCGTCGGGTTGACGCTGGCTGGCTTCGCCGAAGCCCAAACACAACCGGCAATGGCCAAAGCCTTCGCCGGACAGCATCAGCTCAAACCGCTGCCGTTCGATCCGGCGAAGCTCAAAGGTATTTCCGAAAAACTGATCCGCTCGCATCACGAGAACAATTACAGCGGCGCAGTGAAGGCGTTGAATGCCGTTGAGCAACGGCTGGCCGCGATGCTCAACGAGAAGGATTTGCCGGCTTACGTCTACGGCGATTTGAAGCGTGAAGAACTTGTCCGCACAGGCTCGGTGGTCTTGCACGAATTCTATTTCGGCAATCTGGGCGGCGACGGCAAGGCGGCGGGCGATGTTCTGAACGCGATTAAGCAAGGCTGGGGCGGTTACGAGCAGTGGGAAGCCGAATTCAAAAAGACCGGCAATGCGCTCGGCGGCGGTTCTGGTTGGGTGATTTTCGCGCTGAACTTTCACACTGGCGGGCTGCATAATTACTGGTCGTGGGATCACATGCACAACGCGCCGACCGGGACGCCGCTGCTGGCGATGGATATGTACGAGCATTCATATCAGATGGATTACGGCGCGGCGGCGGGGAAATACGTTGACGCTTTTATGCAGAACGTCAATTGGGAAGAGGTCAACCGGCGTTTCACTCGCGCAGTGAAGATGGCGACGCTGATGAAATCCTGATGGGGACTTAATGAAGTGAAGTCGGGATTACTGACAGCAGCGCGCGATTACTTCGGTCTGAACCGCAACGTAGCGACGCTGGCGTTGAGCATCTTCGTTCTGGGGCTGGGCGAGGAATTATGGCAGAGCTATTTGCCGAAGTATCTGACGGCGCTCGGCGCGGGCGGCGTGATTGTTGGGCTGTTCTCCTCGCTCAAGGATTTGCTCGACGGCTTGTATCAATATCCGGGCGGATGGATCGGAGATCGTTTCGGGCGCAAGCGCGCGCTGATGCTGTTCACGATTATGGCGATGTGCGGCTACGCGCTTTATGCGCTGGCGTGGCATTGGGCGATTGTCTTCGCCGGGTTGGTTTTGGTGATGGCGTGGAAGGCCGGGGCGTTCCCTGTCACGTTTGCGGTGATCGGCGACGCATTGCCGCAGGGGCGGCGGGCGATGGCCTTCAGCGTGCAATCAATGCTGGTGCGGCTGCCGCGTGTGATCGGCGCGCCGCTGGGAGGATTGCTGATCGCATCGTTCGGAGTAGCGCCTGGCGTGCGCGTCGCGGCTGTGATCACATTGCTGCTGGCTCTCGCCGTCCTTTTCGCTCAGCAACGCGGATACCGCGAACAGGCCGCTTCCGCTCAAAATTTTGAAAGAGTTCGGGCTGGACAAATCTTCGCGCGAATGCCTGCCAGGTTGAAGCGACTGCTCCTGGCCGAATGTCTGGTGCGATTCGGCGAAGCCATCGCCGCCGCTTTCATCGTGCTCTACGTCACGAGCGTGTTGAATCACTCCGCGCTGGTTTACGGAACGCTCTACGCGTTGCAGCAGACGGTGTCGCTGGCGCTGTATCTGCCGTCGGGCAAGCTGGCCGACTTGAGCGGGAGGCGTCCGTTAATCGCGCTGACGTTTTTCTTCTTCGCGCTCTTTCCGCTGGCGGTGCAGTGGGCGCACGGCTTCACGGCGCTCGTCGCGGCGTTCGTCATCGGCGGATTGAAGGAGATGGGCGAACCGGCGCGGAAGGCGTTCATCGTTGATCTGGCCGAAGCTTCGCAGCGCGCGCGGGTGGTCGGCGTCTATTACACGATTCGCAATTTGCTGATTGTCCCGGCGGGCGTGATCGGAGGATTGTTGTGGACGCGCTCGCCGCAATTGCCGCTGCGCGTCGCGGGCGCGGTCGGATTGCTCGGCGTGGCGGTTTTCTGGATCAGTTCGCCGGAGCGGACTGAGCGCGCAGATTGATGGGACTTGGTCAGCCCCCGCTTTTCGGTTATGTTCGGCGAGGGAGGATCATCATTATGGTTGCTGTTTCGCAGCGGCTTGTCATTCATCAAATGGCTTCGCCGCAGGATGATGGGAGTTTCGCCGAAGATGTGCGAGCCGGATTGACGGCGGCGCCGAAAACGCTCAAGCCGAAATATTTTTATGACGCTCTGGGATCGCTGCTTTTTGAAGCGATCTGCCACCTGCCTGAATATTATCTGACGCGCGCCGAGGCTGAGATTTTCGAGCGATACGCGGCCGAGATCGTCGCGCAGTTGCCGTCTCCGATCACGGTGGTTGAATTGGGCAGCGGCAGTTCGGTCAAAACGCGGCTGCTGATCGAAGCGATACTGGCGCGCCAATTCGAGCTTTGTTACCAGCCGATTGATATTTCCGAAACGATTCTGGAACAGAGCGCGAAACAATTGCTGGAAGATTATCCGGGCCTGCGCATCACGGCCCACGCCGCCGATTACACTCGCGGCGTGGGTTCAATCGCGCGGGAAGACGGCGAGAAAATCCTGGCGCTTTTTCTCGGATCGAACATCGGCAATTACACGCCGGATGAAGCGCGGCATCTGCTCAGCCAGATTCGCGGCGCGCTGCGGCCCGGAGACGGTTTGCTGCTCGGCGCTGATTTAAAGAAGTCGCGTGACGCGCTTGAGCCTGCTTACGACGACGCGCTCGGCGTGACGGCGGCGTTCAACTTAAATCTGTTGTCGCGCATCAACCGCGAACTTGACGCCGACTTCGACATCCGGCGATTCAAACATCGAGCCGTCTTCAACGATGAGCGTAGCCGCATCGAGATGCATCTGGTCAGTCTTGCGCGGCAGCAAGTCAACATTCGCGGCCTGGAAATAGTTGTCGAGTTTCAGGAAGGCGAGACTATTCACACCGAAAATTCATATAAGTACGACCTTGAAATGCTCGCGGCGTTGGCTGAACGGACAGGATTCAAGCCTGCGCCCGCGTGGCTGGATTCCAACGCGCGGTTCAGTTGTAACTTCTGGCTGGCGAATTGATTTACCGCTGTTCATTCAGGCTCTTGTTGTAGCTGAAGTAACTGACGCTGATTTCATTGAGCGGTGTTTTCGATAAAGTCTCGCGCGCCGGGCCGTCGAGGTACATCAGGATGTATTGCGCGATGTGCGGTTGCTGGATGTTTTTCTTCTCTTTCAGGTAGTTCAGGAAATCGTCGTCGAACCAGTCGAAGATTTTCGACAAATAAAGTTTCTTCGCCGCCGCGTCGTATTTGACGTGTTTGGTGTCGTTGATGAAGCGTTTGGCCGATTGATCCAGCACGTCCCAGGTTTTGCCTTCCGGAATTGCGCCTTGCCACAGCGCCGGGCAACTCGTCGCCGCGCAGTTGATGTAGAAATGGATGCGAGGCTCTTTGTAGCCTGGGCGAATAATCTTGTGTTCGAGGTCTTCAAGGCCGAGTTGTTTGCCGCCGAGTTTGATCGTGCGGTTGCGGAAGAGACCGACGAAGTTCCAGAGAGAACTCTTTGACGGATATTCCGAAGCGGCGATGTACAAGACCCAGGCGTTGTAAGCCGTCATCCAGTAGCGCAACTGCTCGCCGCCGTCTTTGAACTGCTGCGGGTGACTGTGCGGGCTGACTTCGGAAATCTGGTCAATGAAACTTTTCAGCGCGCTCAGTTCGCCCTTCAGCCCGTTGTAGTTGACCAGTCCGCGCGCGTCAACGTATTTGCGCGTCAACCGGTCGTACTCCGAGTAACTGATCTCCTGCGCGGATGCGGCGCTCGCTACAACGCAGACAAACAGCGACAACGCGGCGAAGAAAATCGGTTTGTTTCTCATTTTGTCAGCCTCCATGCGCTAGTGATGACTTCGTCGCGGACTATAATTCCGGCCACGCGATTTTAGTGTAAGGCAGACTACGTTACGAAAACCGTGCTCGTCTCAATCATCATTCCAACACTCAACGAAGCGACGACATTGCGCGAATTGGCCACGTCGCTCAGTCGCTTGCGGGGCGCATTTGAAGTCATCGTCTGCGACGGCGGCAGCGCGGACGCGACGGTCGAGATAGCGCGCCAATGCGGGTTGCGCGTGATCACGGCTCCGCGCGGGCGCGGGCGCCAGATGAACGCCGGAGCGAAACTGGCGAAAGGCGACGCGCTGCTTTTCCTGCACGCGGACACCAGATTGCCGGAGAATGCGCCGGCATTAATTGCCAGCGCTCTGGCCGACGAAAAAGTTTGCGGCGGAAACTTCAGCCTGATTTTTGACGGCGGGGCGCGGGAATCGCGCGCGTTGACCAGGATTTATCCTTTGCTGCGATTTGGCGGGATGTGTTACGGCGATTCGGCGATTTATATCAGGCGCGGAGTGTTTAAGACTTTGGGCGGTTACCGCGACTATCCGATTTTTGAAGACATTGACCTGTATCGCAGGATGCGGCGTGCGGGAAAATTCGTGCGGTTGAACGCCTGCGTCACGACTTCTTCGCGGCGGTTCGAGGGAAGATTTATTCGCACATTCGCGCTGTGGTCTTTGATGCAGGCTCTGTACTGGGTTGGCGTGAATCCGAATTTTCTGGGCCGGCTCTATAAGCCGCTGCGGTAAGCCACAAGCTAGAGCTTCCTCAGCTTCACATTCTGCACCGAATGATCCGCGCCTTTTTCCAGAATCAGATGGGCGCGCGAGCGCGTCGGCAGAATGTTTTCCCTCAAGTTCACGCCGTTGATCTCGTTCCAGATTGACAGAGCTTTTTCGCGCGCCTCCTCATCGGACAAACCCGCGTAACGACGGAAATACGAAGCCGGGTCGAGGAACGCCGTGCGACGAAGGGTGAGAAAACGTTCGACGTACCAATGTCTGACATGATCTTCGTCGGCGTCAACGTAGATCGAAAAATCGAAATAATCCGAGACGAAAATCGGCGAATAATTCTCGGCGCTGCCAACACCGGTCTGCAATACGTTCAATCCTTCCAGAATCATGATGTCAGGCTTTCTGACAACCTGCTCCTGGCCAGGCACGATGTCATAAGCCAGATGCGAATAAACGGGAGCGCTGATTTCACAGGCTCCCGACTTCACGTCAGCGACGAATTTGACCAGGCGGCGGCGGTCATAACTTTCGGGAAATCCTTTGCGCTTCATCAGGCCGCGCGCTTCCAGAACAGCGTTGGAGAACAGAAACCCGTCAGTCGTGACCAGATCAACCTTCGGATGGTTGGGCCATCGCGCAAGCAGCGCCTGAAGGATGCGCGCCGTAGTGCTCTTGCCGACGGCCACGCTGCCCGCGACGCCTATGACATACGGAACTTTCTCCGTCGAATTGCCGAGGAAGGTGTGCGTGGCCTTGTGCAGTTTCTGCGTCGCGTCAACGTAAAGGTTCAGCAATCGCGACAACGGCAGATAAATCTCTTCGACATCGCGCAGCGAAAGCTGTTCGTTGATGCCGCGCAAGTCGGCCAGATTGTCTTCGGTCAGCGTCAGCGGAGTGGAGTTGCGCAACCGGCTCCATTCGTCGCGGGTTAAATCAATGTAGGGTGAGAGGGGCATAAAAGTTGCGGCTGGCGGTTGGTGATTGGCGGCTGGCGGTAATAAGCGATTTTGTTAATCACCAGCCACCACTAAATTCCAGTGATTCGCAATCCAGTGTGAGTTTTGTATCGGATATTGAACCCGATCAGCAGGGCCGTGACCGCCTCGACCGTGCGCGAATTGGCGAGTGGGCCGCCATCAACGTAACGGCAACCGGGAACGGCTTCGACCAACGGGCGGGCGCGCTGTTTAGCTTCTTTGTCGTCGCCGCAAACGATGATGTCGCATTCCACTTCGTGAGCGAGATCGGCCAGGGCGTCGGCCCCGGCGTTTTGGAAAGCTGAAACTACTTGAACATCCTTCGGCGCGAGTTCCCGACACTGCTCCGCCGCCGATCCCGCCCACACGCCCAGCACGCGCGTCGGTTTGCCGCCGATGGCAGGTTCGAGTGGGACAGTGACGTCAATGAGCAATGAACCGGGTTGAATTTTGCCGTGAATCTCCTTGAGCGTGATAATGTGCGCTGCGAACGGAACGGTCAGCGCGATGATCGAAGCGCCGGCCGCCGCGTCCGCGTTCGCCGCTCCTTCAATGCCTGCATTGGTTGAATCGAAATCAGCCAGAGTTGCGCGCATCGAGGAGGCGGCGATCTTTGCGCGTTCCGCGTCGCGCGATCCGATGATGATTTCAAACCCGGCGCGCGCCCAGCGGAGAGCAAGCCCTTTGCCCTGATCGCCCGTCCCGCCGATAATAGCTATTCGTTGATTCGACATATATTCGGATTGTAGCATCCAGACGCATTACAAACTATTCTATCGGCGTTGCGGTCAGAACAGATGGCGCGCCCGGATCGAAACCGCCAGTGGAGAGGCGGTCAAGACAGTAAAAGAAAACAAGTGGGTAAGAGAAGGTGAGTGAGACAGTCGAAAGAACCAGATACAAATCAGCATTGGTCACAATGCTGATCAATCTCGGCCTTCAGTTCCGCAGCCAGATGCGCGGCAGGTGGCGCGAATGGATCGTCAGGCAATTCGCCCCGCAAGAGGAGAGGGTCGAATGGCGGGCGCTTGCCCAAACTTTCCTGAAGCTGGGCGCGACCGGATTCGGCGGCGGCCTCGCGGTGATTGCGCACGTTCGCCGCGTCGTGGCCTACGAACACCGATGGCTCTCGGAAGAGGAATTCCTGGATGCGGTTTCGCTGGCGCAAAGTCTGCCTGGCGCCAATGCCGTCAACGCCATCACCTACATCGGTCTGAAGCTGGGAGGAATTCGCGGCGCGCTGGCGTCGGTCACGGGCTTCGTGCTGCCGTCGTTTCTGGCGATGATCGGGCTGACTGTGGCGCATAGTTATCTGATCCATTTCCCCGACGCGCAGCGCGTCTTTCAAGGTTTCAACGCGGCGGTGGTCGGTCTGATTGCAGCGACCACGGTGCGGCTGGGTCAGACTGCCATGCAACAACAATGGCATTTGGAGGTCGGCGTGGCCGCTGGATTCATGCTCATCTTCACTCAGACCACCGTAGCCGAAGTCGTACTGCTGGCCGGAATCATCGGAATTCTGATTCGCTCCTACAAGACGCGCGCGCGCCAGCAAGTCCGCCACCGGTGGCGAAAAGAGCATCAGGCCAGCGCACGCAGCATCGCCGTCGAGCAACAAGCGCGGCAACACGCCGCCGAAATGATCGAACACGCCATCGAACACACCGACGACCTCGGTGAGGATTACAAAGTCGAGGTTTCGCTGCCCGAAAAGAAAACCTCAAAGGAGACCAGCGACGGACCAGGCGCGAGCAAAGCTGATGATGACGCTGGCGACAAAACCGATGGCGAAGAACCGGAACGGCGGCGCGCTGGCAAAGATGCGGGCGAAGAAACTCCTGCGGTTCCTCTCGCGGAAAAAAAGGGAGCGCCGAGCAAGTTACGATCCTTCTCGCTGCTTCCCCTGGTTCTGTTGCTCGCCTGGCCCTTTCTGGGAAAGATGGTTACGGTCTGGCATTTGATAACGATCTTTCTGCGCATCGGCACGGTCACCTTCGGCGGAGGCTATGTCATAATCCCGCAGATTGAAACCGACATCGTTCAGGTGCATCAGTGGATGGATCATCAGACGTTCGCCGACGGGGTGGCGTTCGGCCAGATCACACCAGGCCCGGTGCTGATCACGGCGACCTTCATCGGGTACAAAGTCGCGGGCGTCACCGGCGCGATTGCGACGACGATAGCGGCGTTCCTGCCGTCTTTCGTGATGACCGTGATCGCCGGGACTTCGATCAATCGCTTCCGAACAAATTTCCACGTCCAGGCTTTTCTGGCCGGGGTCGCTCCGGCGGTGGTCGGGATGCTGGCGGCGGCGGGCGTGACCCTGGCCAAATCGGGCGTGAGCGGCGCCACGGGGTTCGGCGTCGCGACGCTCTCCTGTCTGTTGATGCTGCGCGCGAAACTCAATCCCATCGTCATCGTTCTGGGCTGCGGGTTGCTGCAATGGGTGATTTCGCGCGAACTGCCTTTCATTTTCAAATGATCATGCCGGGACTCACCGAACGACAACTTGCTTCTTACCTGCGCGACGGGTTCCTCGTAATCGAAAATTTTGCGAGTCACGAAGAGTGCGAACGGTTGAAAAGGCGCGCTGAAGAGCTTGTCCGCGATTTCGATCCGCAGGGGGTGATCTCGATCTTTTCGACGCGCGAACAGACTCGCGTGAGCGACGATTACTTTCTTGATTCTGGCGACAAAATTCGTTTCTTCTTTGAAGAAGACGCTTTCACGCCAGACGGCGATCTAAAGCAGAACAAGGAGCGCTCGATCAACAAGATCGGCCACGCGCTGCACGATCTCGACCCGGTGTTTGACAGTTTTTCGCGGGAGCCTCGGCTGGCGGCGATCTGCGCCGATCTGAACTACAAACAGCCGCTGCCGCTTCAATCAATGTACATTTTCAAACAACCGCATATCGGCGGAGAGGTCGTCTGCCATCAGGATGCGACGTTTCTTTACACCGAGCCGATGAGCGTCACCGGATTCTGGTTCGCGCTCGAAGACGCGACGCAGGAGAACGGCTGTATGTGGGCGATTCCAGGCGGACACAAACTCGGATTGAAGAAACGCTTCGTTCGCGCCCCCGTAGGCGGAACGAAATTTGAAACGCTCGACGATTCGCCGTGGCCCGATTTTATGCTTGCGCCGCTCGAAGCCAGGCAGGGCGCGCTGATTATTCTGCACGGGCTATTGCCGCATTTGAGCTACGCCAACCGTTCGCCCAAATCGCGCCATGCTTACACGCTGCACGTTATTGACGGCGCGTGCGAATACCCGGCGGGAAACTGGCTGCGCCGCTCGCCCGATATGCCGCCGCGCGGTTTCTGATGGTGGTCAATGGTTGGTGATTGGTGGTTGGTAAAAGCAAAACCAACCACCAACCACCAACCACCAACCACCAACCACCAACTATGGAACTCAGACTGAAAAATTGCGTGATCCGCCCGTGGCGATCCGGCGATGAAGAGTCGCTGGTTATGCACGCGAACAATCGCAACATCTGGCGCAACGTGCGCGACCGCTTCCCTCACCCGTACACGCTGGAAGACGCGCGCGAGTGGATCCGTTTGGCCGGCGAGGAATACCCACAAACCAATTTCGCCATAGTCGTTGAGGGAGAAGCTGCGGGCGGAATAGGACTGGTTTTGAAAGACGACATTTACCGATGCACGGCGGAGATCGGTTATTGGCTGGGTGAAGCTTATTGGGGACGCGGTATTGTGACCGAAGCCGTGCGCGCGCTGACCCGATGGGGATTCGAGAAGTTCGACCTGAGCCGGATTTACGCGGGCGTGCTGGAATGGAATCCCGCGTCAATGCGCGTGCTCGAAAAAGCCGGCTACCAGTTTGAAGGCCGGTTGCGAAAAGCCATCGTCAAAGAGAATCAGGTGATGGATGAATTCATCTACGCCATCATTCGAGAATAGGGGGACACCGTTATGCCTGAAAATCTGGCGCCGCATTATCTGGAAACGGCCATCGCTGAATTCCGCAATTTGAAAAAGCTGGGCGACCGCGCGATGGAACAGCTCGATAGTGAACAGTTCTTCATCGCGCTCGATCCCGAAAGCAACAGCGTTGCCGTCATCGTCAAACATCTGGCCGGCAACATGCGTTCGCGCTGGGTGAATTTTCTGACCAGCGACGGCGAAAAACCCGACCGACATCGCGACCAGGAGTTCATCATTGACGCGAACACGACGCGCGATGATCTGACGCAATGGTGGGAGCAGGGCTGGAAATATGTGTTCGACGCGGTCGAAGCTTTGAAGCCGGAAGATGTGACGCGAACCGTGATGATCCGCCAGGAGCCGCACACCGTCGCGCAGGCGATCAGCCGCCAGTTGTCGCATTACGCGACGCACGTCGGCCAGATCGTTTTTCTGGCCAAGCATCTGAAATCAGCCGAATGGAAGACGCTCAGCGTGCCGCGCGGCCAGTCGGAACAATTCAACCAGATGATGATCGAACGGATGAAAGAAAAACAGCATCAACCAACAGGCCTGATTCACCACAAATCTTGACGCGACGCCGGATTGATCGTAGCCTACCGAGCGGTCAGTAAATCTTTCCCAAAACATCGAGCAATCATTTTATCGAGAGGAGCATCAGCGAAATGAGCGAGCTTGTGTCTTTAACCCGCGATGGCGAAATCGGCGTCATCACTGTCAACAACCCTCCCGTCAACGCGCTCAGCCCCGGCGTGCCCGAAGGCATCGCGGCGGCCATCGAGCAGGTCAAAAACGACGATTCGATCCGGGGCGCTGTGATGATCGGCGCGGGCCAGACGTTCATCGCCGGCGCCGACATCAAAGAGTTCGGCAGGATCACTTCCGGCCAACGCAAGGAAGGTATCAACTTTCTGGACGTGATCAAAGCGATTGAAGATTGCCCAAAGCCGACGGTCGCCGCGATTCACGGCACGGCGTTTGGCGGCGGACTTGAAGTCGCGATGGGCTTTCATTACCGCGTCGCGGTCCCTTCAGCCCAAGTCGGCCAGCCTGAAGTCAAACTCGGTTTGATTCCCGGCGCGGCTGGAACGCAACGTCTGCCGCGATTGGCGGGCGTCGCCAAAGCCACACAGATGTGCGCCGACGGCAATCCGATTGGCGCGAAAGAAGCCGCGTCGCTTAGCGTTGTTGACCGCGTTGTCGAAGGCGATCTATTGCAGGGCGCAATCGCTTTCCTGCGTGAAAAGATCGCGAGCGGAGAAAAGCCACCGAAGACGCGCGAACGCAACGACAAACTCGGGGACGAAGCGACGAACGCCGCGATCTTTGAAGCGGCTCGCGCGCAGGCGAAAAAGACTGCGCGCGGGATGATGGCGCCGCTCGCTGCGATTGACGCGGTCGAAGCCGCGACGAAGCTTTCATTTGACGAAGGCTGCGCGCGCGAAGCCGAACTATTCAAACAATGCCTCTTCTCCGATCAATCAAAAGCGATGATCCACGTCTTCTTCGGCGAGCGCGAGGTCCAGAAGATTCCCGATGTGCCGAAAGACACCAAACTGATTGAAATCAAAAAAGCCGCAGTCATCGGCGCGGGCACAATGGGTGGCGGCATCGCGATGAATTACGCCAACGCAGGCATCCCGGTGATCGTGAAGGAAACGACGCAGGAAGCGCTGGATCGCGGGATGGCGACAATCCGCAAGAACTACGAAAACTCCGTGAAGAAAGGCCGCTTCTCGCAAGAGGTGATGGACAAACGGTTGGCGTTGATCACGCCGCAACTCAGCTATGACGGTTTTGAAGAAGCGGACATCATCACTGAAGCGGTGTTTGAAGGGATGGAGCTGAAGAAGCAGGTCTTCGGCGAACTCGACAGAATCGCAAAAACTGGCGCGGTTCTAGCTTCAAACACTTCGACGCTCAACATTGACGAAATCGCTTCGGCGACTTCAAGGCCGGAGTTCGTCATCGGCCATCACTACTTCAGCCCGGCGAACGTGATGCGATTGCTCGAAATCGTTCGAGGGCGTGCGACGAGCAAAGAAGTCATTGCGACTTCGATGTCGCTGTCGAAACGGCTGAAGAAAGTCGGCGCGCTCGTCGGCAACTGCTACGGCTTCGTCGGCAACCGGATGCTGCACCAGTACGGGCGCGAGGCGCAGTTCCTGGTCGAAGAAGGCGCCGCGCCGCAGGATGTTGACGGGGCTTTGTACAAATTCGGAATGGCGATGGGGCCGCTCGCCGTCGGAGACCTCGCCGGTCTTGACGTCGGCTGGCGCATTCGCAAGGAGCACGCGCATCTGCAAAAGCCCGGCGTGCGTCATCCGAAAGTCGCCGACCAACTCTGCGAGATGGGCCGTTACGGGCAGAAGACCGGCGCGGGCTGGTACAAATACGACGAGAACCGCAACCGCATTCCCGATCCCGAAGTTGACAAACTGATCGAGCAGGCCGCAGCCGAGCAGGGCATCAAGCGCCGCGCGATTACTGAGGAAGAGATCATCGAACGCACGCAGTACGCGCTGATCAACGAAGGCGCGAAAATTCTCGAAGAAGGCATCGCGCTGCGGGCGGTTGACATAGACATCATCTACATCAACGGCTACGGCTACCCGGCGTGGCGCGGCGGGCCGATGTGGTACGCCGACACGGTCGGATTGAAGAAGGTCTACGAGCGCGTCAAACAATTTCACGAAGAGCACGGCGAATTGTGGGAGCCTGCGCCGCTACTGAAGCGATTGGCGGAAGAGGGTAGGACGTTCGCCGATTTCGACAAACAGAAATAGACATCCACGAAGGCGCGCGAAGATTCGCGAATTTTTTCGCGCTTCTTCGTGTGGCTTGGTGAAAGAGAGGATCAAAGATGAGGGAAGCAGTTGTTGTCGCAAGTTCACGCACGCCGCTGGCGAAATCGTTTCGCGGCTCGCTCAACATCACACGTCCGGACGATCAACTTGCGCATTGCATCAAGGACGTTTTGCGCAAAACGCCGCAGGTTGACCACTCGGAAGTCGAAGACGTGATCACCGGCTGCGGTTACCCGGCGGGCGCGCAGGGATCGAACATTGCGCGCGTCGCCGCTCTGCTCGCCGGCTTGCCGGTCACGGTCGCCGGAGTCACGGTCAATCGTTTCTGCTCTTCGGGATTGCAGGCTGTGGCGATGGCCGCGCACCAGATCATCAACGAAGGCGCTGAAGTGGCCATTGGCAGCGGCGTCGAGAGCATCACGATGATGGGGCGCGACAACAAACCCAATCCGTGGATTCAGGAGCATTATCCGGGAATTTATATGGTGATGGGCGACACCGCCGAAGTCGTCGCCAAGAGGTACAAGATCAGCCGCGAGACTCAGGACGAGTACGCGCTGTCGAGCCAGCAGCGAACCGCGCGCGCCCAGGCCGAGGGATTCTTCAAAGGCGAGATCGCGCCAATGCAAGTCACACGCGGCATCGTTGACAAAAAGACCGGCGAGATCACCGGGCAGGAAGAGCATTTTCTGGAAGGCGACGAATGCAACCGCCCTGACACGACGCTCGAAGGTCTGCTTGCGCTCAAGCCGCACTTCGATCCGAACAGCGGACAAGGCACTGTTACCGCTGGCAATTCATCGCAACTCTCCGACGGGGCTTCGGCGACGTTGCTGATGTCGCGTGAACGAGCCAAAAAGCTCGGCGTCAAACCGTTGATGACCTTTCGCGGATTCGCCGTCGCCGGATGCGAGCCTGACGAGATGGGCATCGGCCCGGTCTTCGCGATTCCGAAATTACTCAAGCGGCACGGGCTGAAAGTTGACGATATTGATCTGTGGGAATTGAACGAAGCCTTCGCGGTGCAGGTGGTTTATTGCCGCGACCGCATGGGCATTGATCCGGCGAAGCTCAACGTCAATGGCGGCTCGATTGCCATCGGCCACCCGTTCGGAATGACCGGCTCGCGTCTTGTCGGAACGATTGCGAATGAAATGCAACGTCGCAAAGCGAAATATGGCGTCGTGACGATGTGCATTGGCGGCGGGCAGGGTATGGCTGGATTGTTCGAGGCTTGCTGATCGTTGAGGCAAGCGAGTTTTAAACCTTGATTATGTCGAAGCCCTCTTTTTCCGCCGCTTCGAGCAATCTGTCATCGCCGCTGATGAATGTCTTGCCGCGCGGATAGCGATTGCACCAGGTCAGCGCCGCAGCGAGTTGCAAGGCATCGGCGGCGCGCAGAGGATAGGCTCCGAGCAGTCGCTCGGCCAGTGATCGCGCCTCTTGAAGAGGCGCAACCTCCGTCCAGCGCAGGCGAAGTCTATCCAATTCCTGAATACCTGATTGCGTTTCGCGCACCGTCAGTTCCTGATTACGTTCCAACCGTCGAAGCGCCGAATTGCATTCGACGCTGGTCGCCCACCATACGACAATTCGCGGGAAGAGTCGGCGCGTCTGGCGCGCGGCTTTGGTCTGCGGTTGCTGACAACATAAAGGCACTATTGCGCTCGCGTCCCAGAAAGCCGGCTGGGAGTTGGCGGCAGTTTTCTTTCTCGCAGACGCCGGCATTAGTATTCACCCCGCTCTTCTTCCCATATCCGCTTCATGACCTCTTCCGCCTTTTTGCCCTTGCTTTTCAGCCGCGGCAGTTTGCGTTTGAGTTCTCTGGCCAAGTCTTCATCTGTCAGCGGTATTTCAGGCAGCTTTACCTTGCCCTGCGCCGCCAGTTCCAGCAACTCCTCGTCGTAATCGGCGGAGGGCGCGGCAGGCACGATTCGCGCGATGATGCGGTTGCGATCCTTGATCGTGATTTCATTGCCCTGGCGCACCTGGCGCAGGTAATGAGAGAGGTTGTTCTTCAATTCGGCGATGTTGACGATTTGCATTGCTTGCGCTCCTTTCGACCTGGCCATCATAGCCATCTCAGCAAGTCGCCGCAATCGCTTTCGCCTGAGGTCAGCTTGTCGCCTGCTTCGACGCCCGCGTCAACACGCCAGCCTCGGTCAAAACCTGCTCAAGCTTCGCGCGATTCGACGGATTCATCGGCGTGAGCGGCAGGCGGTAAATTTCCTCGATCATTCCCGTCATCGCCAGCGCGGCTTTCACCGGAATCGGATTGCTTTCGATGAACAGCGCCTTGATGACCGGCGTGAGCTGGCGGTTCAACTGGCGCGCCTCATCCAGACGGCCTTCGACCGATGCGTGACAAAGATCGCTGACTTGTCGCGGCAGCAGGTTCGACGCCACCGAGACAACGCCGACTCCGCCGAGCGCCGCCACCGGCAGCGCGACCATGTCGTCGCCCGCGAAAATCTTGAAGCTCTCGTCCACCAACGACGCGATCTCGGCTATCTGCGAGATGTTTCCCGAAGCCTCTTTGATGCCGGCGATGTTTTCGATCCCGGCCAGACGCGCGACGGTCGCCGGTTCGATGTTGCAAGCCGTGCGGCTCTGAACGCTGTACAAAATGATCGGCAGCTTCGTCGAGTCGGCGATGGCGCGGTAATGCTGGTACAGGCCTTCCTGCGTCGGTTTGTTGTAATATGGCGTGACCGAGAGGATCGCGTCCGCGCCCAGATGTTCGTAGCGGCGAACTTTCTCGAGCACTTCGCGTGTGTTGTATCCGCCAGCGCCAGCGACGACGGGCGCGCGGCCTTTCGATTCTTCAATCGTCAATTCGACGACACGGGCCTGTTCGTCGTCGCTCATCGTCACGCTCTCGCCGGTGGTGCCGCAGGCGACGATGAAATCAACGCCGTTGTCGAGTTGGAAATTTACCAGGCGTCGGAAGGCCGCTTCGTCAATTGATTCATCTTTCCGAAATGGCGTGACGATAGCCGTCCCGCAGCCTCTCAACCGATCAATATTTGTCATTGTGTCTTTCCTTTCATTATTCAAAAAGCAGTTCAGAGAATTCGTAAACGCCTTGTTTGCCGATGATCTTTTCCGCCGCCAATACTGCGCCAGCGGCGAAGCCTTCGCGGTTGCGCGCCGTGTGCGTCAGCGTGATCGTGTCGGCTTCCGAGTCGAATCCGACTTCGTGCGTGCCGGGAATGTGACCGGCGCGAATCGCCACGGCTTCCGGCGCGCGTTCGCCGTAACTCTCCTGCATCAAGCGTTCCAGCGCCAGAGCCGTTCCCGAAGGCGCGTCTTTTTTGAATTTGTGATGCGCCTCGACCAGAAACGGATCGTATTCGCCATAACGCGCGAACATCGCGGCCGCGTCACGCGCGATCTTGAAGAACAGATTCATGCCGATTGAAAAGTTTGCGCCGTAAACGAGCGCGCCGCCGTGTTCGGTGACCGCTCGCTTCACTTCGTCGAGATGCGCGTACCAGCCGGTTGTGCCGACGACTGTCGGGATGCGAAGCTCGGCCAGACGCTTGATGTTTCCGAGCGCCGAGTCGGGCGTCGAAAATTCGATGGCGACTTCGACGCCTTTCAGGTTTTCGGCAATCAAGCCTTCGCCGCGCAGGTTGTTGTCAACATCGAAGCGCGCGACGGTTTCGTGGCCGCGCGAGGCCGCGACGCGCTCGATCATCTTTCCCATTTTGCCGTAACCGACAATTGCGATTTTCATTTCCTCCACCTCACCCTACGGCCTGAGCCAAAGCAGGAGCCTCGAATGTTTCCTCGTCCAGTTCGCTGAAAAACTCGCGGTGCAACGCTCTGACAGCGTTTTCAACGGCGGCGCCATCAACAATGAAGCTGACGTTGATGGCAGAAGCGCCGTGCGAAATCATCGAGACGTTGATCTGCTCGATGCTCGAAAAGATGCGCGCGGCGACGCCCGGCGTGAACTTCAAATTTTCGCCGACAAGGCAGATCAACGCCTGATCGCGTTCGACCGAAACTTCGCCGAGCGACTGCAAATCGGCGACTATCGCATCGAGATGGCGAGTATCGTCGAGCGTCATCGAGACGCTGACTTCGGAGGTGGCGAGCATGTCAATTGAGGTTTCGTGTTTGTCGAAGACGGCAAACAAACGCGACAAAAATCCGTGAGCCATCAGCATTCGAGCCGAAGCCACGTTGATCACAGTGATGCCGCGTTTGAATGCGATAGCTTTGCCCAGCGCGCGCGAGGGCGGCGCGTGGCGAACAATCGCAGTGCCATCGGCTTCAGGACGCCGCGAATTGCAGACGCGCGCCGGAATGTCTTTCGCCATCGCGGGCAGCAGCGTGCTCGGATGCAGCACCTTCGCGCCGAAGTAGGCAAGCTCCGAAGCCTCGGCGAACGAGATGGTTTTGACTTTCGCCGCATCGGGCGCGATGCGCGGGTCGGTCGTCATAATGCCGTCAACGTCCGTCCAGATTTGAATCTCTTCGGCGTCAATGGCCGCGCCGATGATCGAAGCTGAATAATCAGATCCCCCTCTTCCGATTGTCGTCGTCACGCCGTCCGAAGTTGAGCCGATGAAGCCTTGGGTCACAGGCGCACCACCTCCGGCAAGCGCCGCCGTGAAGCCCTCTTTCAATTTCGGGTTGGCGATATCGAATTGCACTGCGGCGCGCGTGAAATCGTCGTTGGTTCGCATCATCGGACGGACGTCAACCCAGACGCCGTTCATCCCATCGGCGCGGAAGGCCGCAGCGACGACGAGCGATGAGAGCAATTCGCCATTCGCTGAAATCGCGTCGGACAGGCGAGGCGTGACCTGTCCGGTTTTGCCGATCTCTTCGAGCGTCGCGTGGATGGCGATGAAACGTTTGCCCAGAGCCTCGCGCAGCGATTCGATCTCCTCGGACCGCGCAAGCTGATCAACAGTTTTGAAATGATGCGCGGCGATTTCATCCAGCCTGTTTTGCGCCGATTGAATGTCGCCTGCGGCGGCCATCCGCGCGCATTCCAGCAATCCGTTTGTGGTCTTGCCCATCGCCGAAACCACGACTACAGGTTGGCGATGCGATTGACGGCGGACGATTGATACAAGGCGGCGGATTGCGACTGCGTCCTCGACCGAAGTCCCGCCGAATTTCATTACGATCATCTGATTACTTTCCTGCTCCTTGGGAACAGCGCCGCGCGCGTAAGGAAGCGGTTGTGCGAATAGTGGCTCGCTTGCTTACGCGCGCGGCGCTGTTCCGAGTTCCCAAAACGAAAAAGGGTTAGCGAGCCATCGCTCGCTAACCCTGTCCTGATCGCGCGCCATAATGGGCGCCTGCGAAAATGACCGCGTCGCCGAGATAGCTCTTCACCGCCGCGCGTGCGGTGACAACCTCAGGGATTTAGCCCTGACAGCCAACCAGCGCGATTGCGAAACATCGCACCGGCTTCGGCGGCTTGCCCCTTTCGCTCATCTTCTTTGAGCCTTCGCGCTCTCGGACGAGTTACTTTTGAAAGCCGCGCCTCTACTCGATTACAAACCGAAAGAACAATACGTTGAAAAATGATGCGGCATTGTGACGAATGCTTCTGAGGCTGTCAAGACAAGCTTGTCTGCCGCTTGTTTCAGAGTTGTTGGCTTCAACTTCTCCGTCTACCCGGCCCAGCGAATAGACATGACGGTCAGGTCGTCCCCCTGTCGCGCTCCGGCGCTGAATCGCTTGAGGTCCTCCAGGCAGGCGCTGAGCAGCGATTGAGGCGGAAGCGAATGGCGCTCGCTCGCCAGTTTCGCCAAACGCTCGATCCCGTATTCTTCGTCCGAACTGTTGCGCGCCTCGGAAAGGCCGTCGGTGTAAAGAAGCAGCGAATCGCCGGGGGCCAGTTGCGCTTTACGACAAGAAAACTTCTCTTCGCAGAAAACGCCGATGGGAAGACCGGTAGCTTCGATGCTCTCGATTTTGTCGCGGCGCAGCCAGAGAACCGGCAGATGGCCGGCGTTGCAAATCTCGACTTCGCCTGCGCGACTCCCTTTGCCGCAAACCAGCGTGGCGTAATGCGTGGACAGCGTGCTTTCGCAAAAGAGACTGCTTGCCCGCTCAATCAACTGTTCGAGCGGAAGACCGATCGAGATCAGCGAACGGAACATCGCGTGCAATTGCGTCATCAGCATCGCCGCCGCGACACCTTTGCCAGAAACATCGCCCAGTATGAAATAGAAGTTGCCGTCGCCATCCGTCATCAGGTCGCAATAATCGCCGCTGACCACGCCAGCCGCTTCGTAATGGCGCGCAACCTGCCAGCCGCCAAAAACAAAATCAGGTTTCGGCAGCAATTCGGCCTGAACCCGCGCGGCCATCGCCAGGTCTCGTTCCAGCGCCTGCTGCTCGTGCGGTGACAGGTGATCAATACAGAATCGCTCCAACGGGTCGGCCAGCAACCGGTCGGTTTCAACCGGATCGTGGCAGACTTCGCACAAACCATATACGCCGTTGTTCAAGCGATCCAGCGCCGCGTCAACTTCCCGTAAAAGCTGCCGCAGATTGGCGGAATCGCCTAATTTGACCAGCGCTGTTTCGAGCTTCTGCTGGCGGACGACCAACTGGTCGCGCAGAAGAACCTCCATCGGGTTTGCCATTTTTCTCTCCTTCCTTTACCTGCGCCACTCGAACCACTTCCGAAAAATTTTCCGCAACGTCGGCGTCAACCGCGCGCGATTGTAAGCGTCACCGATCTTGCGCAGAACTTCAGCCTGTGTCGGATACGGATGGATTGTCGCCGACAGCGCGCCCATCTTCAATCCGTTCGTGATCGCCAGCGTCAACTCGCCGATCATTTCGCCCGCGTGCCGCGCGACGATTGCGCCACCGAGAATTTTGCCTGTCTTGCGGTCGTAATGGACGCGCGCGAAGCCTTCTTCTTCGCCATCCAGAATCGCGCGATCAACATCTTCAAAGCTCTCCGTGATCGTGGCCACGTCGAAGTCCGCCGAGCGCGCGTCCGCTTCGTAAAATCCGGTGTGCGCGACTTCCGGGTCAGTGTAAGTCACCCAGGGCATGATCATCGCGCTCATCTTCGCGCGCCCGAAAAACAGAGCGTTGCGCAAGACCGCGCGAGCCATCGCGTCAGCCGCATGCGTGAATTTGAATTTCGAGCAAACATCGCCCGCCGCGTAAATTCGCGGGTTCGACGTGCGCAAGCGGTCGTCAACGATCACGCCGTCGCGCGAATAGTTCACGCCAGCGGCTTCTAAACCCAGGCCTTCGATATTCGGCGCGCGGCCAGCAGCCAGCAGAATCGCGTCGCATTCAACCCGCGACTCTTTGCCTCCGCGCAAGTAGATAATCGTTTTGTTGGAACCGCGCCGCTCAACGCTCGTGATCTTCGTCTGGTTGATGATCGTCAGTCCTTCGCGTTCAAGCTGGCGATGAATGATCGCAGCGGCGTCAGCGTCTTCGCGCGGCAGGATTTGCGCGACATCGTTGATGATCGTGACGCGGCTGCCAAAACGCGCGAACGCTTGCGCCAGTTCGCAGCCAATCGGGCCGCCACCGATCACGGCCAATCGCCGAGGCAATTCAGTCAGCTTGAAGATGTTTTCGTTCGTGAAATAACCGGCCTCTTTCAAACCCGGAATCGGTAGTTCAGCCGGGCGACCGCCGGTGGCGATTACGGCGCGGTCAAATTCCAACCGCTTACCGTCAACCTCAATCGCGTCGGAGCCAACGAATCGCGCATCGCCGAGATAAACATCCACGCCGAATTCATTTTGGAATCGCGCGACCGAATCGTTCGGACTGATTCTGGCGCGCAGCCGCCGCATTCGCTCCATCGCTTCGGCGAAATTGATCTCAGGCTCTGACGCGAGATGAACGCCGAACTGTTTCGCGATCCGCAAATCGTAAACGGCGCGCGCCGCGCGGATCACGGCTTTCGACGGCACGCATCCGACATTCAGACAATCGCCGCCCATCAACGCGCGTTCGATGATCGCAGCTTTGGCGCCCAGGCCACCTGCGCCCCCTGCGCTGACCAACCCGGCGGCGCCTGCGCCAATCGCAACCAGATTGTATTTGCCGGTCGGAATCGGATTGACGTGATTCGGCGGGTGACAATTTTCGATCACCTGCCGGTCGTACTGATCGTCAACCAGCAGGAAATGTTCATCGCCGCTGATGTGTTTTTCGGTTGGCGTATCCATCACTTCGCCTCCGAACTCATCCGCTCGACCTGCGCCAGAGCCTTCTTCGCCACGCGCGTGACGAGCGTGACAACCGCGATTGTCGCCAACAATCCGACGTATTTGAGAATCTGTCTGAACACTGTCGCATCGCTCGCGCCGTGCAATGCCTCGCGCGCAGCCGCGCCCAGATAAACGTAAAGAAAAGTTCCCGGCAGCATCCCGATCAGATTCGCCGCGACGTAGGCGCCCGTTCGCACATTCGTCAGCCCCAAAAAATAGTTGAGCAGAGTGAACGGAAAGACCGGACTCAGCCGCGTGAGCAGAACCATCTTGAAACCTTCGCGCCCGATGGCTCGATCCAGCGCGGCGAATTTCGGGTTGGCCTCGGCCCATCGCACGACCTTCTCACGCAGGAATGTTCGCGCCAGCAGGAACGAACAGAGCGCGCCAAGATTCGCGCCGACGATCACCGTGATCGCGCCCAGCCACAAACCGAAAATCGCTCCTGCTCCCAGCGTCAACGCGCTGCCCGGAACGAGGAGCACGGTCAGAACGACGTAAGCGAGCGCGAAGACGACCGGGCCAATCGCTCCCAGGCTTTCAATCTGCCCCTGGAGTTGCAGCAACCATTGACGAACAGGGAGAAAAAGGAAGCCGACGCCGATGACGATAATGATGAACGCGATCAGCAGAGCTTTCGCATTTTTTGTCTGAGCCACACTGAGTCTCCTCTCTAATCGCGCCTGATTGATGGCTGAATGATACTCTCTTTTGCGAAAAGGTCCGCAAAAGCTGTGACAGTATTCTGGCTCCGAGTCTGAACTCAAGTTACCATCCGTGCGTATTTCTATTCGACGATAATCAATGGAGGTCAATATGCATTGCCCGAATTGCGGAACCAAAGCTCCTTCGGAACAGAAATTCTGCCGCGCCTGCGGATTCGGTCTGGAGAAGGTCGCAAAATTGATCGCCGAGCAAACAACGATTTCGGAAGATCAAACCGAAGAGTCGTCTCCGGCTCATTCCGACGACCGGCTGCGCAAGCTTGAAAAATGGGCTGCGCGCGCGCTTCTCGCGCTGGGAGGCTTATTCGGCGGCCTGATGCTCTGGGCCATCATAGTCAAGGTGATGATTGAGAAAGGAGACATATTCACGGGCATCGGAATATTGCTGTTTCTGGCCACGGTCGTCCTGTATCCGCTCTGGGTTCATCTGAGATCAGAGCGTGAGAAGTCAGCCTCTACTCAACCGAAGCAGCAACAGCGCCTGCCACAGGCGGAAGAGACTGCAAAGATGCTGTCTGAACCGAACCTCGGAACAGCGGCCAGCGTGACTGAACATACAACGGCTAAACTCGGAGGGAGAGTTATAACCCAGGTTGATAAACCGTAATCGGAATCAGGCTCGATTCCCCGCTTTCCCCAATTTTATAGACGCCGCGCCCAGCACGCGCCGATGAGCGCGTTCCTGCACAAAGACGACGACGCGCAGATCGTCGCGCTTCCAGCCATCGGCGATCATCATCGTCGTCTCGCCCGCAAATGAGCCGGTCGCGCCGTCAACTTTGCCCAGCGCGCGCATTTCACGCACGACTGCCGTATGAGCCAGCCTGCGCCCCGTATTCTCTCCTCGCGAAACGTTCGATGAAAGATCGTCTTCGGTAACAGCCAGAATCGTCTCGGCCACATCTCCCCGGCTGATTTGCGGAACACCTTTGACACTCACGCTGAGCCGGATGGCGCGGTTGTCTTTAACATCATCCGTTCTGGCTTCAATCCGCACGTCGGCTTTTGACGCTTGTGACGCTGTCGTGATCGCTTCGCGCGCCTTGCTCAAACTGTTTCCGACGAACTCGAGCTGTCCGTCAACCACCATCTGCGGCGTGTAGATGCGTTCGCTGCCGAACGCGCCCGCATATGATTCCTGGCGCGCGCTGAACGCGGCGGACGAGAACGGATCGGCCCAGCCGATGTAATTCCAGTAATCAACGTGCTCGCTCAACGCGATGATCTCGGCGTAGGCGACGGGCTGGTCTTTCTGCAACTGCGCCAACACAGCGTCGGCGGGCGGACAACTCGAACAGCCTTCAGACGTGAACAACTCGACGATCACCGGCGAGCGTTTGCCGTTGAACGGTTCGAGCGTCGCGGCGATTGTGGTTGACGGCGAGCTTTCGCGTCGTGGCGTAAAGACGGCGAAGGCCAGAACGGCGCACAGAAGTGTCGAAACAGCGATCAGTAATTTCACGATTTGTCGCTCCTCGGTTTGAATTTTTGCAGCGCACTTTACCGCGCGGCTTGCCGTTTGTCTGTAACTCGCATTACAAGTTTTCAGAGAACGGCAACGCAGGAATGAGCATGAACGACAGTCTCACGGAAAGCTCGGCGTTGAAAGTCAACGGCTACCTGTTCGCCGCGTTCGGCGTCGCCGTCACGGCTGCGATGGCGCCGTTTCAGCAACGTTTGAATTCGACGACTGTGGCGCTGGCTTTTGCTGTTGGTGTTGTTTGCGGCGGAGGACAAGGTGCGCGGCATACCGGCTGAACTGCGCGCAGGCTTTCAACAAATTCCTTCAAGCAACGAATGAAGGCGCTGCAAGTCTGGGGCGGCCCAAAGGCATGGGAATGGGCCTGGCGATTGCGCGCGGCGGCGTCAAAGCGCACGGCGGGCGAATCAGGGTAAAGAGCGGAACGAGCGGCGGCGCGCGTTGTTTTCACAGCGCCAATCGGTGATGAAATCGAGCCTGATCCGGCCAAACCACGTTATATCCTTACCAAGCGTTGGGTCGGCTACCGCTTTAACGCGGAGCAGTATGCGACACCGCCTTAAACACTGACCTGCCTTGCCCTCTGCTTTTCCTGCTCGTCCGCTTCATCCCAGAATCTGATCCAGCTTCATTGCCGCCATCATATTCCCATCGAGCTTTATCTTGCCCGACATAAAAGCCATCATTCCGTTGGTCTCCTTGCGATAAAGCTTGTTCATCGTGTCGAGAGACATCTTCAGCGTGACTTCCGCCGGGAGGTCTTCGTTGCTGACGACGTTCGGAACCGATTTGCCGTCAATGAAGATCATGCCGCCTTCATCGAAAGCGAATTTGATCACGGCGTCGAGGCCGGAATTTTCGCCGACCCTTTCGCGAATGCCTTCGGTAAATTCAGCCACACCCAAATCTTTTTTCTCGTCCGCCATTTATTTTCTCCTGATGTTTTGTCAGTACCGCGCGCGTGAGCAAGCGGTTGCGTGCAGGGTCAACCGCTTGCTCACGCGCGGTACCGTACCATTTTAGTCTTGGCCGGCGACCACTTGTTTCCGCGCCTGAGCGCGCCAAAGCAGGTAGGCCGGCACACCCGACAAGACAATCGCCAACCCAGGCCACGTCGTGGCCGTTTGATAAACAAAAAGCACAACCAGAATCACCGCTGCGCCGATGATGTAGAGCGCGGGAACAACAGGATAGCCGAAAGCTTTATACGGGCGCTCAGCGTCCGGGCGCTTCAAGCGCAGCACGTAAATCCCGGCGATTGTCAGAATGTAGAAGATCAGCGCCGCCGAAATCACGTAGACCAGCAGATTGCTGTAAAGATTGCCGTACGATCCGTCCGCTTTAACCGTGCGCGGCAGAACCAGAATAGCCGCCCAGACGCCTTGAATCACCAATCCCCACGTGGGCACAGCGCTGCGATTCAATTCGCCGGCGGGACGGAAGAACAGTTCGTCTTTCGCCATCGCGTAATATGCGCGCGCGCCTGCCAAAATCATTCCGTTGGCGCAGCCGAAGGTCGAGATCATGATCGCAACAGCCATAATCGCCGCGCCATAACCGGGAAAGATCACATCCGCCGTTGCCGAAGCCACGCGGTCGCTCGGAGCCTGCTGAATTGCGCCGAGCGGCAATGTAACCAGAAAAGCGATGTTGGCAAGCAGGTACAGACCGATGACCAGCGTTGTGCCGAGCGCGAGCGAGAGCGGGATGTTGCGGCGCGGGTCTTTCACTTCCCCCGCAGTGAAGGTGATATTGTTCCAGGCGTCGGCTGAAAAGAGCGAATTTGTTTGCGCGACGCAGATGGCGACGAACAGCCCGAAAGCCGTCGCCGCAGTCAAACCGTCTCCCACATCCTGCAAACCGCCGCGCACTGTCCACAGGTCGCCGAAGTTGGCGCTTGCCGCAACGGACTGGTAACCGACGGTCACTCCCAGCACGATCAGAGCAATCAATGCGCCGGTCTTTGTAACGGTGAAAATGTTCTGCACGAGTTTGCCGATCTTCAACCCGCGCGTGTTCATCCAGGTCAACAGCGCGATCATCAGCACGCCGACAAGTTGCGCAGTCGAAAGCGAGATGGCGTAACCGGAACTCAACCGGATCGGCGCAACGATGTAATTGTTTTCGGAAATCGTCGGCCACAGCACGCCCAGATAGCGCGCGAAGCCCACGGCGACCGCCGCAATCGTTCCGGTTTGAATCACCAGAAACAGCGTCCAACCGTAAAGAAATCCCCACATCGGCGAAAAGGCTTCGCGCAGGTAAACGTATTGCCCGCCCGCTTTCGGCATCATCGCCGCGAGTTCGCCATAACTAATTGCGCCGATCAGCGTCAGCAATCCCGTGATCAGCCAGACGACCAGCAACCATCCGGGACTGCCGACTTGCCGCGAGATTTCAGCCGAGACAATGAAGATGCCCGACCCGATCATCGCCCCGGCCACGATCATCGTTGAATCGAACAGGCCGAGTCCGCGAACGAACTTTTCTTCCTGAGTCATAAATGTTGAGGAGATGAAGTTAGGAGAGATGCGATCGGGCCGGGATGTAACCGCTCCACTCGCGGCCCAATAAAAACGGGCGATCCGTCAATCCGAACCGCCCGCGTCTTTCAGCGAAGACTATTTTCTCTGTTGTTCCTGCGCTGGTGGTTTACTGAAAAATTTTTCGCCCACCCCGACGACGTCGTTAATGATGACGAAGCCCATTAGCAAAAGCACCAGCACGAAACCGACCTGCTGGAACCGTTCGCGGAAGTTCATCGTCAGAGTCAAACCAACCAGACCCAGAATCCATTCGATGAAAATCAGCAGGATCACGCCGCCGTCGAGCACCGGGATCGGCAGGAGATTGAAAACGCCCAGGTTCAGGCTGAGCAATCCCATCAATTCGATCACGCCGGCCCAGCCCGCGATGTCGTAGGCGTTGACGGTCTGTTCGGCGATCCTGATCGGCCCGCCGATGGAGTTTCGGGCGGAACGCTGGCCGCTGAAAATCTGTTGGAAGATTTCGCCCGTCAGCTTGATGATACGAATGTTGGAGTCCCATCCGTAGCGCAACGCTACCGCCAGCGAATCCGTCTTGAGCAGCTTCTTCTCGAAGGTGCGAGTAAAGCCCAGCAGGTAAACATCGCCCTGCTTTTCCGGCGTGCCTTTGATTGTCAAAGTCTCCTGCCCGCGATGGACGGTCAGCGTGACTTCACGGCCTTCCTGGATTATGCGGCGAAGCTGATGCCATCCCGTGATCGGCAGGCCGTTAATCGAGGTGATCTTGTCGCCCATTTGCAGCCCGGCGCGTTCGGCCGCTGAGTTTTTCGTTACCGGCCCCACACCGATGTAAGTTAGCGGCGGTTCAAGATCAACAACGCCGATCTGCTCCTTGCCGATGGTTTCGACGCGCGGGCGCAGCTTCAAATTGACGATTTGTCCATGGCGGTCAACGGTCAGCGGAATATCTTCGCCCAGATTGGTAATGACTTTGTCGCGCCAGGTGGCCCAGGTCGGATTCTTCTCGTCGCCGAAAGCGATGATGCGGTCGCCTTTCTGCAGGCCGGACTGTTCAGCGGTGGAACCCGGCGTGACTTCACCGATCACGACCTGCTGCGAGTTATAAATGTCATCCTGAAAGCCGACCAGGATTGCGGCTGTCGGAATCAGCAATGCGGTGACGATATTGAAAACAGGCCCGGCGACGGCCACCAGAAAGCGTTTCCATTTCGGATGCGAGAGAAATTCGTCAATCGAACCTTCGCTCTTGCCCTGGATCATCTCCAGATTTTCGCCGCGAAATTTGACGTAACCGCCGAGCGGGATCGCGCTGAAACGGTAATCGGTTTCGCCAATCCTGAAACCGAACAGGCGCGGCCCGAAGCCTACCGAGAAAGTTTCGACCGCAATGCCCAGCATCTTAGCGACGATGAAGTGTCCGAATTCGTGGATCACCACCATCGCGCATAGAATAATGACAAAAGATAGATAGGCCACCGTTTTACTCCTCGCTATCGCCGTTGTTAATTCGCCAACCCGGCCAGCAAATGCGCGGCGACGTGCGCCGCGTAAGAACCGCTTCAAACTAATGATTCGATGTGTGAGTGTAATTGGAGCAACGGGATGTGTCAAAAGGGCGTTCTTGAAAGCATTCTCAGCTTACCCTCTTGTCGTAGAAAGCGATAACGCTCCTGGCGCGGCTGATGATTTTCCGACGCAATTCCTGCGGCTCGATTATTTCAAGTTGATCTCCAAACCCCAGCAGGCATTCGCAGGCGTCATCTTCAAACTGAAAACAGATCGAGACTCGCGCCCAGCCGTTTTCGCCCACCTCATCCGGTGGGTCAACTCGTTCGACGCGCGAAAACCTGCCGATGATGTACAAACGATTGACCGCTTCGGGGTGAACACGAACCGTCACCGCGTAGCGCGGAAATCTGGATTTAAATTCGACATTAGATTGATGCCAATGCTTGACGAGATCGAATGATTCGGGACGAACGAACGCCTGATCGGTCAGTTCAGCCTGGAGCATGCGGGAAACGCGATAATTGCGAATGTCGCCGTCAATCGCCGCGACCAGATACCAAACGCTGCCTTTGGCCACCAGACCCAGCGGATCAACCACGCGCTCGACGCTGCAATCATTGCCGCGATCGTACGTAAATTTCAATTTGCGCTCCTGCCAGACCGCTTCCTGCAACAACGGCAGCAATGGGACGGATTCTTCGTTCCGGTTCCAGCCGGTGACATCAACGTAGATTCGCTGGCTCGCCGATTCGGCGTCGTGGCGGGACTTGGACGGCACAGCCGCGAAAAGTTTGGTGAACGCGGCTTCTGCGGCTTTGCCCAAGCCCAGATCGTCGAGCAATCGAGGCGAACGCGCGAGGAAGAGCGCCTGAATTTCGGCTTCGTTCAGGCCGGTCAGATTGGTTCGATACTCGCCAAGCAAAGACCACCCGCCGCCCGCGCCACGTTCCGCAATGACTGGGATGCCAGCCATGCCCAACGCCTCCATGTCACGATGAATCGTTCGTTCGGAGACTTCCAGCCGCTCAGCCAGATCATTCGCGGTCATCCGCTGGTGAGCCTGCAACAACAGCATTATCGAGAGCAGCCGATCCGCGCGCATAGACTTCCTCGCTTTCAGAATTATTTTTTCGTTCAACTTCGAAATATGACAGAAGGTGTCAGGAATGATCGCATAAGCTGGCAATCATTCCTACACCTGAAACCGCAAAACTGAAGCGTTGGGAGGCGCATTATGACGACCACAAAACGATCATCGAACAAGAAACAAGCCAATCAGGAAACCGGACCGGCAGCGAGCCGCCCGCACATGCCGGGTTATGGCGTCCCGAAAGACAATAAAGGATTGCTCCCCTGGTCTCACGTAACCGAACGGATGGCCGAGGCTCAAAACTATTGGGTATGCACGGTTGACCGGGAGGGGCGGCCACACGCAACACCGGTCTGGGGTTTGTGGCTCGACGACCGGCTCTATTTCGGCGGTAGCCCGCAAACGCGCCGTAACCGCAATCTGGCGAAGAACCCGGCAGTCTGCGTGCATCTGGAAAGCGGCTCGGACGTGGTCATCCTGCACGGCGATGCAAGCGAGTTGCGCGCGCAGGATAGCTCGCTTACCGCCCGCTTGATTGAAGCCTCCAAAAAGAAGTATGGCTATGCGCCGAAGCCTGAGGATTATGAAAACGCAGGGACGTTTGTCTTCCAGCCGCGCTGGGTTTTAGCGTGGGAGCAGTTTCCGAAGGACGCTACTCGATGGGGTTTTCAGGATGGCGATTGAGCGGACCAAAGCCCGTGTCCCTCAGCGCTCCAAATAACCCGCCGCTATCCCGATTTATTTAGGGGAAGAAAAAACTTCCCCCCTGTAAATGTTGTGGCGCAATAAGTGGACTGAAGAAAACTGGCTGTGCCAAAGTGAATGCCTCAATTCAAAGCTTGCAAGTAGTACTACTGTGTTAAGGCCGCGGGCATTTTCACGCCAATTACGTTTATGTAACGCGATGAAAATCAATAATCCATCGCACCCCACCCGCGAGCAGCGTTCCGATCAATACTTGGCGCTGGTCTCAAAAGCTGTAGATGACTCTGATCGTACCGAACCGTTACTTGATTACTGCACGTGGTGCTGTTGCCTCTCGAACCCAAAAGTATAGAACCAATCGCAGCGGCGGTAGCCCCGGACAATACCAGAAACAAGCATCAGTCGTTACAACAGTTCATTACTGACTCGCCGTAGTGTGATGCCCCTACTGAACATCACGCCTCAGCAGGCCCTGCCTGCGCTCATCGCACCCGCTGGTGTCGAAGCGACAATTGCGGATGACACAGGCCATCCCCAAAAAGGGGAATATTCGGTTGGTGTCTCCCGCCAGTATTGCGGGCAGTTGGGCAAAGTCGCCATCGGAAGAGAATTTCGATTCTCTCAATTTGGAGTTGTCTAGAAATGGCAAGGTTATTTCCGAGTCATCCCTTAAAGGTTTCCCTTCATCATCATTCAGGAGGCTCTTTCTGATTACTTTGACCGACTTTTGAAAACCGCGCCCCAAGTGGCTTGACAGCCTCGCCTGCGAAATTGTTTGATAGCGACCGGCTTGAGAAATCGCAGTTCGGAAGAGTTTTTATCGCCCTGGCAACAATGAGTCGCTCTAGGTTTTTACTTTTTGTGATCCTGATCATTGCGCTTATCTTTCTGTACGTGCATGGCCAGGTTCACAAATATGACGACCGCGTCATATCAAACATAAACGATCTGGATACGCGCAACTGGGCCAGTCCACGCGTGGCCGTTGTGTTTGGCGCGAGCGTTTACGGCAATGGCGCTCTTTCGCCGATTCTTGAAGACCGTGTTGAAACCGCAATAGAGCTTTACCGCGCTCGCAAAGTGGATCGCATCCTGGTTTCCGGCGACGCTCGCCATTCGAATTACAATGAACCGAAAGCGATGTACGAGTATCTGGTCAATCGCGCCGTCGCGTCGAAAGACGTGATTGTTGATACATCGGGACGCTCGACCTACGAAACCTGCCTGCGAGCGAAGGAGGTTTTCGGACTCAAACAGGCGGTATTGGTCTCGCAGAGTTTTCACCTGTCGCGCGCGCTTTATATCGCCAATCAACTCGGCCTGGACGCTGTCGGAATGGCGGGAGATCTAAAAACGCAGGAGAAAATTGATTATCAGGGCGTGCGGGAATGGGCTGCGGAAGTGAAAGCGTACCTTAATCTGAATTTCATTCCACCCACAGCTTCATTGGAAGAAGGAAAAATTATCCGCTGAGCTAAATTTCTTGACTGAACATGGAGCCTTGCGGATAATGCCCACGTCATAAATCTTGTTTATCAGATTTCCTAAAAGATTTTCGCTGGAATTTCTGAAATTATGCTCAACAGGCTCACGAGAAACCAAATCGTCACAAACAGCGCACGCAGACTCGCGCGGCCCTATTCGTTTAAGTTCGGCTTTAGCTTCGGATTTTATTTTTACTTTAGCCGCCACAGAGGGAGCCGGCAGGTTGGATGTTCGTTAGCCTGAGCGAGAACGAGCGAAACGCCTGAAGAAAGGCCCCTCATTCAAACCGAGTGAGGGGCCTTTCAGTTTTATAGGGGAACGCCCCAGGGAGTTGTTGAATGATTGAAATATTGGAAGTAGATGAGACGAATTCACAATCAGTAAATCCGCGCGTCGCGTTTCAGGGAGAGCTTGGCGCGTTTAGCGGTGAGGCCGCTCACAAGCTGCTTGGCTCCACAGTTGAACTTCTCCCCTGTGAAACTTTCGAGAAGATGTTCGGCTCTGTCGAGAGCGGTTCGAGCGATTATTGCCTGGCTCCGATTGAAAATTCACTCTTCGGCTCGGTTCATCAGAACTACGATTTACTGCTCAAACATAATCTGCGGATTGTGGGAGAAACCAGCCTGCGGATTGTTCACAATCTGATCGCCGCGCCGGAAACGAGGCTTGAAAGCGTGCGGCGTGTCTATTCGCATCCGGTAGCGCTGGGGCAGTGTCTGCGCTTTCTCGCCGGGCGACCGGAGATACAACAGGTTGCCGCTTACGACACGGCTGGCAGCGTCAAGATGATCATGGAAAGCCGCGAAGATGGAGCGGCGGCAATTGCGAGCGCAGCGGCGGCTGAAGTTTACGGCGCTCAAATTCTGGTTCCCGGCATTGAAGACGACCAGGCGAACTTCACTCGATTTCTGCTGCTCGCGCGCGAAGACCGCTGCGCTGAGGCGCCGCCTGAAGCCGATAAAATGTCAATCGTGTTTTCAGTTGAAAACCGCACGGGATCGCTTTATCGGGCGATGGCCGTGTTCGCGCTGCGCGATATTGATTTGATGAAAATCGAATCGCGCCCGCTGATCGGGCGTCCCTGGGAATACAGTTTCTATCTGGATTTCATCGGCAATCTGAACGAGCCTCGCGTTCGCAACGCGCTGGCGCACCTGGGCGAGTTCGCCACGAGCGTCAAAGTTTTGGGTTGTTACAAACAGGCGGTTAAAGCCGCGAGCGAAGGATGACGCTCGGAAAGTCGAGACCGACGCGTGTTTCGCGCCTGTCTTCAAAATCACCCTTAAATCACAACTTCACCATAGGAGCTATTAACAATGATCGTAGCAATGCAAGCCGAAGCGACAGAGAATCAGATCAATCACATCTGCGACCGCATCCGCGAATTCGGCTATACGCCACACGTAATTCGCGGAACGGAACGAACCGTCATCGCCGCCATCGGCCCTGGCGACAAAAAGGAGCACATCGAGAATCTGAAATCGGCTGATGGCGTTGAGGACGCCTTCCCCATCCTGCAACCTTTCAAGCTCGTCAGCAAAGAAGTCAAGAAACAGAGAAGCGTCATTCAGGTTGGCGATGTAACCATCGGCGATGGCGGCTTCGTCGTTATGGCAGGCCCGTGTTCGGTCGAAGGGCACGAACAATTGATGTCAACCGCCGAGGCTGTGGCGGCTTCAGGCGCCAGGATCCTTCGCGGCGGAGCTTACAAGCCGCGCACTTCGCCTTACGATTTTCAGGGACTTGCAGAAGAGGGGTTGAAGCTTCTGGCCGAAGCCCGCAATCGCACCGGGTTAAAAGTCATCACTGAAGTTCTCGATACCGAGGACGTCGAAGTCGTGGCCGAGTACGCGGACATCCTCCAAATCGGCGCGCGCAACATGCAAAATTTCGCGCTGCTCAAGAAGTTGGGCGAAATCAACAAGCCGGTGATGTTGAAGCGCGGTCTTTCAGCGACGATCAAGGAATTCCTGCTATCGGCGGAATACATTGTGACTCACGGGAATCCGAACGTGATGTTGTGCGAGCGGGGCATCCGCACTTTTGAAACGGCCACGCGCAACACACTGGACATCGCGGCCGTCCCGCTGCTCAATGAACTGACTCACCTGCCTGTGGTCGTTGACCCGAGCCACGCTACAGGCAAACGCAGCCTGGTTCGCCCGCTGGCGAAAGCTTCCATCGCAGTCGGCGCTGACGGATTGATGACCGAAGTCCATCCTCGTCCCGAAGAAGCCTGGTCAGACGGGCCGCAATCGTTGCGGTTTGAAGAATTCGCCGCGTTGATGAACGAAATCGAGCCTTACATCACATTGCGTAAAAGTGAATCGAATTGACAGCAGCGCTGGCTTACGCATTGATAGCGGTGATGATGAAGCGCAATGACTGCGCGCTTCATCATGGCTTAGCGCCTCCGGAATATCTTCTTGCCGTGTGTAGTTTGCCGTGACACAATGCCCCCGCTTGTTGACACATATGCGGCTTCCTTTTTGTCGAAACGAGTCAAACACAAGCAATTTCTCTGACGGTTTTACGAATATGAAAGTCAAAAAAACGGCCTTGATTATCTGCAACGACGGCAAAGAATACTGGATAACGCAAAAGCAGTTCTGGAATATGGTTCGTGAAGGAGTAGTTGTGCAAACGGGCGATCAGCCTTTAACCGGGCGATTCCGAGGCAGGGACGATCAGTTGCTGATCACGATTCAACATACAGTGCTCAATAAGGCGACTCCTATTCACACCGGAGAAGTGCTTCGCATAGTGCGGTTAAGAAAGAACAGACGGTGATTGGGTGGGATGGCGTTGAGGAACACAAAAGATCAGTTTCTTTCAGGAACTTTCTTTAACCGGGCGCGTGTCAACGGCTGCTAGCGTGAGCAAGACTGAAAGTGGAACGAGATCAGCTTTCACAGAAGCCTTGGCAATCGCATTTTATAGAGTGGCTATTCGCCAAAAACGTAAAAGGGAACCGATGACTTGTGAGGGGGGCGTCGGTTCCCTTTTGCATTTTACTTTCGAGTCGGCCAGGTAGCCTCTTCCTTCAGTCCTTCGCGCCTTTCTTTTTCATTGAGGCCATGATTCCTACCTGCTGTTTGGTTTTTAGCCTGACTCGGCGTGTCCAATCTTCGTATCCATCGGCGATCAATCTGATTTGATGATCACCGGCAGTCAGTTTGACTATGCGTGGGGTAGTCCCTGAGAACTGGCCATTGATGTATATCCTCGCTGGCGTATAGCTCTTGATCGCCACCAATCCGGCTTCACCGTTATTTTTTGCGTCAATCTGCTCAACACCCAATTGGGCATCAACGTTGGTTTGCTGAACCGCCGATTTGGAAATTGAATCAGGCGAGGTTGCGGCAGAAACCTTCTCAACTCTCGATGGCGCCGATGATGGCTTCGGATTTGGAGAGTGCGGTGAATCTTCAACAGAAGAAAGCTCCTCGATCTTTTGCGGCATTGCGCGCACGCTCTCAACCGCGTCTTTCTTTTCCCTTGTAGGGGCTTCAACGCTTTTCACAGTCGTTGTAGCCTTATCGCCACGCCGTTCTCTGGCCAGGCGTGTGCGGAAGGATCGTGTATCTTTCGAATCTGCCCTCGGCTCAGCGGAAACGCCTGTGTCTCCACGAATGGCGGCGAAAAACCCTCCCCATTGCACCGCGCGACCGGTCAGTACCAGCGCTGCGACGATTGAAAGCCAAACCATCGCGTTAAGCATTCGCGCGCCCGCTCGCTCGATCCTTCCGCGCTGAGGCTTTTCCACTTCCGGCTTGTAATCGTGAACTTGAGTGTGGCAATTCTGGCAATAAAAATGCCACTCTGAAACTTCAGTTTGACACTTCGGGCATCTCATACTCCCACCTCCGAACTACAGGAAGCCTATTGTTTGTTACGGGGGATCGTTTGAGTGAGGAAACTGATCAGGGCTTACACAACTTTTTGGCAAACACGCTGTGAAGGTCTTTCTTTTCTATCTCCAACCGCGACGTATAATCGCACACGGAACGCTGGACGCAAAGGGATGAGAAGCAAACGGAAAATAATCATAGAGGACACGGAACGCTCGCCAAAACATGATCCCGTATCCCTCCTGCTGCGCCATTTGGTGCGGCAAAATACACCGAAACGTGTCGCTCGCTTTCCCGAATTCACCGGCTGCCGTCTCTTCTCAACGGCTAAGTAGCTGACTCTCTGGCGATTTCGAGCCATTACTGAGTTTGGATCAGCGCGGCACAGAAGTTGTTATTACCTGCTGCGTCCTGATTTAATTTCTGAGTTGTTGAGAATTGAAACGGCGGCTTGCTGCTGCTCCAAGAGCGATTAAGAGGAGGAAAAGATGACCAAGACAATGCAAAAGAACGTGATTTTGATGGTGGTTTTGGGGTTACTGGTAGTGACCGCCGCTCCGGGCGCAATGGCGCAGGATAGGTGCCGCAAACGCGGAAACTATTATTCTGTGGCTAACAATTACCAGGACGATGATTACTACCGCGACCGCAGTTACCAGCGTGATCGTCGCCGTCGTGATCGTGATTACAACGATGATTATTACGACCGAGAGGACTCGACTGGCAAAGCAATCAAGCGCACAGGAATCGGCGCGGGTATCGGCGCATTGGGCGGCGCTTTGATCGGTGGCAAGAAAGGCGCTTTGATCGGCGCGGCGGTTGGCGGAGCCGGCGGTTACCTCTATCACAGGAAGAAAGTTGATGATCAGAGAGATCGCCGTTACCGTTACTAAACATGCGCGCAGAAGGCGAGATCAAACATGATTCACCAAAGGGCGATGAGCAATCATCGCCCTTTATTCGCGTTTGGACTAATCGTAGCCGTTTTCGCCAAAGAAGACAGCGGTGATGGGCCTGCCAAAATCGCTCTCAGGTAGTGCGATTGAGGTGTGAATAACAAAACACTACCCAACCGCAGCTTAGCAAGTTGGCGGCTATCCGCCAATCCATTTATGGTTGTTTGACAAAAACGCGCGATGCGCTCTTTGAGTTGATCGCCCCCGTCCTGACGACGCCACAGTTGGCATCATTCCCGGAGTTTTCTGGCGCGCCGGTCTTTCGCCGTCAGTGGCCGAGCCTCTACGAAGCGCCGCAAGATGGTTTGCTCGGCCGTCAGGAATTACTCGAACTCGAGGTCGAGAACTTGCCAACCGCTTCCCGACAATTGTTGGCCGGCGACCAACTTACGTGAGCGACTTGTTTTCTCTAAGCAGTTCGAGAGCGAGTTTGGTCTTGAAGGCCGAAGTGTAGCTTTTTCGCGTGGTGGTTTATCCGACCTTAAAGTATCGCGTTTTTTTGTCTAAATTTCTGAGTCCGCTATAAGCAGTGTGATCTGGTTGACGATCAAATCCAGTTGGCTGGCTAGCAGCCATAATCAATCTCCTTTCGTTACGGCTGATTCTATCGCTGAACCGCTATTATCCTCAATTAGGTTGATAACCCGGAGAAGGCGCACGCGAATGCGGCCTCAGCGAAACTGAATCCTGATGCGCCCGCCCACCATTCGCGGGTGGCCGAAATGTGTTCCCTCGAACGGATTGCCGAAGTTGTAAGCGAAGCGATGATCAGAACTTGATCCGGATTCCGCCCCAGGCTCCACGCGGCGCGCCCGGCGCAAAGAAGGTCGCATGCCGCACGGGAAATTCATCATCCACTTCGCCAAAAGGCCGCGCGATGAAATTGCCTGTTTCGGTGAATCCCGTTGGGCCGAGTTGTGCGGCGGTAAAAAATTGCCGGTCGAACAGATTGTTGACCTGCGCGAAAAATTGCAGCCATCGCGTCAACTGATACCGCGCCCCGCAATTGACCACCGCATACCCTGGCGACCTGCCCGAACCCAGATAAAATTCGCCGTCCGGTTGATGCAGATTGTTTTCATTGCCGCGCGCGTAGGAACTCGATAAGGCGACCAAGCCCAAATCCACAGACAGCTTTGAAGTCGCCTGGAGATTGGCGAAAGCCTTTAACATGTGCCGAGGTGTCAGTGGAATTCGCGCGCCAGGGTTGATTTCGATTGAACCTTCAACACCGCGCAACCCTTCCAACGCTTCTTCATTGGCGCTGTTGCTGGAACCGTTGACTTCTTCGGGGCTTTGGAACGTCGCGTCAAGAAAGGTGTAGCTGCCGCCAAATCCAACGCGCCAGAGTTGTCCGTTCACGTCAAACTTCATGCCCTGCCGTCGCGTTTTGCCGAAGTTTTTGAAGTATCCAAAGCCCGTTTGTTCAGACGAGACAAACAGAATGTCCTGCTGATTATCCGCGCGAAACCAGCCAGCATTCCAGTTCCATTTGCCTTCAACGCCGCCGCGCAAGCCAGCTTCCACGGTGCGCGTTACGACCTGCTGTAAGGGTGGATCGCCTGCTAATGCGTTCGGCAGTTTGCAGGGCTGCGTCGGGTCTGCGCAGCCGAGCTCAATGGAAGTCGGAGCACGGCTACCTTCGGTATAGCTGACGTAAGCATTCAAGACGCGCCACGGCGTGAAGGTCAATCCGACCGCCGGATTGAATCGGTCAAAAACGTGATGGCCATCCAGCGAGCCAGGGCCGCCGCCAGGAAGGATGCGGTCTTTGTTGTCAATCACCGTACGGTTGTAGCGCCCGGACAATGACAAGTTCAGGCCCCTGCCTACAAACAGTGTATCAGCGACGAAAACGCTGCCCGTGTGAATCCGCCCGCGCAGATCAACGCGCGTGTCATAAGGTTCACCATCCGCATCGCCACCAGTAACGCCATCGCCAAAGGCGTTGACGCCGGTGATGCTGCGGTCGGGATTGATGTATCCCAGTTGCGAGGATTGCTGGAATCCGGCGCTGTTGCCGTCGAAAGCCGCGCCTGCCGTAAACTGATTCCTCTTGCCGCCAGGCAAACTCAGCCAACTGAGCTGGCCTGAGATGCCGTAATTCCGTTGCTGGGAACTGGTACGGTTGAGCAAGCCGTTGCATTTTTCGGAAGGTTCATCGCGCAACAACACATTCGCCAGGCAACGCCAGAATGGAAAGGGCGCGTTGGCCGCGTTTTCGCCGCTGGATGGAAAACCTGTGAAGCCCGCCGCCGCCAACGCCGCGCGCTCTGCGGCGTTCGGCTGATAGAGCGATTGTTCCAGTGATTCTTCGTTGATGTCGCCATTAAAGGTGTTCGTGCGGATGTAGCGGTAATAAACGTTGCCGGAAAT
>WBZO01000281.1_pt2 | contig 75639 bp, 157 predicted proteins | sample 5204261 | NCBI WGS metagenome assembly WBZO01 (sample SAMN12412400, study PRJNA552823) | activated sludge metagenome | isolation source: activated sludge from anammox sidestream of wastewater treatment plant... | place: USA: North Carolina | collected 2017-09 | reverse complement strand
AGACATGGATGAACAGGTTGCCGGCCCAGCGCTTCTTCCTGCACTTGTGGCAGTAGCGTAGAGCGCGGCGCCTGCATCGAACCCAGAAGCCACCCTTGTCGAGCGCGACCCAGAACTTCGTCGCCGGCTGGTCCTTCGCTCGGTAGATGTGGAGCGTCACGAGACCCTCAGTCGATGCGGACGCGCACACGTTTGCGTACACGCAACAGCCGAGCCATCAGCTCGAGAAACTGCGCAATGCCCTCGCCGTCCTCGACCGTGATCTCCAGGGTTCCGTCGAGGGGACGGGTCGGGCAGCGTGTTGACGCCGGTCCAAACTCGGGTTCGTCGATGACCACTTCGTCCAGTTCTGGTTCGCCAGCCACCGATGAATTGTAGCGTCCTACTCACAGGAGAATCCCCACTCGTCGTGATTGCATGGACCGTCGTCGTCGGGCTCGGCCGTTTCGATGCACACCTTGCACTCGTTGCAGCCTCGGCACACACCGTACTGCTCCATGCCAAAGGCCGCGAGCCCGCAGCTCCCGCACCGATCCTCGCCTTCGAGATGCCAGCCAGCGTCCCGCATGAACTCGGGGTCGTCTTCAACGCAGGCGGCGAGGTAGCGCGCGGCGCGAGCGTCGTGCTCGGGCGCACGGCGGGCCTTGCAGCCCCGTGCGTCGCCGTCCATCGCCGGCGCCCCGATTTCGCACGCCAGCTCTTCGTTGTCGGCGAACACGAGCACAGCGTAGTCACACTCGTCTTCGCTGACCGGGCTCACGACATAGGCACGTGACGCGAAGCCATCAACGAGCACGCGCTCGAAGTCCTCGGCTATGTCGTATTCCTTCATAGCGCGAAGTAGAGGTGCTCGAGCCCCAAGCACATGAGGCAGGACACGGGCAGACGCGACGTCGGCAGGTCCTTGGTGAAGAAGACCTCGTCACAGAGCATCAAATGATGACGGGGCCGTTCGATGTGAACGACCCCGTCACCGTCGACTACGCAGCTGACCGCTACGCGGACGAACCGACCTTCGAACGCTACTAGGCGCTCTTCTGGCTCGGCGTCGAGTCCTTGACGATCTTGTTGAGCGCCGCGGCGTCGATCACGCGCGCCGTCGCACGCGGCATGATCTTGAGCTTCACACCGTTCTTGCGAAGCTTGGTCGACATCGCCGACACCGTGTTCTTGGACAGACCCGTCGCAGCGACGACTTCCGCCACGCTGTTCGACTTGGTCCAGTTCTTCACGAAAGCGTCGTAGCTGTACGGCTCGCGCTTCGTCTTCCCGTTGGTCTTGCTGGTCTTCTTCGACATGGGATGTTGATGTCATAAGCACGAACCTCCGTCAAGGGCTTAGCCATCCGCGTCGTTTTCGGCAGCCTTTGGGTCGACGACCAGGCACCCCAAACACGTGGCGTCATCGCGGGTATGCAGGAAGGGTCTCAGCACGAGAGCCCCAGGGATATCGACGAGGTCCCCGTCGGTGATTTTGATGGTGACCCCGCACAGCATCCGCTTGGTATCGGACTTCACTCGGGCGCCCATGCCGAAATCCCATGTGAGGTTCGAACGGTAGTCCACCGTGTGAACCAGGTCCGTCTCAGGGTCTCGCCAGTTCACCACGGCCTCCATGGTTTGCAGAGACATTCGAAGCACGTCACCGGCCCCACGATCACGTAGACCGGGCTCGGTGTCCGTCCCATACCACACGCGATGAAGCCACGATCGTTGGCCAGATGCCACAACCCATCCTTGCCCTGTACGTAGCCGTAGCGGTGTTCACCGGCCTCTAAGGCAGCCGATTCAAAGTCAAACACGTCAGGCATGACACCACCATGTCCGGATGCCCCGGAGCGTTCTGCAGACGTTGGTAGTCGCACACCCGCACGTCCCACTCACCGAGCTTGCCGCCGACGTGAACCATACCGTCTACGTCAGGCCACGGATGGTACGGACCTTCGAGGACGGGCAGAATCTCTCGGATGAGGCTGGGCTGTTGGAGCTTCATCTTGATGGTGTCGCCGACCACATCGACAACCGCGCCGGAGATGAGCTTCTTGTTGGACACGAGGCCATCGAGCACCTTCTGCACCGACGCCTTAACGGCCTCAGGGTCAGGCTTCGTACCGATGTGATGGCTGAGCCCGCGCACCAGCTCCCGCTGTACGAGGTCCATCGTCTTCTTGGTGTCGTCGTCCGTCATGCAAGCAGATCGGTTCCGCACTCCGCAGCGATGCACGTCAAGCACGTCGGGTGCTCGAGGGTCTGCGTCAGCTGCAGCTCAGCACGGTCCGTGATGGGATGCAACCGCGGGCCCTCCTTCCACGTGAAGAAGAGCATGCACCACGTGAAGCCGGCCTTGTCGACCTGGGTGTAGCCGTGCTTGGTGCTGTAGATGGGGGTCTTCTCGAGCGAGTGCACCAGGCCGTCCTCGTCGAGCGCGTTGTAGAAGTCAGTCGTGGGGGCCATAGTCCACGCCCACTACGCACGCGATGCAGTTCGGTGCCTTGTTGATGTAGTGCATGTCGATGGTGCGTTTGCCGCAGTCCGTCCACATCCAATCGCTCGTGCCGTCGTTGCGAATGGCGCGCTCGCCCAGGTGAACGACGCCATCGCCGCTCGACCACGTATGCGTGTTACCCGCCACAGATGCACTCCAAGCACGACAGCGGCGGTTGCTCCGGCGGCAGCGTGACCTTCATGTTCTGCGTTCCCACAGGGAACGAGACCTCGGTCGACGTCCAGAAGAAGAACCGTCCGCACGCAGCAACGCCGGGGTCTCGTGCGGTCGGCAAGAGTCGGGCGTGGTGCACGAGCTGCGTGTTCGCGTCAAGAACACGGACGCCGGCGTCGGCGCCGATGATCTCGAGGTCGTCGATGTCGAGCGACTCGTCGACGTGGCTCTCGATGTAGAGCGCCACAGCTTCATCGTACTCGCCATCGGCGTACAGCTCTTTGATGCGAACGGCATCGTCCTCGTCCGGCAGCTCGTGCGCCCACTGCATTGCGATGTCCGCGCGCGCCTTGCGTGCAAGACCCTCGGACGCATAGGCCGTGATGTCCGTGCCGTGGCGATGGTCGTAGCGAAGCACGTAGATGTGCTGGCTCATCAAAGCCTCCCAATGCAGAGCAAGCAGGTCAGCGGTCCGCTGTGCCTGCCACGCCGCTTGTTCAGTTTGCGTCGAATGCCGCACAGCGGTTCCCAACGAACGACGAGGCGTTCCTTCTTGGGTCCGTAGTACGAGCTGATGGAGCCGCCGTAGTACGGCGCCTCGGATACGACGATCTTCTCTTCGCGCGGTGCCAGCTGATGCACGAGGCCCAACCGGCCATCGCGCCAGCGGTCCGTGGTCATTTTCGCTTGAAGAAGAGCGTGATCGCCAAGCAGTGGAACTCGTTGTCGCTGGACTGCGTGACGACCTTGTCGACGATCACGACCGACTTCTCGTTCGCCCGAATCCAGTCGGTGACCAGCTCCCCCAGGAACTCGCGCTCCTTGGCCTTGGTTGCGGAGAAAACCTTCATGCCGTCAAATGCGTTCATTCCACCCTGACCTTTCCAGATACACACCACATGCACGTAGTGTCGACCTTCACCAGGTTGAACAGCTGATCGTTCTTCTTGTCAAGGCTTGAGGACACGTAGATGCCACACTTCGTCTTGAACGGACGCAAGGGGTCTCGGAACCGTCGCTGCCACACATACGAACATGCGTGAGACAGTCCTTCGTGCAACCAGTTCTTGACCTCGTCGTTCTCCTCCAGCTCGTACACCATGTAGATCTGGTCGACGTTCGTCTTGTTGATCGCTTCTCGTAGAAGGTGATCGGCCTTCACTTGAAGACCTCCGCGACCACGAGGCACGCAAGACACGTCGGGTCCTCGCGCACGCGCCACTCGATGATCGCGAAGTCGCCGTGCTGGATGGACGGCATATCGTCGGGGCGCAGCACGTGATACGGCACCGGCAAGTCGTAGCGCTTCACTACAGGTTCGCAACCCGTGGAGATTTGGATGGAGAGGAGCGTGTCCTCGTCATCGTCAGAAAACTGCCGCAGCAGCTGTGCTGCGTGCAGCATGCCTGCGTGGTCGCGCACGACCCAGAAGTCACGCTTGGCGGGCATAGGCCTCCGGCAGTCGAACCCCGTGAATGTGGCAACGACGTTCCTGCTCTTCGCACTCGCGGTCGCAGCTGTCCGGGTGATGGCCACAGCACGTGCAGCCATCGGCGTAGTCGAACGTGAGCGCGTACTCGAGCAGGCAGCCGTGCGGCATGTAGCCGACCTTCTGGCCTGTGTGCTTGCTGCGCCACTCGAGGCACTCGTCTTCCACGCCGTGCTTGCCCTTGTAGGCGCCGCGATACTGCAGCTCGCACACAAGATCCTTCGCACCGAAGAGCCGCGCGAACCACGACGGACGCAGGATGATCGTGACCTCCTTGTGCGAGTGCCGGATGATGCGGTCGATCTTCACTTGAACTCCATCCGGTGGCTGTAGCCACACTGTGAACAGCGCCCGTCGGGCAGCGTGACCTGCAGGTGCAGCTTGCAGCGCATGACGATGTCGTCACCGCGCTCATCGACGTCGCGCTTGGCCTTGCGCCACTCCTCGACCGACAGTGGCGGCTGGGCGATGCACACGAGGCACGTGACCGGCCCGTCGAGCAGCCTATCCGGCCAGAACTCGATGTAGCGCCCGCACCACGTACGACCAGCGCGTTTCTCCTCGTTCATGTGCGAGAGCTGGTGCACCAGCTCGTCGTCGTACCGGACAGCGTTCAGGTTCTGCCCTTGTGGAACTCGCGGCGCTTCTTCATCCAGTCCTGCCATGTGCCCTCGGGGTCGTAGCCGTTCTTGAGCTGCTCGAGTGCGTTCTGCTCACGCAGGAAGGCGAACTCGCCTGTGATGCACTGCAAGCAGCTCGTAGGGTCGGCCGTCATCTTGTCGGGGGTTGCGCGCAGGATCATGCCGCAGCCGGTCTCGAGGCCTTCGGTCTTCTCGTTCAGCTCGATGATGTCGTGAACAAGGCCCTGCCAGGCGACTTGCATCATGATCCGTCTCCCCATTTGAACCAGCGCAGGTTGTCATCAGCCATGCCTGAGATACACCACAAGCACGTGACCGGAACATCGTCGCTCACGTTGTTCGACTTGTACGACGAGATACGGCCACGACAAGCGAGGGCTGTGGACAGCCCAGGCGCATGTACGACACCACATTCGGTGCGCACCTTGTTAGGCCACGCCATCGAACTTCTCCGTTCCCAGGCACGTGATGCACGTGACGACGGCATCATCGGACACAGGAACGACGGGCTCGACCAGAGACCACAGCTGACTATCACAGAGCGTGCGCCGCCTGTAGGTCATGTCTCGAATCCATTCCGTGTCGTGCACAACACCTTCGCTGTCCACGACCTTCCGGATCTTGTCAGAGGTGAAGCGATAGAAGTCTGGCAGACGACGCAACGACGCAGGGTCGACCGGCTCTCGCGCAGGAGGAAAATCCTTCATATCCCGATGCACCGAAGGCACGTGACCATGCCCTCGATCTCCTGGTCTGCAGGCCAGCGACGCGCCGGCATTCCAAACTTGCCGACGTCCGCGTTGGCCACCGCGTCGTCGATCGCGTCGAACACCTCGCACATCGCTACGACGAACGGCGTGTCGGTATCGCGATTGCTGTGCACGGCGTAGTGCGCAAGGCCTTCCTCGTCACGGATGACCATGTTGTCGCGGGTGTACGACTGCTCGGCATTCGCTTCCTTGACGTCAAGCACGACGTTGCGCAGCGCCTGGAAGTACTCGTCCGTGCTCATGGGATAAACATGTCACAGTTCGAACAAGTAGGCGATGTGCTCGCACCGTTCTGCTTGCGTCTTGAACTGCTCGGCGATGCGCGGTTCGCCCGCGCAGTTCTTCTCGTCCTCGCGAAACTGCTTGGCTGCCAGCTCGCACGCCTGCGCGATGGCGTGCGTGACCTCGGGCCCGAGGATTTCTTTGGCCTTGAGGTACTTGTTCCACTCGAGTTGGAAGCGGTGGGTCTTCGCGTTCGCGGCCTCTTGCTCTGCGTTGGTCATGGGAAGTGGTTCCTGTACCGCTCGAGGCGGTCTTCGGCCGTCTCCGGTCCGGTGAGCTGTACGGTGCCCTCCTGGATGTAGACGATCTCGTGTTCGAGGATGTGGCGCTCTTCGGGCGTGAGGCCATCGCGCTCGTCGAGCATGATGCGCAGCTCTTCGAGGTACTCGCGCTCGAACTTGTTGAGCGTCCGACTAGTGGAAGAAGGGGTAGTCGGCATCGTCGAGCCAGCTGGGCGGGTCTTCGCCGACGCTCTCCCACGTCTCGGCCTTGCCTCCGATGTCGCGGAGGGTGTCGATGCAGTCGAGGTGCGTGCGCCACGCTTTTTCATGGGAGTGCCATACCGCGACGCGACGCAGCTTCGCGAGCGTCTCGCCGTCGGGCTTGTGGTTGAACTTGATCCACGCGCTGTCGCCTTCTCGATAGATGGTCCAGCCCGCGCCGCGCGTGACGACGCATGCCTTCGTGGCGAGGTCAACCACGGATGAGCTTCGCCTTGATGTTCTCGCTGATGACATCGCCCTCGCGCCAATGACCGCTGCGCGGCTCATCCGCTTCGTTCTTGGCCATGTCCTCCGCCTCTTCGGCACTGCGCGCCTCGACCTCGATGACCGCGACATGCTCGATCTGGCGCTTGATGGTGACCTCGTACTTCGACAGCTTCGTCTTGCGTGCGGCTCCGGCCATCTTCTTCAGCTCCTCGTTCTCGGCCGTGCGTGCGGCCAGCCAGTTGCGTGCTTGTTGTCCGTGCAAGCGCACGGTGCGTCTACGCGGGGACATCGTAGCCTCCACAGGTCTTGAGGAAGTCGCGCCACGCGACGATGTACGCAGGTCCAGTGTCAGCGTCGATGCGAAACACGTCGAGCGCGACCGTGATGCGTTCCGCCCACGCCTTGCACTGCGCTGCGGTCGCTAGCCACGGGACTCGAGCGGGCTCGCCGCGGGACAGCTTCTTGGCGATGGGCAGCCCAAGGTATTCATGCACCCGACCAAGCCATTGCCCGCCGTCCACATTCGCGTCGAACCCGCCGTCTTCGTACGACCACGCGGTCTTCGCCACCCCGCGCTTCTTCCTCGGCATGTACGTCGTGCTCATCGCGCCGCCTTGAGCATCTTGCGAAACTCGTCGATGTTCTCGGGCCGCTGCATCTCAGCGATCTCGGCCCAGCCCCCATGAAGGCCGAGCCAGTTGCCGATCGCGTTGGCTGCTCGGTAGATCTTCTCGCCGTCTGCAGGAACGTTCTGTCCGTAGTGCGACCGCACCACAGTCAGGATGATTCAAGCACGGCCATCCTTCTGGGTCATGCCGTGCACACCGAGCGTCGCCTTCTTCGCGGCGGCCTTGTCCTTCTTGGTGAGCGTCAGTGTTGCTTCACGGTCCATGTGCAGCCTTTCGTAGCTTGTTGGCGAAGCGGCGAGCCTCGCGGTTCTCGCCGTCGAGATCACCATCGAGGTCTTCGATGACGTCCGCGGCGCTGTCGATGTAGTCCGCCGCCTTGTCGAGCAGGGCTTCGAGGGTCTTGATGCGTGCGTGCGCACGCTTGTGGCGACGGCTCACGGCGCCGAGTCCGCCTTCTCGAGCAGGTTGCGCAGCTCCTCCGATGCCTCGTACGACAGCGGGATGGACTTATCACCGTAGAGCAAGGTCACGCGGTCGTTGCTGCGATGAACACGCAGCTTCCACGCGCCCAGCGTCTTGACGCTACCGACCTTCATCGGCTTGCGTTCCGCGCGCGTCGTGCACGCAGTGATAGCTTGTTCGCGGCTGCCGAAATCGCCGAGCTTGCGCGAGCCGTGATGCGCCTCGTACCACTTGTCCGGCGAATCATAGCCACGCAGCTCGTGGTACGTGACCTTGTAGCCCTTGGGGATGCGCGGGTCAGCGACCTCGCTGCTCTCCTCACGTGTCGACATCGGCGCCTACCTTTCTGAAACCATGCAAGCAAGGCACGTAGGATGCCCTGCTGGCAGCTTCTTGAGTCGTTTGAATTGAACGTATTCTTTTGGTCCTTGGCAGCACAAGCCCACACGTACACCAAGATTACGTCGCACGAGATGCACGAGCCCGTCGTCCTTGGACAACACAGGTGACCCGCTCACGAGACCAGGGACCATCATGTAAAGCTCACCATTCATAGGTGTACAGGCCGTCGACCTTGGTACCGTCGCAATCGAACAAGCACCACATGCAGCCGCTGTTGCGTACGTACTGCAAGACGTCCTTCAAGTCCTTGGGCGCCAGCTCGTACTTGTACTCGAACTCGTCTTGGTAGCCGTACAGATAGAAAAGCCAGCCCTCGTCACGCACGAACGCGGGCCACCACTTACGCACGGGCAAGTCTGGGCGGCCAGCGACGAGGTCGACCGCCTTCTCAGGCAGTGCATTTGCCGTGGCTTCGGAGATGTGCGCCGTCGAGAGCACAGCGAGCTTCTCGATCTCGAGCAGGCTCACCGCGCGCCTCGCTTGCGACACTCCGCGCACACGCCGCTCTCGCCGCACATCGGCACATTGCAGCGATAGCCGGCGGAGTAGCCCTGCGAGAACGCGTACGTCATCGCTGCGGAGTAGTGGCTGTTGTGCTCACGCTCGCGTTGGTCCGGATCGATGTTCTCATCGAGCGTCAAGCACTCGAGGCACGTGACATGGTCACCGAACGGCGAGGACTGGCGGTTCTTGGGATGTGAGTAGCCCACGCGCAGCCCGCACTTCGTCACGAGGATGCGATGGTCGTCTTCGTCGTCGACGCACAGATGGTTGACGTGGTCAGCGAAGATGATGCCGAGGTTCATTTCGTACCTACGCGTTTGCGCCACTCGCGTGCATCCGCAGCGAGCACCTTGACCAAGCGAACGACGTCGCCTGTGAACAGTGCCTGAGAGAGCAGCTCGATCTCAGCGAGCAGCTCGTCCGTCATGCCGCCGTGCTCAGCCTGCACCATCAGCGTGCGGAGCTTGGCGAGATCCCATGCCGCGCTCATCCACACACCGCCAGGCAGCCGAGGCACGAGAGCATCGGGTCTTTGCTCTGAAACAGCTCCTCACGTTTGACGCGTGTCTCGCACGCCAGCTCGTAGTCGTAGTCGTAGTGCCCGACCTTATCGAGCGTCGCGGCGTGCACAAGACGCGTGCGGATGTCGAGCACACGCAGGTCGTACATCGGTCCAGAGAGCATCACGGCCTCCAATCAGGATCGAGTTCGACGAGCGCTGCTCGCGCATGACACGGATCGCACAAGCACACCGAGCCGCAGTTGCTCTTCTTGCAACGCAGCCGAGCGAGCCCACGCAGCGCCTCCATGACGTGGCGCCGGGTCTTCGCAGTCATTGCTACCTCCGGTTGATGTACTTGAGCAGATAGTAGAGCGGCCACAGAAGGCCGACGACGACCCGCACGTGTGCAGGAACCTCGTCGATGTATTCACCGTGGAGGTTCAAGTTCGGCGGCATCGTCATCGACGTGAGGATGGCCATGCCGATGTAGCAGCCGACCCAGTACACGTCAGGCCTTCGCGCCGACGGTCTCCCAACCCTCGAGCCCCGACTCGTCCTTGATGGCGAGAATCGCCTCGATCGCCTCCTCCTTGGAGCCGAGCGGCGGGCTGATGTTCTTCTCGACGACGGTGCAGTTCTTGTGGTCCTGCCCGTTACACGGTGAGTGGATCTCGAAGATGGCGCGCCAGGTGCCGTCGATGATGTCGCAGCCACCTACCAGGAATCGATTCGGCTTCTTTTTCATGTCACCTCAGTATAGGGCTCACCCTTGCGAACCCAGGCAGCGATGCAGTCGTCGCACGTAACGACCGTTTTTTTGCCTGCACCGTGTAGCACTGCACCCTCACCACATACCGTGTGCGGTACGTCGTACCGCCGGATATGCACCGTCATATGATGCACCGAGACCATAGGGGCGGCCTCTACATGTTCTGGTAACACGATCCGTGCGGGAATTCGCACGCCGCCTTGACGCTTACGCCAATGCGCTGGATTGATGCATGTGAACAAGCCGCACGTGTTCTCGAGCAACGTACGTCCCACATCGTCTGGATGGGCATACTGCCAAAGCAGCCGAGGCACCATGAACTGGCCCTTGGTCTCAGCAGGCGCGGCCCACACAAACACCGCACTGCGGTCGAGTCCATCGTCGTAGAACTCGTCAAGCCAGTACCAGTGATTGTCCGTTCTCTCGATGAATGGTTCGAGCAGCTCCGCAGGGGGTTTCACCCGCGTGACACCACGATGCGCCATCGCTAAGCGTCCCATCAACGACACCCCTCGCAGGTGATAGCGGCCGTCGTCACGACGACCTCGGTCGGATGCGGCTCGAGACCGCACATCGCACGCAGCGGCGACGTACGTCGTTCGAGCGGTGCGATCGCAGCAAGGTGCACGACGTCCTGATGCAGCAAGTGGACGACGACTTCTCGCTGCGCGGCGACGTCGCTCGACGGCTTCACGAGCTGCCACACGCCGGCCTCGGTGACCTGCATGCGCCACGCGGGGCGCGGAAGCACGCGCTGCCAGTGGTCGGGGTTGATGCACTGGGAGAGCCCGCAGAGGTTCGCGATGCAGGCGCGCGGCGGGATGGGATTGCGCGCGGCGATCAGCAGGCGGGCGACGTTGAACTCGCCGTGGGTGAAGTAGCCCGATTCCGCGGTCGGCGGAACTTTCCAACGTACGTACGCCTGGCCCCGTGCGTCATGGCCGTGGTTCCGCCGCCCGTCGCGCCAAAACCAATGATTCCCAGGGTATGGCCCCTGGTCTGTGTATTTCATCACATAGTCCAGGTCCGGGACGATGCGGTGAAGCCGCTTCTTGTGCGGCGAAAGGGAAGTCATGGCGAGCCCAACCAATTGCACGCCAACTGTTGCATAGTCAAGACATGCATCGCGCCGCGCCGCCTCTCTTCTTCTTCTACTCTACATACAGAGGAGTTAATGGTATTTAGGTTAGGGGGAAGCCGGGGGCGGATTTCGCGAGCACCTCGCAGCTCGTTCGTTGCGGCACAAAACATCACCTAGCGATCCGCGGGCGAGGTACACGTTGATACCTACACAGCCGTACATGTAGATGCGCGAGCGACGATGTAACCGTGCCAAAGTGTCCCAAATTGGCCATCTTCTGTACCTCGACCCGGATCTGCTGACTATTGTTTTGTGGCACAACGAACGAGAGCTGGCGTCGCGGCCAAAATAACATCCGAGATCTGCATCGGAAACGCGCAAACGTGATGCATATCTGTTGACCCAATGTTTGGGCTCCAATAGGTTCATCACGCGATGCCTTACGGAACGTACGAAATCACGTTCAATCCGTTCACGTTTGCAGAGCCCGCCGACGTCGAATACCTCGCGAATTTGTTCAACAAACAGTCGGTCGTCGCACGCTTTCAGCTGCATGCGCACCGACGTCGCGGCGCGTGGGGCAGCACCGTCCCGATTGGCGTTTTCGACAATGATTTCAATACGGCGGCGTACACGTGGGAACAGCACCTCGCTTCGCGGGACCGCATCACCACGCTCGCCGCCACCGATCTGCCCAAGGGATATCGCCCCATCCAACCCCGCTACGACGTCCTCGAATACGAGGGCCGGCTCTACTACCACCCAGAGGCGCTCCGTGTGTACGCGCGGCACGTCGAGCACCCCGCCTTCCTACGTGCGCTCTATCGCTTCCTGGAGGCCGCGGAAAAGCAGCCTTCGCTCATCGTCCCGCCGCGCGCGGCCACGCCGTTCGTACCGCTCGCCGATCGCGTCGCCACCTACGGCCACCCCGCGCGCGGCCCCGACTGGTCACCGGAAGAGGATGCCGTGCTGCGTCGCTGGTTCGGACAGCGCACCGTCGGCGAGCACGCCGGCAAGCACGTCAAGCTCACCGACGCCGAGTGGGAGCGCGTGCTCGCGGAGCTGCCTCGTCGCAACAAGAACAGCGTGCGTGGTCGCATCGTCGAGTTGAACCGTCGCCTGCAAGGCGAGTTCTTTCGCGACGGCTTCCTCGGCAAGCATCGCGTGCGCGAGTACATGTCGCGCGTGCTCGGCGAGCGGCCGCGAATCCCGATCAGGCCGACCCGTCGCCGTCCTCGTCCTAACGCGCTGATCGAACGATAATTCTCCCAGCGATGCCTCCTTCCAAAGACCTCGTCCGCTTCAAGGAGGTACGTCGCGCCGATCTACTGAACGATCAGAAGACGGCGGCGCAGATCCTCAACGCCGACGCTGCGTCGCTCACCCAGGAGCAGTACCAGGAGTTCATCCTCTCGCAGGTCAAGCGCATCATTCACGGCGATCACGCGGGCCTGTGGAAAGACGACTTCCTCTCGCTCGGCATTCTCGATCTCGAAGACCTCTCGCGCGGACAGATCTTCCCCGCGGACTGCTTGCCCACCGACTCGCCGGGCGCGTGCGTGCGCATCACAGGACCCTACGTGCTCGGCGTCGCACAGGTGACGACGTGCGATATCTCCGTGAGTGGCGGCTACCCGGCGGTCGGCGTCATCCAGTACAAGACGAGCACCACGCGTTGCTTCGTGCGTGCAAGCGGTCCGATCGCCGGCTACATCACGCTTTCGCCCGGCAAGACCTACTTCGTGGGTTTCGACGGCTTTCCCACACTCGCACCACTCGACCCTTCACCATCGCCCTTCGCAGCGGTGCAACCGATCGGCGTTGCGCTCGACGCTACGACGCTTCTGCTCTCGGTGACGCCAAACCGTTTCATTCGAGCACTGTGACTATAATTTCCGGTGCATGGGAACTGCGCCGAGCGATAGCACCGACGACGAGGGGCATCTCGTCCTCAAGGGCGAGCTGTTCTGGAAGTGGAAGGCGATGGCTACGGCGGTCGCGCACTGCGACGCCGAGATCAAGGCGCGCACGCCGCTCATCGACAAGATGCTCGACGAGCTGCCCGAGCTGAAGAAGCTCCTCGGCGAACGCTCGGCGTACATCCAGCAGCGGCAGACCATGGCCGCCGAGTACAAGACCGTGCTCGCTGAACTCGAGAAGCACTTCGGCTTCTCGATGCAGAACGTCTCGATCGACGACCTCACAGGACGCGTGCATCGTCTCGAAGAGGCGACGCATACACCGTTGCCGCCTGGCAAGACCAACGGCGTCAACGGCCACGCGACCAACACGCCCAAGAAGTCACCCGCGGTTGCTTCCAAGCAATCGAAGAAGCCCACCACGAAGAAGAGGAAGTAGAAGCCCATGGCGTTACGCAAGCTCGTCGTATTCGACAACACCGAGGGGTTTCCGACCGACGTCATCGGTGCCGATGACTTCGATGTTGGCAGCCGCAAGCTGTCCAACGTCAGTGACCCGGTCGCCGCCACCGATGCGGTGAACCTGCAGACGTTGCAGCAGTACGTCAACGGCGTCGCGTGGAAGGCGCCCGTGCGCGTGGCCACGGCGGCTGCGCTGCCGGCGAACACGTACAACAACGGCGCCTCGGGCGTCGGCGCGACGCTGACCGGTAACGCCAACGGCGCGCTCGCCGCGGTCGACGGCGTCACGCTGGTGCTCAACGATCGCCTGCTCGTCAAGAACGAGGTGGCGCCGGAGAACAACGGCCTCTACAAGGTCACGCAGGTCGGCGACGGTTCGAACCCGTACATCCTGACGCGCGTCACCGACGCAGACACCGCTGCCGAGCTGCTGCAGGCCGCGGTCTTCGCCGAGGAAGGCACCGCGAACGCCGACACGGCGTGGGTCGGCACGGCCGACGCGCCGATCACGGTCGGCACCACAGGCCTGCCGTTCATCAAGTTCTCGAACACGGCGGTCGCGTACACGTTCGACCAGGGCCTCCTGCTCTCGGGTACGAGCGTCACGGTCGAGCTGGACACCGCGGCGGGCGCACAGACCGCGGGCGCCGGCGGCGGCAGCTCGGGCCTGGAGTTCGACGTCAACACCGCAGCCGGCAAGCTGCGCGCGGCGGTCAACGCCACGGGCGGCCTGCAGCGCTCGGGCACGGGCCTGTCGATCCTCATCGACCCGCACGCCAACACGGCCGGCAACAACCCGAGCGCCTCGACGGGTGCAGCGGGTCTGCTCGGGCTGCGCGCGCCCAAGGTCGACGACAACTACACGGCCAACGCCGCGATCGCGGTCGCTGACCCGGTGAACTGGTCGACGACCAACGATCGCATCGAGAAGAGCGACGCCGCCAACGACGCCAAGGCCAAGGTCATGGGCGTCGCCAAGACGGCGGCGGCCAGCGGCGGCCAGACGCTCGAGGTCGTCAGCCACGGTCCGTGCCCCGGCGTGCTCTCGGGCGCGACGGCCGGCGCGCCGTACTACCTGCAGAGCGGCGGCGGTCTGGGTACCGCGCTGCCCGGCGGTGGTACGCGCACCATCCAGGTGGGCACGGCGATGAACGCCACGGACCTCTGGGTCCGCATCGTGGACTACGGCAAGAAGGCGTGATGCGTGGCGATCACGCGCGTCAGCATTGACAAGGACAACACGGCCGAGGGCTTCGAACAGGGCCTCGACCACAATGCTGACGCGCCTGATGTTCGCGGCGTCTACATCCAGAACGACACGAGCAACGACACGAACGTGCTTGTATCGCGTGACGCCTCGAACAACATGACGTTCACCGATCCAGTGCTTGGATCGACGGTGACGCTCTCGCAGCTCGCCACCACTGCGGGACTTCTGGATATCGCAGGTGGCTTCGTGTACATCGGGGACGGGGACATCCTGGTCAAGCTCTAACGATGAGTCTGCACAAGAACATCACGTACCCCGACGGGCACATCGTTCACTCGTACGAGTACGCGAACGCTGCCGCGCGTACAGGTGCGACCGGATTCGTCGCCGCGGACATCGGTCGCATTGCGCGCCAGACCGATGACAACTCGTTCTACGTGCTCACGGCGACGACGCCGACGTGGGTCTCCATCACGGGAGGAGGCGGAACGACCCCCAAGTCGATCCTGACGTGGGGCAACGGCAGTGTTTCATCGACGACCACCACGCGCTACCTGGCCCCAGGCTACGAGGACTCGATCGCACCGACCTCCGTGGTGCAGTGGGTCGCGCCGTGCAACGGCACCATCTCCCAGCTCTACGCCAAGCACAATACGGCAGGTGGCAACGCCAACGCGATCGTCTACACCGCGCGCAAGAACGGCTCGGCGCAGACGCTGACAGTGAGCGTCGCGGCCAACAGCACCACAGCTGTCGGCGACACCACGCACAGCTTCACGGTGGCCGCGGGCGACGTTGTCGACATCGAGGTCACGAAGGCCGCGAGCGTCGGTACATCGCCTACCGACATCATGGTCACCGCCCAGTTCGTCCCATCGTGAGCCTATGACTGCACGCATCTACCGATACGCACGATCGCTCGATGTCACGCAGCTGCAGCGGCGTGTGAATGGGACGCCTACGTTCAATGCGTCGAGCCCTCTCTACGTCGACGTCAACGGCGACGACGCCAACACCAATCAGAAGGCGAACCTCGACGAGTACATGAAGACGCTGGGGTACGACTACTTGTCGACCGACCCCGGCAACACGCCGACTGCTGCGGCGTCGGCTGCGCTCGGCTCCGGCTCGTACGACAGCCGCGACGACCTCATCTGGGACCACTTCATCACCGGCTCGACCACGACCGCGCGTCTCGGTCGCATGGGCTGGCAGGTCTCCAGCACCGGCACAGGTGCTGACGTCTCGACGACCGCCGAGGCGGGACATCCCGGCATCGTCGACCTCGGTGCAGGCACCGCAGCAGCGGCGCGCTCGGCGATCTATCTGGGTGACAGCGCCACCCTGTTCAACTTCCTGCTCAGTGCGACACAGAACCAGATCGATCAAGAATGGCTCATCCGCCTCAACGCGAACTCGCTCGCGGCGGCGAACAACGAGCGTCTCGTGGTCGGGTGGGGCGTCGGTTTCGACGGCTCTGCGGGCGTGGAGCTGACCAGCGGCGTCTATCTCGAGCTGGACCCGAACAACTCGGCGAACTTTCAGCTCGTGACTGCGAACAGCAACACGCGCACGCGCACCAACAGCACGATCGCCGCGACGTCGGATGCGTGGCTCCGCATCGGCCTGCGTATGACCTACCCCGGCGGCACGCCTACGGCGTCGCTGCTCATCAACGGCACGGTGCGCGGGACCGCGACGGCGAACATTCCGACCGTTCCGGTTGGCATTGGCGCGCGCATCGATGCGAACGTCACCAGCAACGAGGCGCGTCTGCAGCTCGACTACTGCCGCGTCACCCAAGTCACCGCGAAGGAAACCTAGACCATGACGACCCCGATCATCTACGACTTCCCTGTTCGCCGCCCCGGCTTCATCGTCGACGCCCACTGGGATGGCCCCGATCAGCAGCTCCAGCTCAAGCTGGCCTACTACAACGAATTGGGTCAGCTGCGCGGCATCAACCTGTCGACGCGCAACATCGCGGACGGCGCCAAGGGCGAGGTCTGCTTGCCGAGCAGCAGCGTGCTCACCGATCTCGGTCCGCGCTGGGAAGACGTGCTCACCGCGCACACACGCATGGCGTGCCTCGTCGCGCGCTCGGGCATCCCGGGCTCGACCGAGTTCCAAGAGGCGCTGCTCGGCGGGGAGACCGCGAACCTTCAGACCGCGATCGGCGTGGTGAAGATCGTCGACGTCACGCCGATCAACGACCAGACGGTGCGGATGACCTACAAGCAGGGCACGGGTCCGTCGATGACGATCGATCAGGAGTATCAGAACCTCAACCGCTACGTGTTCGTGCCGGACACGCAGCTGTTCGTAATTCCGGGCGCGATCAAGAAGCAGTTCCCGACCTACGTCCACGACTACCCGACCAAGGTGCTGACCGAGGCGCAGAAGAACGACATCGCTGCGTACGTGCTCACGCTCGCGCCGTGGATCTGAGGTGACGCACGTCCTCGCGCTCGAGACTCCCAACGGCGCGATCGATGTCTTTACGTGTCCGATCCCAGGGACGCTCGTTCCGACGGTCAACGGCCGCACGCGCACCGAGGGCTTCACGGTCCTCTCGAGCACGCAGGTGAAGTTCGCCGAGCCGCCGCGGATGGATGATGTGGTTGGGTTTTTTGTAGCTCCGCTACAATAAGACCGTGACCAACGTCCGCATCGTGCTCGCGCAGGGGCTCATCGACGGCTCCAACCGCGTGTTCGCGACAGGCGAGCCCTACGTGCCGGGCTCGACGGCGTACATCCTCAACGGCCGCATCCACAACCTCAAGGCGGCGCGTGGACCAGACAACGACTTCGGCTACATCGAGCTAGACCCCGACGCCGGCACGATCGAGGTCGACAACGCGCCCTTGCTCGACGACGTCGTGCAGATCTTCTTTTGGTCGCGCGTCGTCATTCCGGCCCCTGCGATCGACCGACTCACCGGCGTTGTCACCACGGGCGGACGTGTGCAGGGCGTCGTACGCGAGCCCACGGCCGAACGCTTGGTCGGTGTGGTACGCACGCCGGGCATCACAGGCATCATCCGCTCGCCCAACGAAGAACGCCTCGTTGGACAAGCAGGCGTTGTGCGCATGACCGGCGTCATCAGGGAGAAGTGCCCGTGAGCAACCGCATCGACCTCATCCGTGGAACCACCAAGGCGCTCGCGATCGATCTCGTCGACGAGCACGGCGACCCGATTCCGCTCGCACGCTTGGCGGGCGCGACCGCATCGTTCCAGATGCGCGTGGACCCGAACACACCGCCGGATGTGCTGGCCTACAACACGGTGACGACGCCGGCGAACATGTCGTTCGAGGCCAATGCGCCCGTGCTGAACCTGACGTTCCTACCCACCGACACCGCGGCGCTCGCGCTGCAGCTGTACTACTACCAGGTGCAGGTGGCCTTGCCCGACGGTGCCGTGCTGCCCGTCATTCCGTGGGACCTGCTCGACCTGAACCTCGGCGGCAGCGCCACACCGACGCCGCCCACGTTCGACAACACGGTGAAGATCACCGCGGACTACCCGCTCGCAGGCGACATGCAGTACATGACGCCCGGCGGAAGTCCGATCGTGAACGCGCAGGTCCGTGTGTACAAAAAGAGCGACTACGACGCGGGCAACCTGTCGGCGCCGGTGGGTATCACCACCACGGGCGCCGACGGGAAGTGGCTGCAGCCGATTCTGGTGCTGCCGGGCTACACGTACGTGGCGCGGCTCGAGAAGGCCTATGAGTTCGGGCCCGACGTGAAAGAGTTCTTCGCCTAGGCGGAGACGATACAGCGCAGGCACGTCACCAGCTCGTCCTCCGGCGCGTGGCTCTCATACACGTCCTTGCCGGTGAGCGAGCCATACGGCGACCAACATGCCACGTTGATCCACGAACGCTCACCGGTGTCGTAGCGTCGTACGTGATGCACGAGGCCACCGCTACGACATCGCCAGATGGTCAGTTCGCCGTCGAGCTTCAGCCGAGCCATAGCAAATCGGTGCCCATCGCTACGATACACGCCAGGCACGTTACCATCTGCGGATGCGCGCGCGTGTACGCTGTCTCCATGATGTCGCGCCCACATGCCGTCATCCAATGACCATCACGGCTGGCATCATCGTTGACGTGCACTAGGTCCTCTTCGATGAACTTGACGACGCACCATCGCGGCTTAGATGAGATGTGAGGCACGACAAACATGAGGTTGGCTCGCTATCGTCGACGTTGAGCGTCGGCCCATACTGTGACCTGTCCCCGCAGACTAGCTCTTCGTTGAGGGTCAAGTCATGGATGAGGCCGTAGCTGATGGCCTTATGTCCGAACGGATTGAACTTCAGCTTTCCCGCCATGCACCCTCTCCTGGCCTGTATGGCGTTGCCGTCGCCAAACACTTGAAGCACGTGATGTGGCCTTCATCGAACAACGGTACGAACTTCTTGCGGTCCAGGTACGAGTACGGCTCGCAGCGAATGTGCACGTAGTTCGAGAGCCCGTGCCAGACCTTCCCGATATGGGTGAGACCTACGGCTCTTCCGTCCATACGATGCACCTAAGGCACGTCGGCACTGCGTTGCCCACGCACTGCCCCGGCGATTTCACCTGGTACGGGTCCCCCGGGTTCTCACAGCGACGGAAGCACAGCCCGTTCACGATGCTGCCGTAGGCGACGTGCATGAGCTTGCCGTCCCAGTACGTACCGGGCTCGCCCCATGGCTCTGGGCCCGCCATCACCGCCCTCGGATGGGCAACAGCAAGCCGGCGGACCGCGCCATCTCGCGCGCGCCCTTCACCATCAACTTGTCCCTGCCCTCGGCTTCTTCGGTCAGGCGTTGCAGCGCCTCGAGCTGGCCGCGGAGCAAGTAGGCCGCTGCCGACGACGTGCACGTCGCCAGCACGCGGTGGCGGTCGACCTTGCGCTCGCACTGCAGCACGAGGTAGTCGCGCCCCTGACGCCCCACCCATACCGATGCGAGTCGGTGCATGAACGCACGCGCGGTGCGGTCCTGTTGGTTGACGACATGGGCCGTCAACATCTTCAGACGCGGAGGAATGCCGGAGCCTGCGTCTGCAGGCTCCCATATCACCTTGGTCATTCCAGGTCTTCTGCCTTTGCGTAGCGGTTGATGCCGAACATCCCGTGCTCGCCACCGCCCTCGGTACGCACGGTCCACGACCGCGGCGTGTGCGACGCTCCGTGGGCGCTGTTCGACGTGATCTTCTGCCACGACGAACCGATCTTGACGTAGTCCCCGGGGCCGACCTGGGTGACATCGCGGGACGGGGCATTGCTCTTCAGTCGCTTGGACATTGGAACCTCCTGTCCGTGGGATGATGTTTATTGGATAAACGTTGCATCGACGATGCATTCTAGGCACGAAGGCGGGCCTTCGCACGGCGTGGCGTGTACCTGTGTCCAGTCGATGTCCTCCGCCCACGACAGGACCAGGCCGCACACGGTCCAACCGAAGTCGCTCGTGGGCTCGCCGATCATGACGTGCGTGAGTCCGTCGTCGGTACGTGCCAGCGTCTCGCGTGCGTCCTTGCCCAGGATGACGGACCCGCCGCTCAAGATGTCGATGTTCACAAGGGCCTCCTCGAGAGCTTGTACGGCTCGTTCAAGCACCACAGGCACGTCGGGCCGTCGTAGACCCTGTTCTTGTCGTAGCGGAAGAAGATGACGAGACGCGCGTTCGTCTTGCTGAAGCACCACGGCACCGCGTTGGCCTTGTCGCTCATCTCGTCGAGCGCGAAGTGCACGACTCCGTCGAGGTCTTCACGCAACACGAACACGCGGCGCGGCCGCACGAGGTCGGCGTACAGGGCGTAGACCGGCGGGAACTTCTGCTTGCGGTGTTTCACGTCCCGTCATCCAAGACGAGGCAGCCAAGGCACGTGATCGCCGTGTTCTCTTCGACGTCAGACCCTTCCATCGGGTAGGCGAGGCGGTACTCGTTCTCCAACCCCAACCCCTTGGTCAAGGGGTAGCAGCGCGTGAGCCAGTCACCGCCTAGACCTCCGACGGCGTGAGCTAGATGGACGACACCATCCGGGTCTCGGCGCAGTTGCCGCGCGATGGGCTTCTGCCCCTTGGTCACGTAGACGCGTTTGACGTGTGTCATGCTCGGGCGATGCACGCTAGACACGTGCGTCGGTTGTGCCGCTTTTGTCCACGCAGCGCGCACTCGAAGTCTTTGATCGCGATGCGTGGCGTGTCCACACGAACATCCGTGTGCTTCACGATGACGGACCAGTAGATGTAGTTGCCGTCATCCATTATGTGAAGCTCTTCGCACTCGGTGCGGGTCAGGTGGTCGTCGTTGAAGGCAGGCAAGTTGCCCTCGATATAGTCGTACTTCTCGAGGCGCTCCTCCTGCTCTTCGGTCATGTCCACCTTGTCGTAGAACGAGACCTGGTAGTCCCATACGACCAGCGCCGAGAGCGAGGGTACGTCCGCCTTCGCGGTCTTGAATGCCTTGACCATTCGCCACAGCTTGGAGAGCCACGCGTCGTCGAACGACAGACGGCCGTAGCGTCCCCAATCCATGTCTTCGGCCGACGGGAAGCACCGCATCAACAAGACGCGTCTCATTGAAACCTCTCTCCTGCGATGCACCAGAAGCACGTTGACGGGCCGTTGGAGGCTGAGTCCTTGAGGATGAGCCAGTCCTCGTTGGGCTGACACATCGGTGTCCAGTGCGACCAGTCGCCGCGTTTGCCGCGTTTGTTGTCGTCACCGAACCGCGCGGCGAAGGGCCCTCGCGGGATGTGCGCGACCAGGTGGATGACTCCAGCAAGGTCGACGCGATATATCACGGACGAACGAGACATAGCAGACACGTTGGTGTCTTCATCGGCACGTCTGCTTTGGGCGACTTGCCGTAGAGACACTCGTTGGGGCCCTTCCACCAATGCACCAGACCCTGCTCGTCCGTCCACGAAGACGGGATGAGGTCCATCAGGCGCCAGGAGTCGAGCATGATGTTGGTGCGCTCCTGCGCAACGCGCTCGATGACGACGATCTCGTCCTTCACGATGCTGCTGTACAACCAGCCGCCGAGCTGCGGAAGGAGGTCGCGCCGGCGTTCGTACTCGAGGAGCAGCTTTTCATTGGGCCACCCTCGTACTTCGACTTCTTCGAGGCTCATGACAATCCTCCGAGGACGAGGCACGTGATGCACGTGACGATAGGCTCGTCGGTCTCGTACCGACGGCGTGTTAGCTTGCACACGGTGTAGACCAGCTCGTCGATGCATAGAAGGATGAGGGTTGGGTCGCCCGCCGTCGTGTACCCAACAGGTGTTGCGAGATGCACCAACGAATCAAAGGGGCTTCGTGCGTTTATCACGAGGGTCCCCTGTGTGCTTGTTGATGCACTGCAGGCACGTCGGCGGGTCGTCCGTCATCGTCGCCCGCGTCATGTAGCCCACGTCGTCACCACACTCGAAGTAGTAGTTCCAGCCGTTGAAGCCGCGGTTCACTTCGCCATTGACCCTGACGATGTGCGCCAGCCCATCCTCTGTGTGTACTGTCTTGCCATAGCCGCCGTAGCGTTCTGCGTCCGTCATTCCAGCACCAGGCATTGGAGACAGGTTACCATCGAGTCGTCGTCCACGACGCCCGGCCAGGCGAGGGCTACGGTGTGATCGTCCATCGTCGGACGAGACACCGTACAGGCTGCGAAGACGGAGGAATCACGGAGCGCGTAGTGGACGAGGCCTTTGTAGTCACGCCTCTTCACATACTTCGCCTGCGTCATGGCTCGGTCTCCGTGTCTACGACGCCGATGCGTCGTCCTTCGACCACGTCGAACTTGATGCGCCCCAGTGGATGGGGCTGCCAGTCACCGCGCGGGCCGTAGGCCAAGCACCGCAGGCACTGCACCGCGACGCCCTCGGGCGCTCGCGTCCACAGCGCCGCCATGCTTTCGCCGAAGCACCAGATGTAGATGCTGTTGTGGCCTTCGCCTTCCCACGTAGCGGCGTGAGCGACGTTGCCGACGAGTTTCGCTTCGCGTTCCCAGCGTGCCGTGACGATCAGGTCCGACGGCATTTCTCCTCGAGAAAGTCCCGCGTGATGGCGACGGCCTTCGCCGCCCACGCCGTGTCGAGCGGCTCCGCCGGAACGACGGATAGTGGCCCGTACAGCCGGTAGGACAGCTCGCTCGTCGCTGCTTGGCCCGACGTCATCTCGGGCAACGTTCGCAGGATCATCTCAGCGAGGAGGATGAGCTGCACGCCCAGCGACTCTTTCGTCGTCGCGAACATGAGCGGTCGCGCTTGCATGTGGGAGAGCCGCAGCCACACGAACTCCTTCACAACGGCCATCGCGGCGTCGGACGCGAGCATGGCGACGGCACACCAGTTCGACTGCACCTGGTCACCGACGTCCTTGAACAGCGGGCACTCTTCGCCCCGATAGTTCTTGTTGTCGGCGTTCTCGCAGTAGCGTCGATAGAAGAACTCCGCTGCCTTCTTCGTATGCTCGTCACACGTGTTCACGTTTACTTTTTCGCCCATATGGCCCTGTTCGGATCCCACAGTTCGTCAATCACGCAGAACAAGCACGTGGGAGCTTGTGGCTGCGCGGCCACGTCAATGTGGCGGATACGCACGGCGTAGAAGCACACCGTATCCCATACAACGTAGGCGCGCTCGGCCACACGGATGACCGCATACACGACACCGAAGTGATCCTGCCACGTCGTCATTCCCTGCCTTCACGAATCGTGCCGCGCACGATGCAATGGAGACAGTTCGGGAAGGGCATTCGCGGTCCACGACACATGATGAGCCGCTTGTCCACGAACTGAGCACACAGCGCCGGCGTGGGAACGAGGTCCGATGCGTACTCCGTACTCGTCCACTCGTTCGTCGCGTGAACAACCCCGCGGTCGTCCGCACGGTAAATCTCGCGCGCCACACATCACCAGAACCGACTCACGATGTCGATGCAGCGAAGACACGTCGGGTACTCCTGCGCGCACGGGGTGACGCGGATGGGGGCAACGACCGACGAGCACAACGAAGTGTGAATCTCGGCGTTACGACGGAGCCATGTCAAGTGGACCAGGCGCTCGCTGTCGATCGCAGGGTGAGGTTCTTTTTCGTGAGGCATGTCTTCACTCATCGTTGGGTGAATCTCGGGTCGAGCCCCGGGGTCGTGGTGATGACGCTGCCGAGCGGCATGCGGATGGTGACCTTCTGGCCGTACTCGCCCTTCTCCGTCGAGAGAACGGTCGCGGCCTTGTTGTCATAGTACACGGTGTCGCCCGGCGCGTAGTCCGGCGCGTCGACGCGCATGATCGTGCCCGCGAGCACGACCCACAGCGAACGCAGGTGGTAGGCGATGCAGGCCAGGCACGTCACCGGCGTGTCGATCTCGCAGTGCTGCACCTGCACGCAAATCGGATCGTCCGAGAAACACGTGGCGCACGCTGCCTCGGTGTTGTGTTGCCGCGGTTCGTCGGGGACGTGCGCCACGCCCCAGGCGTCGTAGCCGAGCAGCACGCGGCGCGCGGCCTCGTTAGGCACGGCGCTTGTGTTCCTTCATCGAGTAGTACTTCTTGCGGTCGTACGACACTCCGATCAGCTCGAGCGCGTCGAAGAACTTCTCCTGCCACGGACCCTGTGGTTCCATGGTTTTGAGGTTCATCACGATGCCCGTGCCGCGCCCGAGGTGCTTGTCGAACTTGAGCGCGAAGATCACACAGCTCGCCAGCTCGATGGCCGCCTTGCGCCAGTTCACGCGCTTGGTCTTCTTGGTGAGCTTCTTCTTCGTCGTGAGCTTCTTCGTAGGCTTCTTCTTGGTAGCCATGGTCACCTGTTCATCGTGATGCAGACGAGGCAGTTGGGAGCATCGTCCGTGAGGCCTCTGAACACAGGGATGCCGTGCGAGATCTCATCAGGCTGCACCCACTTGTGGCACATCGCGTGAGACCGTTGCATGACCCTTATGATGTGGACGACGCCTTCTTTGTCTCGCCAGCAAGGGCGATGCACGTCAGGCATGTTGGTGCGCGCTTGGTCCATGTGTCCTCGTGTGGATACACCAACGAGCACCACGTCCAGACGTGCGTCTTGGCGTAGCTCTCGGTGATGTGAATCAGCCCGTCTTCGCCCTTGGTGTTGCGTTTCGTGTATCGCATACGAGGCAGACGAGGCACGTCACCGCTTCGTCTGGCTTCGGGAACGGCGTCCACCCGCCTTCGCCGCAGACCGCTTTGTACGAGCTGACGCCCCACTGCTCCGGGAGCGCGTGGACGACGCCGTACTCGTCGCGGATGGTCCAGGTACGTTGCACAGCGTCTCCTCGAAGGTCTCGTACTGCTCACCGTCGACGACGGGCACCGGCATGTCGCCGGTGATGACGCGCAGCCGCACCGCGATGTTGTTGCCGGGCCCGAGCTGGTTGTGCAACCACCCCGCGCAGGCGAACTCTTCGCCGGGCTTGGAGTAGTGGCACGCCATCACATGCATCGTCTTCGCCCCGAGGCCGCACAGGCTCCCGGGCTCGGCGATCGTGTTATCGAGCTTGTGGTGCAGCTCGGGCCGGTAGTTCGGGATGTCCGTCAGCGGCTCGCAGTCGACGCGCCACGGGCACGTCTTGCACTGGTGGACTTCCTTGCGCTTCTCTTCTGCTTCTTCGGCGGGCATTGAGCCTCCAACTGCTTGCCGATGACGTCGTACAGCTTCTTCACCTCGGGCCACTCGAGCAGCGCGGCTTCGTCCACCTTGCCCTTGGCGATGTCAGCGAACGCCTTCATCGCCATCGACATGCGGAACCGTTCGACGCTCTTCTCACCGAAGCCGGCGAGCGTGCAGAACTCCTCGAGCGCGCCTTCGGCCCATGCCTCGTAGCGCTCCGAGCGTGCCTTGCTCTGGTCGTACAACCAGAGCCACAGCCCGCGCTCGCGACCGTCGGCCATGAGCTGCGCGTGCATGTCGAACGCCGTCACCGAGCACGTCGCATCGAAGATCGGCTTCATGTACGCGTTGCGTGCCTTCGGCCCGCCGCCCATGCGCTCGATGTCTTCGTCCCACTTGGCGTGTTCGAGCTGCTTGTGGAGCCACGCGATGGTGGCGGGATTGCCGGTGTACCCGCCGGCAAGAAGTTCTTCGATGCCTTTGCGGACTTCCGGCGTCATCGCCATGTTCCATCCTCCTGTTGTTTTCGTCGTCGATGGCGGCACGTGCACCAATCGACGCGCTTGCAACAACGCAGGCAGCACATCCTCGCAAGGTCGAGGATGGGGCCGTCCCAAGCCGCCACGGCTAGTCCTCCAGCGCTGCGATGCGCTTCTGCAGCTCCTTCTCGGACAGCTCGGACAGCTTGCCTTCCTGCTTCTCGGCGAGGATCTTCAAGAGCTTCTCCTTCTCCTGCTTGTTCTTCGCGCGCGTCTCGGCCGCCTTCTCCTCTTCGAGCTTGGTGTCGATGACGAACTTGATGGTCTCGAGCGCCATCTCGAGGCGCGTCTGCTTCGCCGTCTTCTTGGTCTCGACGAAGCTCTCCTCGGAGATCTCCTTGAGCGCCTTGTTGGCGGTCTTGGCGATGACGTTGAGGTTGAAGTCGTCGCCCGAGCGGAGCGGGACGTCCCACAGCTGCTCGACGGACAGCTCGCCGCGGATGGACGCGAAGCGGAGCTTGTTGCGGGTGGCGAATTCGAAGTAGTTCGGAACGGTGGTCTGCATGGTTGTTTCCTTTTCAGTGGCCGTCGTTAACGATCGTTTGTGGTCGGTTATGTGGTTGTGCGCGTGTTAAGCGCTCAGAATTGAGCGGTTAGGCGCCGACGTGAACGTTGAACAGGCGGCGCTTCGCCCCCTGCGTCACCTTGATGAGGATGTCTGTCTTCTTGGTCGACGAGAAGCCTAGCCCCGAGAGCTGGTTCTCCGTCGGCTGACACTTGGTCTTGTCGCCGATGATCTCGAACACCTTGCGGTGCTGCTCGAGACGCGGGTGCAGGAACTCGTTGTAGATGCCGCGCGTGGGCTCGTCGTTCTTGGCCCCGTGCAGGACGAAGAACGTGTGCTTGTTGCCCACGGCGTTGTCGCCCCAGTAGTTCGGCGACAGCGTGACGGCGTCGACCTTGACGTACTGCTCGGTCGTGAGCCCCCACTTGGTCTGCGAGATGTTCGACGCCGTGATCGCCGGGTCGCCTACCTCGACCTTCTCGATGCGCCCCTCCTTCATGTGCAGGGTCACCACGTGGATGTCCTGCTTGTCGCGAACGACCTTGTTGTACGAGTAGTGCGAGAGCTTGCCGCCGCACTCGATCTCGATGACGAAGCCTGGATCGGACGTCTCACGCTGGCGGAAGTTGTTGACGACGACCCTGTAGGCGCCGGCCGGCATCTTGTCCATCCAGACGATGTTCTCGACAGCCTCGCGCGTCGTACCTCCACCCGCGTTCATGTCGACGTCGAGCACGCCGCCGGTGTGGCCACGCTTGTTGGCGAAGTGGATGTGGTCGCGCAGGCCGCCGACGCCACGGCCGGGCGGCTCGTGGATATGCAGGTCGAGGTCGTCGAAGTTGAACCACGACAGCGACACACGCAGCGTCGCACCCTCGACCTTGCCGCCGGCCTTCTTCACGCGCTCGGCGATGGAGTCGGTGACGTTGCCGCCGTAACTCCACGCGAAGTCGTTGTTCCAGCGGAACAGCTGCTTGGGCTCGGGATGCACCGGCGCCGTCAGCGACATCAGGTTGCCGAGGTGCTCGCCCTTGAGGAAGACCTCCATGCCCGTGGTCTCGGGCAGGATGCGCTGCACGAACGCATCGAGCCCGATGTCCTCGGCGGAGATCGTCTCGCGGTGCATGTTCGGCGGGTTCGCCTTCTCCGCGACCTTCATGAGATCGGCCATGAGGCCGCCCTTCATCGCCGGCTTGACGCTGCCGTCGACCCACTTCACGTCGTTGACCGAGATGTCGGCGATGGTGGCGAAGCGCCGCTCGAGAGCGGGCTCCAGGCCCAGCTCCTCGATGGTCTGCATCGCCTTCTTCACCATCGCCGGCGTGATGACGGCGGACGTGCGCTTGTAGTTGGTCGGCGCGACCTTCTGCTCGAAGCTCGCTACAGCGCGCTCGACATCGACGCCGTCGCTCAGGTCCTGCACGAGCGTGCCGATGACCGTGTTGCGGAAGCGCGACGCCGGACCGACGGCGTTCGTCCACTCGAAGATCGTCTGCGCGCGACCATCCTTCGCCAAATGGGCCCGCTGTGCCGCCATGAACTCGACAACCGCCCGCTTGTGCTCGGCGCCGCGGTAGAGGTTGTTTGCCTCGATGAGAGACAGGACGGTGTCCAGGGCTGACGGTGCCAGCTCGACGAGGCCGCGCTTGAACACCTGCACCGTGGTGCGGTAGTCGCCACGGACCTGATCGGGCGACGCGGCCTGCAGCGCCTTGGGGATCGGGTCAGTGTAGAGGTGGTTCCAGGTCAGCGCCTTGCCCTCGGGGTCGAGCGAGCGGGTGACCGCAGCGCCGAAGCTGCTCTCCTTGTTGCTGACCCGGAAGAGGTCCGCGATGTCGACGTCGCGCACGACGTCACGCAGTGCCGTGGCCACGACGTTGTACGGGTGCGGAGCCTTCTCGGCCGCCTCGTCCCAGATGGTGCGGATGTCGCCCTGATCGGTGACGGTGACGACGTTGCCGGCGCGGCGGATGAACTGCTTGCAGCACGAGCACTCGTGCTCGGTCGCCTTCCTGAAGATGGGGTTGGTGCCCTCGGGGAACGCAGCGAGGTAGCGCGCGTACAGCGCATCGCCGTCCACGTTGGTGACGTAGACCTGCGTGGCCTTGACGAGGTTCTGGAAAGACGTCGCGACGGTCTTCGCGAAGATCGGGAACTTGTCGGACATGTTGAGGCTCCTTATGCGGGGTTCTTCAGGCTCGCCTTGGCCGCCGCGACGATCGGGTCCTGCTCCATCTCGGCGATGAGCGCAGGCAGGTCCGCGTCGAGTACTTCCATGACAGGGATGTTGGTGATGATGACGTCGTCGAGGTCTCCGGTGCTCGTCGCGCCGAGGATGCGGTGGATGAGCGTGTGCGCCTTGCGCAGCGTCAGCCACAAGTTCAGCTTCTTCTCTTCAAGCGTCATCGAGGTTCGTTGCCTCGCGTCATCTCCTTAGCGAAGTCCTCCGGCGTCAGTGCGGCCTTCCACTCGTTGAAGGCCCGCAACGCCCGACAGAAGTCCTCGTTCTGGGCGAGCTTGTGGTTGACCACCTGGATGTTGTGTTTCTGGTCTCCGGTGAACGAGATGCACTTCTCGTGGAACGCCGCTATGAAGCGTTTGATGCCTTCGAGCCCCATCTCCGCGAACAGCTTGCCCGTCGCATTGATGTACTCGTCGTCTACATGCGACGCCTTGTTTGCCATGTCGTCGACAAGTTCTTCGGGTGTCATAGAGTGTCCTTTGCGATGCAGTTGAGGCACGTAACGTAGTCGTCTATCAGTTCCACTTGGCGTGGATAGACCCAGAAGTTCGTGCACAGGATTTTGTACGGCCTTTCCCGCCCGTCCTCTTGGTAGGCGAGATGTACGAGAGGGTCGTGTCGATACTTGCGCGTGCGCCGTACGGCTAGCTGCGCACGGTTTCCCACAGGACCTCGACGCCGAGCATGAAGTCGTCGATGTTCATGTCCTCATGCGGGTTGTGCGAACCGCCTTGGTTACGCACGAACACCATGCCCGACGGGACGCCCGCGCCTTGGAATACCGCAGCGTCGTGGCCTGCACCACTAGGCATGTCCTTGAACGGTACGCCGAGCTTCTTGCACGCCATGTACGTTTGCGAAAACAGCGCTTTGCTGAGCCACGCACTTGGCGTGCGCACGATGTCGTCCCAGTACACCGTGTCGCCTGCGTAGCGCTGAGCGTACTCGAGGAAGCCGTTCGCTTCGTCGTCGCTCATGCTGCGGATGTCGAGCGAGAAGTGCACGAGGCTCGCGATCTTCGTCATCGCGTGGTGCTGAGGGTCCGTTCCCGCGATACCGCACGTGAACACGAGGTCCGTGCCCGCACTCTCTTCCATCTTCCCGCGCCGGTTCTCCAGCTCCATGATGAGGTCCGCGAATCGGACAACAGCATCCTGGCGCAGCTTGTGCGGCGTCGTCCCGGAGTGGCCTGGTGTGCCGTAGACACGTGCGTTGGGTGCGCGCACGTTGCCGCGGACGCCGGTGACGAGGCCCACGGGGATCTTCTCGCTCTCGAGCACAGGGCCCTGCTCGATGTGCAGCTCCCAGAACTCCGAGATCATGCTCTCGGAGAGCAGGCGCTCGCCGGCTTCGATGCGCGTCATGCCTGAGAACGCCGCAGCCGTGCCCGCCATGGCTCCGCGCAGTGTCAATCGCGGCCTGGTTCGATGCGGGCGATCCAGTTCGTTCTTGGTGAGCTTGCCCATCAACGCCTTGGCGCCGACGTACGGCACGCCGTACCACGCGGACTCTTCGCCGCGCAGTCCGAGCGCGACGATGGGCTTGTTGAGCCCTGCACGCTTGGCCTTGAGCACGATGAGCAGCCCCGCGATCACACCGGCAAGCCCGTCGAAGTTGCCGCCACACGGTACCGAGTCCAGGTGCGAGCCGACGACAATCGCGCCGGTGGGCCATGTACCCTCGGGCGTGATGTAGAGGTTCGCCGCCGGGTCGTAGCGCGTCTCGAGGCCCAGGTTCCGCGCCTCCTCCGCAAGGACGTCGATCGCGCGCGTCTCGCCGATCCCGTAGGACTCGCGCGTGATGCCGCCTCCAGGGACGGCAGTCTCGATGCGCACGCGAGCGAAGAGGTCTCGAGCGAGGTTGCGTTCGGCTTCAGTGAAGATCATGGGAGCTTTCGAGGAGGCATGGGTTGAAGGTTCGGAACACTGCGCGAGGACATCCGTCCGGTGACGGTGCCGTAGTACGTGTACCCGCGCGATTCGCCGCCACTCGCGCAGGAGATGCAGTTGGTGTGCTTCGGCGCGAAGCCCAGCATTTCGTAGAGCCAGCTGAACTTGCGGTAGCGCACGACCTGACGACAGAGCGTGATCTGGTCGTACGTCATCACGTCCCAGCGGTCGATGATGTGCGTGATGCCGGCGAGGTCCCGCCACAACGTTCCGTGGACCTTCGTCGACGTCGACGCGAACAGGTCACGGGCGACCGTCTTCAGGTCGTACTCGATCTGCTTGTGGATAGCGTTGCCTCGTTGCATGGCGTTCATTCGAGTCCTCGGTACTTCGCTGCCTTGACGATGCAGAAGAGGCAGGTTGCTGCGGTGTCGCAGGCGCGCGGGTTAGCTAGCTCCGTCGGCGGCTTGCCGCACCACGCGAAGCCGTCGTTCTGCGAGTTGTCGAGGATGTGCACGACGTTCGCTGGATCGCTCTGTAGTCGTTCAGACCCCGACGATCTCGTCATAGCGAACCGTGCCGATCGCCGAACGGATCTTGGTGAGCTGCGCCTCCATGCGTTGTCGTGTCGTCCGCTCATCGGATAGCGACGTCCGCAAGTTCGAGAGGTCGCTGTCGAGCCCCTGGATCTTGTTCTTCTGGATCTCGAGGTCGCGTGCGTCGAGCTTGTGCTTCTCCTCGGCGAGCTTGAGCTTGTCCTGCAGCTCACGGATCTCTCTTTGGAGCAGCTCCTCGCGGTTGATTGCTTCGAGATCTTTGGTGACCAAGAAGATGGGCTCGTGGACCTGCACCAGCTCCTCGCGAGGTGCCTGCTGGACCATGCCGGACGTGCTGTAGCTGTTCCCGCCGCCGCCGCGGTTCCCTTCGACGGGGATGGGCGTGTCGCAGAACACCTTCTCGTAGTTGGACGCGTGGTACGCGTGGACCAGTGTCCAGCCGTCACGGGTACGTCCCTCGACTTCGAAAGCCCGAATCACCGCGTGGATCTTCATGCACGTCTCCAGTACGAAACCACAGGAACAGTTCCGGCGCCGCGCGTGTGAGCCCTGACCTTGGTCAAGAGGCCCAGCAGCCGCAGCACCATGCGGATGATGTTTATCACGTAAACTCCTTCTCGAAACAACCTACGGAAGTTCTCGGTACTGGTAGCCGAGGTTTCCGCGTTCCGTCACGCACCACAGGCACGTGACGACCTGGTCGATCTTCGTGTCGCCCCACATCGGGTCCTGGTCGTACGGCTTGAACCCTGCGAAGTCACAGACGGTGTGGTAGTGAACGCCCTCCCGAGGTTCGGTCCACCACTTCGCGATGCGATGCACGAGCACGGCGCCCGTGATGTAGCGCTCGAGGCCTTCGGGCGTCATGAGATACGAGGGAGCAGGTTACCGGTCAAACAAAAGAGACACGTCACAGGCTGATCCGCGTCCACACGGATGCTGTACATGTTCTCGCCGGTGCACTGCAGCCAGTTCTCGCTGTGGAACTCACGGCCAGGCGGCGCAACGTAGACCTGATGGACGATGTTGTCCTGATCGCGAAACGTCTTGGCCATCGTCAACCTCTCAGTTGGTCCGTCAGACACCACAGACACGTCACGCACGCGTCCTTACGCAGCATGGTTCCAGGCGGGACCTCTCGGCGGTCCTCCCGGTACACCGCCGGCGGCTGACAATGGAAGAACATTCGGTTCGAGCCGCTGCTGTGCTCGATGATGTGGAGGTAGTGCTCAAGGCCGTCCGCATCGCGGAACGTCGCTAGCTCCCACGATGGTTTCACCGCGGGTCCCATACACTAGCTCCAATGCATTCGAGGCACGTGATGACGTGGCTCTCACCGTCGTCGATGAAGCCGGTGATCGACTTCCCACACTGCGTCCACGCGGTCGCAGTCTGTTTGTAGTGGTCCTCGATCCACGACATCTGGGTGTCCGTCGCAACCATGTGCGTGACGGTCTCCCAGTTCACAACTGCTAGCGGCAATCTGTCCCGATGCCAATGCGGCATTGCAGCCCCTCCAGTGCTCTCCGAGTCTAATCGGCGCTCAGCCTTTCCAATGCTACGTCCAATGCAGCTGTTCCATTAACCTGGTCTACATTCGACGCGACCCATTTCCAGTGCAGCCACTGCTTTGCGTCGTACACACATCCAAACGCCCCCAAGCGATCCACCTGCCGCCTATCCCCTGCGACGTGCTCACAACCATTCCGAGCTATCGCGGCGTTTCCAGTCAGCATGGTTTCCAGTCCTCTAAGCACCATGCATGACCATCCATTTACCAATGCAGCCATTCCGGTGCGGTGCGTACACAACAGATCCAAGCCTTCCAGGCCCGTTCCGGTGCAGCCGTTCACCTATATCGCATCCGTATCATCGCCCGCCCACTCCTATGCGGCCCATGCGTTCCTCGCGCATCCTGTCAGGCCCCCTGTTTTCCGTCGCGGCCGATCTAGTCCAATGCTCTCGTGCCTGCGCTTCTCCTCGCCATTTCCATTGCCGCCGGCCCAATGCACTACGCTCGTAACACGACGCTTCCTCGCCAATGCGGCCAGCCAGCCGAGTCGTCTCGTCTCTAGTGGGCGCCTTTCGCTTCTATTGCGTTGCTGCCGTTCCTTTCGCCTCACTGACCCCCGCCTGCGCGTTCCTGTCCCATGCGGCGCATCCTCCGCCATCCAATGCTCTACGCACCTGTCCCAGGCAGCCATTTCAATCCGGTCGAATCGTGGCCGTCCCGTTCCTACGCAGCCGCTCGTCTCCTAACGGCTGTAGTCCCGTCCTTCGCAGACAAGGTCCGCTCCCACTGCAGCGCTTCCTCCCCAGTCATTTCCTTCGTCGTCTATCACAAGTCCGCCGCCGCCAGTCTCGTCCTTCGTAAACGTCGCCTTCGCGTTCACGTCCATTGCTGCCATTCCTATCAGCCCGCTTTCCCCTCGCCACGTTTCCCCTCCTGAACCTCCTCCCCTCCTCGCCATCGCAGCCTCTCGTCTCCTCGAGACTCCAAGCGTCCCCTATCCTTCGCAGCCCGTTGCCGCCATCCCGCTCACTCGGCAGTCCTGTCCTTCGCTGCCCCTTCCTACGCAGTGCAGCCCGCGCATCCGACTGCTTCGCCATCGAAGCCCCTCGTATCCGCTGCCGCCAACGCTCTCCAGTGCAGTCAGCTCTGCATCGAATGCCGTCCTGTCCTGACGCCTCCTCTGCCGCCATTCCCGCGCATCGTAGACCATCCCTACGACTTCCTAGCTGACTCCTGTCCCATGCAGCTCTTCCACTTCCGTTGCGACCCGATGCGCGCCTGTCGCATCCATCGCTGCCGCTCCACGTGAATCCCCTGCGAGCAGGGTCCATTCGATTCCAACACGGCCCCTCATCACCTCTGCCATCGTTTCCTCACAGCTCGCAGTCCAGTCGGCTCGAGGCCTAACCGTTGCAGCCTATCCACTCCACGCGACGTCGCCGTCACATCCTTTGACCGCCTCTGCAGCTGTTCCTGCCCCCTCGCCACGTTTCCACTGCAATCGCCGCCTGTGCGGCCGTTCCTTCGCCCTCGCGCCTCCTCGTATCCTCACCCCACGTAACCATTGCTGCCGGTCCAATGCGCTGAGTTCCGTCGGTCACCGGTCCTGACGGATCCACTGCCGCCGTTGATTTTCACCTCCAGCTCCCCTCATGTCCTCACCTCGCCAACGCAGCCATCCCAGCCCGAATCCTGTCACACGTCGTCCCTTCATTCTCTCAGCCTTACCCCTCCAAGGCCGCCTTTCCGTTCCTCACGTATCCTGTGCGCTCAGGACGCTTCCATTACCTTGCAGCCTTCCGTGTCCCTCGTGCTCCAAGCCTCACCTTGGACAATCCATTGCCGTACTGCCAGTCCATTGTGCTCCGGGACATCGCGATTCCCCTCGTTGACCCCTGCTTGCCTCTGCCGCCTATCCAGTCTTCGACTCAACCTGTCCTACCCAGTCGGCTCGACACGTTTCCTAGTGCCGCCGTTCCAATGCACGCCGCACGCATCTCCGCCTTTCCTTAACAACCGCGTCGCTTCCTATGCGGCCGGTCCTGTCGGAATCCTGTCACACCCTCACCCCTGTACTCCTATGCGGCCAGTCCACTGCTACGTGATCATTTCCTACTGCGTCCTATCCCCTGCTGCCGAAGCAATCCGGTCCTGTCCCATCAGGCCAGGTGCCCTCGCCTCCATCTAACTCCAGTGCAGCCACTGCCGCCCTGTGCGGTCCGCTCGAAACCTTTTGCTTCGACGCCCATGCAGCTTCTCCGTCCATTTCCACCGTACAGCAGGCACATCCTAGACCTACCCACTGCAGCCACTGCGTTCACATCCGCTGAGCGTCCAACCCGGTGTCTTCCGAGCCTTCGCCACTGCGGCCATTCCCCCGGCCTGTTCTCCATTCGACGCAGGTCCATTCGAGCCCTGCACGAATGCTGCCGTTCAAAAAACAACGCAGCCTATCCAATGACGTCCGGCCGAGTCATGAGCCAGACCAGTCGTTTCCTCTGCAGCCCCTGCACTCGAGCACCGTCGTTTCCTATCTTTCCCACTGCCGCCATTGCTCTCCGACGCGATCGTTTCCTCACGCTTCAGAGCCAATCCCACGCTGCCGCTCCTGCGCGGTCCTATCCTGTCGTCTCCGGCGCAGCGCCACCCACTCCAACGCCCAGCAGCTGTCGAGGCTGCTGCGCGTGGAAGCGATGTCTACGCGCGTGCCTTCTTCTTGGGCTTCGACGCCTTCGCTGCCGCCTTCACAGCGCGCAGCGCGGCCGCCACCTTCGGGATGGCGCCCTTCGCCCACTGGTACTTCGCGTACTTCTCCTTCCAGGCCTCGAGCTGCAGAACAGCTTCGCTGATGATCTGGTCGGCGAGGTCCGGCGTCGCGAACACGAACTCCATCGGCTCGTAGCCGCGCTGCCCCTCCGCGTCACGCACGCTGTAGTACGCACGCATGGGGACCTGCTTGCCCTTGGCGTCCTCGAGCACGACCTCGATGGAGCGGATGAGGCGGCGAGCCTCCTCCAGGCGGTACTTGTGGGCGGCCTCCGCGTCGTCCCACGTGAAGTACTTGTGCAGCGGCGACTTCGCGTTCATCGCCTCGTTGAGGACGCGTTCCGCGGTCAGAGGGCCCGATGCCTTCAAGGCTTCGAACGCCTGCCCGATGAGCTGCGCGTCCGCTTTACGGACACGCGCGCCCGGGGTCACGCGGAACGACATCCGCACAGTCGGCTTACCTGCCGTCATCTAGTTCTCCTTGCCGGCTAGAAGCCGTGCAGCTGCTTGAGCCGCTCGATCTCGGCGGCCGCAGCGTTCTTGTCCGAGTCCTCCTTGCGCGGGCGACCGCGGCGGAGGACCTTGTTCGCCACCGTCGGCACGCCGTTGGCGTGCTTCTTCGGGCGGCCCATCTTCTTCGGCGCCGGCGCATCCGCGAGCACGTCGCTCTCGACCTTGCGCGGGCGCCCCGGCTTGCGCTTCACCGGCGCGTCCTCGTCCGTCGCATCGACGACGTCGATCGCAGCCTTCTTGCCGCGCTTGCCGCGAGCGGCCTCCTTCGCCTTGGCCGCCGCCATCGCCTCCTGGTGCGCCTTCTCACCCTGCGCCTTCGCCTCGGCGATGAGCTTCTTCGAAGCACCCGCCGGGAAGACGTCGAAGCGGCCGAAGTCGCCGCCCTTCTGCGGGCGCCACTCGCCGATGCCGTTCTTGCCGCCCGCGTGCGCGAGCAGCGAGATGACCTGGTGCGGGGTGATGACCGACTGGTCGAAGCCGATGCGCAGCTTGCAGCTCCAGCCGTGGAACTCGGGGCGGTACGCCAGCGAGGTCTTGGCCATCGTGCCCTGACCGACGCGCACGCGCGCCGTGTTCATGATGGGCTTCTTGCCGGCGTACTTGATGGGGATCAGGTCACCAACGACGTAGACGCCCTGCTCGATGTTGCCGCGCGGGATGCCGAAGTAGCCGGCCATCGCGGCCATGCCCTTCTTGAACCAGATCGCCTTGACGCAGTCGTTGCCCTTGCCGTCCTTGATGCGAGCACGCTCGCACTCCTCCTCCGGCTTGCGGGGCTCCTTCTTGCGCGAGGCGATGCCCGCCTGCTTCTCCTCGATGCTGAGCTGCGTCTTCTCGTCGAAGCGCTTCACGAGCAGCGGAGTGCGGCCGACGATGTCGACCTCCAGCTCCTGGTTCTGAATCTCCGGAATCAAGACGCTGAGCGTGTTCTTTGCCATTGCAGTTCTCCCTGAATGTCGAATGTCATTGGCGTACTCGTCGGGCTCATCCCAACAAGCCGCAGTTCCGTACGTAGTCTTATGCCACGTCTAAGGCGCGTATTTACGCTTGCCGATGCAAGCGAGGCACGTCACCGGACCATCGTCCTTAAACGGTGCCGAAATAAAGAAACGACCTGCTGAGAAACCGGGCAACCACACACCGCACATCATACGCGGCGAGCCGCCTAGCTGATCAGGGTCGACTTCATGAACAACGTCATGTTCGTCGGTCCAGTAGCGCGCCATGTTTCCTCAGTAGGGCGCGTTTACGATGCACTCGAGACACGTCACGTGTGTCTCGCGCTTGTTGATCGGCCACTCACCGTCCGCCCATACACGCGCCCAGTCGCAGTACGTCGAACGTCCTTGCTGGGTGAGGGCGTGCACGAGGCCTTGTTCGTCCGTGCACGTCTGCACGAACAACCTACGGGAACGAGGCTTCGATGCGTTCGAGCGCGCCATGGTCCACCGTAACACCGAGCCGTTCGATCAGCCGGAGCGTTTGTTGGAGCTGTCTCCACGTGTCGTCGCCGCCGACCAGGCAGAACAGACACGTGACCGGCTTGGGCGGATCGTCCATGTACTTCCCGCGGACCTTGTTTCCGTTGTCGAGAATGTCGACAAGCACGCGTCCGCACGTCGAGATGACCGACGTCGTCTCACCGATGTGAACAACGCCCGCATCGTCTGTGAAGGTCACTTCCCCAGGCACGACAGACACGTTATCACGGAGGTCTCTTCGAGCTTACGCAGTTTCTCGTAGCGGCTCACCGTCATCTGGTTGACGCCCTCGAGCCGACCGTTCTTCTGGCAGAGGGGGTAGATGGCGAGCGGTGTTCGCGTGTGCACGACGCCGTCCTTGTCCGGCAGCGGCACCGGGCCCGCCGGGCCCCAGTCCTCCGCGAGGATGGATCCACGGCGTGTGAGCCGGACGTTGGAATCGAGGAAGTCGCGGTCGCGCAGTCGTTCGAACGACTTCGCCTTGGGCGCGTCCTTCCACTTGCCGAGATGGATGACCGTCTGCAGGAACTGCCAGTCCTCCGTCGTCAGCATGAGCGGGTTGTCGAGCTTGACGCACTCGACACACGTCGGTTGGTGCGTGCTGCGCTCGCCCTCCTCGAAGTACTCCCCACAGATCGTGAAGGCCGACTTGCGAGAAGCGCCCGTCTTGGTTTCGTGGACCACGTGATAGACGCGGCCCCTACTCGGCTTGAAGGCCGTCTTCATCGTTTACTCCCTAGACAACTAAGGCACGTCACGTGCGTACGTACATGGACCCCGAACGTGATGTCGCTCAGGATCCACTCGTACTTGCGTTTCGTGGTGAACGAGATGAGGCAGAACGTACTGCCCCAACGATCATCGCTCTCAGGCTCGTAGATGTTGTGAACGACACCGTCCGGCGTCTTCACGGGCATATGACGCACCTGAGGCACGTCGCGTGTTCTTCGGTGCCCGTCCACTTCGTCTTGTAGCCGTACAGCGGCCACGTGAAGAACAGATCGCAGTGCGTACGTCCTATCGTGATGTCGTTCGGAGGACGTGCCACGCTATGCACGACGCCGTTTGCGTCGCGTGTGTTTAGAGGTATCGACACGTGGAGCCTCCCATGTCGCCACCATGCACGTCAGGCAGGTAACGATCGTGCTGCGAGGAAGGTAGCGAAGGACGGCCATCGACCCGCGTCCGCACGGATGCCGTTCCAACGTTCGGTCGAGGTGCGTCTTCTTCTCGTAGAAGCTCTGCGTGACGCTGGCCTGGGGGTCCATCCAGCCGTACACGAAGCCCTTTCGCTTGTACGGGTTGTCCGCGTGTACGACGCCTTCGCGGTCGAGCCACCTGCCCACGAACTTCATCGCCCTTCCTCGCGCGCCATCACGACGATGCAGCCCAGACAGGTCGGGAACATGTCTTCTTGGACGTAGGGCCCGCCGCCGTTGGTGGACCGCCCCTGGCCGCAGACGAGGAGCAGCCCGGCGAAGCGGTACCGCCAGTGCCGGACGCCGAATTGGTCTTCGTAGAGCTTGTATTGGTCCTGGTCCACGTGTAGACCCTTCAGTGCGGAATGGAGCAGTCTGGTAGCTCGCTGGGCTCATAACCCGGAGGTCGCAGGTTCAAATCCTGTTTCCGCAACCAAGTCAGTTGATGCGAATCGGTGGAGGAGGCACGTATGCGATGCACGTCAAACAAGTCGGAGCGTCCCGTGTCGAGTGCCACAAGCTCGGCGTTTCGCCCCAGCATTTGAGGCGCGTGCGCTTGCGGTAGTTCGGCTTGCCGCTGCCGAGGATCTCGTGAACGACGCCGTCGCCGTCACGCCACTGACGCTTCGGCGGTCTCATCGCGGCTCCGCACCCATGCACTGCAGGCAGGTCACCGCGTCGTCCGTACGGTCAGCGAGGCGTTCCGTTCCGGGCTCCCACTGATACAGCGCACCGCACCTGAAGGACCCCCAGTAGTGCGCTCGGGGTGTGATGTTGACGATGTGCACGAGGGGATCGCCTCTCCTGAACCGGGCATGTACCGGCGGCGTTACGGTGTCGTCACGCATACAAGACATGTAGGCGCTTCAAGACGCCCAGCGTAGGTCATGTTCGATGCGTTTTCCCCGCAGAGCGTCCGGTAACGATTCCCCTTTCGGGACGCATGCAGAAGATCCCGTTCGTCACGCCACAGATAAAGGTCGTGGTTGATTTCAGGGAATTCCGTGTGCATCATGGTGACGTACCCCTCTCTCATGCAGCGTTTATCCCATAATCCAATGACGCCGACCCGCTACAGCATGTTCGCGGTCGTGCAGTGCCCGAAGGCGCTTGCATGGATGGCGTCGCTTGCGCTCGCGGCAGGTAAGCGAGACGACGCGCGCGCGTGGGTCGTCGAGCTGATCGGCTCGGTGATGTTCGTTAGCGTCGTTCGTACGGCGCAAGGCCTGAACGATCAGGCTCCGCGAGACACTGCAAGCATGTCGTGATGTCTTCCGTCAGGAACAGTTCCATCTGATCCCAACGGTCGCCGTGACGATGTTCGCAGACGGTGCGGCGCCACCGCCCTTCCATGCGGTCGTGGACGAGACCGTCCGGCGCCCGGATGCGGTAGCTCATGTCGTCACGCGGGAACTGCAGAGGCAGAAAAAGCACGACAACTGCTCCTGGGTTTCGGTGAGTTCACGCGTGTCGTACCACTCGCCCTTGGCGGCACGTTCGCAGAGCGTGATGTGGTTGCCCAAGCCGAGGTCCGATGCCTCGTGCACGACGCCGTATTTGTCGCGGTACCTACGGTCCATGGCTTGCCACGATACAGAACAGGCACGTCATCACGTCGTGTTCGTCGGGGATCCAGAGGCCGTGCACGTTGCCGAGTTCCTCGATGTGCTGGGCCAGCTCCTCGACGGCGGTGTTGACCATGTCCTCGTAGTACCCGCCCTTCATGAAGGCCTCCTTGGACTCGTACGAGCACCCGCCGAGGTAGTCCTCAGCCTCCATCCCCTTGAAACGGACGGTGACCTTCGCGCAGCACCAGGCCCAGGGATTTCCTGATTCCAGCTCCTTGCGAATCCACGCGTTCAGCTCCTCGTCGTTAGAGCCGTCCTCACGTTGGAATTCACCGACCCAGGTTCGGTCCTCGTCCTCGTGGGTTAACGAGACTTTAGCGAGCTGCCGCAGAGTGTTACGGTCAACCTTCATGTTTACCTCATAAACGTGAACGTGCGCCCTCGTCGCAGTGCGCGTAGCCGTTTGCGACAAAACCGCACGCAAAACGGGAGTGTTTATCCCGCAAACATGCGATAGGATTTCCGTCGAGAAAGGGCGCAAGTACTGCATGGCCCCGACCCCGCTTTGAGCGACCTAGCACACCCCGACGAAGTTCCGCGGGTCACCTCGCTGATGATTGCACTACATCTAGCGACGGGTGACCTATCGAATGTACAGCTGCAGCTGACTGAGCTGATTGCGTGGCTCGCGTTCGATAAGCCGAAGCAAACGGGAGCGGGAGTGTACCACGTGCGTGTACTTGTGGTGGACGACAGCAAGGACAGCGCGTGCGTAGAGAGCGCATTGTTCTCGCATCTTGGTCACACCGCAGTCCCGGCGTACGATGAACGTGAGGCTGGTACGCTCGCCGCGACGTTCGACCCCGACGTCGTTATGGTGGACCTTGATGTACGTAAGATCGATGCATGCGAGGTCATCCGGCAAGTGCGTGCGTATTCAAAGCACGCGTTCATCGTCGGCGTGACGAATAGCTGCGTGCGTGATGCTGGGTGCAACCAGTACATACACAAGCCGGTCGACCTCGCAAAGATCCGCCTGCTCCTGTCGACGCTATCCGACTTGCGCTGACAGCCACTGTTCGACGACACGGTCGACCGCGGCCTCTTGTGTCTCCGCGTCACCCCACTGTCCGAGGCAGCGCCATCGCCACGCGGCACCGCCGCCATGGTCCACTGGTGGAAAGTTCATGAACTCGACCTCGCCGATCAAGACGCCGTCCAACCAAACCTCTGCACACGCCGACCCGGGCTTCTTACGCAGCTCGGTGCTCATCTGGCTATTCACGGAGGCGTGCGACTGCAGCCTCTGCGATCTCCATCGCCCGATCCGCGATTACTTTCGCAGACGGCGCGTCAGCTCCTCTTCCAGCGAGCAGCCCCTGCAATGCGCTCATGTAGAACTCGTTGCGGATGCCGGTCTCTAGCTTCTTCTCGAGCGTCTTGTAGTGCGCTTCGATGCGCTTGATCTCGGAGAGCATCCAGTGATGGTGCTGGCACTGCTCGTCGTAGGTGACCCAGCTCCGGCCATCGTCCTCGTGACGACGACACGAGCAGCCCTTGGGCTGGGTGTTCATCAGATCGTCGATGTCCCTCGACGCTTGATGGAGGTCGGTCGCGGCTCTGCGCAGATCCTCGCTCGTCGTCCGCTCGGGCATCGAGCAGAGCTTCATGAGGGTCTTGGACCGGTCTTCGTACAGCCGCTTGCGTTCGTAGATGTCGCTCATCACCAGGCTCCTTCCAACACGACGCACCTAAGGCACGTCGCGTGTTTGTCGAACGGCGCCGCGGCAATCGTGAACGACACGCCGCACATCGTTTCAAAGACGTCGTTCTTGCTGTTCTTGGTCTTGTACGCGATGTGCGTCAGCTGGTGCCACAACACCAGCACACGTTGGCCAAAGACAAAATCCCGCGCCCGAACCGCCTCTCCTGGAAAGGAGATGCGCATCGCTGGCAGGTGAATCGCTGCTGCGTGCGAATCGGGCCCGGCGTACCACCCACGACGTCGGTCTTCGGGGTCGACCTCAGCATCGGGGTTGGTGAAGTGGTCAGGGCTCATCTCGACCGCGCCGCACGAGATGCACTCGTACGGCGTGACCTGCTGCCGACCGATACCGATGTCGACGTATTCGCACGACAGGTTCTCAGAGCCGCACCACCCGCACTTCATTTCGTCGCGCACTCCAGGCACGTGACGTGCGGCGCGACCTCGAGTTCATTAGCGTCGAGGCCGCCTTTGAACTTCATGCACGGGCAGATGAAGCCGAGCTTGCGCGAGTCCTTGGGGTCGATGTGCGAGACGTACAGGACATGCGCGACCTTGTCGTCGTCGTACACCACGACATGATCTCCGATTTCCGGCGTCATGTTGGCGCGAGCAAGCGCTTCACCGAGCTTCATGAATCCTCCATGACGATGCACTCGAGACAGGTAACGACCTTCGGAACCCGGTCTCGCATTCGCGGTGCAGGCCATCCCGGCATGGCGCCCGCCCAGTCTGCCGGGATGTCCTGGTCGCAACGCGTGATGTAGCCGCCGCTCCTCACGTCGTGCGTGAGGCCGTTGACGGTGTACGTCGTCAGTACGCGTTGATGTCGCATTGGGAGCAGTATTCGTCGTAGGTGCTCGCCAGCTCGCCCGTCTCGCAGTCGTAGTGCCGGCAATGGTTGCCCCAGCAGCCTTCGAGGTGGACGAGGTTTGGGTCGCCCTTGGGGTCGGGGTCCTTCCAGCCGACGTACGTGTCCGTGATCTCCTCGCGGTCGATCGGGAACTCGTCGGCGAACAGGACGGCCTCGCGCGCCTTCTCTTCGGCCTCTTCAGCGCTGGAGGCTTCGACTTCGACAGTCCGGCGCGTCGTGAACGTCACCTCCCAGTGCTTGGGCTTGGGCTCGCCGTCGTCGTCGCGCTCGACGGGCTTGGGCTTCTCGGGCTCGACGGGTTTCTCGTTCTTCTTCGTCATCGCAACCTCTTTCGGCGCTTCTCGATGTCGCGCCACTTCCTCATCGCGAGGTCGTACGGCACGAACCAATAGAGTTTGTCCTTGGTGACGAGGACCGCACCGCCGCCGAAGCTGTCAGGACGCGCGCGGTCGCTGGTCTCGGACCACTGCACGATGACGGGTTCGAGGACGTAGCCCTCCTTCATCATCAACTGGATGAATTTCGCGGCGTGGTCCGTGCGACCGAACTCGTCATGCCAGAGGATGAGGGTCTTGCCCTCCCACTCGGCGTAGAACGTACAGCCGGCGTCGTTGTCGTCAGCGTCAGGGTCCTTTCGATAGACCTCCTGCTGCGCGAACATCGCTGCGAGCTTGGCCTTGGCGTACGTCACGCCGCGTTTGCTGGTGAACGAGACCGCGACCGAGAACTCGGTGTAGTTGTTCGCCATCAGTAGCACCCGTATCCGATGACCAGAACGCTTTCGCCGCGGCGCCCCTCGCAGTCCGCCGTCTCCTTCTCGTCAGCGGCCGAGATGCGCTGACGCACGGGCCCGAGGTTGATGTCTCGCGGGTGCCCGCCGCCGTTGAAGCCGTCGAGGACCATGACCTCCATGTCCTCGGGGTACTCCTTGAGCTTGGCGATCAGGTTCTTGATGTTCACAGCTCGTCCTGGTAGTCGCAGACCACGCGCAGCCGCTGGCGTTCGGCGTCCTCCGCCGCCTTCTCGGCGGTCTTGAGCTTGAGCTTGGCCGCCCACAGGTCCTGCGCGTGCTCGATCTGCGCCGTGTTCAGCGCGTACTCGTGGTGCGTGCACACGAGCCCGACGCCGTTGTGGGCGATCGACTCGTTACGCTGCCCGTTCTCGTAGCGCCAGAGGCACTCCTTGCCGTTGAGCCCGTCGACGTGCTTCTTCTCGAGCACGAAGATCGCGTCGCGCAGGTGCTTGAACGGATCGACGCACGGCAGGATGACGGGACCCGGGTTCGCCACGAACGGCTGGTCCCACTTCGGGATGCGTCGAACCGGCGAATCCATGCGCCCACGTGCAGAGCCCTCCGTCGACACCAGCCAGTCCGGCGGCTTGCCGAGGTACGACACGTTCCGGCCGTCGACGATGTGCGGTACCGAAATGCACTCGTTGATGTCAGCCGAGTTATCGAGGTACTGGAAGCAGTCGCCCGGGCGCAGGTCGCGGCGCTTCAGTTCCAGCGGCCGCGGGGACGGGCTGTCGCGGTAGTGCTCCAGCAGCTCGACCTTGCGGTTCGCGTTGTTCTGGAAGTACTCGCACTCGGGGTCGAGACCGTAGTCGTCCCAGCCTTCCGGAAGATCCGTGGGCGACGGGTCATCGCCGTGCGTCGTAACACCGGGGCGTCGGTCCGACCCCGACACGTACCGCCAGCAGTCACCGAGGTTGAGGTCCCTGAGCTTGATGATCGCCATGCCCTATTCCTTTCCCTTCAAGAGTTTCTTGACGTGCTCCTCGTACGAGGCGAGGCCCGTCAGTTCGATGTCGACGCTCTTCGCGTAGTCCGCGAGCATGAGCGGGTTCCAGTGGGCGCCGCCGGAGATCCGGAAGCGCACGCTACGGAGCACCTTGTGCTCCTTGCTGGTCGAGGCCGATTTCTGCCAGAGCACGTCGAACCCGTGGATGAACACGAGCTGATTGCCGAGCTTGGAAACCAACAACACGACGTCGTTTCGCTTGAGCCGATGCGGACTGCCCGCGTTGGCGAACTCCGGGTGCTTCGCCAGCACCTCCATGAAGTTCGTCAGCTCACTCTTCCCGAAGTGGCAGGTCTGTACGAACCGTAGTCTCATTTCGCTTTCCAGATCTGTGCGACCGTCTTACCGGTCGAGGTGGCGAGCTTGCGTGCGGCCAGCGAACGCGTAGCGCGTGCGACCGCGGAGTCCTTGAGCCCGGTCGCCTTGACCAGCTCCTTCTTCTTCTTGGGACCCTTCTTCAGCTCGCTCAGGATCGTCTTCTCGTTCGCCGTCAGCGAATTCGGCAGGTCGACGCCGAACTCGATGTGCGGGGCGCCCTTGGCCGCCTTCGCCTTCGTCTTCGTCGGCGCAGGTCCTTTGCCAAGCACCGCGTTGATCTCCGCGCGTGCCTCGAGGATGAGAGCCTTGGCCTTGCGCAACTTGCCGAACGCCTTCTGCAGGCCCTCGGCGCGTTGGATGAAGTCCAGGTCGTCGGACGAGATGATGTCGTCTGTCGCCATGCGTGCTCCTTCTCGGGCACGCAGTGCGCGCCCGCTATGTGCTTCTCTTCTCCATGAACTCGTCGAGGAACCGTTCGGCAAGTTCGACTTGCGCGACGCAGTCCTTGTCGTCCTTCTTCACGAACAACTCGATCGCGCGCGCAATGCACACGTTCGCCTGCTTGAGTGACTGCAGGTCCAGTTCGCGGCCGGCTCCGGGTCGACGAGGCATAGTTACGAAACCGTGTTGTCTCCGCCGAGGTAGTCCCGCCACGGGATGTGCTCGCCGGTCTCCGTGTCACGGAAGCCCCAGCTGCCGACGTTCTTGCCGGCAACGAACAGGCTCCACGAGCCCTTCTTGGGGTCGAGCAGCTCGACGCGGTGGTAGTCGTCCTTGCGGATGACGTTCACCATGCCGGGCTTGAGGATGCGTGAGTAGTCCCCGCGCTCCTCGTGATAGCCGCCCTTGAGAATCAGCGCGACGCTGACGTCCCACGGGTGGTTGTGCTGGTCGCGGTCCTTGTCGCTGCGGTGGAAGTAGTGGATGAAGATCGCGAACGGCGCGTTCGGCGTCACGGCGTCGTCGGCGCTGCGGGGCATGCCCGGCCAGACGTACCAGCGCGTGAGATAGGGGTCACCGCTCGGGTCGGTGATGGTCTTGAATGGGAGCTTGGCGACGATCTTCTTCAGGAGCCACTCGATCACGGCAGAGACCTCCGACGGCGACCATACCGGAATCGCGAGATACCAATCAAGGCCGGATACGTCGGCCAGATAAACCCGCCTCCGATCGCCCGTCGCCACGACGCCCCGAAGTACTTCTTGGCCATGGCTGCGATGCTGGCGCCGATCCCGATCCAGATCACGAGAAGTGTCATCATCGCTTGGTGCTCCTTGGTGAGCGTTTCTTGGGCTTCGTGCGCCGCTCCTTGAAGTCGACGATGGGTTGTCCCATCCGCTCCGCGGAGTGGTTGATGATCTCGCGGCGCATCTTGGCGCCGTCGTTCTGCTCGTCGTCGTTCCAGCTGTGGACGCCGGCCTCGCGGTGGTAGCGCACGAACTCGAGCGTGTTGGAGAACACGTTCTCGTGGTCCTTGGGCATCTTCTGGAACGGGTGCTGCTGCACCTTGTTCGCCATGAAGATGAGCGCGCCGGCGCACATGCGGCCGTTCTTTTGGTGCATCCACTCGACGAGCCAGTGCGGATTTTCGTAGTCGATGGTCTGGTGACACGGCAGCGGCTCGTCGCGCTCCATGCAATCGATGAAGCCTTCGGGCGAGCTGGCGCCGAGCCAGCCCGGCATCGCCTTGCGACGAAACGGGCAGTCCGAGCACGGCTTAGGAACGGGGTCGACGTACTTCACGAGGACACCACGGGCGCGCGGTATTCCACAGGCCCCGGAGGGACGTACTTGACGCGACGGTGGCACTTCGTGCACTCGAACCCTTCATGCCCAAGACCCTCCTCGATGCGAGAGAGCGTGAGGCGCAGCATCGTGCCGTCGCACGCGCCGCCACCCTTTGCGGGTTCGATAGACCCGACGACGCGTCGCGCCTTCGAACCGCAGCCGATGCCGACGGGCTTGCGAACGATGACGAACGGTTTAGGAGCGGGCACCGAAGTACCCCCGTTCCGACATCTTCTCCATGATGTCTGCGATGTCGATGACCGTGTCCAGCTCCGAGATGGTGCCGTGCTCGGTCATGTACTGCGTGACTTCGTGTGCGCTTGCGCCCTTGCCGCCGTTGGCCTTCGAGATTGCTTCGAACGCGTCGAGGATCTTTCGTTCGTAACTGGTCATGTCAGGTTCTTCCCTTTGAGCTTGAAGAACTTCTTCACACGGTTGAGCGTCTTGAGCAACGCCTTGGACTTGCCGAGGTACTCGCCGGTCTCCTCGTCGTGGATACCGTAGCTAGTCTCCCCCGACATCTCCGCTGCCAGGTCCCACACCGTCTGCAAGTCCTTCTTCGAGGGCATTCCCGGAGAAAGTGACCTCACCGCCTGACCGCGACAGGTCTCGCACAAGGCTGTTGTCGTGCTCCAGTTCCGCCACCGGATCACCAGCACGATGACCGCCTTCTTGTCGCAGCTTACGCACGTTGCGCCGGTTGCGTCCGGCGGCTTTGCTTCCACCATCGCGTTCGCTCCATGGCACGAGGCCGTTGGTGTCCATCTCGAGGCCCATCGCCGCGAGCAAGTTCTGCCAGTACTCCGGGATGTCTTCTCCCCGTACGTATCGACAGTCGAAGTGCTCACATGCCTTCTTGCACGGGAATACATCTTTGCAGATGTCACACTTCTCGTACTTGATGTCCGCCGTCGGTTTATAGACGTGCTTACTTGGTGAGCACGGTCGTAGCTTGGGCACTCGAAGTCCTCGCGGTGTCCAAGCGCCTTACCATGTCTTGTGCGTATGCAGCAAGCCAACCGTTGCTGTACACGATGGTCTTGTCGCGATTCTCGCACGCTTCGCGCACGAGTTTCTCGAGGTCGCCCGGGTGGATGTGGTCACGCAGCAAGTCGTAGAACAGCGACACGAGAACATCGTCATCGTGAACGGTGCCGCTACGCTTGTGCATCTCCGCATTCGGGTCAGCCATGGGCGCGCCTTTTCTGGGTCGGCCTACCCGTCGCGTGAAGGGCGAGCCACTCGGCGACGAGGTCGTCGCTGAGCTTGACGATGTCCTTCACCGTATGGGTGCTCGAGATAGTGGCCTCGAGCGTGACGTCGTCCATGCGCGCCTTGACCTTGGTGGCGATGGGCGTCGACGCAATGACCGTGACGCCGAGGTCGAACGCGGCGGGGAACTCCCAGCCACGGATGCGTTGGACCTGCAGTACACGTTCGAGCTGCGCCTGCAGCGCCTTGAGCGTTGCGTCTTGGATGCGCTGAGTGCTTTCTTTCTGCATCACAAACCTCCCACCACGCACGCAAGGCACGTGGCTGCTTCTTCGGTGAAACGATTCCTGCTGAAGATGTGCATCTTGGCGCCTTGGCCACACACCATCCTGAGATGGAAGTGGCTGTCGACGCGCCCAGTGGAGTCGACGTAGAAGTGTTCCGGTGCGCCGGTCTTGGCGATGTGCACAACGTTGTCCCATCTCCTTATGTGCACAGGTCCAACGACGACGCGAATTTCTTCACCTGCGTTCATCACGGAGACACGAGACACGCAAGACATGTGGACATCTCCTCGGTGAGGAACGTGGCGTCTTCGAAGTCCATCATCCACAACGCCTGATGCCCGCACACGCACCTGACGTTCAGAGAGAACTTCAGCGAGCGCAAGTATCTGACGCTGACGGACCGAATCGCGATGGTTTGCCCTTCGGCGGTCCACACTCGTTCAATCTCGTGAACGAGGCCCTGCGATAGGAACCTCACGGCAGCGCGAGGTAGGGGCGGCCTTCCTTTTCGGCCCAATCGACAGCCCTGTTGAGGGCGCGTTGGTACTCGATGAGCGCTTCTTTCTCGGCCTCGAGCGCGTTCTGGTTGATGCCGAAGAACTCGGCGATGAGCGTCTCGCGGCGGCCGCGCCAGTGATACAGCTCGCCGTGCTTGTCACTCTCGGCGATCGACAGGCCCTTCTCTTCAGAGAGCCAGCCGATGAACTCGCCGATGAGCTGCGTCGCGTCGCGCCCCTCGCTCTTGGCAGCCTTGAGCTTGTTGTGCTCGTTCAACGTCGGCTCGGCTGGGATCGGACGCCCCATCAACAGGTGGACGCACTTCCAGCACGTGACCTCGGCCTTGTGCCACACGAGGTTCTCGTCGACCTTCGCGCCGCAGAGCGCCTCGTCGTCCTTGTGCCGGCGCTCCTGGCCCATGTGCAACGTCGCCATGTCAGTCGTCCCTGTCCTCGTAGGGGCTCTTCACTTCCCAGCGCCCCACGCTGTTGCCGTTGCGGTCCATGATCTTGCCCTCGAGACCGTAGGGCCCGAAGTTCGAGCTGACCAGCTTGTCGAGCCGGTCCGCAACGTTTCGGAGGGCGCCGGCGACGTCGTGCTGGTCCTGCATCGCCTCGTTCTCGAGGTTGATCGAGAGGACGAACTTGTTGCAGTCGCTCATCGGCAGCAGTTGTTGAGGAACCGCTCGAGAGACGCACGACCTTCCGGCGTGCTCATCTTGTCCTTGAGCTTGTCGCGCAGGTTCGCGTCGCGGCCAGCAGCGAGACTGTCGTCGCACATCTTGCGTGCGGCCTCGAGCGCCTCCTCCGGCTTGTCGCCTTCGTCGAGGGCGATGGTGACCTCGGCAGTGTCGTTCTCGAACTGCTTGGTGACGCGCTTCATCGCGTACTTCACTTCGGTGACCTTCATGATGTTCTCCTAGAGAAGCCGTGCGGCTTCCAGGTTTGCGAGCGCTTGCTCGAACAGCTTGAGCCGTTCCAGCTCCTTGCCCTTGCGCGGCTTGCGCGACTTGTAGTGCAGCACCAATCGGTGCACGTGGTGTTCAGCGACATCGAGTCGCTCTTGTTCAACGTCCGTCAGGCTCACCAGCCATCTCCCTTCGTGTACGCCTTGCCCCAGTTCCAGATGCGGCCGATGCCTTCGCACCGGCGCTCCTCGGGTAACAGCGTTCCACCGCGATGCTTGTAGGTGAGGTCTTCGAGGAAGTCGTTTCCGCCGTAGCCCTCGTAGATGTCGATGATGGCGACGTCCGCCTTCATCTTCGGGATGACCTCGTAGGCGTCGCCGACGATGACTTCGAGCGGCGCGAGCTTCGTCCCCTCGGGGAGGCCTGCTGCGCGCTCGATGCGCCCGCTGGTCAGGAGCCAGTCGACCAGCTCTTGGCTGCGCTCGACGAGCGTGACCTTCTTGACCGTCTTCTTCGCCCGACACTGCATGAGGAACCACCCCAGCCCCAGGCCCGCGACGATCGTGTGGCCCCTGGAGAAGCGCAGCCCCGGCCGTTGCGTCATCAGCTCCATCGGCGTGATGGACATCCACGGATGTTCACGCCAACGCTCGGCGTCGTTGCGCGGCCGCTCGTGCAGCGCCGGAATGAGGACGTCGTCGTCGAACATCACGTCGCCGGTCCTCGAGCCCGAGATCGTTCCGATCATCTGCCCTCGCTTGAGGCGCTTGACGCAGTACATGAACGAGCCGGACGGCGACAGCTCGAACTTGCCCTCGGGCTTCGCCTCGTGGTTCGGGTCGTGATGGTTGGTGGGCTTGACGTCGAAGAGCGGCCACGACAGCCACGTCTTCGCTTGCAACGTCAGGTGGTGTTCCCACTTGATGTCGGGCGTCCACGGAACGCCGCCCTTGGCGAGGCGCGCCCGACGGGCTGCATCCTCGCGCTCTTGCATGGCCTTCTGGAACTTGGGGTCCAGGCCGAAGAGTCCGAACATGTGTCCTCCTAGTAGGGGACCTTGCACTCCACGCACATCGGTCCCTCGAACGTCAGCACCGTCTCGCGCAGCTCGTTTTCAGAGCATGGGAACGATGTGACTTGCTGGTAGCCCAGCTGCTTGACGTCGTAGGTTGTCTCGACGTCTTCGTCTGCAGGGTCGCCGTGGACGCCGCAGACTTCACCGATCCAGGACGTTCGACCTACGTCGTCCTTGAAGCGTTGATCTTCCGCATGGACGCAGACGACGTCTCCGTGGCGGAACGTCACTGCCCTTCGAGCGCTTTGCGTTCCTTGTCGAGGTCGCGAACGAGCGCGGCGGCCTGAGAGAACTTCTCTCCGTAGCGCGCCTTGAGCTTGGCGATGTTCTTCTCCATGCACTCCTCCATCGTCTTCTTGATGGCGGTCATCGCTAGTGCCTGGTACCAGTGCAGGTCACCGCTCTCTTCGAGCACGTTGATCTCGTCGATCGCTTTGCCGTAGATGATGTGCTTCTTGAGCGCGTCCGCAATCTCGCCGACCTCCGACGCCATGCCCAAGACGGCATGGAGGAGTTGGGCGACCATCCGGTTGTGCTCGGGCGTCGCGCCTTCGAGACGGACGAAGTCGGGGGTGTATTCGGTGACGTTGGCCAGCGACTGGTACTCGTTGATCTGCATGTGTGCGATGTTTATCGCACAAGCATAGGTCAACGTCTACGCCAACGCTCCAGCACAAGCTGCTCGAATGCGCCCGCCGTCGCAGCGTCGGCACCCGCGTCCTGCAGCACCCGTACGATCTCCTCGTGCGGTACGCAGTTCGGGTTGTCGTAGAGCTGGTGGAATTTCTCGTTCCAGCCGACGAGCGGCTCGCACGTGATCTTGTCGCCGTGCTGCTTCACGCACTCATCCTTGCACGTGTCGCAGAGCGCCATCGAGCCCTTGCGCCCATCAGGACCGGCCGTGTTTTCTCGGATGTACCAGGTCGGCTTGTTCTCGCAGCGGCCCCACTTCCCGCCGACGTCGCCGCCCATGACCCACGGATTGTAGGCTGACCGGATGTCCGCCTGGCAGCGCGCGTGGTCGACGGGCTCGAGTGGCTTCAGCTCCTTCGCCTTGGTCTTCGCTTTCGTCACATCAGCCCCCTTTGCCCGGCTTCAACTTCGAGGATCTGGACCCAGTCCTCCCAGTTGTCTTTGAAGTGGTGCTTGTCGCGCTTGAGCTTCTTGATGGCGTTCGTCAGGTGCGTATCGTCCATCTCGAACGGATACAGCTTGCGCTCGTCCTTCGTCACCCACTTGCCCAGCCGCATCGTTTCTTCCCTGATATACCCGTCTCGACATGCAGGGCATCCACGACAGAGGATGCACATCAAGCAGTTGACGGTCGTATCAAGGCCGAACACGTTGACCGGATTCGGTGGGTTCAAGTGAGCCTTGCAGCACGTGATCACGAACGACCCGCCTTCGAACCTTGCAGCAGCGTGCATCAGCTGACTGTTGAGGTTCACGTATCGTTCGACGGTATAGGGCGCGACGAGGTCACCGGGTATCACACTGTTGCGCGTCCTCCTCAACGGTTCGCGACGCATGATGTACCTCCTCGTGTCCTTTTACCAAATCACCAGCCTTGTTCTGCGCGGTCGGCACACGAGTCGCACTGATACCCGAGCGCGACGTCGGCCGGTGTCAGCCGGTTTGGCGACTTGCACGTCGGACACGGATGGACGCGCGGGTTGTCCGGCGTCTCCCTGCGAAGCGCGCTCTTGCCGCCCGGGTCTTGGAACATCGAGAAGTCGTCGTCGATGTCGTTCTCGTAGAACTCGTCTTCGTCGTCGTATTCATCTTCCACGGCCGCCCGTCCTTTGGATCTTGGTAACCGGGCCATCCTCCCGGGCCTTGGCAGCGAGCGCGTTCTCCGGATCGATGCGGTCTTCCCACTCCTGGCCGATCTTACCGGCGGGGCGTGCGCATCCGGCGTGGATGCCCCACTGCGCCGCCGCCAATGCCATGGCGATCGCAGCGTTCTCGAGCGCGGCCGCCGCACGGTCGCGAGTGAACTTGTCCTTCCGTTTGCACCCCGCGTAGATGTGTGCTTGGTGGCGCAGTTCTGTGCGCGCGGCCTGTAGCAGCTCGTAGCCCTTGCCGCTGTTGCTCTCCGGTAGCTCGACGCGCGCTGCCTCGAGTGTTTCCTTGAATTTGTCGTTGGGAGTCACCAGGTCTCCTCGCCGTACCCGTAGTCGGGTTCGATAGGTTCGTCGACGTCGTTCTGGTTGTAGCCCGTCAGAATCTCGGGGCGGTACCGCGACAGCTTCGCCTCACGGCACTCATCGCAGACGCGGCACAGGGGAATTCCCTGAGCGTCGTTTTCCCACCACGAACCGTCGTCCTTGGTGTGCGGATGGTTCTCGAGGAGATCACGGACTTCCAGTGCCATAGAGCCCCCGCGCATGCAGCATCAGGTTGATGAAGAGTTGTCCCTGTTCACGTGCGTCATCGAGTGCGATGTGCGTGTGCTTCAGGTCCTTTGGGATGAAGGGCTCGAGTTCCCGCTTGTTGATGCTGCGGTACCCGCGCTTCATGACCGCCATCGCATACGTCTTGATGTCGATCGCACTGAACGAGAACGGACTACCGCCGGTGAACTTCACCAGGTACCAGTAGACGAACAAGAAGTCGAAGCCGGCGGGGTAGCCGACGAACACCGGCGTCTTGCCGTGCGCGTCCTTGAGCGCCTCGACCCACGCGCGAAACTGACGCATCGCAGGTAGTGGCGGCTGCGGGTTCGAGCGCGCGGCTTCGACGACGGCCGCGGGTTGCGTCGACCACCACTTGAGGGTGTCAGGGTCCGCACTGGCACCCTGCAGCTCGACGAAGTTGATGGTGAACGTGGACAGCTCCGTGCCGACGTTGTCGAGCGCAACCGCGCCCAGCGACAGCATGGAGTTGGGTCCGGGGATGGGTCCGTCGGTCTCGATGTCGACGGAAACGTAGATCTCGCTCATGTCTTCTTCTTTCGCAGCGCGACGAGCGGCGTGCTTTCGCGCTTCTTGGTGTCGAAGCAGAACTGGCAGCGCGCACACGCCCCTTCGAGCGGCTCCGCCCCAGCGAAGGATGCGTGGATCGTGGCCGGACATGCCCTGGCGTTCGGTTCGCGCTTGGCGCGTCCGTGGCCATGACGGTGCATCTCGAAGACGACCGACACCCACGGCGGGACACGCTCGCCGGGCTCCTGCCGTACCCACGCAGCAAAGAACTGCGGCCGACGCTCCGCGAGAAGCCTCAAGCCCATGGCCCGCCACTTCGGCGGCGTCGACGAATCGAAGCTGAGCATCACGTGCAGGTTCGTGTTGTCCACGAGCTTGGCCGCGAGGTCGAACTTGCGTGTCGACACCCAGATGCGGAACTTCGGCTTGTTGAGCTTGGCGTAGCAGGACAGCTGGTTGATGAAGTAGACGCTGCCGGGCTGCAGATCGCCGACACCGAACATGCGGAGGAAGTCCTGCTGCCGCGAGACCACGTGCGCGATGTCCATCGCCTCGTCGGCGAGCTGTCCCCATTCCTCGACGGAGAACATCGCCGCGTTCTCGGCCTGGCGCTGCAACGCTGCGGGCATTCGGATGCGTCCTTCGAGGCCGTAGCAGTAGACGCTGCACGCCGGCGTCGGCCGACACGTACGCGCGATGCTGGTGTTGATGGACATGCCCGTCTTGTCGTTCCTCGACAGGAAGAGCGTGTCGGGCGCGTCCTCGTCAGCGATGACAGGCGTCGCTTCGCGGAGGACCTTGAGCTTACTCGTCGGCATGTAGTCCATCCCAGATGATGTGTCCGCAGTCCTTGCAGATCAGCATCACCATGTCGAACACGTCCCGTGTGCGCTCACGCCCCTTGACGAAGTCGCGCTCGTGGACGAAGTCCTTGTTGTTGTGCGACAGATGCCCCGCCCACGTCTGGACGGCGACGTACTTCTCGATCATCGCGCAGGGCCTGCGCAAGTCCCTCTTGCAATGAGGGCAGCGCCCAGGGATGAAGAACTTACGCTTGGCGATGCGTACGTTGTGGACTTCGATCTCGTGCTTCTTGCCACGGATCGGCACTACGTTATCTAGGTCTTCGATACCCGCATCGGAGACCTTGCCCGGCAAGATGAATAGCACCTTGGTGCTGTACTCCGCCTTGCTCAGGGCTTTGGACCGTGCCTCTGCTCGGTCCTTTGCCTCTATGATGAGGCTATATGGCTCGATTTCTTCTTGACCGTGTAGGTAGACCGCAAGGACGGTCCACTGCTTGTTAGCCATTTGCCTCTCGGTACTCGCGCACCGCGATCGCGATACGCAGCGAATCGATCTGTTCTGCGAGGTCTACGCCTCGAGCGCCGTTGCCTTCGAAAATGGCAATGCGGTCCTCGAGGCACTTCTTCAATGTTTCCATGGACGCCGAGCCGTGCCGGTCCATGGCTTGTGCGATCTCGTCGCTGGTGACATCCCAACCAACCGCCTCTGCAGCGGCTGCGCATTCTTCGAACGTCGCCATGGCGACTCCTTTAGGTGAGAGCGTACTGTCGAACGAGAAGCCAGCCGTGCCACGGCATGGTGACGCGCGCCTCGAGCCGCGCAATCGGCACGCAATTGCACGCAGGACACGCGGCGCGGTGCTCGACCACTTCCACGGAAGCATTCTCGGGCAGCGACTCACGTGCGGTCTGCAGACGCGAGAACTGGTGCGCGTCCATGTAACGCGGCGCGCCCGTCGTGATCACCACGCGTCCGGCGCACGCACACTCGCAGGCGTCACCTTTGCGGAGCGGGTCGTACTCCTGGAAGCCGGGGAGGTCGAGTAGCTCAGCGCAGACCTCATCGAGGATCTCGTCCTCGGGCAGAAAGCCCTCGGCCATGCGTGCCTTCTGCTCGTCATCACCGTGCTTGTCGACCCACACGCGCAAGGCCTTGGACCGTGCGTTGTCCTTGGCGGTCTGCTCCTTCGCAGACACTGCCTGGGCCTCTGCTTCGCGCGCCGCAGCCACCTTCGCCTCGTTCTCGCGCTTCTTGCGCTGCTCCGCGCGGTACGCCAACACCGGAATGATGGCGTCGATGGTCGCTTCTACGATCGCAGGCTCGCTCGCGTCCTTACCGAGCATCTCACCTGCTTCGTAGGCCAGCGCCAACTCGAGACGCAGATCTTCGGACAACCGCGACAGCCCCTCTTCGGAGATGTTGCAGGTCTGCGCACCCACCTGCGTCTTCCCCGCTAAGATGGCTGCGCGCGGCGAGACGTGGACGTTGATGGAGAAGGCCATGTCAGTCGATAAGAGCCGAGATCGTCAGCCAGAGCAATCCGACGGCGCTGCCGACGATGATGAGCAGTCCCAGAACGTGCCAGCCGTTCGCACGCGGCCGATCCTTGGGCATGTACTCCACCGGGAAGGGCAGGACGTTGTTCTTCAAGTTGGTGGGCTCTTTCGGCAGTTGGGGCACGACATCTCCTGGTCGAGCTTGACGTCTTTGGGTTCGAATTCGGCACCGCACTCGCTGCACGGCTGCTTGGGAAAGGCTTCGAGCCACTTTGCGAGCCCGGCGTCGGTGGGCCGGTTGACCTCGTTGATGGCCTTGTCGATCACGTCCTGCTTGCCGCCGGCATCAAGAACATCGTAGAGGGCGGCGAGATAGGCTTCAGCAAATTTCACGGCGGGCTCTCCATACCTTCCAACGGCGTTCCGCATGTTCGTCGATGAACCGCTTGGTCCACAAGCCGTTGATCCAATCCGCCGTGAACCACCGCCAATGCAGGCCGTCGCAGATCTCGCCGTTGAGGAGACCTGCACGTGTCACGGCTTCGGGGTCGAACTTGCGCGCATCGAACCACGGGTCGCCGTCAATACGACGGACCCACGGAGCCCCCATCCGGTACTTGGCGTAGAGCTTGTCCTCGTGCGTCTTCTGGTTCTCGGGGCGAGCCAAGCTCTTCTCGTTGTGGCGTCCCGAGATCGTCCAGTTGAGCGCGCCAACGCTGTAGTCCAAGCAGCGGATACCCACGAAGAACATGCGACGAAGGCCGTCGTACCAGCCTCCGATGTTCTGGTTCGTGGTCATGCTGTATCCGATGTATCCGAAGTCTGTGACCATGTCACGGTCGAAGTCGATCGCGAGTACACGCGACTCGTAGTACCAGAACGACATACGGCCGGTCGCGAACCAACGTGGTCCTTCGAAGGTACCAATCCGCTCGGCCTCGCCCTCGAAGACCACCCTCGTGTTGTTGCGCTTCTTGTCGTCGATCGTCCCGTGCTTGAGAGCCCTATGTACTTGCATCCAGTGGCGATCGCTCGGGCAGATCCCCCATGTCACTTCTGTTTGTTCCTTTCCGCGACGCGCTTCTTCAGGTCGAGCGCCTCAGGCACGGTCTTGCGCCACTGCGCTTGGCGTACGGCGACTCCGTGCTGTGCGTGAACCGTGGGGAGGTACCGATGGTGACCTCCCATGTCGTTGATGTCGGACTTGACGATGTCGCCGCTGCACAGCGGGCACGTGTCGAAGTCAGGCGCGCGTTCGCGCTGTTCGAAACGATTGTTGGCGCAATCGACGATCAAGAGAACGCGGCCGTCGTCTTCGACAGGGACCTCGAGCGCGGTTGCGCCGCAGCACTCGAACCGCCAACCGTTGCCTCCTCGTCCGACGATGCATTGCAGGCTCACCGGGCACGTTCCGCAGTCGACCGCGGTGCGTTGAATGCTTTCGGGACGTGCGTGAAGCATGTCGCCGATGCGCCAGCCCAGTTCTTTCATCAGGGCCATAGCTCACCGACGTCGACGTTGAATGTGCCGTGCGGATGTTCACACGTCACCGTGACCGTATCGCCCTTGATGCGGATTGGACGCACGAGCGCGCCGCCGCTCGTGAGCCGCATGAGGATGGGCACGGGGCCTCGCTCCTCGTCGACACGCACCGGCACGCCGCTCTTGAAGCACTCCTTTGGCGTGGAGTAGCTCTTCGTGACGCACGCGAGCGAGAACGGACAGCCCTTGCACACGTTCTTGGGGTCCTTGATCAAGGACTTCACCTTCGTGAACATGTTCTTCTCGTCGCGGATGCACTCGCGCACGTGGGTACGTAGGAACCCACGGCGGACCTTCGTCTTGATCGCATCCTGCACCTCGGGAGGGATCTCATCCTCGCCGAGATACACCGAGCCCAGTCGCATGTTCTGGGCGGCGTGGAAGGCGTACTCGACCCTGACGACGAGTTCACGAGGAATCTCGAAGAGCCGCGCAATCACCTCGACCACATCCTCTTCGGCGTCACCCCACTTCGCCTTTTGAAGGGCTTGCTCTAGCTCTTCGATCGGCATAGCGTGACCATCCTGTTCTGATGCTTGTACCATAAACCTCCCGGAGGCTTGAATGACGCAGCCTGTTGCTACGATCGTCACCGACAACCCCATCGTCATCCCGATGTTCCAGATGCAGCAGATCCCCGAGGGCATCATGGAGATGGCCAAGTGGATCCAGAAGTACCGCCCGCACTGCGTGCCCGAGGGCGGATTCAACGACGCCTACGACTTGCTCCCGCACGACGGTAACGACGTCAACCCGTTCACCGGGGAAGCGCGCAAGATCACCGACAACGAGCTGCTCGCCGAGCTGGCAGGGCGCAAGTGCTACGACAGCTTCGCCGACGCCGGCGCCAAGCGGACGAACAACGAGTACCTGCACTCGATGTGGGACGGCCGCATCCCGCATCGTTCGACGGGCTACCACCCGCAGATGACGTTCTTCATCGCCCACGTCAGTCGCCGCGTCAGCCACGAGCTGATCCGCAACTACGTCGGCCACGCCAAGGACGAGGAAGGCATCCCGTCGCAGGAGTCGACGCGATTCACGCACCATCCGGGCGTGTACATCGCGCATCCGTACTACATCGAGGACGAGCCCGAGTTGCGCCGGTTCCGTGAGCGCGCCCAGGCCAACTACGAGGACTACGTCCTGACGATCGAGCGCAAGGTCGACCGCTACATCTCGGCGCACGGCAGCGCGCCCAAGGGCCTCGACAAGAAGCGCATCTACGAGTCGACGTCGGGCGACCTGCTGATGTCGTGCGGCACGTCGTTCATCTGGACGACCAACTCGATGGCGCTCACCAAGTTCTTCCACGAGCGCGATGACGATGCGGCGGACATGGAGATGAGCCGGTTCGCCCGGACCTGGAAGAAGGTCTGCTTCGAGCGATGGCCGAACCTGTTCACCGACTTCCACCCGAAGAAGTGAAGCGATGATGTGGCGGCGGCGCCGTGATGCCGAACGACCGTGTCACAGAGTGCTCGTCGTACATCTCGTTCAGAACGCCTTGCTCCGCGAACGTCCACGTGAGCAGTTCGCTAGGCGGTAGGCCGTACTCGCGCCACGCCTCGGCAACGTAGTAGTGAACGTTCACGATGCGAGGCCCCTCGAACGTTATGATCGAGTGCAGGCGTCGCACGCACGTCGGGCACACATAGGTCGTACCGCCCACGCCATGCGGGCACGCGATGCACGACACGCAGTACGTCTCGCCGTTGAGCCACTGCCACAAATCCTCTTCGTTCCCGCAGCGCGGGCACGAAGGAACACGTGGGGGCTTACGACGGGACATCTCCCGAAGGATAGAGCGAGCACGAGTCCGCGTGGTCGGTGTTCACAACGGAGTTGTTGTGCCAGCGGATGGCGTTGTGGCACTCGCTGCACTCGCTGAGGCCTTCGGGCTCTGGTGCCTGCGCACGCTCGGCGGCCTCGATCAAGATGTCGACGGGTTCGACCTGTCGACGCTTCGCCTCCGTTGCTACGAGTGCCTTGAGCAGCTTGCTGAACGGCTCCTGCAGCATGCGACGGTCGAGCCCAACCTTCTTGTCTTCGTCGATGAGACGACACGCAGGCTTGCCTGTGAACGTCACCAAGATGAACTCGTCGACGTAGCGGGTGATGCGGATGAAGGCTGCGACCTCCTTTTCATCCGTGAGGTCGCTCGGCACGAAGCGGGCGGAGATCTGTCCCTCGAGCTGCTTCTTGACCTCCTTGACCGACAAGCCGCCCTTCTCGAGCAGTTCCTTGAGCACGTCGTTGACCATCGCCGGCTTGCCGCCGGCCTCCTCGATCTCCTTGGCCTCGGTGGTCGACGCGACGGGGACGGCCTTCGTGCCGTGTTCCTTCTCGAAGCGCTCGCGCACGTCCTTCAAGAGCTTCTCGTCGGCGTGGTACTTGACGTTCTTGGCCTCCGTCGTGCCCGTCTTCGCCATGTCGTAGAGTCGCGGCGCCGCTAGCGTCGGGTACGTGTCACACGCGTCTTTCCAGATGCGCCCGAGCTTGTAGTGCAGGTCCCACTCGTCGATGAAGCGCCGGTCGCGGTCGAGCTGGAGGCCGACCATGTCGTAGCCGCACGAGAGGTCCTGGAACTTGCGCACGAAGATGCCGCGCGAGAACACCTGACCGACGTAGTCCGCGCCGAGCAAGAGCGTGCCGTGCGGCGTCTCGAGCGTCTCGGCCGCCGGCGTCGGCGTGATGAAGAGGAACAGCTTCTTCATGATGTCCCACGCCTCGGCGGGGATGTTCTCGATCTCGACGCGAAAGTCGACCTCGCGCGCCGCGAGCGCCCTCGACTTGAACGTCATCAGCTCGATGCCGGCGAGCGGGTGACCGGGGTCCGCCTCCTCGAATGAGATCGTCCACGACAGGTCGCCGTTGCGGAAGCTGACGTCACAGCCCTTGCGCATGAGCGCGAGCACGCCGAGTACGAAACCCTCGCCGAACTGGCCGCGCTTGGTGCCCGGCATCTTGTCCGACATGCCGAGCACGAGCAGCTTGGCGGGGTCGACGTAGACCCGTTCGCTGGTGATCTCCAAGCGGCTGGTGCGCGGGAAGTGCTCGACCGTCATCTTGTGGCCGTCCTCGTCGGCGTCCTTCGCATTCTGGATCAGCTCGCGAATGCCTTGGAAGACGCCCCAGTCGGAGCAGTAGTTCTTCGAGATCGTCAGCTGAATCTTAGCCATGGCTTTCCTTCAAGAAATGATTGTGGGATAAACGTGCAACGTGTGGAAGCCCGTCTCCAAGCTGGCGTATGAGCCGCTCAACGAGAAGGGCCAGGTTCTAGTCGTAGTGTGTCCGCTCGACAAGACGCGGATGGCCGAGGCGCGCGTCCGTTGGAAGGACCGCGGCGTCGCCATCGCGCCCGACAGCAAAACGATGATGCGCGACATCGTCCGCGACCTGCTTGCGAACCCACAGGTCCGCGCCATCGTGTTCGACGGCGTCGCGTGCGGCCGCGATGCGTACACCGCGTTCTGGGCAGGCGAAGCCAAGCCCGAGTGGCGCATCGACGATGAACACCTCACCCTCGTTCGACAGTTCGTCGATCTCTACGACGACGACTGCGGCATCAAACACCCCATGCAGCCGTTTTGGCCTGCACGGATCATGTACCTGGAGGACAAATGCGACTGATCGGAATCATGGGCAAGAGCAAGAGCGGCAAGGACACGGTCGGACAGATGCTCATCGAGGCTGACCCGCGCGGTGCAACACTCGCGTTCGCGGACAAGCTCAAGGCGATGATCATGGACCTCTTCGGGGCCACGTACGAAGACCTCTACACCGAAGAGGGCAAGTGCAAGAAGACGCCGTTCCCGCTCCTCAAGTGCCCAGCGTGTGCAGGCATCCGTTGCGAGCGCGTCGCTCCGACGCAGGTCGTCTGTCACACGTGCACCGCGGTCGGCGAGCCCCAGGCGTTCTCCACGTTCTGGGAGTGGCGTGAGGTTGCGCAGTTCGCGGGCACCGAGTTCGGGCGTTTCGTCGACGAGAACGTGTGGGTTCGTCACGCGCTCGTACGCGCCGAAGACATGCTCAACGGCAACGTGAAGGGCATGACGAGCGACTCAAAGCCGACGCTCTTCGTCGCCATCACCGACTGCCGCTTCAAGTCCGAGATGGCCGCCATCAAGAAGTACGGCGGCGAGGTCTGGCGCATCCGTCGTCCCGCCACGGACAACCGTTCGACGGGGCTCAAGAAGCATCAGTCCGAGGTCGAGATGGACTCGATTCCCGACAGCGAGTTCAACCGCGTGATCGTGAACGACGCGACGCTCGAGGTTCTCCGTCAGAAGGCGGTGGAGGGCTTGAAGGAATTTCTGCAACGCAACGCCTAGTCGCGCCGGCGACGACCTTCTCGCCGACCTTGTTGATCAGGTCCATCATCTGCGTCGGCGTGAAGTCCTGCGCTTCGTCGATGTGCACGACATCAGCGGTCATGCCGCGCAGGATACTGCCCGCGTGCTGCCGGCGGCCGAGGCACAGGATGCACGTGACGACGAGGTCTTCATCTTCGTCGACGGCGGACGCGGTGTACTTGCCGCAGCGCGTGTTCGTGTCCCATTCGCCTTTCTTCTTGGCGAACGTGCCGTCGATCATGCCTGTCGCGATGTGACGGAGACCGTTGAACACGGTCGTCCCGTAGACGCGCTGCTTGCTTACCGCCATCGACTCGCTGGAGACGGTTGTAGCGCACTTTCAGCGAACGCCTTGCCCTCCATCAGGATGCGGTGCAGTTGTCCGTCGGTCTCAAGGTCCTCGACCTGGGTCAGTAGGCCGTCACGGTCCATCTTCTCGACCGTCGCCTCCCAGTTCGTCCCGAGGCACTGGATGCACGTGACCATGGCGTCGTAGGGGCCGAGGTAGACCGATGTTACGCATCGCTCGAACCCACAACACGCCACGAGCAAGTCGCAGCGGTCGATGCTGTCAGCTGTATACGGTTGCACGAGCGCATGGTGTACGAGGTCGTTGTTGAACCACGTCGCTCGAGTCGTTGGCGTCTTAGGCATTGGGGTCGAATCCTAGAGCCATCGCATCCTTGTCGAGGAAGTCGTCGAGCAAGTCTGGCTCGTTGAGGTGTTCGATAGCGTCGAGGTTCATGTGTTCGGCGCGATCCAGAAACTCCGACGTTAGGCACATCAGGCACGTCACCGCGCCGTCCATGCGTGTGTTGTTGAGCGCGTCCTTGATGTATCCCATGCATGGCGTAAACACGTCGCACAGGTACATGTCGCCGCAGTCCGAGGGACCGGCGATGGCCTGATGGCGGACACCGGGTGTGTCCTGCCACGTCGTCACCCAGATGCGCGTCTCGCCGCGCTCCATCCAGGACGCGACCCTACTTGTTCGCTTGGTAGTACTTGTGCGCTTCGTGCGCGACACGATCGAACATCTCCTTGCCGCCGAAGTTCTCGGGCATCGTCTCCCGGAAGTTGATCGTGGCCAGGGCGAGCGCGAACACGCACTGCTCGGGCGAGAACCCGCGCGATGCCCATTCCTGCTGCAGCCAGGACACGATGTCCTCGGCATTGCCCGCGGCCTCGTTGAGGTGTTCGTTCACCGCGTTGGCCTCGATCACGCGCTTGGCAGCCGCGAGGCTTTCGGGCGAGCGGGTCACGTTCTCGGCGAACTTCTCGTGACCCTTCATGCCTTCACCTTGGACTTCACGACAGGCTTGGCGCGGTAGAGCGTGCACGCCGGAACGACGTCTACGCCGACGACGATGACCGGCTTGGCCAGGACGCCCGGCGCCTCGCGCTTGACGCCCGGCGGGAACACCTGTCCGCGCTCTTCCTTGTTGGGGTAGGTCGACTGCACGGCACAGCGGCCGTGTCGTCCCGCGACGGCGCCGCGGAGGATGGGGTCGTAGTGCTGACAGGTTTCGCAGGGCTTCTCGGCCATCGCATGCTCCTTCGTCACAACATCACGGTGACGCCGTGTTTCTTACAAAGCGCCGCAGCCTCCGGCATTCGGAGGATGCGAGCGAGAACGAGCATGCCCTGATCGAGCGGCTTCTGCACGAACCAGAAGGCCGAGGCGCCGCCCTTGAGCGTGGACGCCGCCTCTTCTTCTGATGGCACGTTGTACGCGTATCGCCCTGTGCGCACGCCGATCCCGGCCGCCTGGAGCGCCTGCATCAACGGCTTCATGCGCCACGCTTCGACAACACACTCCGCGAGGATGTCGAGCGCGTCCTTCGGTGATTCGATACGGACCGAGGTCACGCTGAAGCTGGCGTGTGTCGTCCGAATGACGTAGTTGCCAGGGATCGCGAGGTCGGCGTCGCGATCGACGTCCTCGATGTTGATGCGCTGCCGTTGCTCAGTCTCCGGCGCTGGCGCCGGCCGTTTCTGCTGTTGCAGCGGCTCCACACGGCGCCATGGATCCACGATGCCCTTGGGCTTGTCGGTCATGTCGTGACGATAACCTTGCCGTCGAGCGAGGGGTCCAAGCACGACGCATGGACGAACTCGAACTCGCCGGTCATCTCGATCGCCAGCTCCTGCGTCTGCGGATCGCGGGTGTCCGGGTTCTTGATGATGTAGGCGATCAAGGCGCGGTCGCCTGCCCTGAACTTCTTGCGGCAGCGAGCGCATGTCGTGTGCGAGACCCGAGGGCGAAGGATATCGAGCCCCATGTCACTCCTCGATGCCCACGGCGCGCGGCATCACCTCGCGCACGGGCCTGAACGACTTGCGATGTGCGGGAATCGGTCCGCGCTCGGCGAGCAGGGCCTTGTGCTCCTTGGTCGGGTAGCCGCGGCTCCTGTCGAACCCCCAGCGCGGGTACTCCTTGTGAAGTTCCTCGATCCGCTTGTCGTGCGTTGCCTTCGCCACGATGGACGCGGCGCCGATGCGCCAATCGCACTTGTCGCCGTCGGGGATACAGAAGACAGGACACGGCAGGTGCGGCTTCTGAACATCGCCGTCCACCAGCACCTCGATATCGGTCGCCGTGAGCGACGGGTCGATGGTCTTGAGGCGTTCGAGACACCGTGCCGCCGCGAGCTGGATCGCTTCGGGAAATACGGTGCCCAGAAGCCGCGCGTCGATGTCGGCGCTCGACCGCTCGATGACCGCGATGACCGCATTCGACGCTCTGATCGCGTTGTCCAGCGCCTCGCGGTGGGCGGGGTCCTTGATGCTCTTCGAATCGCCGGCGAGCAAGATCTTGTCGCCGCGAACACCCTTCCAGACCGTTGTGATGCGCGGCATGTCCGCAGGGAACGCGGCCGCGCACACTACGAGCGGTCCGGCGAGCGCGCCGCATCCTGCCTCGTCGACGCCAACGATCCACTTTGCGCTCATGCCTTCACCTTGGGCTTGGGTCTACGGATCTTGGGGAATGTCACCCGTCGTTTGCACTCGGTGCACGTACCTGTTTTGCCGCGTCCGGTGACACGCCAACCGCACTGGCACACTGCCACACGGGTGCCCTTGGGTCGTCCGACCTTGGGCATCGTGTCCATCAGGCTCGGATGGTCCAGCTCGTCTTGAGATAGACGGCGAGATTGTGGAGGTGCTTCCAGTTGAGGAGACTGCGGCCCTTCTCGAGGGCAGTGTACTGCGCTCGCGACAGCTTGATCCCCTCCGCCACCTGGGCTTGCGTCAGACCTTTGGCGATCCGCTTCCTGCGGAGGTCCTTCAGTAGATCAGCGTACGCGTCCTTGCTCATTGCGATGGCAATCTTAGTCAAGTCGTGTTTATTGCGCAAACGCTTGTGGCTGAGCCAACTTTCGAAAGTGGGCGGCGAAGCGCGGGAGGATCCGTTCGCACACCGAGAAGTCGGACGTCACCAGATTGTTCGACCACGGCAGAGCACGCCTCACGAGCCCGCCGTAGGACTTCTCCCACACGCGAGAATCGAGGATGGCGGCACACCCGCGGTCGTCGCGCGTGCGAATGAGCCTGCCGATCCCTTGGCGCAGATCGATGAGCATGTCGACCATCTGGACGTCGCGGAATGCGTTCTCGCCGGCGATGCGCTCGCGCGCCTTGACGATCGGGTCGCCGTACTGCGGGAACGGCAGCTTCGCCATGATGACGAGGCGCAGTGCGCCGCCGGGAATGTCGACACCCTCCCAGAACGACTTCGAACCGACGAGAATGGAGTCCGGCGTCGCCTTGAACTTCGCGAGCGCTGCGTTCGGATCACCGTCCCACGGGTTCTTGCGGTGCCCTTGCGCGAACGCACGTCCAGGGAAGCGCTTCTTGAGCGCCTCGGCGAACGCGTCGAGTTCGTCGTTGGCCGTCGTGAGCACGAATGCTCCGCCGTCGGACAGCTCGCACAAACGCACGGCAAGATCGACGCGCTTGCGCATGACCTCGGCGTAGTTGTCCGCGTTGCGGCCGACCACCGGAAGCCCTCGCGGGATGAACGCGAAGCCCTGCTTGTCGTAGTCGAACGCGGTCGGCAGCACCTCGGTCTTGGCAGGCGCGACGCCCGTCATGCTCGAGACGTGATCGAAGTTGCCGTCCACCGCGAGCGTCGCGCTGCACACCACGACCGTCTTGATCGCCGCGAAGTGACGGCTCGCGATGCCGCCCACGTTGACCGGCGCACAGTTGATGCCGAAGCGGCCGCGCTCGTCCTGCGTGGCGTAGATCGCGGTGTTGGCGAGGATGCGCGCACGACGCATCTCATGCTCTTCGACCGGGACGTTCGGATCGGGGTCGACGATCCCTTGTGCGGTTGCGAGCCCGCGGATGAGCGAGCCTATGCGCCGCTGTGCCTGCGTGACGACCGCGAGTGCGCGCGCCTTGCTCTCCTCGTTCATGACCTTGCGCGCTTCGGCCTCGATCTCGATGGGGCTGGGCAGCGCCATCGGGTCGGTCTCGTCGTACTCCGGCGGCTCGTCGGCACGCTCGTCTTCTTCGGCGTTGTAGAGCGTCTCCATCTTGCCCAGCTCGACTTCGATCGAGCGCAGGCCCGCGAGCATCTCGCCGGCGATGCCTTCAGGGAACACCGGCGGCTCCTTCGACGTCGGGTCCGCCCAGTGACGGTTGGGGACCGCCTCGAACATCGCCTCCCACGGCTGGAGGAGCTTGCGCACCGTGGAGAAGCCTTCGCTCGCACGCTTCAGCAAGTCGTGCAGCGACGAGAGCGAGTCCTCGGCGACGCGGTGGGTGAACGCGGAGCGGATGCCGGCCGCGAGCGCGTGGGCTTCGTCGATGATGAGCACGTCGTAGGGTCCGCCGACGAGCTTGCCCATGCCGTAGAACATCTCGGCGCCGAGCACGTGGTGGTTGATGACGACGAGCTTGGCTGCGCCGATCTCGCGCTTGAGCTGGGCGTAGCCGCAGTCGTTCCAGTGCTCACACCGCTTGTGCACGCAGTCTTCGGCGGTGGCGGCACCCCACCAGCGCGGCGGCTGGCCGACGTACTCGGACCTATCGCCGTGGATGCTGCGGCGCAGGAACTCGTGATAGGCATGGCCGTCCGCTGGGTTCTTCTCGATGATGGAGGCCGCGGACAGTCGACAGGCGTAGTTGCTCTTGCCCTTGAGCGGCAGCGCGCGCGTTGGCGGGATGTCGCGCCCGAGCACCTTCACCAAGGTCGGGAAGTCCTTCTCGAGGATCTGGTCCTGGAGCTGTTTCTTCGCAGTGGCCACGACCACCCGCCGGCCCTGTGCAAGCAGAGCGGGCAGGAGGTACGCGAAGGTCTTGCCGGTGGCGACGGGCGCCTCGACAAAGTAGGCTCCACCGTTCGCAAGAACCTCCTCGATGGAGGCAGCCATCTGGAGCTGCGGAGGACGCGCTTCGCGCACGAGACCGTGCGCCGGGTTGGTCAGGATCTCCTGAGACGTTCGCATTGGGGGTCCTCATCCTAAGATGTCGGCGAGATAAACCTCAAGGACGCAGATTGCTTTCCTTGGCTGTTCCTTGTACCAAGAACCTATGCCTACTACGGATGACCCGGCACGTATCGGTGACTTCTCTCGGCCGCCAGTCGATCTCCCCAAGAAGCCCGCCGCTACCCCGCCGCCGTCTCCGACCAAGGATGCGCTCGAGAACGCCGAAGCGCGTCTCGACGAGGAAGCGTCCAAGGACGAAGAGGCCCTCAAGCCGATGGTCTCCTTCGAGGAGAAGCTCAAGGCTGCGGGCCTCAACAAAGCAAAGGCCGCCGAGATCGTCGATGCGGTCCTGCTCAAGGGCCACTATGCCGAGACCATCAAGATCACGTCGACCGTGAACGTACGGCTTCGTACACGCAACGCCCGCGACATTCGCCGTGCACAAGAGATGCTCGAAGCACAGCGTTTCACGCTCGACTCGCACTACTCGGAGATGTGGGGACGCATCCTGCTTGCTGCGTCACTCGAGTCATTCGCCAAGGACACGTTCACTCACCCCAATCCACGCAAGGACAAGTACGAAGACATCGAAAAGGCGTTCCAAGAGCGTCTCGCCTATGTCGACGCACTGCCTGACCCTGCACTTCGCGTTCTTCTGGCCAAGCTCTGGAAGTTCGACAACCAGATCTCGATCGCACTCGAGGAAGGCACCATCGAAAATTTCTAGGTCGCCCGGGGGCTAATGCACGGGCGGTGCTGTTCTCGCGCGGCGTCCCGCTCGCGCCCTACGGGTCGATCGAGGACCGTGTCATGCGGGAGATGGTGTTTCGCGAGCGTCAGGAGCAGGTCGCGCATCTAGAAGCGATCGGCAAGATGATCGCGCGCGTCTTCAACGTCGACGCCGACAAGGCGTTCGGCGGCATCGTGTCCGAGTACGCCTCCGAGGTCTTCCAAGAGACCTACGACGCGGATCTGTTGCGAAGGAAGGTCGAGATTCGGCGCCAAGCGCTCGCGCGCGTTCGCGCAAAGAAGCAGCGCGATCTCGATCTCATCAGGCGGCTCGAAAAGATGGGCGAGTACGCCGATCAGGTGTGGGCTAAGGAAAAGGCCAAGAAACCCAAGTAACTCTGCAGATCCACTACAATTAACTCGAATGGCCGAGCAGCAGAACAACGAGACCCTGAAGCAGATGCTCTCGGGGTTCTCGGCGATGCAGTACAACCTCGGCCTCCTGCCGATGCCGCAGGCGCAGGCCATGGCTGGCGCCGCTGCGCCGTTCCAAGCGCCGCCGCCGCCTCCGCCGGTCCCGCACCCGTCCGAAGCGGCGATGCAGGCGATGAACATGCAGCAGAACATGATGCAGCAGACGCTGCAGGCTGCACAGCAGACGCGCTACACCCCGCCACCATCCGCGCCGACACCGTCGATCGGTGTGATGGGACCGATGATGGGAAGTGCGATGCCGATGGGCGGTTTCGGCGGCGGGGCGCCGTTCGTTAGCCCGCTCGGTGGCGGTGGTGGCGGGTTTGGCGGCGGTGGCGGTATGCCGATGGGCGGCGGCGGACACGGCGGCGGCGGCAGCGGCATGATGATGTCGACAGCGCCGTTCGCACCACGCCTTCCGTCCGTCTTCAATCCGTTCGCTCCCACGTTGCCGTCTGCGCACTTTGCAACACCTGCGATGCGCAACATGCAGCTCATGCAGCATCACGAGTCGCAGGTGATGGGCGCGATTTCGGGTGTGGGCACCGCTGCGATGGGCATCGGCGGTTCGGTCATCGGCGGCGCCCTCGGTTCTGCCTTTGGACCACTCGGCACGATTGCTGGCAGCTACATCGGCGGCAAGATCGGCGGCGCCGTCTCGAACATGATCTTCAATCCGGTCACGCAAGACTATGCGCGCGGCCGTCAGATCCAGCAGATGACGTCACCGTTCATGGTGTCAGGTACGAACCTGAACACTGTAACGGGGCAAGGCCTCGACCCGACCGGTGCGCGTCAGGTAGCTACGGGCATTCGTCATCTTGCACGAGACGCCGAATTCGAGCGCACAGGCTTCAACACGCAAGACGCCATGCGCATCATGCAGACGTCTGGACAGGCAGGCCTCCTCACAGGAGCGCAGTCGCCAGACCAGATTGTCTCCAAGGTCAAAGAGATCTCGAAGACCGTCTCGGTGTTGATGAAGATCACCGGCGACCCCGACGTGCGCCACGCCATCCAGTCGCTCGGCCAGATGCGCGACATGGGCTTCAACGGCCTCGCCGCACAGGCCGGCGCCGTTTCGAATCGGATGGCGTTTGCCCGCATGGCCGGCGTTTCGCAGCAAACGATGGGCGCGATGATGGCGGCCGGCGGCGAGATGGCGGGGCAGTTCGGTCTCGTCGGCGCGACCGGCGCGATGGCGGGAGGCTTCGGTGCGGCGCAGGCCAACATGGCCGCGTCGTCCGGTGCGCTCAACGATCTGCAGCTCGCACGCGCGGGCGGCAAAGCCGGACTCGGACAGATCAACGCACAGGCGCAGCTGTCCGCGATGAACAACGACCAGTACCTGCTGGCCGCGATGGGGCGCGATGCCAAGGGCCGCATGACGGTCGACATGAACGAGTTCCGGCGCGTCCAGGGGATGTCGTTCGACGAAGTTCAGCAGCGCGCGGCAGACACGCTCCGTCAGATGGACTCGAAGGGCATCTTCGAGTGGAATACGCGCCGTCAGGAGTTCAAGGATCAGGTCGCCCAGAAGCTGCGTCCCGGCGAGATGCAGATGATGGTGTTGCAGCAGGCACGGGCGTTCCAGAACCAGTTCCGCCCCGGCGAGATGTCGCTCGGTTCGGCGCTGCAGGCCACGACAGGCATGGGCGCCGACCAGGCTCGTGCTCTCGAGCTGCAGTTCTCGAGCAGGAAGTACTGGGACGCGCAGGTGCAGCAGCTCCAGGTTCAGCGCCGTGAGATCGCGGAACAGGAGCGCGCGCAGCGTGAAGGCTATCGTACGCCCGGCCTCATGACGCGCATGCGGCGCGGCATTGGTAACTTCATGGGCGACGTGAGCGACACGTTGTCGTCGCCGGTCCGCCGGATCGCCGACCACTTCGAACACGTAGCCGAAGACAAGGAGGCGCAGGCGCACGGCGAACGCCTCTACCGCTACGGCGAATCGAGCATCGCGCACGATGAAGGCGAGCGCGAGATGATGCGGCGTTCGCTGCGCCGTGGCGGACTTCGCGCGCGTACGAGCGGCGCCAACTTCGTGGATGAGATGGGAACGGGCGGGCTCGGCGGCGCGCTCAATCGGTCGATGGGGCGTCAGCTCAACCGTATGGGCAGTTTCCTCGGCCTCACGGCGGATAGCGACGCGAACAAGCTCGCCGCGATCGCGGACTACAGCAAAGGGCGCTACACGAGCCTCGGCGAGACGTTCGGCGATCCACGCGACGCTCTTGCACGTGTGCAAGACGTCATGGGAGCGGGCGCCGCGTACAACGCGTCCTCTATGACGGGCAAAGCACGCAACACGATGTACCAGCGCATCAGTGACGCAGCGGGGCCCACAGGACGCAAGATCGACGCGTCCGCCGTTCTCGGCGCGACGACGCAAGCCGTGATCTCGGACCTCAAGGGCATGAAGGCGGGCTACATCAAGTCTGCGCGGGCGTTCTCGGAGTCCGACTTCAAGAAGGCGTACATCGCCAAGGCGATCCAGGTCGGCAACATGACCGAGGCGCAGGCGGAGGCGTCGTGGAACGCCAACAAGCGCGACATCATGGCGAATGTGACAGAGACGGTGAAGGCGAGTGGTGACAAGTCGCTCATCGAACCGTTGGCCAAGGCGGCAGAGGTTGCACATCGCGCAGGTGCCGTTGATCTATCGGGCTCCGAAGAAGCGGCCAAGGAAGCGATCTCCGACAAGCTCAAGATGTCGGGCATGGGGGACCTCAGTGACAAGGGCATGCAGGCGGTCAAGGCGGTCCTCGCGCACAACGACAACGAGACGATCATGATCGCAACTGCGATTCGTGCGCGTACGTCCGGTAACGAGGAAGAGAAGAGGGTCGCGGAGCGCACCCTTTCAGACCTCAGGGACAAGCTGGGCGACAAATACGGCGACAAGGAAAAGGAGGCGATGAAGCTCGCCACCTCGATGAACCAAGACGTCGCCGATGCGTTCGAACGCACGTTCCGCGGGACGCAGGACACGCAAGGCATCTCGAAGTCGCTCGATCTCGTGAAGGAGGCCGCGGGCGACAAGATGGCGCTCGCAGCACAGAAGGAGTTCAAGCAGAAGCTCGACCGCGTGCACAAGGGCGCGGGCGGCGCGAAGTCCGTGGCCGAGGCCGTCGACATGCTGTCCGACGACGAGATCGACCAGCTCGATAAACAGACACAAGACGCCATTCGCAAGTACCGCAAGGGCGGCGCGGGCGGCGAAGAGGCGCTCATGGCGCTCGTCGAGAAAGCAGGGCCCAAGGGCAAGACCACTCGCCACGGCGGCGGATCCAGCGAAGCCCTCGACGCACTCGATCAACAGATCGCAGACCTCGAATCCGCGCGTGACCAGTACGGCACGCAAGAAGGCGGCGGTGACGACACCGGTCTGCAAGCACAGTCGACGACGCTCTTTGCATCTGCGGTGAAGGAGTTCGCCGAGGCCGTCAAGACCCAGAAGGGGGAAGCCGAAGGCTCGGCCCTGTCGTGGAACAACCCCATGGTGCTCGCGCGCCTGATGGAGAAGTGAGATGGCAGACCGCGTCTACGGAAACGTTCGCGACCTCAACGACACGAGTCAGTACAACCCGCGTCAGCAGGGTGTATTCGCGCTGCACCCGCTCGCGACGCCGAAGTACGCGCGCAACCGCGGGCTGCAGAACGCCGAGTTTCGCGACACCCTCGCGCGGCTCTACATCTCGCTTGCTGATGCGAGTGACACCGTGCGCGACGCTTACCTTGCGAGCTTGCCGGGCGATGCTGCGACTCAGGCGCTCGCTTCGGTGCTCCTCGGCGCCAACTCCAAGGGCGGGACAGGCTTCGTCGACTTCTTCCTGACGGCGGCCAACGAGGCGTTCGAAGAGATCATGCAGGTCGACAAGGTGATGTCGGACGACTACGTCGCCTTCTTCTACGGGCAGAAACCGCCGACGTTCCAGTACTCCGGCACGCTGCTCAACTCACTGCAGGATGATCAGCGTGGCGGGTTCGCACGCGCCTATCAACAGATGCTGCGCGGCACCCAGCTGGCCCGGCGCGGTGCACTGGCGCGGCTCCGATACGACTCGGTCATCGTATCGGGCACGTTGTTCGCGCACCAGCAGCAGCTCAACGCCGACAACGAGATGGCAGTGCCGTTCAGCTTCTCCTTCTTAGTGAAGGAGTACGTCGTCATCACGAACCTGCCGTTCGCGAAGCTGACGCCCCAGGCGTACGTCAAGCTCGCGGCCGACTCTGCGCTCGCAGGACTTCAACCGGTCGGTACCGTGCAAACGGGACGCGTTTCTGTCGTTGCAGTTCCGCCGCCGACGCCCGCCGCTACGTCAACTGCCGGTGCGGAGCAGAACACCAACGTCGTCAACCAGAACCAGAACAAGTTGCAGCAGGTCGTCACCAAGGGCGAGGCAGCCGCGCCCAAGACGTCTCCGACGAGCAACGTCCGCGGAACCGTTTCTCCGACTCCGCCCACCCCGCCGAGCGCACCCTAGCCATGTCGCAACTCGTCTATCAGTTTCCGTTCTACCTTGGCGGCCCCATTCCAACGGTCGACGAGAACGGCTGTTGGATCGGACTACCCTCGAACTTCGAGTTGCGGCTCATGGAGCCGTTCCAGACATACGCGCTCGAACAATTGCGCGCACGGTTTCTCCACGTGCTCACGGTCAACCATGACGTGCAGAAGAGCGCGCGCGTCTGCTTGCAGATGGCCTACGAAACGGAGATCGGGACCATCCTCGTCAAGCTGATGACGACGCCGGCGGACTTGTTCAAGTACAAGGTCTGCGAGCGGCGCAGGTACATCGAGATCGACCGTGACATGCAGGAGCAGCGGTACCTGATTCCACCAGGGCTTGACGACATCGCGAACATCCCGAACATGCCATCCCCGTACATGGACTACATCGTCCGGTACTTGCTATCGGACTATCCGCGGTACCGCATGGGGGCGATCGCGACGGCGTTGTGCGTGGCAAAGGTGCTGACGCCATGACGACAACGCAAAGCAAGACGACGTACGCGTCAAGCCAGCCGCGTCAGGCGCAATTCATCGCGTACATCAACGGTATCGAGGTACCTGCGAAGTCTGCATCGATGCGGTACGGCGTCTGGCAGATGCCGGAGATGCAGCTCGAGATGGTTGCTGACCCCATCCTCGTACGGCTCGGGTCCGAAGACCGCGTACAGGTCGCCGTGTTCTATCTGGACGACTGCGACGTCGATCCAAGCGTGCAGCCCGAGTTCCGGTTGTTTGGCGAAGGTGAGATCACCGGCTGGGGCTACCGCAATACGACGAGCGGTCGTTCGATCGTCTTCACGGTCGTCAATCAGATCGCGGTGTTCACGCAGTTGTTCGTCCAGTTCATGACGACGCTGGACGACATGATCGCGCACAGCACACACCCCGGCGACGTGTCGGGATACGCCAACGCGTCGAGCCAGCTCGTCTACCCGTTCGCGCTGTTCAACCAAGGCTTGATCCCTGGAAAGGGCGCATCAGCGCCGACACGCATCACGCGTCCGTTCGACTACATCTACAACGCCGTCCGCGGAATGATGGCGTCGAACATTCCGGAAGCCTCGCGCACGGTGCCGGCGGCGAACTTCTTCACGCGCTGGGCGCGCATGACGAACTTCCACAACCGGTTCGCGGCGTCGCCGTTCTTCGACGAGGTCACCGACAACACCAACATCTTCCCGATCCTCAAGGCGCTGCAGACGGTTTCCGCGGTCGACGTCATCGTCAAGGACCTGCTCCCCAACCTTCAGAACGCTGGGTCCATCTGGGACATGATCCAGCTCGTCTACTCGACGATGCTCATGGAGGTCGCGATGATCCCGGGGATGCCGCTGGTCACGGTCGACCTGGCATCCAGCCTCGTACAGGTCACGGACTTCGCGGAGCACAAGCTCACGGCCGAGACCGGCGTGATCAAAGCGGCACGCGAGATTCAGTCCGAGTCGATCAACGAAGGCATCACGACAGCGGTGGGGCTTGTGACGCAAACGCTCATCGGGGGCGCGGTAACACAGCCCACGGGACGCTGGGTTCCGGCGTTGCCGCCTGACAGTCGCAAGAAGAAGCCCAAGCGGCTGCAGAACTACTTCGCCAAGCCGCAGATGCTCTTCAGCGTCCCGCCGTCATGCAACGTGATGTTCCCGTCGCAGGTGCTCAACATCGCCTACGACGAGAACTATGCGACGCAGCCGACACGGCTCTACTTCAATGATGAAGTTCTGACGACGACGCTCAAGATTCCCCGTACGGGCGTCGGACAAGCCATTCCCAACGCGCTCTCGATCGCGTGGCCACTGCAAGCCGACGCACTTGCACAGGCGCGCGACACCAAGAACCCGAAGTTCAACGGCAAGAACTTCCTCCTCTACCCCGAGGAGTTCTTCAAGGGCCCGGTCATGGACCGGCGCACGATTCCGCCCTGGCTCTTCTTCCTCAAGCAGTCAGAGAACAAGGCTGGCGCGGGAACGGGCCCGACGCCGGACAAAACTGTCGACAGTCCGTCGAACGTCAGCCAAACGCCGCCACCGGCACGTACTGGCGCGACGACGCCGCCTAGGCCGGTGCCGCCAGTACCGACGGGCACGATGGTCACGCAGAGCGAGAACGGCAAGGTCAACGACGACGGTGTACGCGTCTACTTGCCCGGCACCGAAGCGCTGCGGACCAAGATCGAGAACGCATGTCGAGGCACGATCGTTCCCAGCGAGTTCGCGCTCGTGTGGTGCAACATCGAGTCGGGCGGCAATCGCTGGTCGACCGACGGTGACCAGGCCAAGGGCTACTTCCAACTCCTGCCCGAAGAATGCGCGAAGCTGCGCTCGAAGAACTTCCCCCACGGCGTCAAGCCGTCTGACCTCGTCAACACGCCGACACTCGAACAGGCGACAGACACCGCGATCCGTGCCGGCATCGATTACATCATCAACGGCTGGAACGAGGTCCAGGGCAACTCGACCCTCAAAGCGGTCAGGAGCTGGCCCCTCGCGGACCAGTGGCGCTACGTCAAGTTCCGCAAACACAACCTGCCCGCTTACGCCCTGACGGCGATGACGAAAGTGACGACGGCGCTCGGGCGAGACCCTACAAACTGGGCCGAGTTCTACGCGGAAGCCATCAAGACCGCGAGCGGTCTCGAGAAGAAGGCGCTCAACAACGCGACCGCTACAGGTGTGCTGCTTGGAGCAAGCGGCACGATGGTCTCGGCGAGCGACAAGGTCCCGTTCACGGCGGGCGCGGCGCGCACCGCCCCTGCAGCACCCGCCAACGTCGCGACCACACGTTCAGACCCGCCGGCAGCCACCCCCTCTGCACCTCAGATTGATGCAGCGACGGCTGCCGTCATCAACACCAACGCCCAGGACGTCTATCATCTCTACGCGAAGTTCGAGTACTTCCGTGAGCGGTACGCCAAGCGTAACGGGTCAGCATCGGTGA